>Ga0302246_1000182_pt1 | contig 62919 bp, 55 predicted proteins | sample AAG_UR_Trp_MG_FD_193533 | JGI IMG/M metagenome (GOLD analysis project Ga0302246, IMG submission 193533) | Enriched activated sludge microbial communities from anaerobic digester in WTTP, New Holstein, Wisconsin, United States - AAG_UR_Trp | ecosystem: Engineered > Bioreactor > Anaerobic >... | reverse complement strand
TCGCCGGCCGCATTCGACCCTGTGCTGTAAAAGCCCGGCTGCTTATGCGACGGCGCACTTTATACTTACAGCTTCTCCCCCACCGTGGAACGGTCATTTTTATTGGGGCATAATATCTGCTTTTTTTGGTTCTTCCGGGTTTGTTGTGCATAGATTCAAGTAATTTTTGGTTCTTTGATAAAAGAGGTTATGACTTTAAGCATCAGGTACTCCTGATCTTTGATGCCATAAGCTCTGCGTTGGATAACGCGGATTTTGTTATTCAAACCCTCCATGAAACCAAGGGATACTTTGTGATCGGGATGGCAGTAACTGACGATCCCATCCCAGTGTCGCTCGATCATGGCCGCAAATTTTTCGAAGGGGTCAAGCCGCTGCCAACGCAACTGTGATTTCCAACTTTCAAAGAATTTTCGTGCTTCGTTTGGATTACGATAATCCCAGAGCTGCCCGAATGATTCTTTCAGCATATAGGCTGTATTGAGCCTCTTGTTTGCTTTGAGAAGCATTTCTAAAGCTCTTAGGCCTTCGATATCCAAACTGGACTTATGGGACAGCAGCGTATAGCGCTGGCCCTTTATAAACTTACGCTCTCTCTCATTGACACGTTTGTATTCGCTGCGCCTTACTTTGTCTAAGGCGTCTGCCAGATGTTTCATGATGTGGAACTTGTCATAGACAATCTGTGCCTGGGGAGCATTTTTAAGGGTTGCCTTGCGAAACGGCTTCCACATATCCATAACCGCCAACTCGATGGTTTTGCAGCGATCAGTCCCCATGGTATCGAAGAAGCGCTGTAAATCCTCTTCGGTCCGGCCTTCTCCGCCCAGCCAGATCGGTCGCTTCTGATCAAGATCGGCGACAACTATGGTATAGGTATGTCCCTTGCGGATGGATATTTCATCCATACCGATGCTGCGAAGCTGTTCGGAGGGCGGGTTCTGTTCCAGCAGACGACGCATGTAGCTCTTCTCCATGCGACACACCTGATCCCAACTCAGGTTATTCAGCTCTGCAACCCGTTTGATGCTCATCTCGCGACAGAGCTGACCGATACGGTCTTCAAACCTTTGTGTGAACCGGGCTGACTTCGCCAGCATGGAGAGTGTCTCGCGCTTCACGGCCTGACAACACGGGCAGGAAACCCGCCGGTACTCGAATTCAAGGTAAATGCGGGTTGATCCGGCATCGAGATCTCGTACCAAATGTGTGCGTCGATCTCTAAAACCGGATAACTTCTTGCCGCATCCCGAACAGACCGTTTTTTTTGGCGACGCTCCAGGGTCACAATATATCCCCCGGAATCTTCCGGATGAGGCCTTAGGGTGCCACGAGCACGGAAGCCGGGAAAACTGTACAAGTCCCGAAAGTATTTTCTCGTTTTCATGATGCTTTCCTATCCGAATTTAGAAAACGTGTCAATTTTCAAAGAGCATTTATAACGGTTTATCAGATACTTATATCTGGCTCAGTGTACTAAAATGTCAGAAGAGCCCTTTTTTTAAAAGCATTCTCTTCAGGAGGAAATATGAAAATTTCTGTCTTTCTTAAGGAAAAAACATGGCCGCTGATGGTCCGTATTGTTCTTTCCCTCGTCGTTGCGATGACTTGGGCTTGCGCGGCGGCGCCTGTGAACAAAGTTGAAAGAATGTTGTATAAACCTGATATCACGCAACAGGAGTATGCCAAAGACCGGTTCGAATGCATGAAAGAATCACAGCAAACGACGTATCAGGCCAGAGGAGCAACCGGTGGTGGTATATTTTACGAGCCCGGTTCCGCCAAAAGTGAAGTTGTAACGAATCAAGAGCTGTATGATTTATGCATGCAAGCCCGCGGTTATCGTTTTACCGAAGGAAACTCTCTTCCCAGCGATTTCACCGGCAGGGCGCCTTTCACCTATGGAAACGGCGACACATACGAAGGGGACTGGGTTAATGGAAAACAGCACGGCAAAGGAATTTACACCACGCCGAATGGCGGCAGACTTGATGCGGACTGGTTTAACGGCGATGCCCTGAAAGGAACTTTCAACTATGCGAATGGTAATAAATACGTGGGGGAATTTGTTAACAGCAAAAGACAAGGCCAAGGAACTTTCACCTGGAAAAGCGGCGACACATACCAGGGGGACTGGATGAATGACAGGCCCCAAGGAAAAGGAACTTACACCGGGGCGGATGGCCGTAAATACGAAGGGGACTGGGTCAACGGCAATTTCCAGGGCAGAGGGATCTACACCTATGCCAATGGCGATCGATATGAGGGCGAATTTTTTGACGACAGATTCACCGGCAGAGGGACTTTTACCTGCGCAAATGGCAAGCCGTTCACGGAGACTCTTGAAAATAAATTACCAAAAGAATTCACTGAAAGATGTAACTGATTTTAAAAAAGCGGATGGGATCGGCATACACCCCCCCTTCATGAAAGAATTGGTTGACTGATCGCCACAACCGTGCGAAAAAGCAAATCGTTACCGGTGATGCCATGTTGAATGATGAAGGTTGACAATGCAGTTTTCAGGATACCTTCAAGGCAAATAATCTGTCGCTAAGGAGCTTATCATGGTCAGTACAGCCCAGTCCGCATCTTGCACCACGATGAATACGCTTTCCGTCAGGGAGGCACGTTTTTATTTCTACACCTTTCTGTTCGTTACGGGAAACATCGCTTTCCCCGCTCTTTGCCACCTGATACCCAGCGGAGGCCCGATGCTGCTTCCGATCTACTTTTTCACCCTCATCGCCGGTTATCGTTTCGGATGGGAGGCTGCGCTGGCGACAGCGATCCTTTCGCCTCTTGCCAATCACCTTCTTACCGGCATGCCGGCGGCGCCGATGCTGTCGGTCATCCTTGCGAAATCCGTCCTTCTCGCGTTCTTCGCTTCCGCCGCTGCCCGTCTGTTCGGGCTGTCCCTTTTCGCCGTTGCGCTGGCCGTCCTGGGTTATCAGATCACCGGCGGCATGTTCGAATGGTTCGTGACCGGTTCATGGGCCGCAGCGCTCGCCGACTTCCGGATCGGTCTGCCCGGTATCCTCCTGCAGATGATCGGCGGATACGCCGTTTTGCGGTTCCTTAGTCGCCGGGATTGATCCCGGATCGGCAACGGCAGCGAAGGCGGAACAAAGATTCTGAAATTTCTTCATCATTGATCGCCGCTTGTTTCCTTTTCCAGGATACGGCAGATTTTCTCGACGTCCGCAGGGGTATTCACATTCGGTCCCTGAGACGGATATTTTGTGGGAATAACCGCCATCGTGTAGCCGTGTTCAAGGATGCGAAGCTGTTCCAGAGATTCCGTTTCCATCAGGGGCGTGGGCGGGAGTTCCACGAATTTAAGCAGAAAATCCTTCGTAAAGGCGTATATGCCCAGATGCTCATAAACGGGGCATCCCGTCATTTTACGCCGATAGGGAACGAGGGAACGGCTGAAATAGAGCGCCCGGCCGTTCTGCGCCCTCACCACCTTGACGATGTCCGGATTTGCCAGGTCCTCCTCGCTGGAAATGGGAACACAGACGGTCGCGGAATCCGCGTCCTTGTCCGCGATAAATCCTTCCGCCAGTTCTTTCAGCATGCGGGGGTCCAGCATCGGCTCGTCGCCCTGTATGTTGATCACATAATCCGTATCAATCGCACGCGCTACTTCTGCGACTCTGCTTGAGCCGTCGGGATGGTCGGCCCTTGTCATCACGACCTCTCCGCCGAACTGCTTCGCCGCGTCATAGATTCTCTGATCATCGGTCGCGATGATGACCCTGAAGAATACACCCGAGGCCACGGCACGCCTGTAGACATGTTCAAGCATCGTCTTGCCGCATATATCCAGGAGGGGCTTTCCGGGAAGCCTCGTGGAAGCATACCTTGAAGGGATGACTCCCAGAATCTTGGGCGTCATCTTTTTCACCTTTTCCACTCCCTGAAGCAGGCCAGCATTTTTTCCCGGTCAAAGTATTTTATATTGTCGACGATCCATTCGCGCATATCCTTGCCTTCCTGCGTCTCCTGCTTGTAGCTCATGAACGCCAGTTCGATGCCCAGGGCATCGGCGATGTTAAGGGCAAAGACCGGCCAGATCATGCCGATATCTCCGATGACGGGAATGCTTCCCTCATGGCGTGCGAAGGCCGACATTTCCATGCGAAACGGAATCTTGGATATCTTTGTCTTGGGAAGCCCCTTCTCGATGGCCTCCTGAATCATTGCGCTTTCTTTCTGCAGATCCTGAGCGCGGCGGAGGTTTTCGTCCAGGTCGAAGCGGATCAGGGCCTTCCCCTCAAGGCTGTACACGGGCTGCCCCTGCCACCATGACCAGATGCCGTGTCCCGTATACGTCTCGAAGGGTCCGTCGTGGATCTCCTGCGTGAGGGCAACCGCCGATTCAATAATGACGTCGGCGCTTCCCAGCATATCGGCAATCCGGCGCGAACGTTCGGCAACGGGGATGCTGTCTCCAATGGCAAGACCCACATGACCGCCGCCCACCATCTGGGGGATCGTGACGATAACGGGAAGGCCCTTCTCCGCGCCCTTGCCCAGCATCGTCCTGCTGTCGCATCCCCACCCCGCTACGATCTCAAAGGGGAGTCCGGTCTGACGGCAGATGCCGAGTATCTCCTCGGCAAGCATCTCCGTGCGCAGCCCCATCGGGTAGGCCATATTTGCAGCGGCCTTGACGACCATGTGACCTTCCGCCGTTTTACTCTTTTCCAGCAGCGCCTCGTCGAGAAGCATTTCCCTGCGAAGCCCTTCAAGCTCCTCATCCGTCAGTTCGGTAAATTCGAAGACATTCCCTCTCGGCATCTTCTTTTCATCAAAACCGAACTGGGACGCATCGCACATCTTCACCCTGTCCAGGGCACCGCCCATTTCGTGGTTGATCACCGCGGAACTCGTCGTGACCCCGTCAACAATGCCCTTGTCCATCAGTTCGGCAATGAGGGTGGTGACACCTTCGTGAAGGTTGGGGCCGCTTCCGGTTACCACGGCAACTTTTCCGCCCTTCTTCTTGACCTCGACAACACGTGACACGGCACAGTTCAGGGCCTCCTTTGAGCGCTCATCGAGCCCTTCGTAAAACTCCCCAAGCAGTTCTCTGTTGATTTTCATTTTATACGCACCTCCGAAACGGCCGTTTATTGATCTTCCCACGGCCTGTATTGGTTTGTCCCCTTTCACAGCCTGCCCCCGCCGGATGAGGCGGCGGAACAGACTTCGCCGGGATCAAAGAACCTTGTCGTGCCGAAGCGGTTTCCGTCTTCGGTTATCTTTGTCCGTATGCCGGCAAGCGTTTTTACACCGGCAACATGATCATCTATGCCGACTGGGAAATCGCCGCCCCCTTGGCAATCGTACGCTCTCCGCGGAATCCTCTTATTCACCGGAATTTCCGTCCGGGCCGTGGAGGTTTTTGTAGCATTTCTCGGCGTAATCGGTGATTCGATCTTCCGGTCTGACGGTTTTCTTCTCCACCTTCTCCGATACGCACCGTTCAAGACGGGTTGCGTAGTACTTGAAAGCCTCCTGATAATCCTCCTTGCTCATGGCCTTCAATTCTTTCAGGAGAGGCTTGTTGGATTTTTCGGTCATGGACAGAAACCAGTCGGCCGATGTCGCCAGCCGGTTTGCGGAAGAAGCTTTCATCCATCTGCGCACGCTGGTGCTGTGCAGGCTTCCTCCCGCAGACCATTCGTCTGCGCATGAACCCGGCATAGGCATTAGGAAAAGGATCATGGGGAAAAATGATAAAACCACCAAGCTCCGTTTCACTCGCTGCGAAAACCGGGTTTTCCCATCTTCCGTTATTTCGCGCTGTGTCCTCATGTTCTTTCGATTCCTGACTCTCGTTTCAGAATACTGAGGATTGTGTTGTAAACATTTTCCCAGTTCCATTCAATGATGGGGCCGGTGCCGAAGGTGTCGGGAACCGAATCCCGGTATTCCCTGCTGACGAAAACCCCTAAGACGGGAATGCCTTCTTCCCGGGCAATTTTAATCTCCCGGACCACATTGAGCGCTTTGGCCGTATTTTTCCCGACCACCATCAGGACAACCCGCGCCTCTTTTATGCGTTCCCTTGTCTGTGTGTCCCAGCCTTCGCGGTCCTGCCCCTCATCGGACCCACCGATAACGTCGAAAGTCGAAAAAGGATTCCGGCACTGGTCGCCGAGCATTTTTCCTTCCTTTGCGTCCTCCGGGGCAAAACTCACAAAGATCTTCGTCCTATTCATGCACTGCCTCCCTGCTCCGATCACGTATGTTTTACCCAACCGCCCAGATTTAATCAGGAATGCAACGGAAACGGTCAATCGTATAACTGGTCGGAAGAATATATCCCCCGCCTTCCACACACCGGCGAAGGATCGTTTCTCATAGCACATTTCACAAAGAAGGTTGACACCTTTTTTTCCGGCATAATATCATTCTCAGGCATGCATGGCGCCGGCCATGCCATTGAAAGGGCTTCGAAACTCATGGCCCTAACCGGCCTTGTTCTGATTGCCGGAGACATCACCCGGTCCGGGGGAAGGAGGGAAACTGAGGAACTTATCGACGCCGTCGAAAAGAACAATGGACGAATCCTCGCTGTCCACGGCAACTGGGACCTGGCCGGAGTAAAGGACTTCCTGGAGGAAGGAGGTTACAGCCTTCATGCCGGAGGGAAGGCGATCGGCAGGCACCCGTTAACCGCAAACAATGAAGTGAAGGGGTTTCGCCGATTCTCCATCGTGACGCACTCAGCGAGGTCTGGATGCCGGGTCGGTGCCCGGCATGACAGTTATATTAAGCCTGGCAGGACTTTCGTTGGCCCCGGCATGACTTCCCCTCTCCGTCATGACGTACATTTTACCCCCCTCCGTCATTCCGGGCAAGCGCAGCGCGACCCGGAATCCATTCCCAATACGCCCCTCTTCAGTCAAAAACGGCGCATCAGCTCCCAGACGACACCACACGACCTTGTTATTTGGCCTGAAGGGGTTTCGCCGATTCCATATCGTAACGCATTCAGCGAGGTCTGGATGCCGGGTCGGTGCCCGGCATGACAGTTTTTTAGGCCTGGGATGACTTTCGTTGGCCCCGGCATGACTTCCCCTCTGTCATTCCGGGCAAGCGCAGCGCGACCCGGAATCCATTCCCAATGCGTTACAATTCAGCCAAAAACGGCGCATCAGATCCCAGACGACACCACACAACCTCGTTATTTGGCCCGAAGGGGTTTCGCCGATTCCATATCGTAACGCATTCAGCGAGGTCTGGATGCCGGGTCGGTGCCCGGCATAACAGTTTTTTAGGCCTGGGATGACTTTCGTTGGCCCCGGCATGACTTCCCCTCCGTCATTCCGGGCAAGCGCAGCGCGACCCGGAATCCATTGACAGGGCCATGACACTGGATGTCTGGGGCGAGTGCGGTATTCCGGCCTTAATCCTCAGCCCGGCTCACCCGGGCGGGTATCCCTGTCAGGGGCCAGCTCCCGATTTCCGGGCTTAACCAGGCATCCCCGTCAGGGCAGAGAATGTTCACGTTAGACTCCCAGACACCGTAAAGCAGGGGTTCCCGTCCATCCTTCTCGGGAAACCACCAGCCATGCTGGACCTCTACCGACTTGGGATGAATTGCATCCGACACCTTCAGCCTCATCCGGATCTTTCCGTAAGGCGATGCCACTTCGACCCACTCGCCGTCTTTCAAACCCAATTCTTTTGTCGTGTTCGGGTGGAGGTAAACCAGGGGATCGGGGAACTGCCTCCGTGCAAAGGCCAAATGACGCTGCTCTGACTGATATACCGGCAGGAACCGGCTTCCCGTCGTCATGACAAGGGGATAGGTACCCGCATCTTCCGGCCAGGACACCTCCTTGTATCGCGGCAGGTCCTCGTACCCCAGGTCCCGGAAGATGGACGAGGAAATTTCCACCTTGCCGGAAGGCGTCGCGAACCCCTCCCGTTCGTATTTCCGGAATTCCGGACGCGACAGGACACCCCCCTGCTCGACCAGCTGACTGAAGCGGATTCCCAGGCCGGACAGCCGGTAATCAATAACCTCCTCCATGGTTGCCCAAGGCCAATACGCCTCCTGTCCAAGCCGGATGGCCAGTCCACGCCAGAATTCATAGTCGGCCCGGCGTTCATGGAGAGGTTCGATTCCCTTCGGGCAGGGAACACAGCCGAAGGGCATATCCATCAGGTCGGAACGCTCGATGGTGCCGGCTGCCGGCAAGAGGTAGTCCGCCAACTGTCCCGTCGGCGTGGGGAAATAATCGACGACCACCAAAAGATCGAGTTTTTTCAATGCATCGTGAATCAAACGGGGATTGGGCATGCACAGCAGGGGATTGCTGGCCAGGATGATCATGGCCTTCACGGCATAGGGCTTCTCCTCCAGAATCGCCTTCCAGACGGCGTTTGGATGGGCACAGGCGGTCATATCCGGGTCCGGCGGCACCCAGGAGGCGAGGCCGCTCTTCCGGCCGGCCTCAACGATTCGATCCCAACCCTGGTAACTCATGAGACGATAACGGTCGGTCCCCAGTTGCCTGGCCTTCTGTTCCGGAAGCAGGGCTTCGTTCATCTCCATTTCGTGATGGGAAACGACTTTCCTTGCCTCGCCGGTCGACCCGATCAATTCTCCTCCGGGCACATCGAGGTTGCCGGCCAGGGCGCGAAGGATACAGCGGGCCCGCTCGGCTTGGTTGGCATTCACCCCCTGCTTGTCCACCCCCAGGCCGAAGGAAATCACACCGGGTTTCATGCCGGCGTACATCCGGGCGGAACGGACGATCTGGTCCTGGGTCAGCCAGGTTGTCCGCGCCGTCTCTTCCAGGGAAAGGGACGCCAGTTCCTTCTTCAATTCGGGGAAACCCACGGTCCAGCGATCGACGAACGCCCGGTCGTAAAGCGCTTCCTCCACCATCACCTTCATCCAGGCAAGCATCAGGGGGAGATCCGTTCCGGGTTTGATCTGAAGCCAGAGATCGGCTGCCTCCGCCTCCGTCGTTCTTCGGGGATCGATGACCATGAGCCTGGTTCCCCGGCTTTTCGCCTCTTCGATCGGCTCCCATTCCGAAACAGGATAGGACTGGAAAGGTCCGTGACCCCAAAGCACGATCAATGAAGCCTGTTTGAGATCGCCGTGGGCAAACGATCCGTAAGTGGCCCACTCGACGGCGTGGGTCGGGCACATGCAGATGTGATTGGTTCCCGTCATGTTGGGGGAACCGAAGAGATTGAAGAACCGTTTACCCGGCCAGTGATGGGTTCGGTAGGTGCCGTGGAAGAATGAAAGCGCCTCGGGACCGTCATCCCGCCGGATTCGATCGAGCTTTTCCGCAACCTCGTCGAAAGTTTTTTCCCAGGTAATCCGTTTCCAGATCCCTTCCCCTTTTCCCCCGCCGCGCTTCAGGGGGAAATTCAATCGTTCCTCGTGATAGATCTGCTCCAGCAGCAGGCCGCATCGGGGGCAGACGCTTCCCCGGGTCAGGGGGTGATCCGGATCCCCCTTGACCCGGACGGCCCGGCCGTCTTCGATCTGAAGGAGAATCCCGCAACGGACATGACAAAGGCCGCACCAGCTTTTCCTGATTTCCATATCTCACCTCCGTTCAAATATAACCCAATTGATCAAAGGGCGAAATCTGATGAACCCGCAAAAAGTCGAAAAAAAGGCCATTTTGTCATTCCGGGCAAGGGTCGCGCGACCCGGAATCCATTCCCAATGCGTCCCTCTTCAGCCCAAAACGGCGCATCAGTTCCCAGACGACACCACACAACCTTGTTATTTGGCCTGAAGGGGTTTCGCCGATTCTCCATCATGACGCACTCAGCGAGGTCTGGATGCCGGGTCGGTGCCCGGCATGACAGTTATATTAAGCCTGGCATGACTTTCGTTGACTCCGGCATGAACTCCCCCTCTGTCATTCCGGGCAAGCGCAGGGCGACCCGGAATCCATTTCCAATGCGTCCCTCTTCAGCCAAAAACGGCGCATCAGATCCCAGACGACACCACACAACCTCGTTATTTGGCCCGAAGGGGTTTCGCCGATTCTCCATCATGACGCACTCAGCGAGGTCTGGATGCCGGGTCGGCGCCCGGCATGACAGTTATATTAAGCCTGGCATGACTTTTATTGGCCCCGGCAGGACTTTCGTTGAGTCCGGCATGACAATCTGGGCGACTTCTTACGGAAACGTCAAATCCGAACCGGCACAGGAAATCTCATTTCTTGAAAAGAGACGCCAGGTTATCCCTCGCCGTCCGCTTTTCCCCGGCACCCTGTTCGGAGTCCTCATTCCGATAAACGAAATAATCGCAGAAATTGCTCCGGTCCTTTTCAAGGACCCGTTCCGCCTGCGATTCCCGGCATTGATTGTAAACGCGGTCGTCGTGAAACGTACAATTCAGGCAGCACCGCAGATCGGCACCACAGGCAGGACACGCGTCCCTCCTGCCGACGATCCTGGAAATCTCCATCTTTTTGCCGCACCGGTAACAAACCTTCATGACGTTTCAGCCTACCTCTGTTTGGGAAAGGTCCTCCCCAGCCACTGAAGGGTCTTTTTCAGAATATGCTTATAAATTTCCTCCGTCGGCAGATACAGCGATTTCGGAACCTCGAAGGAATGATCGCCTCCGTCCACCACTTCCAGCCGGGAATTCATATCCAAATCCATGGAGCTGAAGATCTTTTTCAGAATCAGGAGATTGCAGAAGGGGTCCCTTGTCCCGGCGAAAAAGAGCATGGGAACCCGGATCTTCGCAAAATGGTCCGCCCGGACGTTTTCCGGATTCCCCATGGGATGAAGGGGGTACCCGAGAAAAACGAGCCCGTCGGGATTGAGCAGCCCTTCCCCGGTCATGTGCGCCGCGATCCTTCCGCCCAGGGATTTCCCGGAAGCGAAAACCCGCTTGAGTTTCAGGCCCGATTCCTCGCGGATGAAACGCATGGCACCTTCCCAGGCCAGGTAGAGCTTATCCTTTTTATCGGGATGCTCCTTTCCGCCCTCCTTGAACAAGAAATTGAACCGTAACGTCGCATATCCCGCCCCGGCCAGGCCTTCGGCGAAGGTCACCAGCAGGGGATGCTGCATGCCGTTTCCTTGCCCGTGGGCAATGATAAAGACGTCCGTCTTCCGTTTCTTCGAGCCCTCGGGCGCCAGAAGAATACCCGAAACGGCTTCTCCGTTTCCCAGGGAAATCGTTACCTTCTCTTCGGTGAATGATTGATCTGCCATAATACGTTATATTCCTTCCAATTTATTCATGACATGCCGACCGTTTCTACGCCACGTCTTAACTGCATCCGGTATGCACAAGCAGGATCGGCGTTCCTGAAACAGGTGATGTCTGTTTTCAGGTGTGAACATATCACTTCATTTCAAGATACTCCATATCAGAGTGCCCATGTTTCGTACATCGTCGAAGAGGGTGCCGATGAGAAAACAAAAAAGGAACGCACCGGCATAAAAAGAGGCCGGATGGCCTTCCAGCCATCGGATGAACGGTCCCGTCACATCATTCCGGACGGGTTTCAGTTGCAGGACATAAGCGAAGATTCCGGCGATCAGGATGCCTGCCAGGATATCCGTCGGATAATGGAACCCGGCATATATTCTCGGCATGCAGATCACCAGGGCAACGTAAATGCAGGCGAAGATTCCCATCATCGGAGAAACAAAGAGCAGACCAAAAGCCAGGGCGAAAAACAGGGCGGCATGATCACTGGGGAAGGAACTCCAGTTATCCAGCCTGCCAAAATTTTCCATCGTGACGAGATAAGGCCATTGCATTTCCGTAAAATCGGGATGGACAACCGGCCGGGGCCGAAAGGGCAAGGCCATGGCAAGCAGTCTTGCGGCAAACAGGGACAGGATGCTCCCCACGGCAGCGGCAACCAATTTTACCCTTGCCTCAGCACCAGCAATGGACGGGTTGACCATACCCGAGGATTTCAGAGAAACGCCGGGCTTATTCTCTTCTCCCCTTCCCATTGCCTTTTTCTTATCCCTTTGCTCCTTGTCACCCATGGCCTTCGACAAGGCCGGCGAAATCCCTTTCGCCTCTCCCGCGAACCAGGCCCACCAGAACAAAGCCATGATGACACCCCCCTTCAGAAAATAATTCTGAACGATATTCACGGTCAAGCCATCAAACAGGAGGGATTGCCGGGCCAAAACATTGAGGAAGGTGATGATTGAATAATCGAAAGAATTCATTGGTTTATATTCCTTTCGCGGTGTTGTTATTTTTCCCGGGAGGCGGCATGGGGTTTGAAGATGAAAACGATGTCTCCCGAGACTTCCTCCAAAAAGCAAGCCCATATACTGAAGGCCGTTTTTAATAGCCTGATTCGCGTTCCGGCTCAAGCATTATATGCTTAGATTTACCTGTGATTGCGCGGCCATTGCCCGGATTGAGCAGCGAAGAAACGTTCGAACAAACCGGGGCGTAAAGTTTTTTATTCAGAAACACTTCACGGCAAGCTGTTTTTAGCTGAAGATCCGGGAAAGCCCTGCTGGCGTGATCGGCATCGGTACACCGTTTCCACCCTCTCGCCGTGCGTTGATTTTCTTGACTTCGGATGGCGCAGAAGATAGGCTGCCCTCTCGGCGCCTGCCCATGAGCCGATTAATCAAGCGAGGACAAAACAATGGAAGAAAAGATATACACGCTGACCGATGAGGGTCCGGTTGAGGGAGACGACAAAAGTCTCTCCGAAGAACAAAGGATCAAGGCGTTGCTGAATGATGCCCTGGGTATCGTTCTGCGTCACCTCGGCGTCGACCTCTCCGGCGACGTCGGTCGGCAGATGGAAGATATGGAAATCATTGTGGAAAACTGCCAGGAAGAAGACAACCCCCTTGCCAGCGGATTTTACGTCCTCCAGCGGCAGGTCAAGAATGTGCTGCCCATTGCTTTTATAGGGAACGCCCGGACAGAGGAACGGAAAATCATAGCGGATCTCGTCATGTTCCGGGGTGAAGAACTGAAGATTGAATAGGCATCACACCGGTTTCCTGGAAATTGTCCTGATGCCAGGACGAGAGACTGTGTCGCCATGCGCATTTTTGTCGTCTTGGATCAGGATACAGCCTCCTGATCCGGGCTCCGGTTCTTACCTGAGATCCTTTTTCATCTGTTCGAACTCTTCCCGGGTGATTTCGCCCTTCGCATACCGTGTCTTGAGAATTTCCATAACCGAATCCGTCGTTTCTGGTGTTTTAACGCCCCGGGACGTGACGATCTTGATAAAAAAGACCATTCCTCCAATGACAAGCACCAGCATCAGAATCATGATGAAAAGACCGATCCCCAGAATACACCGATCATCCCAGAACATCATGGCAGCCTCCTTTCAATGCGTTCCAATCGGACATTATACATCGCCCTAATGGGCGGCAGATTTGTACCAGTACGCCGCGACAATTCCGGAGATGAAGTTCAAAGCAATCACCAGAAATGGCGTCATCAGGCCGAATTCCGTCCCCATAAGCCCCCTGCCCGCCCGGGGAAAGACCACGAAAAGCATCACGGCGGAGGGCAAAAGACTGAAAATGCAGCCGCGGAAGACAATGCGGCTTTTCCAGAGGGGGAACACCAGGGGCAGCATCAGGATGCCGCCCCAGATCATCCGCTGATAAAACCCCGATGCAGTGAAGACCGGCCTCATGTTCGTTCCAATCAAGTTTGTAATACCCAGTGCTGCGAGAATCCAGAGATTGATGCCGTAGACGAATGCCCCGACCGCGCCCCCGGTAAACGCTCCGCTGATCTTTCTGATCATGTTTTTAACCTCATTCAACAAAGGAAACAGAAAACAAATTCCAGACGACAACCCCTGCGAACCCGCGCTTTGCGGCGGCAGGAGGCGGGATTCCTTCCGCCTGACGCAGGGCTTTTTTCCCAATACATCCAAAGGAGATTATTTGCAAGGAAAGCGGTTACAGCTCAGTCACGGGGAGCGATGTGACAGAATAGCCGTTGCCGGCCATGGATTAGGGGGGCATCAGATCCGCCGGTTCTTGGGGGGTCGCGGCGGACCTGATGTCGAGGAGAGACTTTGCATAAGGGGAATCCGGCAGATTCACCCTTTGTTATTCCTGGTTTCTTAGCGGATGATTGTAACCGCGCAATGGGCGTATCTGGTGACGCTATCGGCCACACTTCCCAGAAGCATTCTTTTGATCCCCCGCAGTCCACGGCTTCCCATGAAAATGTAATCGACTCCGTTTTCTTCGGCCACGTTGACAATCTGCTGGGCAACAGGGCCCTCCACCAGCAGGGTTTTGCACTCAAGCCCCTGATCCTTGAGTATTCTCTCGGCATCGGCCAGAATTTTCGCCCCTTCTTTTTTCCTTTCCAGGCGCAGCGGCGTATTCGGGACCTCCGACAGAGGAACAATATCCTCAATGACATGGAGTAAGGTCAGATCGCATCCGGACATCTTTGCGTAGCGTGCGCAGTGCTGCAGGACCAGATCGCTTATGGGCGATCCATCGATGGCAACCAGAACTTTGATGACGTGCTTTCCCGCTTGCTTTTCCATAATATCCTCCGTTGAATTTGAGAGCCCTTTATCATTTTCTCCTTTTCTTGCCAGACTGGATAAAATAGGTCAATACGGGTAATATACGGTTTTTGTACGGTTTATTCTTCGGTATTTTGAGAAATGAATGCAGGTATAAAAAAAGAGGAATCAATGGTTTATCGGCAAACCCGTTTGCCGATGCGAGCGATTGATTCCTCTTCGGTTTTTCAGGACATCTGATATTCGAGACAGGGCGTCGGGAATCTTGTCCGACGGATTGTCTGGTTGCTTCTCTATCATAAGACCGCCCGCGAGGCCCGGCATGACAGTTTTTTAGGCCTCGGGATGATGTTTATTGGCCCCGGCATGACTTGCATCCGGGATGACATTTGTTGCATCCAGGAGGACTATCGTTGGGCCCGGGGCGACTTTCGTTGACCCCGGCATGACCCCTCCCCTTCCGTCATTCCGTACATTTTCCCCTCTGTCATTCCGGGCAAGCGCAGCGCGACCCGGAATCCATTTCCAATGCGTCCCTCTTCAGCCAAAAACGGCGCATCAGATCCCAGACGACACCACGCAACCTTGTTATTTGGCCCAAAGGCGCTTCGCCGATTGCATATCGTAACGCCCTCAGCGAGGTCTGGATGCCGGGTCGGTGCCCGGCATGACAGTTATATTAAGCCCGGGGCGACTTTCGTTGAGCACGGCATGACCCCTCCCCTTCCGTCATTCCGTACATTTTCCCCTCTGTCATTCCGGGCAAGCGCAGCGCGACCCGGAATCCATTTCCAATGCATCGCACTTCAGCCAAAAACGGCGCATCAGCTCCCAGACGACACCACACAACCTTGTTATTTGGCCCAAAGGCGTTTCGCCGATTGCATATCGTAACGCCCTCAGCGAGGTCTGGATGCCGGGTCGGGGCCCGGCATGACAGTTATATTAAGCCTGGGGCGACTTTCGTTGACCCCGGCATGACCTCTCCCCTTCCGTCATTCCGTACATTTTCCCCCCCCTGTCATTCCGGGCAAGCGCAGCGCGACCCGGAATCCATTTCCAATGCTTCCCTCTTCAGCCAAAAACGGCGCATCAGCTCCCAGACGACACCACGCAACCTTCTTATTTGGCCTGGCGGGGTTTCGCTGATTCTCCATCATGACGCACTCAGCGAGGTCTGGATGCCGGGTCGGTGCCCGGCATGACAGTTTGTTAGGATTCGGAATGACGTTTATTGGCCCCGGCATGACAGTTTGTTAGGCCTCGGGATGATGTTTATTGGCCCTGGCATGACTTGCATCCGGGATGACTTTTATTGGAGCCGTGATAAAAAATACGATTTCAGTCCGCTCTTTATTGATCAAGATCGACTTCCAGCCTGAAAGGCAGGAACTTTCCGTACCCCGCCATATCCTTGTTCCAAGTCACCAGGCGTAACTCGTGTTCCCCCGGCGGGATACGGACCTCGGCACGGCCTTCCCAAGCCGTTCCCGTCCAAGCCTCGACGAAACGGCCATCCAGGTATAGTGCCCACGGGGCCCGTTCAGACGCGGAAAAGCGCAATGTAACCCGGCCGGCCGTATCGGCTATGCGGAGAGGGGCTTTCCAGGTCGGCATCCCATCCGGAATTCCAAGCGGCTTCCAGGCATCGGGGACGATCTCCTTCATGGCAAACAATTGTATCTTTTCGCCCAGGCGTTCGAGTTCCACTTCATCGCCCACGCTTCGCACATGGTTCTTCATCATATCCCGGAGGTGAAGCCAGGCGGGAAAGAACTGCGAGTTGAGGTTCAAGGTCCGATTCATCCATTTCACGGCACTGGTTATATTTCCCTCTTCCCGGTACAGAAGACCAAGATAATACGATTCGAGAATCGGGTCCCCTCGGCCCTCGTCCAGTTCGGTCTTGAGAAAATGCGCGACCGCGCGCGTTTCCTGCCATTTTCCGATGGGTTCTCCTCTTCGTTCGATCTGCTTCAAAGCGCCGATCAGATTCCCCCGGGAAAGAAGTACTCCGGGGTGATCCCTGTCCAGCTTTGCCAGCGCGTCGAGACGGCCGCCGGCGGCCTCTCCCGGCCAACTGTCCTCCGCCCGGATTTCCGTCCATAATTGTTCTATTTCGGCCTCGCGTCTTTTCTCGCCTTCCCTGACCAGATCCAGGCCGACTTCATCATAACCGCGGGCAAGCAGAAAAGCCGCGGCGCCCAGGTAACTCCGGGACTCGGACGGAAGAAGCGGCTTCAGGAACCTGCCGCCTGACGGTCCCAGGTGAAGAACGAGTACATCGGCGATATTTCCCGCCAAGCCGGGTTCCTGCTTGAGGGCCTTCCGAAAGTGATCCTGCCATACGGAGGCATCGATTCCCGCCACTTTCAGACGCCAGGCATACAGGGCGGCACTCCCGCTGTCCATCTGGAGACGTACATCGGCCGGACGCAACGATGCGGCCAGATCCAGGCATCGGGAAGCGTTGCGAAGGGACGCCTCCTGTATTTGCCCTTCCCGTTTGCTTGCCAGAAAGAAGGTCCATCCCAGTTCCCGCCAGATCTGCCAGGAGGAAGGATTCCGTTTAAGTCCTTCAAACAGCAGGTATACTTCCGGTTCCGGGAGATCCATTTCTGCGGGGTTCAAAAGTTCTTTTTTTTCTGCCCGATTCATCCGCAAGCGGTCGGCACTCCACATCCAGTAGGCGGCATTCCCGGGTGTCATATTGCGGGCTCGCCTCAGGTCGGTTGCCACGGGTTGTTTTTCGGGAATTGTCGAATTACGGAAGGTCCGGGCAAGGCTGTCGGCCCGCCAGATCTGCACAACCATGAACGAAGCGGCAACGATCAGTGCGGTTATGACAAAACCGCCTGCCGTCCGTTGCACAGGACCCAGGGGAAAAAACAGCGAAGGTCCCTCATAGGTCCCGCCGTCATCCGATGAGGAATAGAGAACCCGCCATGTGAGGGCGACAACCAGGGACAGAAGAAGGAAATTGGCAGGAATATGGAGATTAAAATCGCTCAGGGAATGGATTGCAATGGTGACAACCGCCCCCATGCCACCCAGACCGATACCAACAGTGAAGGCATCGTGACGCCTGCGCCAGCGTGATACCGTCATGGCCAGAAAAACCGCCAGTGCCGCCAGGACACATCCGAATCCGGCCCAGCCGTATTCGGCCGTAAGCTGCACCCAATCGTTGTGGGCGTAATCGACGATTTTATCCAGGGCAAACTGCTGGAACCGGGGATAAACAAACTCAAACGTTCCTCCTCCCGCACCGGCCAGGGGGAACGACTGCCCCATGGCAAGGGTGTCGCGGGCCATGGCCAGGCGATCCTCCACGTTGAAAAACGTCCCGAATCGCTCGGCAATGCGGTCCGCGGCGACATAACCGACATAAGTCAATACGAGGGAGAGCAGAACCATGATGGCAAAACCCCGGCGGCTCTTGAAATACCTGGCCGTAATCAACCCTCCCATGAACACGATGCCGCAAACGAGGGAAAGGAATCCCCCCCGGGAAGCGCTCACCAAAACAGCCGCCGCCATCAACGCCAGGGCCAGGGTCACGAAGATGCCCTCCGCACCAACGATGCCGACGGTCTGCTTCAGCTTCTGGTAAAACCTCCTTCGACGGCCGCGCCGTGAAGATTTGTTTCCCTCCCGCCCCAGGCTCCAGAGATAACCGACGGCAACGCAGACGCTCATGGACAGAAATCCCGCCAGGTGATTGCGGTTGATGAAGGTTCCCGTCAGGACGTTCCCGGAAAACGGGTTTTCCCACCACAGGATGATATTTCTGTCCCCCGCCAGCTGCACAAGGCCATAGAGGCTTTCGAAAACCCCCAGCAGGAGGATTCCCCAGACCATCCACCGGATTTCCTTCTTCCCCCGGAGACCGTAAAGGGCCAGCCAGTAAAAAAGGAGAAAAGCCGCGGTCAGCAAAAGGGTCTTCCACGTCATGAACGGGTAAAGGGAAATTCGCCGGGAGGCATGGACGCCAAAGGCATCCAGGAAAGACCAAACCTCCAGAGATTCCGGCGAGACCAGCCGTAAAAACCATTCCGGCAGCGGCAGCAGGTGAAAAAAACCCCAGGCAACAAAAAAAATCCCCGCCAGAGAGGGAGGATCGAGGATCAGGGAAACCCTTGTCTGTGTAATTGTGCCATTTGAAACCGTTTCCCTTCCTTCGTGTTCCGCAGGATGAATAGAAACGGCAGGCTCTCCCCTGTCCGTCTGAAGCCTGGACTCGTTTTTTTCCGCATGATTTCCGACGCCGGTGTCAAGGCCTTCGGCGGTGGGAGTTTCAAATCGGGCAGCGACCGGATCAGAATGATTCCCCTCTGCCGCCCACAGGAATAAAAGGAAGAAGAAAAATATGGCGAGGCTGAAGACGGTGCGCACCCAGACATGGACCCCACCGAAGAAGACAGCCGCAAACGACAGGACGAAAAGGAGCACAAAAGGAAGCCATTGACCGATCCGGGAAACGCCAATCTTCCCGGACCGCATCAGTTCATCTACAAAATTCTGCATCATCTGGACAATTCTCCGGAGGGACCTTGCCACCCCGGACTCTTTTAATTTTGCCACCCCATGGTTTTTTTATTTTTTCACCCCGGGCTCCTTTAATTTTGGCAACCCCATGTTTTTTTGCCGCCATGGGCATTTTTATTTTTTGTCACCGAGGGGTCCTTTAATTTTTGTCACCCCGGGCTCTTTTTATTTTCGTCACCCCGGGCTCTGACCCGGGGTCCATTCCCAATACGTAAAACGCCGGACAGACTCCGGCATGACCTCTCCCCCCGTCATTCCCGGCATTTTCCCCCCTCTGTCATTCCGGGCAAGCGTAGCGCGACCCGGAATCCATTTCCAATGCATCGCACTTCAGCCAAAAACGGCGCATCAGATCACCAGACGGCACCACGCAACCTTGCTATTTGGCCCGAAGGGGTTTCGCCGATTGCATATCATGACGCATTCAGCGAGGTCTGGATGCCGGGTCGGTGCCCGGCATGACTTTTGTTTAGATTATCAGGCCGGCTTTTTTCTTTCTGTCATTCCGGGCAAGCGCAGCACGACCCGGAATCCATTTCCAATGCGTCCCTCTTCAGCCAAAAACGGCGCATCAGATCCCAGACGGCACCACGCAACCTTGTTATTTGGCCTGAAGGGGTTTCGCTGATTCCATATCGTAACGCACTCAGCGAGGTCTGGATGCCGGGTCGTAGCCCGGCATGACAGTTGTCAGGTCCGGGATGACGTTTATTATGACTTGCATCCGCCATGATTTTTGTTGCATCCAGGAGGACTTTTATTAGGCCCGGGAGGACTTTTGTTGCATCCGGAACGGACGGGAAATAAAGAAAAAGAATGATATTGCTGATTATCTTTTCCGTTCCCACTCCCAGGCAGTCTTGATAATGAAATCCAGGTCATCGCACCGGGGCGTCCATCCCGTCAGGTTCCGAATGCGTCGATTGTCTGCGACCAGGGCCGCCGGATCTCCGGGACGCCTTTCCACTTCCCGTGCTTCAATGGGAATGCCCGTCACGCGGCGCACGCCGTCAACAACATCCCGAACGGAAAACCCATGACCGTAACCACAGTTCATGACGACCGATTTTTCCTGCCGCAGCAGATACTCCAGAGCCAGGATATGGGCCTGGGCCAGATCGTCCACATGGATGTAATCGCGAATGCAGGTACCGTCGGGAGTCGGGTAATCGGTACCATAAACGCCCAGCAGGGGATGCTCTCCCTTGGCCACCTTCAAAGCCCGGGTGATCAAGTGGGTTGCCTCCGCGTAGGCTTGGCCGATTCGGCCCCCTGCATCGGCCCCGGCCACGTTGAAATAGCGAAGGGCCGCAGATTGAATGCCTCCGGCCCGGTCCAGATCGCTCAAGACCTGTTCCATGACCATCTTGGTGGCCCCGTAGGGGTTGATCGGATTCATAGGAGCCGTTTCATCGACCGGAATGGTTTCGGGATTTCCGTAGACGGCGGCGGAAGAGGAATAGATGAGCCGACGGATGCCTAATGTCTGCATCGCTTCCAGAAGATTCAGGGAATTGACGACATTGTTGCGATAGTACATCAGGGGTTCCCGCACGGATTCCTCGACCTGGATGGAGGCGGCAAAATGGATGACGGCGTCCGCCCGGAATCCGGCCATCACTTCCATTAAACGCTTCCGGTCCGCCAGATCCCCGACGGCCAATTCCCCGTAAAGCACCGCCCAGGGATGCCCCGTGGAAAGATTATCATAAACAAGGATTTCATGCCCCGCTTCTCCCAGCGCTTTCACCGCATGGCTCCCGATATACCCGGCGCCTCCCGTTACCAGTATTTTCATCCGATTTCCTTTCTCATGTTTTCGATTTCAGTCACCTGTCCAGCATATCAGACTTGAAACAATATATGCACTCAGCGAGGTCTGGATGCCGGGTCGGTGCCCGGCATGACTACTCCTCCGTCATTCCGGGCAAGCGCAGCGCGACCCGGAATCCATTTCCAATACATCGCACTTCAGCCAAAAACGGCGCATCATCTCCCAGACGAAACCACACAACCTTGCTATTTGGCCCGAAGGGGTTTCGCCGATTGCATATCGTAACGCATTCAGCGAGGTCTGGATGCCGGGTCGGAGCCCGGCATGACAGTTTTTTAGGCCTCGGGATGACTACCCCCTCTGTCATTCCGGGCAAGCGAAGCGCGACCCGGAATCCATTTCCAATGCGTCGCACTTCAGCCAAAAAAAGCGCATCAGATCCCAAACGGCACCACGCAGCCTTTTTATTTGGCCTGAAGGGATTTCGCTGATTGCATATCATGACGCATTCAGCGAGGTCTGGATGCCGGGTCGGAGCCCGGCATGACTTTTGTTGAGGCCGGGGCGACTTTCCTTGACCCCGGGATGACCTCCCCCTCTGTCATTCCCGACATTTTCCCCCCATCTGTCATTCCGGGCAAGCGCAGCGCGACCCGGAATCCATTTCCAATGCATCGCACTTCAGCCAAAAACGGCGCATCAGTTCCCAGACGACACCACGCAACCTTGTTATTTGGCCTGAAGGGGTTTCGCCGATTGCATATCATGACGCACTCAGCGAGGTCTGGATGCCGGGTCGGAGCCCGGCATGACTTTTATATTAAGCCCGGGGCGACTTTCGTTGACTCCGGCATGACTTCCCCTCTCCGTCATGACGTACATTTTACCCCCCTCTGTCATTCCGGGCAAGCGCAGCGCGACCCGGAATCCATTTCCAATGCGCCGCTCTTCAGCCAAAAACGGCGCATCAGATCCCAGACGACACCTTGCAACCTTGTGGCCTGAAGGGGTTTCGCTGATTCTCCATCATGACGCCCTCAGCGAGGTCTGGATGCCGGGTCGGTGCCCGGCATGACAGTTTTTTAGGCCTCGGGATGACGTTTATTATGACTTGCATCCGGCATGACGTTTGTTGCATCCAGGAGGATTATCGTTGGGCCCGGGGCGACTTTCGTTGACTCCGGGAGGACCTTTGTTGCGTCCGCCATGACTTTTATTGAATCCGGGAGGACTCCCCTTCCGTCATTCCGGCATCCTTGATTTTTAAGCACTCAGTGAGGACCGGTTCCCGGCATTCGCCCCTTATCTCAACTTCCTCCCATTCTTTTCCTATTTTTCTAAATTTTTCCTTGATCGCCCTTCTTAAATGCTCCACACGCCGAAGGGTGTAGCTGTGAAGCGGCCGCCTTTCAATGTCCTTGGCAATCATCAGCGTACCCGTATATTCCTGCAATCCCTCGATAAGGGGCAGGTGTATTTCTAAAACATTATCGCCAATCTTTGTCTTTTCGTCGGGATTGCGCACCCAGACCCATCGATGCAAACATTCACCGTTTCGCTTTACATTGAATTCAGCCATATCAAAATGGATCACTTCCACGGCTCGCTTTACATTTTCCCATAGTTCCTCGAATCCCCTGGATTTGACAATATCCATCTGAATATTGAGAAAACTCCGCCGCTCCTGACTGAAACCCGACGTATCCGTCACATCGATCAACCAGCCATACATCTTTTCTGCCGTAAAATATTCAAAATAACGCAATTTGCGGATAAAGATAAAGATTCCTGCCGCAAGCAGCACCAGGAAGAAACCGCGCAGTTCGCTCCGGAAACTGACCATCCCGATGGCCATCAACCCGAGCAGCAGCGATAAGCCGTAGATCAGGATCACCACTTTGGGAGTCGAAAGCCCCATCTCCAGAAGGCGATGGTGGATATGGCTTTTGTCGGGAGAAAAGAGGCCGCGCCCGGCAACAAAACGCCGGATAGGCGAAAGAATGGTATCGAAAATAGGCACCCCCAGGCATGCAAGAGGTATCAGGAGAAGAGCGCTGAGTTCACTTTTGACGGAGCAGAGTATCGCCGTAGCGGCAAGGGTATAGCCAAGAAAATAACTGCCGCTGTCCCCCATGAAAATGATGGCCGGGTTGAAGTTGTAGCGGAGAAATCCCAGAACGGCACCACCCAGGGCGGCAAAGATCATGGCGGTCCCGAAATCCCCGTGAACCGTCAGTAAGACCATCATGATGAAAGCGGCAAAGAAAACAACGCCCCCCGCCAGGCCATCCAGTCCGTCGGCCAGATTGATGGAATTGATGAACAACAGAAACCAGAAGACCGTGACGGCATAAGAAAACCAGCCGAATTCGAGATCAAAGCCGAAGGGGCCGATATGTTGTATCTGAACACCCCCATAAAAAGCGATCGTCGCCGCCGCGATCTGACCGACGAACTTGATACGATACCCGAGGCGCATGATATCATCGATCAGACCAATCCCGAATATAATGACCCCACCGAAAAAGGCAAAAAAAACCTTTTCGTCGTGAATCTGAAATGCTTTGTTCTCATGACTTAAATAAATAATCAGGCCCAGGATTACATGAAAGGAGAGAAATATCGCCACACCGCCCAAACGGGAAACCGCTCCGGTATGAACTTTCCTTGCATCGGGCAGGTCCATCGCCCCCAGCCGGCGCCCAAGACCGGCCATGTACGGCGTCATCAACCATGATATGATGACGGCTCCCAGAAAAATCAGGGTAACAGTAATCATCGTTTCTTCTCCTACTCCCAGGCTGTGCGGCCCGGTTCTTCACGTATGCAGCGGTCTGGATGCCGGGTCGGTGCCCGGCATGACTTTTGTTTAGATTATCAGGCCGGATTTTTTCTCTCTGTCATTCCGTACATTTTCCCCCCCCCTCCGTCATTCCGGGCAAGCGCAGCGCGACCCGGAATCCATTTCCAATGCGTCCCTCTTCAGCCAAAAAACGGCGCATCAGTTCCCAGACGACACCACACAACCTTGTTACTTGGCCTGAAAGGGTTTCGCTGATTCCATATCGTAACGCACTCAGCGAGGTCTGGATGCCGGGTCGGTGCCCGGCATGACTTTTATATTAAGAAGACCGGGGTGACTTTTGTTAGATCCAGGAGGATTTTTATTGGGCAAGGAACGACTTTTGTTGCATCCGGGAGGACTTTGTTAAGCCCAGGATAGCTTTTGCTGACACCGGCATGACTCCCCCCCCGTCATTCCGGACAAGCGCAGCGCGACCCGGAATCCATTTCCAATGCGTCGCACTTCAGCCAAAAACGGCGCATTAACTCCCAGACGACACCACACAACCTTGTTATTTGGCCTGAAGGGGTTTCGCCGATTGCATATCATGACGCACTCAGCGAGGTCTGGATGCCGGGTCGGGGCCCGGCATGACTTTTATTACTTTCGTTGGCTCCGGCATGCCTTTTATTGAATCGGCCATGACTTTAACCGTTGCGGAACGACGACATTGTTGCCTGTAAACAATCGAGCATCATTTTCGCCAGCTTCTTCCGATCATAATCCTGAGCCAAGCAAGTGCACCCGTCCTGTAATCTTTCATATAAAATCTTGTCTTCCTTCAGCTTGACGACACCGGCCAGAAAATCCTTTTCATTTTCCGGCTCAAAACAGACACCAGCATGATATTGTTCAACAATTTCCTTAGCCTGCCCTTCCACACCCAACAGGATCGGTTTACGCATGGCTGCTGCTTCAAATATTTTAGATGGAATAACAGTTTTAAAGGTCTCCGATTTCAGGAGCGGTACCAGTGCCGCATCCGTCACGCTCATATAATCGGGTACGGCATCCTTGGAAACGGGCTCCACAAATGTCACATTTTTCAGGTTTTTCTCCCGGGCCATGCCGACAACATTCTTTTTTCTTGCGCCATCTCCGATGAAAAGAAAGTGAATATCCGAATCATTCAACTTATCGAGACAATCAACAATGAATTCAAGGCTGTGAGCCATTCCATGAGTACCGATGTAGCCCACCACAAACTTCCCTTTTAACTTTAATCGTTCAACCAGTTTTTCGTCCTTCTCCCTCGGTTTAAATTGATCCAGATTCGATCCGTTCGTGACCACTTCAATTTTATCGGCGTGAATCCCCCGGGCGACCAGATTCCGTTTGAATGCATCCGTGAGGGCCACCACCCCTGCCGCATCGCGGTAAAGGAATAGCTCAATTTTTTCAAGCAACTTCAACGCAACACCCTCACGCATGGCCCCCACTGTTTTGATGGAATCCGGCCAGAGATCACGCAACTCGAAGATCCAGGGTCGCCGTTTGAATTTGGAGAGGGCGAATCCGGCAAACGTCGTAAAGAACTGCGGAGAGGTGGCAACGATAATATCCGGCTTCTGAAACAAACCGGCTATCGTTGCCGAAACAGCAAAACTGAGGTAGTCCAATACACGCATTCCGAAACCGGCATTGGCCGCAATATAACTCCAGACCCGGATCACTCGGATACCATCTATGGTTTCTTTCTGAACAGGACGATTCCGGTAACCCTCATAAACCTTTCCCTGAGGGAAATTGGGAACACAGGTGATGACCGTCACCTGCGCACCCATCTTGATCCACTCCAGGCCGTGCTCGTAAGTCCGGCTGGCCGGGGCATTGACCTCCGGCGGGAAATTATCGGTGAGAAACAGGATATGCATTACACGCTCACCATGAAAATTCGATCCGGGTTTCAGGACCCCCGAAATACACTTCGAGACATTTATTCGGCAAAGAAACGCCAAACTCCGGATGCCAGGTCTTTTCTATTAAACCACCCCGACCCGATTCAATATGCCATGTCATTTGCCGACCACCCGGCAGAATGATCTTCCCTGCCTTGCAAGAATCTGAAGAGGAAATCACTTCAAGCTCAGGATGAAAATGGAACCTCCCCACGGCACACCGGAAACTGCCTTCAATCCGATCGTGCACACAAAGCCCATGGGCGCCAAACCGCCATTCGCGCCGATGAACCGGACTCCCGGCAAGGCGTCTGTAACCGTCATGGGCGCAGGAAACAATTCCTTCGTCCGCATCCATCTTCAAATCGAAAGGATAAGCCCGCCGCGCCACACGGAACCCGCCCCACACTTCAGAAGAATCCTGCCCGTCAATCGCCACCGTGTTATGTGCAGCCGTGCCACGCTGCCGAAGGCGTTCCGGCCCTTCTCCGTATCGTGAAATCCCACTGTCAACGATAACCCGCTGCCGCCCCAGCGACAACTCGAAGCTTAACGTGTCTGCATGCGCGTGTCCGGGAAGATAATCCGGCCCAATAGAAGCAACATCAAGAAATGCGGTCATGTCATCACCATCTACACGGACATAGCCGGTATCGCTTAAATGTGTAAAACGGACGGCCCCACCGGGTCCGCAGGTCGGCTGTGGTTTACTTTCCACCACATGTAGATGCGCTGCGTATTCTTCCAAAGCCGCCAGGTCAGCCGCATCCCCCAACGCCGCATCGTTGAACAAGACAATCTGGCCATCGGGGTGGCACATCGTCCTCAGCCATTCCAGCATATTCCCAGAGACAGATTCGCATTGTCTGAGAACATCTTCCCGATCGCTAAATGCACAGTTCGAAAAGGCATTGACTGCATTCAACACATCCAGGATATCTTCCAGAACCTGGGCATGGTACATGGGACTCCGCTCGAAATGCCCGCCATCATCCAGGACTTGCTCCTTCAACTGGCGCAAAAAGATTGAGGCACCCTTTTTCAGCCAATGATCGGCTTCATCACCTTCATAAAAAAGACCTGCATAAATAAGGGCTTTCGCATTGGCCAGCAGGTGATTTCCCAGGAGATGCCATTCCAGCCTCTTGTAAAGGAAGCGTGCCTGAACAGCCAGATTCTCGACCGCAGCTTTCGGCAATACGTTCCCTGCAAGCCCCCACTTGATCCAATTCACAACACGCCGCGAAATCGGGTAGGGCTCCCAACCGTTTCCCCTGCCGACAGGATTTTCCGTGATCCATCGCGCCATCAGATCACGGTGCCAATCCGCCCGTACCACCGCATCAGCCGCGTTCAGATCATCGAAATAATGGAGATGATAAAGCCAGAGCTTTTCCCAAACCGAATTGTTCCAGTCTGACACGGAAGAAAGATCATGCTCCTCGTTGAGAAAACGAAACCGTGTAGGCGACAACATGGACGTTTCCCTCACAACCGGTGAAACCCAAATCCCGGTCTTTTTCCGCAACGCCGTAATGGATACGAGCCGAACGGATGGTTTATGGAGGACAAACCAAACTCGACTGAAAACCTGAATAGGCTTCAGGTAGCGGATGGTGTAAAAATAGCGGGCAATGCCCATGAGTATTCAGGGTGATTTGGTTTTAGGAAAGATATTGATGATTAAGAAACACGTAGTTGATAGGCAAACTCGTTAGCCGAAGATTTCTTTCTTTCGATTTCCTTTATTTCCGGCAAGATGCGTTCCTCAAAGTGCTTCGCATAGTCTTTCAGTTTCTTAGAGTCCAGCCGCAAGATTTTTGCTCTTTCCTCGAAGCAATATCGCACTTTAATATCCCGGTTCATTGGTACCTCCGTAGATTATTCTCAAAGATAGCAAATGGAGCCAATCGACTAGCAAATTTCACTTCGTAAATCTTATCGCGATAAGTTCGGTCGTAGATAATCATTTTCTCTGAATCATGGATCAGCAGGAAAGGAAATTTTTCGTATGGATTTGCCGTAGCATCCACGACCCATCGGTAATTGACATGGCGGCGATCATACAACAATGGTTCAGCTAATTCAACTATCCAGATGAACTTGGGCATAGGTAATTCAAGTTGTGCTTTACGAAGCAGTGGGTCAATTTCCCGAAATAAGGCAAGTTTTCTCTTGTAAGCGCGGGACGAAGTCATGAACACACGGGCAACGTAAGTCGGTATTTCCTCCAGTTGAACGAGATTTTTTGAATTCCATTTAGGATATATTTTCAGAACATTGTCAGCACTTAAATACATTTTTTCGTACAAGGGGACTGCAAAACCGTCAACGTCTTTCAAATGGTACCCTGCACCAGGTTCGGCTTTAGAATGAATGTAATTGAAAGGTAGCCGATTGTCATCGTTGATTACAAAAGATGGGCAGCAATGCCCGGCAGGAAGAAAAGGCTTATCCCATGCCAGTTCCTTTATCGTTTCAACGGCCGAACGCGGCATACCGTGGCCCAAAATTGCCACGGCATGTTCTTTTGTATCCATTGCGGCAACAACAGGAATACCCGACTCAACGTAACTGTATAAAATATCGTCAAATAGTCCCCGATTATTGTCCTTATAAAGCTCTCGTACGAATAATTCCGGTTGGAAACCAATCGAAGTCAACACTTCTGATATCTGACCCAGTGTGATGCCACGCGACGGGATTGCCCGTCCATACGAGGCATCTTTTATCGCAGAGGCAATATCATATGTCAACCTCTCAGGATAAACGGAATAGCGTTCGCTGTAATAACGGGCAATCATCCAACAGACGGCATGCGCGCAGACGGTAACATCCGTATCCTGCATGATATGTGGAAAAGTTTTTATCGGTAATTCGATGCCACCAAGATTATTTTTAAATTCGGTTTCGCAGATATACCCCGCAAATCCCTGAACAGCTTTAGGTGAAAGCAGCGTTCTTCCGAGCGTAGTAATCTCGGTAGAGCGAAGAACGATAGAACCGAGATAAAAATCCAGGGCTTCTCTCAAAGCATCTTCCGAAGTAATTAGCTGTTCAAAGAAATGAAGACGGAAACAGAATTTGTCGTAGGTACGGTGCCGCTTTGCATAAAACCCATAATAAGTACTGCGATAATCTTTATCCACATAAGGGTATTCAATAACAATGGTGCGAATTTTATTACTAAGATTTCGACATAGAAGATCCATCAAGGGATTGGAAAGATAATCCTTGGGGACCGTTTCCCACAATTTTTTACAATCGGCAGGTGAACTTATTTCAAGAATTTTGAATAACATATCAAAGGCTCCTTTTCTGTTCTTTATACAGAATCCCCGGACCTCTCGTAACACCTCTGACGAGCTGGTTGTAATTACGTTTCTGCCGTCATCCTGGCATTGTTCTTTGTCTTGCCGGCACTTTCATTTGTCCTTTCAGATTGTTTTGTCATACCTGCATATTACATCGGCAAGTAAACATTGAAAACGTCACGCCGAACTTGGAGATTGTCCCATAATGACAAAATTTCCGTTTGTCATGGCACAGTCCCGGCTGCCGGAGTGACAAAAAACTGTCATTCCGGACAAGCGCAGCGCGATCCGGAATCCAGTTTTGGAAATGCGTGTTATGTCCTCCTAATTATGAGGTAACCGCAATAACCTTCCCCGTCCGGGCCGCTTCCATAGCCGCGAAACTCGCCCTGGTCACGTTCGCCATCTGATTAAACGGGATCAACTGTTCTCCCCCGGTTGCAACCCGATCCACAAACGCCGCAACTTCCGCCCGGTGTCCCTTGTCCTGTCGCCAGGTGCGGAACGAATGGAATCCCTTGAACCCGTATCCCCTGGTCGCCAGGAAGTTCTCCATGCGAATCACCCTTCCGTCACCGAACACCTCCAGCGTCTCCTTGGGATAACTTTTTGAACCGTTTGCAAAGTAATTGACCGTCCCCACGGACCCATCGGCAAAACCAAGCAGGATCGACATTTTATCCTCTCGCACTGCATTGTTGCCTCCGACCATCATGGCGGAAACCGATGCCACGGATTGCCCCGCCAAAAAGGACAGAAGATCGATGAAGTGACACCCTTCCCCGATGATCCGCCCACCGCCGCGGAGCGGGTCCTGGACCCAATGCTCCGGCGGAATGAAACCGGCATTGATCGTCATGTTCATGCAAAGGGGTTCCGCCCTGCCTGCGAGCAATGCCTTGATCTTCGCAACATGGGGACTGAAGCGCCGATTGAATCCCACCATGATAAGGCGATCCGGTGCCTTTGCCGCCGCTTCCTCAACCCGGATTAACTCAGATTCATTCAACGCCAGGGGTTTTTCGACAAACACATGTTTACCGGCTTCCAGGGTTTCGCAGACAAACCGGGCATGCAGATGATGACCAACTAAAATAAAAACAGCTTGTATGTCAGGATCGTCCAGAACACGGCGATAGTCGGAAACGGCCTCTCCGGCCCCGAATTTCCGAACCGCCTGGGCAGCAAAAACACCATTGATATCCACCACCGAAACCAGATTGGCCTTTGTCCGCGAAAGGGCCGGCAGCAATACAGACCGGGCAAACCCACCCGCCCCGATCACGCCGATATTCGGTTGACCCGTTCCGCCGACATGTGCAGAAAGCGATTCTCGGCCTTGCGATGAGTGAGGGAATGTGCCATTCCCGCATCGTTCCGTTGGATACTCAAGCACAATGCCCAGTGCGCCCGGATCATGGAGCACTTTTTCATAGACACCTGACACCTCATCCAGGGCAAAACGATGCGTGATCAGATCCCCAACCCTCAATTGACCTGCACGCATCGCATCCAGGACCGCTTCAAAATTGCGCTGTTCCGTCCAGCGCACGAAACCTAACGGATAGTCCTGTCCCGCCTGTTCATATTTTTCGTCGTAGCGCCCGGGACCGTAGGAGCAGGAAACCTGGAAGCTCAGCTCCTTATCGTAGAAATCGCTGCGCCGCAGATTCAAATCCACAACGCCTACCAGGACAATACGCCCCCGCTTCCGGCAGGCCTGTGCCGCCTGGTGAACGATCTCGTCTCCTTTGGCCGACGCCGTGATCAAAGCACCGTCCACGCCCCGGCCCCCCGTCCAGGCGAGAGCCGCCGTCACCGGATCGGTACCTTTGCCAAGATCGGCTGTCTCCGCCCCGAACGAGGCCGCCAGCTTCAAACGTTTTTCACTGATATCGGCAGCCAGGACGGAACAGCCGTTGGCACGAAGAAGTTGGACCGTCAAAAGCCCCAAAAGGCCCAAGCCAAAGACCATGAACCTCTCGCCAAGTGTCGGCGCCGCCAATCGAATGCCCTGGAGAGCGATGCTGCCCAGTACGGTAAAGCACGCTTCATCATCCGACACCCCATCCGGCACCTTGGCGCAAAGATTGCGCGGGACGCAGACCACTGCCGCATGCGGACCGTTGCTCGCCACCCGGTCGCCGGGCTGCAGATCCGTGATCCCGCTCCCGACTTCCAACACCACCCCGGTGTTGCAGTAGCCCAACGGCAACGGTTCATCCAGCTTATTGAAAACCGCTTCCATGGTCGGCAGCAGACCGTCCGTCCGGATTTTGTCCAGCACCTGCTTAACCTTATCCGGCTGACTGCGCGCTTTCTCAATCCAGCCCGCTTTGCCGAAATCGACCAGCATGCGCTCCGTGCCGGCCGACACCAAGGAGCGGGTCGAACGGATCAAAACACGCCCCGGCCCGCAAAGGGGATTAGGCACATCCATGATTTCCGTGGCACCGTTCTTAAGATTTTGCAGAATTTGTTTCATATTAAGTTTTACGTTTTAAGTTTTAAGTTTTAGGTAAGTAGGCTTTTTGTGATTTGATAAGGCCGTGGAGCATCGATGATATGGCTTTGAGCTCGTCAACCAGTTCCCTTGTCTTATCCGGATTTATCGCACCGATCTGCTGCGCGATATAAACCTGGGTCCGCAGTTCCGCCGCTGATCCCTTGGCAATATGCAGAAAACGAACAAATTCAGCCTTTGAATCGCGCTCAGCCCCTTCCGCAATATTACTTGGAATGCTGACGGCAGCCCTGGTCATTTGGTCTTTGAGCCCGTAATCCCTGCAATCTTTCAAAACTTGATAAATGCTGACCGCTAATTTGCAACCCTTTTTCCAAATTTCCAGATCCTCAAAAGAACGATAGCCCATGTCCATCCCCCGGTTAAATTATTCTTCTCCCCTTAACACTTAAAACTTAATACTTAACACTTAACATTTAAGTTTTACGTTTTAAGTTTTATGTTTTAGGCAAGTAGGCTTTTTGTGATTTGATGAGGCCGTGGAGCATCGATGATATGGCTTTGAGCTCGTCAACCAGTTCCCTTGTCTTATCCGGATTTATCGAACCGATCTGCTGCGCGATATAAACCTGGGTCCGCAGTTCCGCCGCCGATCCCTTGGCAATATGCAGAAAACGGACAAACTCAGCCTTTGAATCGCGCTCAGCCCCTTCCGCAATATTACTTGGAATGCTGACGGCAGCCCTGGTCATTTGGTCTTTGAGCCCGTAATCCCTGCAATCTTTCAAAACTTGATAAATGCTGACCGCTAATTTGCAACCCTTTTTCCAAATTTCCAGATCCTCAAAAGAACGATAGCCCATGTCCATCCCCCCCCGGTTAAATTATTCTTCCCCCCTTAACACGTAAAACTTAACACTTAAAACTTAAAACCTATTCCCCCCATCCCCTCTCCAGGAGCCAACGCCACACGGGACGGACACTGATTTTAATCCCTTCCGCATCTTCCTCCCATTCCTGATCATCCGTCAGGATCGTCCCTTCGGTCACATCCAGGCGACGGCACGCCACCGTCAGGCCGCCGATTTCCCGCGGCCGGTTTTCATCCGTCAATTCCCGGCAAACCTGGAAAACGGCTAATCGCGCCCCCTCTCCATCCTTGACGACAAAGTCGCACTCCTGCTTTTCCTCGAAATAGTGAACCTCTCCACCCCTTCTCAACAGTTCGATGAAAACGATATTTTCCAGAATGCGACCCGCGTCTTCCGAAGTGACCCGCCGGCACAATCCCGTATCGGCGGGGTAGATCTTGACCGGATTTCTGCTTCTTTTGTACGATGATTCGGAGAATTTCCGAGCGGCGAAGACGAGCATGCTCTCCTCAAAATGATGAAAGTACTGGAAAAGGAGATCCTTCGAGAAAGGGAAAAGATCCTTGTATTGCCTGTAAAATGCCGTCAGGGACAAACGCGTTGAAAAAGAGGAAAACAGTTTGTCGGAAAGTGCGTCGAACAGGGGAATGTTTGTCATGCCATACCGCTCGACGAGATCCCGGAAGAACATCGCCCGCAGGTATTCCTGCAGCAGTTTCGTTTTGTCCAGGGGGGTGGCGGCCAGCGCCGTTTCGGGAAACCCGCCCCATCGCGCATACTCGGCGAAAAGCCGCTTCGTTTCCACTTTCTGCGCTCCGAAAAGGATCTCGTTACGCTCCAGAACTCCCTGTCGCAACCGCAGAAATTCAGGAAAGGAAAAAGGGAAAACCGCGACACTCCATGCACGCCCCCGGATCGCCGTATCGACTTCAAGGGGCATCAGCTTCGAAGAGGAACCGCTGACATACACCGCTGCGTTTTCCCTCTCCGTGACCCGTCGGCAGAACCGTTCCCAGCCGGGGACATGCTGTATTTCATCGAAAAGATAAACGATCTTTCCCGCCGCATCCGGCCGGAGTTCCAGAAAAGCATCCTGAACAGTCGCAAAATCGGCCGCCGTGAAACCGGCCAGGCGATCGTCCTCAAAATCCAGATACAAGGCCGCATCGTGGTTTCTGCGGAAGATATCGTAGAGGATGAAGGTTTTACCGCTCCGCCGTATCCCATACAGGATGACCGTTTTCCCGGGAACCGTAACATCCGCTGCCGCCCTCGGAACGATCCCGCGTACGGACTCCAGGATGAAGGCCCGACTCGACAGGATCATTTCCTTAATAATATTCTTTGATATCATTTTATGTCCTTATATAAAGGACGATTATGCATGCGTCTGTCCTTTTGTCAAGGACGAAAACCAAAACAGCGTTAATCGCGTGTCCCCCCGCAACAAGAGCCCGCCACTGCCCCCCCCTTAACACTTAAAACTTAAAACCTAACACTTAAAACTTAACTCTTAAAACTAGTTCTTATCTCTTCCCCCCCAACGCCATCCCAAGCATCCGCATCGCCTTTGCACCCGCCCGGTAGATCGCCTCCTGCGATTTGTAATCCCGAAACGACTTGTTAGGGGCGTCCATGTACCCCTGCAGTTCCGCAACCGAGACACCCAAAGTCCCGGCGATGGATTCAAACTCCCGCCGAGCCACCGTCTCATCGAGCGGCGGTCCCTGCAAAAGCGCCAGTGCCTCGTCACGGGTCATTTGCCCCGTAAGAATCAAGCTTGAAAACTGTACCCGCCGCGTATCATAGCCGAACTTTTTGTAGAGCCAATATCCCTCATAAAACCGGGTGAAGCGCGATTCGAAATGTTTCTGCGGGTAACGCTGATAGCCGAAGTTTTCTTCCATGAACCGGGCGGCATCTTCTTTTATATATGGAATGTAATCCAAGGGCCTGACAACTTTTATCCCTTTTACGTAGGGAAGATAAACTTTATGCCAGAGGATATTCGTAAGGGGGAATTTCTTCAGGGGGATGCTCCCGAATCTGCGGTGGATGTCGAGAAGCTGCCTTGAATCCGACTGGTAATACATCCATTCGACAGGATTACGGATGCATTCGGTCGAGTAATTCCCCCCGGTCAGGATGTAATTTACATCATATTTAGAAGCAAATTTGTACATCGTGGCAAAACAAGCGTGATCCTGGGGTGCATCGATGTGTGGCACCCCGGACTTAAAAAATGCAAGCTGGAGATCCCGCATCTCTTCCCAGTCAATAACTTCGGTATGAAGTTCAAGACCCAATGCGGAGACAATCTTTTCAACGTTATGCGCGGATTCCGGTGTATTCCACCCGGTATCGACATGAAAAATCAGCGGACGCAGGCCGAGTTTTATTTTCGCAAGATAAACCAGATAGGTGCTGTCAAAACCACCGCTCATACCGATGATGCAGTCGAAATCCCTGCCGGCACCTGCCGCCTTGATCTGTTCGACGATCTTTTCCAGTTCTACCCGCCCACGTTCATCTGTATGCCAGTTCGGCAGGATCTCTTTGTAAAACGTATTGCAGTGGTCACAAACACCCTTTTCATCGAAGGTAATCTTCGAATCCGTCGTGTCCATGACGCAGTTGGTGCAGATTTGGTGGTTTCTATTCATGACCATGAACCTTTTAATCTGTTGCTTATTCTTCACGCATACGAATAAATTGTGCTGGAACGCCAGCAACAATTGAATTGGCTGCAATATCATCTTTTACAATGCTACCTGCAGCAACAACAGCACCATCGCCTATTGTCACGCCTGGCAAGACAATACAACCTGCGGCTATCCAGCAGTCTTTTCCAATTATTACAGGTGCAAAGACATCCCCGGATACAGGAATACGCACACCCACTTTCGGAATCTGATGGTTAGCTGATAAGATTTGCGTTCTATAGCCAATGAGAGTGCGATCCCCTATAGTTACCCCTCCAGCAGTTGTTATAAGGACATCTTTTGACAAATCTACTTCATCACCAATCACAAGGTTTCTTCCAGGGGAGATCCACACCCCCGGATAAATCACAACGCCTTTACCTATCTTGGCGCCCATCATTTGAAGAAAGGCTTTTTTTATCCTAAGACAAATTGAAAAACGCGGTAAATTCATTACCAATGCCATAATCATTTCGTAGGAGACCACCAAGATATTTTTAGCAGCGTTGGTGAACCTGTTTAACATATTCAATCTCCTGTACAATGCGTTCACCAATGCTGGGGTATTGTTTGAGCATGATCGTTCCATGCTCTACTAAATTCGAGCAAAGGTCTTCCGAATCCATCAACAAACACAATTTATCAGCGATATCTTTGATATCATTCCTTTTTGTGTAAAACGCTGCTTCATCGCATATAGAATGTGCCCATATTTCATCCGCAATCAACAGTGGCTTCTGGTAATACCAGGCCTCAATAATGTTATTACTGAAACTCTCCAACTGACTAAGCAAAAAGACATAGTCAATCCGGTCGTATAGACAAGCAAGCTGGTCTTTGATGGCTGGTCCTGTTAGAGTAACGAGGGATTCCACACCGTACTGCTGCAATAATGAACAAAACTGCTTGTAAAGTGATGAGCCATCCCTTGGAGCAGTTAGAACAAAGAGAAGCGGTCGATTTCGTTTTTTCATTTCCGCTGCGATTAGCGGTATGAGCATCACATTTTTATTAAGTTGCCACCCGCAAAGGAAAAGACCTCTTTTCAACCCAGGTTCAATGTTTTGTATTGCCTTAAAATCGCACGTTTGTTCGGTGATATAAATTGACGGCTTGATAACGCATGTATTTTTTAGACCATGAATATTGCGTCCACGTTTTTCCATAGCGGCGTTTTCAAAGATGACCGCGTTGGCCCTTTTTACACAAAACAATCGGTATTGATCAATAACCCATCTTTTCAAACGGCTTACACCACGATAACCACTCCAAAAATCTATTTCAGGAAAGTACAAGTTTGAATCCGCGGAACCAGAAATCTGCGGCCAACGTTTAGGAAACCAAGCATACCCAAAATATGAATAGACAATATCTATCCTGTGTTTCTTGAGAATACGCCAACCCCAAAAGACCTCATATAGAATTCTTAGCAATGCGTTCCGGGGAACTACAACATACTGATGCGAACCATGTTGTTTAAGTAAACGGTGGACTTCTGAATCCTTAGCTACAAGATACCAGCAGTTCACATCCTGAAGGGGAAGAGATCGAACCGCATAGAGGAAATTCAGGGCGACATTTTGACCGCCACCCGATTTCAGCGTGGAAAAGTTGATGAGAATTGTTAGCATTTATCTATTAACGGCAATTCAATGCCCGGTGAATATTTGATGATGCTTCTGCTAACTCTTTAAGTAACGCATGCCGCTTTGTTTTCAGCCGCTCTTTTAACTCAAGTCGTTTCTCCCATAGCAGGTCAAATTTATTGGTCAAATCCTGAACAACAGGGGTGTTTAGATAGTAAACAGCCTCAGACATTTCGAGCATTTGCTCGACGATACCGGCGACACGAGTATCCTTCTTTGACCCCAGGCACATGAAAGGCGTTGCTACCCCTGTCGTTCCAATAATAGAATGGATTCTTTCCGCGATGAGAAAATCCGCCCGGCTGATCAGCCCCTTCAATTCACGCGCGCCATATTCGTTTTCCAGTAGACGAACTCTGTCTTGAGGCAAGTCGGCTAATTTTAGTATAGCCCTTGCGACCTCCCGGTCATCCAACGCATGGCCAGGACCAAGCGCATGCGGTAGGAAAAGGACGTTGACGTTGTGTTTCTCAGATACATGACGAATGAGTTTAGCGAACAACTCTCTATGCATGCGCAATTTTGCATCAGGGTTGAGTACGTGATCAAACGAGTGACGGGCAATTGGTGAGGGTTCACAACTTGTACACATTACAACAGGTTTCTGAAATAACCGTTCTAGTTCCTCATCGTAAATCAACCTATCAATAGCCTCGCTGGCAGCGGGTTGCATGGCAAAAGCCGGATCAGGTATAATTTTATGAGTGATGAAAGGAAAATTCTGTTTAATCCCCTCAGCTGTTTTCGCATCACGACAATAAAAAAAACGGGCATGTCTGAACTCTTCAGCATGAACCTGCATAATGGCCTGGCTGCCAAACTGATTTCTTAACTGCACACCAAATACGCCGTATGCCTTGCTGAACTGTTCCCGCATGATGCGAATGATATGGCAGACCCAGTGATCAAGGCCTCCGTCGTGACCTGCAATAACGAAATCGCAGCCAAGCAGCTGCTGTAAACGAATCTCCATCTCATTGTGAGGTACCTGACCCTGCTTTAGACTTTTTAAAATAGCCGTGGAATGTAATAAAGGTGCAGGCGTTTTTTTCACCCAGTTCGGATAAACCTGATCCAAAGCGTGCCGAAACAAAGAACAGAAAGAGTCGCTTATTTTTTCCCAGCTCAAACCCAATCCAAATTCACGCATTACCCAATCAGAAAAGAACCACGTACCGGGGTATACATGAATGCCATCATGAAAACGGTACTTCACTGCCCCTATGTCAAATAGGTGTATCTCGCAATTCTTTTCCGGGAAAAGGGCATCACCAATTCCACGTACAATCGCCTCTTCACCTTTATTTGAAAGTGGCACATATTCAGGCACTAAAATATGATATTTTTTCATGCTGTCTGATCCCTAAAGCATCAACGATACCGGCCAAGGAGCGCAGCAACAAATTGGTATAACCTTAATTGTTCTAAAAAAGAGCAAACCAAATACTGACAGTGGATTCGCAGCTCCCTCAGAAAACCTCCCGCAATGTTTTTATATCCGCCGTCGTATACAGGCATTCGTATCTTCAAATACGAAAACAACCTTCGGCGTGCATGCTGTCTGTTTTTTTTGGACTGCAGGTTGTCGTGCTGCGAACGCTTTAGCTCATCAACCGAAATTCCTTCCACAATAATACTTTTTGCTGTCTTCATTTCCTGCAAAATATTCGATGCTGCCTCAGAGCGTGCCATGAGGATTGACCAGGGAATCCCTGTATTCAAAAATCGAGGAAGCCAGGCATCCCCGCATGAGAAATCCGCAAGTTCACCCATCGCATCTACGCAAAGTCGACACCTTTTCAGCTTCGAAAAGCCTGTCCATCTGGCATAGTCCGGATATGGCAACTTATGGCATTCACCATCGGTTGTTTCAATTCGCATAAAACCCGGTTGCCCGTCGCCTCTGTAGCGGAAGTTCTTTATGTTTTGAAACTTCACGCCGCACAACGAACTAAGACGCCTTGCTTCTCTATTGTCGCGAAATCCACCGCAAAAATTAGCAATCGTAAAAGGTATTTTCTCTCTCAATACGGGATTATCTTCCTGAATCATACGCAACCCGGCAATCTGACAAGGTGTGCCTACCCATGCAATTTTACCGGGAAACTCACGAAGTGTGCGCAATGCGGAAAGCGTGGTGACAGGACAATATTTTGACCCTTGAGCCTCCAAAAGCTCACTCTTGGTGCTGGCAATATAAGACATGGGCAATGGTCAGTCATCTCCATAGATAAATTTTGTAACCAGTGCACCTTGGATAAGACCAGTTTCCAACAGGTAAAGAAGGACAGCTGTAATAACGCCTCCAGAAGAGGCATTTGCCGCTACTTGCGGATCGATTGCCCGTGCTGCACAAAATTGACGGTAATATCCGATCTCCATATCATAATTCGCGTCATCACCGAATAGCGCTCGCCCAATCCGGACAATGTCGTAGCCTTTTCCTGGGCAGTATTTAATTAGATGAGCACAATCGCTTAGTTGTTCTAAGCGTGGCAGAGGCATGCCGTTTTGTTCCACGAATTCAACATCATGTGCCGACATTCCCGCACAGGCACCACATGCGATGCACAACTTGGAACGAACTATTTGATCCAGCATTTATACGATTCTTTTCTCTTGTTAAATGATTCCAGTATTTCGCTCACACGTGCTGTCATATTAAAAGAATTATAAAATTGCTTTGCCCCTACCTTATAACCTTCATAGTCAGAATCTATGCGTTTTATGGCGCGACAAATTTCATCAACATCAGTCCATTCAAACGATTCACCCATGCGGTGTTGTTCCAATTGTTGGGCAATCATTGGAAGTCTATTAGAAATAACCGGGATAGCGAATTGTGAATATTCCCAAATTTTATTGGGTGCGCAAAATATATTGTTTAAAGATTCATAATTGTATAACAAAACACCGATATGTGATCTACTGGTCACACATAAATGATCTGGTGCCGGAATATAATCAAAGTGTACCAACTTCTTACATTCACTCTTCAACTTCTGAAACATTACTTTGTCTCTGATGTCACCCATGACACCAAGGACATAACCATCAATGCAATCTATCGCACGTGCAATGCTTAGCAAGTCCATTCTAACCATGCGTGCTTGGTACAAAACCAACTTTTCTTCCTTGATTTGTTCAAGCAAGTCCATATTTCTAGTACCAAGCGCAGCAGAATCAAACGGTTTCAGATAGTGAGTCTTATTAAAAATAACAAATGGTGCATGTTCCAATCCATACCAGACTCGGAAAATTGCGGCCCTACATTCCTCTGGGACAATGACACAGACGGCACGCCGCGCATATTTCTCCAACATTATGCGGTAAAGCGGATTTGTATCATAAAGTTCAAACAGTTGCAGAATATAAGGCATTTTGTCTAGACCAGATCCAAGCGCGAGCATGGTGTCGCCGCCGGCAACCCAAATAATTTCCTTTTTATGGTCAGCCAGATAACCCCTTACATTCCTGCGAAATATCAACCACGTTTTCAATTTATTAATAGAGTTAGACTTTCTCCTGGCATCAAACTGCGGGAACAGTTCGATAACGTTTACCCCCATACACTTAAAATATTCGAGATTTTCCCTTGTGCACGAGGACGTTAACAAAGTCACGTTATGACCAAGTTCACTCAGCGAAGCTAGCAAGCTGATAAGGGGTGGAAGGCGATGGACAGGTTCTTTTGTAATCACTATTAGATTTTGCATAAATCACAACACGATCACACTATTTCTTCTATATTATTTTATTCCTTACGCTGTCCTCAATGTTCTTGGTAAGGGGGGAAATGGTTTCAGATAATAAATGGAACTATATTCGCTGTAAATATAAGTCCAATAAAAAAAAGCATTAACCAAAGGCGCCGTTTAAAATCTTTTGAACTTTGCCAACTTGCAAGCGAAACTAAGCATGGAAAGAAAATAATGAATGCTGTTCTGTGGCGTGACTGAAAAGAAATGAGAGAAATCCCAATCAATGTTGCAAGAAATATCACTAGAAAATAAAACTTGTCATTTCTAACACTGCAAACCAGCCCCTGCACAAGGCTTGGACCGATTAATGGCCATAACAAAATCGTTACTAACATAAATACCAAGACAGGCCTTTGAACAGATTGCGTTCCAATAACATCACCTGTTCTTACTTTTACATCAACGTCTTGCCGGAAACCCGTCCACCTAGCAGGGCTAAACATGTTTGCAAATGGTATAGCCACTATACCTAACGGGCCACTCGTATATAATGTTCTGATCGTGTCAAATTCATTTGCTCCGCTATCAAATACTAGATTTTCACCTCGCATTAAAGCTCTATCCAAGATGGTCGTTCGCTCGACTATGTCTGTCCCGATTATAAATGCACGACCATAAACACTAAGTTTGGCTGCGTAATCTATCATTACAAACAATATTAATATTGACAAACAAGCAATGATTGCTTTTTTATCAAAACGTTGCAACCATCCAAGTTCATAAATAAAATATATAATTATATATAAGAAACAAAATATTCCATTCCCGCCACGTGTAAGCCCAGTCAAAACTGCAATAACAACAGCAATAAAATATTGTTTTCGCATTGCATAAATAACGCACAAAAGCGTTAAAAATAAAGCTAGGCCGTCGCGATAAAGGTGAACTGTGGCATCTACGAAATGAAAATTCACAAGCAACGCAATTGGAGCAAGTAAACTGATTCTGCCACTAAGTTTTGCGGATAAATAAGTGGCAAGGCCCATAATCGCACCCCCAAGTGCCCAATTTACAGGCAAAAGACTTAAAGCACTCACCTCTTGATTAATAGATTTAAAAAGATAAAAGAAAGGTGCCATCAGTAACTCATATAATGTGTAAGAATTGGGAAGATGCCCATATGCGATGTCTGCAATGTTGATAAAATAATATGAATCATCGTCATACGGTGCAAAAGCTAATCCATAGGCGTGAGAATAAGACATGACAGAAACAAAACCAACCAAAGAGAGCATAAAAAAAGAAAATAGCGAAACAGAAGAAACTAGGCGGCCCAGCGAATCCTGTTTAACAAGACATCTAAGTGAGAAAGTAAGAGCCGCAAGAACAATTACCCAAGGGGCAAGATAGGCAAGATTATCTCCCCAAAAGTAGAGACATGAAATCAGCACTACCATCAGCACATTTACCGCAGCTATAATTTTCAGAATATAATTGAGATTATACGGATAGATATAAGAATCAGTCATCGAAGTGTTTACGCTTTGATTCATTGTTTATTATTTTCTGCTTATTTTATTATTTTTGTTAAATAGAAACTTTGCCATACTGTATGTAGAAAATATGCAATAAGATTGGCTGCCGCTAACCCCCCTGCGCCATATCCCTTGTGAATCAGTAACGTCGCAAAAATTATAATGGCGATACCCCACCAAGCATTAAACAAAAATCCTGTCCACATCCTCCCCTGGCTCGCAATAGCCTGTCCTATGACGCTGTTTATTGCCATTAAAATGGACGTGAATGCGAGGCAAATCAGCACCCAGAAACCCTGTTCGAATCCAGGACCGTAAAATTTCATGATTGGATAAGAAAACGTGGCAATAATTGACGCTATTATTAAGGCAGCGCCTCCGTTTAGAAAAGCATTGTACTTCAGCACCTTAATATACTGGCGGCGATCAACGGGATTGTTCAAACTTGATAGCATAGGCAGAACTATCTGACCAACCATCCCGGGAATAAACAGAATCGCAATCCTCCATTGATTAGCTGCATTAAAGATACCCATTTCACCATAGCCGCCTGGCTGGTTCACCAATATCGCCGCGCATACCCAGTTGACCGGTCCGACCATTGAACTGCTGAGGGCGGCGGGCAGGCTGAATCTCCAGAGAACGGGCCATTCCTTTGTACATTGACGAAACGAAAAAGGTACGCCGTGGCTTGCCGCAACTTGACGTAGCGCCAGGTGGTTCAAGAGCCAGTTGACGCAGAGATTAATCGCCAGCGCCCATACTGCACCGGTCAGACCGCCGAAATAAGCACCGCCTATAAGGATCGGGAAAGAGAGCACGCCGACGAACAGGTTGACGTAGGCAATCGTCCTGAACGCTTCAAATCCTGCCAAAGCGCCGGTTTGCGCCCCACTTAAGGCACTGATGAAGAGAATCAGTGCACCGATCTTGAGGGCGCCGGCAAGGTGCGGTGCGTTGATCGTGTTCTCCGCCAACCAGGGGGCAAAAATAAATAGCCCCCCTGCCATAAGTCCGCCAGTTATTGTGGCAAACAGGCTGGATATCCCAATGATACGTCCGGCACGGGCTGGATCGCTCAGGCGGAATTCGGCAACATGTTTGGTGGCTGTTAAACCTAATCCGAAACCGGCGAAAACACCGAACATGCCGACAGTACTTTGAATCATACCCAGTTCGCCGAAGCCGGTTTTGCCTAATAGCCGGGCGACAACAATTGTAGCAACCAGCATCAGGCCGCGGGAGATGACCGCCCCGGCCATGGACCAGAAAATGCCACGCGCCAGGCGAATCCCAAGGGGGGACTCTATGACGCGGCCTAATATGGGCTTTAAGAAATTCGGACAGCAGGCGGACACAATGGCGCGCAGACTCAATGGCCGATCTCCTGTTCCCTGAAGAATTTCCTGCAGACATCGATGATCCGATCGGTTGCCTTGCCGTCACCATAAGGATTTACAGTATTGGCCATGGCGCTGTAAGCCGTTTTGTCTTTTAAAAGAACGCTAACTTCCTCGATGATCTTTTCTTCGCTGGTACCCACAAGTTTGACCGTTCCCATTTCAACGGCTTCGGGGCGTTCCGTTGTTTCCCGCATGACCAGAACGGGCTTTCCTAAACTGGGAGCTTCTTCCTGAACGCCGCCTGAATCCGTCAGAATAACGGTTGCGCGCTTCATGAGGGCTACAAATGCCAGATAGCCGACCGGTTCAATGAGATGCACATTAACCAAGTTACCTAGAAAATTGTACACAGGTTTTTGTACGTTCGGGTTCAGATGAACGGGATAGACAAAAGCAACCGGAGGAAATTGCTCAGCCAACGCAGCAATAGCTTTACATATATTCAGAAATCCTTCACCGAAATTTTCACGCCGGTGTCCGGTGATGAGGATAACCTGTTGTCTGTTATTCATTAAATTGTCGGGCAATCCTGGGATTACCGGAGGACTGGCTTTAACCTTCTCGATGGCCAGGCAGAGGGCATCGATCACGGTATTGCCTGTAACATGAATTCGTTCCGGGGAAATGCCTTCTTTGATCAAATTAGCCCTGGAAAGGTCTGTCGGGGCAAAGTGCAAATCGCCCAGATGTGTTGCCAGAACGCGGTTGATTTCCTCTGGAAACGGGGAGAATTTATTCCAGGTGCGAAGACCGGCCTCGACATGACCGACAGGTATCTGGTGATAAAAAGCACATAGGGCGGCGCAAAAGACGGTTGTGGTATCACCCTGAACGATAACCATGTCGGGCTTAAATTCACTCAGATAAGTATCAATGGCGGCAATTGCCCGCGACGTCAGACCGGCAAGGGACTGTCCGGGCTGCATCAGGTTCAGGTCCACTTCGGGCTGAATATTAAATACTTCAAGCACCTGATCTAGCATTTCCCGATGCTGGCCGGTCACACAGACATGCGCTTCGATATCCGGATGGTTTCTCGATGCCAGAATCAGCGGACTAAGTTTGATGGCTTCCGGGCGAGTGCCGAAGATGAAGGATATTCTTTTTTTCGGTTTCTTTTTCATTGCATTGATTCTTTTTTATCCAAGGCCCGTATGCCGCCCTTCGCTGGCATGTCTTTTATAAGGTCTGGATTCCGGATCGCGCTGCGCTTGTCCAGAATGACTCTCTTAACAGCTTTTTTTGCTGTTGATCAAAACTTTCACGATCCGCTCCGCTGTTTTCCCATCCCAGATTTCCGGGCATATTCCTTTTTTCGCATTTCCCGTCAGAATCCTGTCGGCTTCTTTAATGATCTTTTCCGGGTCATCGCCCACGATAACGTTCGTTCCCTCGGTGATGGTAATGGGCCGTTCGGTTGTATCCCGCAGGGTGATGCAGGGTATGTTGAGGACCGTTGTTTCCTCCTGGATACCGCCGGAGTCGGTCAGTACCATTTTGGCGTGGGACATGAGGTTGAGAAATTCGAGGTAGCCCAGAGGATCGAAAGCATGGATTCGGTTATTTCGGTTGCCTTCATTCCGGAACTCAGTTTGTGAAATGTCAGTCGATGGATGGAAGACAAAGGCATTCTCCAGTCCGAAGGCAGCAATCTGCTTTTTTGTCCGGGGATGGATGGGGAAAAGAATCGGGATCTTCGTTGCCACTTGCCTTAATCCTTCAAGGATTCGCTTGAAGGTTTTGGGGTCATCCACGTTGGAGGGACGGTGGAGCGTAAGAAGGGCATAGGGACGGATGCCGTTTTTGTTTTCCTTCTCATTGGGTTCTTCAAGGCTGAGGCGTTTGAGAATGTCCGTTTTCTTCGCCTGTTCCAGGTTGAATAAAAGGGTATCGATCATGATGTCGCCCACAAGAAAAATCTTTTCTTTTGGTACGCCTTCACGCAAGAGGTTTTCGTCGCCATCCGGTGAAGGGGTGAAGAGATAATCTGCAATGGCGTCGGTCATGATGCGATTGATTTCCTCAGGCATGGCTCGGTCGAAGCTGCGGAGGCCCGCCTCGACATGGACGACAGGAATGTGCAGTTTCACGGCCGTCAGGGCACAGGCCAGGGTGGAGTTGACGTCTCCGACGACAATGACCAGGTCCGGCTTTTCCGCCAGGAGAACTTGCTCGAAGGCGATCATGACGTTGCCGGTCTGCTGGGCGTGGGTGCCGGAACCGATGCCGAGGTGGACGTCGGGGTTGGGGATTTGGAGGTCCCGGAAGAAGGCGTCCGACATGTTGTCGTCGTAGTGCTGGCCGGTGTGCACCAGGAAAGGTTTTATGGTGTTGCCGTTTTCGCGGTTATGGGTGCCAATGGCCCGCATGAGGGGGGCGATTTTCATGAAGTTTGGGCGCGCGGCGGCGACCAGAATCCATTTTTTTTGATTTTTGGTGGTTGTGATGTGGGTTGTCGAGGTCATTTTTTATGGGTTTGCGATACCTGGTGGTGGTGTTTTTGGAAGCTATGTCGGTGCACCGACATAGTCTATTATTTTGTTATCATTGATTAAAATTAATGGTGTCAAAGAGTTTTACATGTGTTTTTAGAGGACTGGATGCCGGGTCGGGGCCCGGCATGACAGATAAAAATTAAAATTGTTAATCCGGCTTCTTCCTATTTGTCATCCCGGATATTTTCCCCTTTGTCATTCCGGACAAGCGCAGCGCGATCCGGAATCCAGTACTTGTTGCTTTGATCCTTTAGGGGTTTTGGCGACCGGTGTTTGCTACGCCCTCAGCGAGGTCTCGATGCCGGGTCGGGCCCGGCATGACAGTTTGTTTTGATTGTCATTCCGGACAAGCGCAGCGCGATCCGGAATCCAGTCCTTGTTTTATTCGCCTGGGTTAAGATCAACGGTTGACGACTGTGGTTAAGCTTTCAGCGAGGTCTGGATGCCGGGTCGGGGCCCGGCATGACAGTTAAAACAAACCCGGCGAGACAGTGTTTTTTTGCCCGGCATGACAGTTAATTATTTTCTCTGTCATTCCGGACTTTTACCCTCTCTGTCATTCCGGACAAGCGCAGCGCGATCCGGAATCCAGTCCTTGTTTTATTCGCCTGGGTTAAGATCAACGGTTGACGGCTGCGGTTAAGCCCTCAGCGAGGTCTGGATGCCGGGTCGGGGCCCGGCATGACAGATAAAACAAACCCAGTTTGACAGTGTTTTTTAGTTCCTCCGTATGACAGTGTTTTTTTGCCCGGCATGACAGTGCTTTTTTACTTGGGATTACATTGTTTAATCGTCCCGGAGTGACTCTTAATTTGTTTGTTCATGTCGGTACGGGATGGAGGATGGAATCGATCCTGTTTTTTAGTTCGGTCAGGGCCTTGATGAAGGTCGTGCTATCTTCCTCCTTCCAGCCCGTGATGTCCACATCGCTGATCCGCCTGGCGGTTTTATCGATCAGATCCAGGAATACTTGCGGTGCATTGGGGTCCGTTTTCTGCCTCGGTTGTTTCACCTTGTCCAGCTTCTCCTTGTAGGCGTTGTAGGCGGTGTGCATGGCCCGTTCCTGCTTTTTCCTCGCAATTTCCAGAAGCACGGACCTTGGAACGCTTCGGTTGCCGCGACAATCGTCGCGAATCGCCGCGGGCAGTCGATTGACGGTGAGAATTTCCGTGATAGTGCTCCGCGCTTTGCCGATGATCACACTGAGCTGTTCCTGTGTGTATTGCTGTTCTTCCATGAGGCGCTGGAGCGCCTCCGCTTCCTCCACCACCGTCAGATCCTGGCGGAGCAGGTTTTCAACCAGGGCGATTTCCGCATGCTTCCCGGCCATGTAGATGGCGGGAATGGTGGTCAGGCCTGCCTTGCGGGCGGCTTCGACCCGGCGCTCACCGGCGACGATTGTCGGAACGCCCGCCTCGTCCGTTCGGAAGAGGATGGGTTCCAAAACGCCATGCTTGGCAATGGAGTCGGTCAATTCCTCCAGTGCCGCGGCATCAATGACTTTTCTTGGCTGGTTGAAGTCCGGCTGCAGGTTGCTCAGTGGCAGCTCATAAAGAATGCCCTTTTCGTAAACGACCGATACCGTGTTTTCCGCTGGTGTCATAATGCTCCCCCCCTTATGCGGCGTTTTATTGGTTGTTCAGGTTAGAAGACGACGATTGACCGTGGACGCTTGCTTCTATATTCGGTTTTTAGAGAGCCGGGGTTAAATGGGACGTTTGTTTTGGTTGTTACGCTTTCAGCGAGGTCTGGATGCCGGGTCGGAGCCCGGCATGACAATTAATTGTTTTCTCTGTCATTCCGGACTTTTTTCCCTCTGTCATTCCAGACAAGCGCAGCGCGATCCGGAATCCAGTCCTTGTTGCTTTGATCTTTTAGGGGTTTCGCCGACGGGTGTTTGCTACGCCTTCAGCGAGGTCTGGATGCCGGGTCGGGGCCCGGCATGGCAGTTATAACAAACCCGGTTTGGCAGTGTTTTTTAGTTCCTCGTTATGACAGTGTTTTTATTGCACGGTGTGACGGTTGAAAATTTAGATTGCCTCTCCTGTTTTCTCTTTGTCATTCCAGACTTTTCACCCTCTCTGTCATTCCGGACAAGTGCAGCGCGATCCGGAATCCAGGCCTTGTTGCTTTGCGCTTTCAGGGGTTTTGGCGACCGGTAATTGCTACGCCTTCAGCGAGGTCTGGATGCCGGGTCGGGGCCCGGCATGACAGTTAAAAACAAGCCCGGCATGACTGTTAAGACAAACCCGGTTTGACAGTGTTTTTTAGTTCCTCGGCGTGACAGTTAAATTAACGGATCAGGACAGTAGCCATTTCCAGGCGGGGATGACTTCTATTCCGTCATCCAGGCGGGCTTCGTCATCCCATGTCACGATTGTGCCGGAAGAGAATGCATATTCCGACATGGCGCTTTTCAAACCCTTCACTTCCCTTGCAGCCGTCTTTTTATCCGACATCTCCCAGCACACCTGGATCAGTTGCGCCTCTCCGGAATTTTTACTCCGCGCGAAGAAATCGACTTCATGACCCTCCTGCGTACAGACATACTCCACATCATAACCGTTCCGGCGCAGATGCATAAAAACCATGTTCTCCAGGCGAGGACCGTAATCATGGGAATTGCGGAAAGTCACGGCATTCAAAAGGCCGGTGTCGATCGTGTATATTCTAGGCGGATTAATCATCCTTGCTTTCTCGGAGCGGCTGTGAATGGGCACCTTGTAAAATAAAAACGCATCGGTCAAATGGTCCAGATACTCATACAGGCTGTTCTTCGTACACTTGATCGACAGGCTTCTCATCAGATTGTAAAATTTATTGACGCTGAATTTTCCACCCGATGAATTCGCAATATGCCGGACAAGATGTTTCAGTACATGGACATTGCTCACCTGGTGGCGTTCAATAATGTCTTTTAACAAAACGGAATCGATATACCCCTGCAATACCTCAATCCGGACATTCGGGGCCAGATGCTGCACCTCGGGGAAACCGCCGATGTCACGATAATCGTTTAAAGCCTTCCGCAACACGGCAGCCGTGTTTGCGCCAAACGTTTTCGGACGGACGGGAAAAAGTTTGTGAAATCTCAGGAACTCCTCAAAGTTGAGCGGAAAGATCTCCGTCGGCAGGGAACGGCCCCGCAAACTGGTGGCGATTTCCGACCCCAGCAATTTCGAGGACGACCCGGTAATGAAAACCTGAATGTTTTCGGTATCCAACAGCCGCCTTACGAACGTTTCCCATTGATCGATTCTCTGAATTTCGTCGAAGAAGAAATAACACCGCCCCTGCCGCAATTCGGGGTATTTTCCAAAATAAACATCCGGGATTTCCTGGAAATGAGTTACGTTGAAGTCGAGCAACCGATCGTCTTCAAAGTTCAGATAGACGATGGCCTCTTTTTTCGTACCCGATGCAACCAGTTCACGGATCTTCTGATAACAAAACCAGGTTTTCCCCGATCGCCTCATGCCGATCACGACATCCGCCTTACCCTTGATTTCGGCGAATACTTTGTCGCGGGCAACAGGTTCCGGCAAGGCCCGTTCATGGAAATCATCGATGAGCTGGGAAATAATTTTCTTCATGATCTACTTTTATCTTAATAAAAGAGATAATACAATTTCATTTTATCTCTTTTTAAGAGATTATTATGCCGATAAGCGGATCAATGACCTGTTCGTATTGGGCCTAACCGGCAGGTTTGCCGGCGGAATATGCTACGCCTTCAGCGAGGTCTGGATGCCGGGTCGGAGCCCGGCATGACAGTGTTTTTTCCCCGGTATGACATATTATTCTGGCCCGGCGTGACGGTTAATTATTTCCTCTGTTATTCCGGATATTTTTCCCTCTGTCATTCCGGACATTTTACCCTCTTTGTCATTCCGGACAAGCGTAGCGCGATCCGGAATCCAGTCCTTGTTGGTTTGCTCTTTCAGGGGTTTTGCTGACGGGTGTTTGCTACGCCCTCAGCGAGGTCTGGATGCCGGGTCGGGGCCCGGCATGACAATTAAAACAAGCCCGGCATGACATTGTTTAATGGGGCCACATGATATTGTTTTTTGCCTGGCATGACCGATTTATTTTAAATCCGGGCTAAAAGGTCATGCTGTTTTTCAGTCGTTAAATCGCAGAATGCGTTCTTTCTGGTCGGGGGAAAATAGGAAGGGTTCAACATCCCTGGCCAGGAATTCCAGATCCAATTCCTGTACCCGCTCGTCAAACTGTCGCCTGAATTCCGGTTCCCCCAGATTCAATGTCTTTTCTATATAGGCAAAGTCCGGTTGCGCCAATCCTCTCAAAAACGAAACATCGAAGAGATCCCGCCCTTTTTCCCTTTTTCTCAACAGGACCGTCATCATCTTCTGCGCCAGGAGAATCGCCGCCGGCGCCGCCAGAATCTGCCGATAAACCGCAAACTTGTTCAAAATCACCCGTTGCGGTTCATAGAGTTTTTCCTTCGCTTCGCTGTCGATCCGAATCAGGATTTTTCGGCTTTTGTCCGGTGTAATACCCGCCCGGTAAAGAAGGTCAGGAAAGCGTATGTAACAGTGAAAGGCGCCCTTTGCCAGCACCCGGTACTCGATGATGAAACCCTTGTACTGCATATCGCGGCAGGCTGCCTGGATTAGAGCCTCAAATCGCGCAAACGAAAGACCGAAGTTATCGAAATCGAGATCTTCAGAGAAGCGGACACTCTGATGCAGGATGCGAATGGCGGTCCCACCGATAAAACTCAGATTCAGCGCTTCCGTATTCTTGAAAAGAGAATCCAGCAGTTCATACTGGAGGTATTCCACCAGGGCGCCTTGAGGATTCCGCCGGTACAGGTCGCCCGGAAAATAGCCGGCAACTTGATCTAGGCTAAGCATCGCAGCCCCCACGGCTCCATCTTTTTCACACCGAACGCCTTTAAGTACTGCCTGAATTTAGTTTCATTCAGACGTTCACGGATTGCATCAAGATTGAAACGGATATTGGTAAAATCGTCTTCGTTTCTAATACGTGCAAGATTCAGGTAGAGATAGTCCAGGATGGCTTTCTCGGGCTCTGCCATGAGATAATGGCCCGATGTTGTCCTGATCGCCCTGTATCCCCAGAACAGGTCGCTTCTAATGTGACGATAGATGAAATGACCGAAGATATTGTCAAAGACCCTGTTAATTTTTGCGGTTACACTCGTATGGGCATAAACCATTTCCGGGATGAAACCATACCAGGCCAAGGCACTTTCCAGGCTGAGATAACTGGGTTCATAAAGCAGCAGGGCAATTTCCTGAGGCGTGATTTTGTCCGCATCCTTTGCAAACACGTAGAGCCCATTTTTGACCTTCACCAGATACCCCTTTTTCATCCAGAGATTTAGCTGGTAATCATAAATCTTGAATCCCTGAAGCAAAAGGTCCTGCCTGGAAAAGACGGGCGTTTTAATTGCTGATGAAAGTTCATTATATTTCATATTTTTATTACTATTAATAAGAATATGAAATGTCAATGGATTTTTTCCGGAATGGTTGTTGCCTTTTCAAACCGGATTCCATTGCGTTTTTACGCCTTCAGCGAGGTCTGGATGCCGGGTCGGGGCCCGGCATGACAGTGTTTTTTCGCCCGGCATGACGGTTAATTATTTCTCTCTGTCATTCCGGACATTTTACCCTCTTTGTCATTCCGGACAAGCGCAGCGCGATCCGGAATCCAGGCTTTTTTTCTTTGCTCTTTCAGGGGTTTTGCCGACCGGTAATTGTTACGCCCTCAGCGAGGTCTGGATGCCGGGTCGGGGCCCGGCATGACAGTGTTTTTTCGCCCGGCGTGACGGTTAATTATTTCCTTTGTCATTCTGGACATTTTACCCTCTTTGTCATTCCGGACAAGCGAAGCGCGATCCGGAATCCAGTCCTTGTTGCTTTGCTCTTTCAGGGGTTTTGCCGATCGGTGTTTGCTACGCCCTCAGCGAGGTCTGGATGCCGGGTCGGGGCCCGGCATGACAGTGTTTTTTCGCCCGGCGTGACGGTTAATTATTTCCTTTGTCATTCCGGACATTTTACCCTCTTTGTCATTCCGGACAAGCGCAGCGCGATCCGGAATCCAGACCTTGTTTCTTTGCTCTTTCAGGGGTTTTGCCGATCGGTGTTTGCTACGCCCTCAGCGAGGTCTGGATGCCGGGTCGGGGCCCGGCATGACAGTTTGTTTTTTCGCCCGGCATGACGGTTAATTATTTCCTCTGTCATTCTGGACATTTTACCCTCTTTGTCATTCCGGACAAGCGAAGCGCGATCCGGAATCCAGACCTTGTTCATTAAATCAAACCGTTATAGAGATCGTTCCATTCAGGATTTTCTGATTCAATTAGGCCTATTTTCCAATCTCGCTTCCAGTTTTTAATCTGCTTCTCCCGGGCAATGGCCTCCTGAATGTTATTGAATATCTCAAAGTAGACCAAATGATGTACCTGATATTCTTTCGTAAAGCCATCGACAAGGTCGTTTTTGTGTTCAAAAACCCGCTTGACCAGGTTGGAGGTAACGCCGGCATAAAGCGTTCCGTTCTTTCTGCTGGCAAGGATGTAAACATAGAACTGTTTTTCTTCCATGTTTTCCCCCGGGGAAGAAACGCTGCAAGAAGATTAAAAAGCCCTCAGCTAGGTCTGGATGCCGGGTCGGGGCCCGGTATGACAGGTTGTTTTGGCCCGGTATGACAGTGTTTTTAGATTGTCAATCCGGCTTTTTTCTCCCTGTCATTCCGGACAAGCGCAGCGCGATCCGGAATCCAGGCCTTGTTGCTTTGCTCTTTCAGGGGTTTCGCCGACCGGTAATTGCTACGCCTTCAGCGAGGTCTGGATGCCGGGTCGGGGCCCGGCATGACAATTAAAACAAGCCCGGCATGACAGTGTTTTTTGCTCGGCAGGACACTTAAAACAAATCCGGCATGACGGTTTTAGTTACGCGGTCCAGAGCTTGGGGGATTGCAGGCCGCGCTGTTTCATGACGTTGCGCGTATCCAAAACAATCTTTGCCTTCTTCAGGATAAGCTCGTAGTCGACATTGTCGTGGTCGGTGACAATCACCGCGGCCTCATAGAACTCATCTTCGACCTGGGCCGGATCCACGGACGCCAGCTTGTAATCGTACTTCCTGGACGGCGGGATCACGGGGTTGTAGGGATCGTGGTAGGCGATTTTCGCCTTCTCCTTCAGCAGGAGTTCCATGATCTTCAGGGCCGGGCTTTCCCGCATGTCGTCAATGTTCGGCTTGTAGGATACGCCCACCACCAGGATATTTGCCCCCACGATGGAAAGGCAGTTGTGGTTCAGGGCGCGGATAAGGCGATCCATGACGTAATAAGGCTGGTTGTTGTTCACTTCACCGGCCAGCTCGATGAAGCGCGTGTGGAAATCGTACTCCTTGGCCTTCCAGGTCAGGTAGAAGGGATCGATGGGGATGCAGTGGCCGCCGAGTCCCGGTCCCGGGAAGAAGGCCTGGTAGCCGAAGGGCTTGGTTGACGCCGCCCGGATAACTTCCCAGACGTCGATATCCATGCGGTCGAAAAGCATCTTCAGTTCGTTAACCAGGGCGATATTGACGGCCCGGTACGTGTTTTCAAGGATCTTCGAAGACTCGGCCACCTCCACCGAGGAAACGGGAACGACCTGGACGATCTCCTTGTAAAGATCCACGGCCCGCTCAAGGCATCCGGGGGTCAGGCCGCCGACAACCTTGGGGATCGTGGCGGTGGTGAATGACTTGTTCCCGGGATCTTCCCGCTCCGGCGAATAGGCCAGGGCGAAATCCTCGCCCGCCTTCAGTCCGGTTTTCTCCAGGATCGGCATCATGACATCCCGCGTCGTCCCCGGGTAGGTGGTGCTTTCGAGGACGACCAGTTGCCCTTTGACCAGGTGACCGGCAATGGTCTCGCAGGTATCGACCACAAATTTCAAATCCGGCTGGAGATGCTCGTCCAAAGGTGTCGGCACGCAGATGAGCATGGCCTCCACTTCCGCAAGGCGCGAGAAATCGGTGGTAGCAGTAAATATCTTCTCGTCTATCCATCCCTTGATCAGGTCCGACGGAATGTGGTGGATGTAGCTTTTCCCCTGGTTCAGAAGATCCACTTTCCTGGGATCGATATCGAATCCGACGGCACGAAAACCCTTCGCAAGAAATTCCCGGAGCAGGGGAAGGCCGACATAGCCCAGACCGATCACGCCAATATTTTTATCCATCTTTGTTGTTTACCCTTTCTTGTTTGTTTCATGACCGGCCATTCCCTTCTGCAACCGGAACAGGCACCGGAACGATCATCGGAAGATACCATGAATTTCCTCCATGTCATGAGAAATTTCATGACCATTCGGAAATTACTTATAATACTCCAGATACCAGGAAACGAAACGATCGATGCCGGCCTCGACAGGGGTTGCCGGTTTGAAGCCCACATCGGCCATCAGATCGTCCACATCGGCAAAGGAAGCCGGGACATCACCCGCCTGCATGGGCAGGAAATTCTTCCGGGCGGTCTTTCCCAGGCGCTGTTCGAGAGCCCGGATAAAATCCAGCAGGAGAACGGGGTTGTTATTGCCGATATTGTACAGCCTGTAGGGAGCAAAACTGGAGGACGGATCGGGACGATCGCCGCTCCAGGACGGGTTCGGTATCGGGATTTTTGCCGCCACGCGCACCACCCCTTCGATGATGTCGTCGATATAGGTGAAATCCCGCTTCATAAGGCCCTCGTTGAAAACGTCAATCGGCCGGTTTTCGAGGATCGCCCTGGTGAAGAGGAACAGGGCCATGTCCGGCCTGCCCCAGGGGCCGTAAACCGTAAAAAAGCGCAATCCGGTGCAGGGGAGCTTGTAAAGACTGGCATAGCTGTGCGCCATCAGTTCGTTTGCCTTCTTTGTTGCCGCATAGAGGCTGACGGGATGATCCACGTTATCGTGCACGGAAAAGGGCATCTTTGTGTTGGCCCCGTAAACCGAGCTCGATGAGGCATAGACGAGATGCCGGACCTGGTGATGGCGGCATCCTTCCAGGATATTCATGAACCCGGCAAGATTGCTTTCCACATAGGCATGGGGATTCGTGATCGAATAACGGACCCCCGCCTGCGCTGCCAGATGAATGACAATTTCCGGGCATTCTTTCTCAAAAAGGGCTTCCAGGACCGGGCGATCGGCAAGATCCGCCCGGACGAAGCGGAAATTCTGCTCTTTCTGAAGGATCGCCAGCCTTGCCTCTTTCAGGGACACGTCGTAGTAGTCGTTTACGTTGTCAAGGCCGACGACGGTCTGGCCGTCCGCGAGAAGCCTTTTGGCCAGGTGGAAACCGATGAAACCGGCCGCACCGGTAACGAGGAATTTGCTCATCTTGTCGTGCTACCTTTATCGCCCGTTGGTGAATTGCTTCATATTATTTGTGGAACCTTATTTATCATTTCGGCATTTGCTTTGTCAATCCGCACTGTTCTTTTATTGTCATGCGAGGCAGGGGGGTTTTAGGTTTTAGGTTTTAGGTTTTAGGTTTTAAGTTTTAGGTTTTAGGGTCCGGGGTTTCGGGCTTCGGGCTTATTTCTTGCTATTCCGGACTTTTTTCCCCTGTCATTCCGGACCCTTTTCCTCTGTCATTCCGGACAAGCGAAGCGCGATCCGGAATCCAGTCCTTGGTTTATTCGCCTGGGTTAAAATCAACGGTTGACGGCTGTGGTTACGCCCTCAGCGAGGTCTGGATGCCGGGTCGGAGCCCGGCATGACAGTGTTTTTTCTTGCCTGGCATGACAGTGTTTTCTTAGATTGTCGGCCCGGCTTTTTTCTCCCTTTCGGGCCAGACTTTTCACCCTCTCTGTCATTCCGGACTTTTTCTCCCTGTCATTCCGGACAAGCGGAGCGCGATCCGGAATCCAGTCCTTGGTTTATTCGCCTGGGTTAAAATCAACGGTTGACGGCTGTGGTTACGCCCTCAGCGAGGTCTGGATGCCGGGTCGGAGCCCGGCATGACAGTGTTTTTTCTTGCCTGGCATGACAGTGTTTTCTTAGATTGTCGGCCCGGCTTTTTTCTCCCTTTCGGGCCAGACTTTTCACCCTCTCTGTCATTCCGGACTTTTTTCCCCTGTCATTCTGGACAAGCGCAGCGCGATCCGGAATCCAGTCCTTGGGTTATTCGCCTGGGTTAAAATCAACGGTTGACGGCTTTGGGTACGCCTTCAGCGAGGTCTGGATGCCGGGTCGGAGCCCGGCATGACAGTGTTTTTTTCTGGCCCGGCATGACAGTGTTTTTTTCTGGCCCGGCATGACAGTTTGTTTTAGTTCTGCAGGCTTGCCTTCACCCTCGGCTAGGTACCGCTGTCGTGTTTTGACGTTTTGCCCTTTTTCTTCTGTCCGTCCTCACCGTAATAGTAATGATGATAATAATGATAATGGTAATAGTTGTCGCTCTTCGTATCGATATCGTTGAGAACGGCGCCAAGAACCCGTCCCTGGACATCCCGGATCTGACGAACGGCACTGGCGACAACGTGGCGGCTGGTCATTCCCGCGTGGGTAACGATCAGGGTTCCGTCAACAAGACGCGACAAAAGAACCGGGTCCGTGACCGCCGCGATGGGAGCTGAATCAATGATGACCCGGTCGTAGACTCCCTTCCATTCCTCGATGAGGGTCTTCATTTTCCCGGAGGCAATCAGTTCCGCAGGGTTGGGGGCAATGGGCCCCGAAGAGATGAAGTTCAGGTTGGGGACCTTTGCTTCCTGCACGACGGATCGCCAATCCCCGTCTCCGACCAGGATGTTGGACATGCCCTGATCGTTTTTCATTCCCAGGCTTTTATGCATGCGGGGCCGCCTCATGTCGAGATCGATGAGCAGGGTTCTCTCACCCGCATAGGCCATGACAAAGCCGATGTTGACGGCGGTAAGCGTTTTCCCTTCCAACGCCGTGGCACTGGTTATCAAAAGGGTGTGCGGCGAATGATCGGGGGTGGAAAAGAGGATCCCCGTCCGGAGTCCCCGATACGCTTCGCTGATCGGGGATTTTGGATTGTTCAGCACCATGAGATCCGATTTGATTTTCCCCTGATCATCCGTGTCGAATCGCGGAATCGAGCCCAGGTAGGGCACATCGACATATTTTTCCAGGTCCTCCGGATTTTTAACCGTATCATCCATGTACTCCGTGAAGAACGCCGCGCCCGTCCCCAGGCCCAATCCCAGGACCAGAGCGAACAGGACGCCCTTCGTTTTCTGCGGCTTGACAGGGCTCATGGGAAATTCCGCCGTATCCACGACGTGGATATTCACGGTCCGGTTTTCCTCGGTCACACTCGTTTCCTTTAGGCGCTTCAGGAGCAGATCGTAAAGCTGGCGGTTGGATTCCGCCTCCTGCTGGAGCACCTGGAACTGGATGGTAATCTTGTCACGGGTGATTGTTTCACCTTCACTGGAGCGCATCGCCGACGAAAGGCTTCCCTCCTGCCGGGCGGCAACTTCATAATTGGCCTTCAGGGCGGAAACGATATTCCCGATTTCCTGCCGCTTGAGTTTCCGCAGATTTTCCAGTTCCTGGTTCAGGGCGACCATCACCGGGTGCTTCGGCCCGTACTTGCCGGCTTTCTCCGTCCTGTCCCGGACCAGTTGGACTTCCTTGTCCTTCATGGAAATGATAATCGGGTTCATCACCACCTCGGGGATGCTGTCCGCCGAATCGGGGTGGCGCAGCAGTTCCTGGGCCTTGCGGTACTTGGTTTCCGCCTCGATGCGGCGGTTCGTCGCTTCGATCAACTGAGAACTGACCTGGCGGAGACGCTGCCGGCTGATATCTTCCGCTTCGGCGGCATCCGCACTTTTCGTGGCCATCAGGGAGAGACCGTATTTTTCCCGGTACTGCTGGATGGCCTGCTCGGAGGCCTCCATCTTCTGCTTGGCCTGTTTCACCTGTTCATCCAGAAAGACAGAGGCGGACTGGGTGCTCTTGATCCTCAGGCCGAGATTCCAGTCGATATAGGCCTGAGCCACGGTATTGGCGCACTTGGCGGCAAGCTTCGGATCCGTGGACTCGAAACTGATCTCCACGATCCGGCTGTTCCGGATCGGCTTAATACTCAGACGGGACTGGAAGGCGTTGATCAGTCGGGCATCGATTTTCTGGCGGCTAAGTTCGGATTTGGAATCGGAAGATGCAAACCAGGACAGGGGGGAAAACAGGGAAAAACCCGATCCGCTTATGGACTTGTACTCCGGGTGGCGGATCAGGTTCAGGCGTCTGATCACCTCCCGGGCGATGGCTCTCGACTCCAGGACCCGGTACTGGGTCTGGTAGAAATCCTGGCCGGAGGGGTCGATGGCAAACATCTCCTGGGGGGACAGGAGATTCGGATTGGCACGCTCGATGAGGATCTGGGTGGTTGCCCGGTAAACGGGAACCGCCGTAAAGACGTAAATAATCACCGCGGTCAGGATGACCAGCAGGGTCGTCAGAATCAATTTGCGGCGTTTGATGAAAATACGCCAGTAATCGAGGAGATGGGCCTCCTCCAGGATGTGCGTTTTCGAATTTTCTTGCATAATTTAACCTGATTAAAAGAAACTTTCGGGGACGACGATGGTGTCTCCCGGCAAGACCAGAGTCTCCATGGACGCCCGAATCTCGGCTTTTTTCCCTTCCTGTTCGCGGGTGATTTTGGTCCGTCCGGGCGCCGACTTGGGCGTCAGCCCACCGCCGATACTGATGGCCATGAGCACCGTTGTCCCCCGTTCGAGGTTATACTTTCCCGGTGTTTTGACTTCCCCCATGACGAAGAAGAAAGGCATCTTGGGAACGACAACGGAATCGCCGTCCCGAATCGGGATATTGCTGGTTTTACTTCCTGCCAGGACATCCTTGAGGTTTACATGGAAGATCGATTCCCGGTGCCGTTCGGCATCCTGAAGGGTCAGGGCATGATCAACAGGCTGATTCGGCCTGATGATCACCAATTCCTCCCCGGCGTCCTTGGTCGGGCCGCCGGCCTGTGAAAGCACGAAGAGGATGTTGTTCTCACGGGTCACGGCATAGGTCCCGGGCTTGTTGACCTCCCCCATGACAAAAACGCGCTGGCTTTTGTACTCCTTGACCGTTACCGAAACCTGGGGATTGACAAGGAAGCCCTCATTCAATTTTGCCGCAATCGTTTTTTCCAGATCGCCGCAAGAAATCCCGGCGGCCTTGACTTCGCCAATCAGCGGAAAGGAGATCATGCCTTCGAGGGAGACCGGCATGACACGTTTAAGATCTTCGTGCCCCCAGACGATGATTTCCAGGGTGTCTTCCTTGCCGATCAGGTAGTCGCCTTGAGCGCAAAGCAAACTCAGGGGCGTGACAGACAGCCACAACACCATTGCAAAAAGGAGGACCCCCTCCATCGGAGAGCGGCGCCACCTGCGCCCTTGCAGAGCCGTGCGATCGCCCGTTTTTCCGCCGCTTCTCTTTCGCCTCGGATCGCACGCCGTGTCACGGCCGCTGTGCTTTAACTCTTTAAGAAAGTCGATTGCCATTCTATTATCCTTAAACATCCTTGATGAATCGTAAAAATTCGGAATCCCCTCCATCGCGGGAGGAGATTCCTTACCGTTTACGAATTCACCATCCTCTACTGAATTCTAGAAATAAACCATGGCGCTCAGGAACACGCGGTTTTCTTCATAATCGTAACGGATGAAGTTGGAATCCCTTTCCTGGCGGGTGTAAGCCAGGTTCCACATCAGCCAGCTCTGCATGGCGTAATCCACTCCCAGCGTCCCGTAATACCAGTCTTCATCCCGTCTCTTCAGGATACCGTCGGTATCGAAATTCTTTCCCTCGTACTTGGCCTTCCCATACCCCGCAATGGCATTCAACCGGATTTTCTCATTGAGGGAGAGGATGTGACTGTAGCCGATGGAGTAGTCGTCTCGCGTGAAAGGCTCGTTCGTGTCGATATCCTCTTCGATCGTTCTCATGCCTTTCAGTTTGATTGCATCGTAGGGAGAAAGATTGTAGGTCAGATCGATCTGCGTGGAAAAAGTATCGACCCTATCGTCTTCACGGTCCTCGTCATATTCCTTCTCCGTCCAGCCGACTTTCAGATGACCGTTCAGCTTGGCCGTGGGGTCGAAACTGAGACCGACATAAACCGTATTGTTCTTGTTGTCGTACTCTTCGTTATCAGGGTAATCGACCCTGGAATACATGTATTCCACAAGGGCCTGCGTCTTGGCCGTAAACCGATAGAAGAGCGACGTTCCCACGACGTCCCGATCGTAATTGCCGGTTTCGTCGTAACGATGATCGTATTCGTATTTATAATAGTTGTACCAGGCGGCAATCGCCCAGCGATCGGCGAAACTGTACTTGGCCTTCGCCAGAAAATCATTTGCCTGATAGGGTTTCTCACGGTAGGGATCCGCGGAACTGGAAACGCCGTCCTGTTCCTTCCATTTCCTGGCTACTTCCGAATCGGTAAACCGGTCGCTGACCTCAACGGTCAAACCGCCGGGAAAATCGAGGTTCAGACTCGCAAATCCAACCTGGCGCGCATAGTCGTTCTCATCGAATTCGGCGAAACGGTAGATATCGGCATAATAGCCCGCCTTGATGCTGTGGCGGCGCAAAGGCAGAATGAGCGTAATGCCGGGGGAAATGGTCGTTATCCAGTCGCTCTCGTCCTTCTTCCCGTCGTAACTGAGGTAAACGTTGTCCGTATAGGTTTCGGTTACCCTGAGGCTGGGGTGAATCTCCAGGGGACCCAGTTTGATATTCCCTTTGCCGATGGGCTCCTGTTCCGCCCATGCAGGAAAAACCGCAAAAGCAACGATCAGAAAAATGATCAGGATGATTGACTTGTTTCTCATATGAATACTCGACTTTCTGAATTGTAGTTAATGGTTAAAATCCCTTGCTCCTAAATGTATCGAACCGATTATATTCGTGCCGACTTTTATAATGACGTCGTAAAAAAGTCGGCCAGGCTTTCATGCGGAATCTGGGGACGGTGTCGCAATGTCATTCCGAGGTGTCAGCCGAAGAATATCTTCCTCTCACAGATCGTTATGACCGGATTCTTCGCTTCGCTCAGAATGCCCTCGAATGTAAATTGGGTATTGCAAAACAGTCTCTTGATCCGGCATCCATAACTCAATGAAAATACCGGATTCCCAATTTATAGCGCAAAGGGCCATTGTCTGAATCGACATCCGCCCTGAACCTGTTTCAGGGATCAGGGCGGCATTTTCTCCACGTAAACCCTGTTTTTTCTGTCAGCTATTGGGCGAAGGATTCACTGCACCGCCGCCACCGCCGGTACCGGGACGCGAACCGTCGAAATACGGGGCGAAATAGGTGGGGCCTCTGTTCCCTCCGGGGACAAAACCGCCGCCGAAAGTTGCGCCCTGAGTCGCATCACCGCCGTTGCCCCCCGCACCCTTGATCGCCTTGACCACCTCGGTTTGATTGATATTCGAAGCGGTACAGGCCGCCGCAACGATACCGGCCGGCGTGTTCAGGGCGCCGCTGGGGGAAGCGCTTCTTGAATTGAATGCCGCCAAAACGGCGCTGTACAGAGAAGCAATGAAATTGCTGTCCGCCGCGGCTCCCTCATTCCAACCCGATGCCGGAACGATTCCCTGTGCCGACAGGGCGTTGATGGCCTCCTGCCCCGTTGCCCCCGTCGGAAGGTTTAATCCCAGAAGCGATGCCAGATTTATCGCCACGCTCCCCTGTGTAGCTCCCGTGCCTGCGGCACAGGCAGGACCGGACACCAAAAGGACCACCAGGATCATTAAACCGACCGCGGACTTTAGAACCATGCACTTCTTTCCATTCATGACACTCCTCCTTGCATATGATTATTTTTTATTTTCCCGTTCTTTCGAACGGCAAATCATGACCCGTTTCCCTATTGTAACGGTTTTCATTTCCGGCAGGATCTCGTTCATGATCTCCGGGAAGTCCGGACTGATCCGGAAAAACCGGACATTCGTCCGGTTTTTCCGGATCAGTCCTTCTTTATCGGATAAATCCCTGCACCGTGTACGGAGACCGTTCCTGTCCGTCAATGAAAACCGCAAATTTCCGCCAAACGGAAATACTTCCGGAAAAAACCCCTTTCGTTCGACTTGCTTCCTTTCTGAGCAAGAGGAAGAACCGTCAGCGGGTCTTCGCCCGCGAGAATCCGGCATGGATTCCCATCAACGAGACGGATCGCCCCCTCTTCCCCAACATACTCTTTAAGCAATTTCAGGGCCCTGGAAAGAATGGGCTTTCTGCCGGCCGGAGAATGGGCATCGGTCGCCACGCAATGGACCCACCCCCGGTTCAGGAGATCAAAAGACGCATCGCGCGCTTCCGTACCGAAATCGCCCGTAAAGCTCATTGCCGTAACCTGCGTAAATCCGCCACATCGAATCCAATCTTCCAGGATTACAGGCCTGCGCTGGATCATCCGGTTTCTCTCAGGATGGGTGAGAATCGGCGAAAAACCTTCAACGCGCAAATGAAACAAAAAATCCCCGATTAACCGGGGAACCACTTCCGAGGGAACTTCCACGAGGACAAAACGTCCTCCTAACCTCAAGCATTCATTATCATTCAGGAACGAAACAAGGTTGGGCTGTATATGAATATCCCCTGCGACATCCAGGTTTAGATCGATCCCCTCTTCGTGAATCCGCTCCCGCAGGAGATCAAAAACGGGGAGAATCGAAGCGGCATCGTTCCGGTATCGTCCGTCACAACAGTGAGGCGTGGCCACGACCGTTCGAATGCCGTCTTTCGCGGCGATACGGCACATCGACAAGGCAGCGTCCACGCTTTGGGGCCCATCGTCGATTCCCGGCAATATATGACAGTGCAGATCTATCATTTTCAATAAAAGAACACCTTCATCCAATCCTGAAACCCGAAAAAAGCTAAACCTCCGGCCTCTCGATTACATGCGCACCGATCCCTTTTGCACGATCGCATCAATTTTCAGCATGTTTCGAGCTTTCAGGAAGTCTTACATGTTTTATGGCGAAAAATTGCGTTACTCAAGGCAGCTTCCTTACTTCCTTGACCTTATTTTCCTACAGCATAACGCTAGAAAGTCAAGCCCTTTTTCGTAGCGTCTCCATTGATTCTAAAATATTTACAATTTAACCAAGATCAGATATTCCCGGCGTTCCGGAGCTTTCAGATGAGTTACACGGGTTC
>Ga0302246_1000177_pt1 | contig 64562 bp, 57 predicted proteins | sample AAG_UR_Trp_MG_FD_193533 | JGI IMG/M metagenome (GOLD analysis project Ga0302246, IMG submission 193533) | Enriched activated sludge microbial communities from anaerobic digester in WTTP, New Holstein, Wisconsin, United States - AAG_UR_Trp | ecosystem: Engineered > Bioreactor > Anaerobic >... | reverse complement strand
GTTGATTTCCGTCAACGCCGACCGCACCGACATCGTTGAGCCATCCGTCTCCAGCACCTTCGCGTAACGGGAGAACACGGCCATGCCCGGCCCGATGGCAGCCTGGGCCAAATCCACCGGCGCGATGTTGCCCTTCTGTAAATGCCGCAACGCTTCGGGCAACTCCCGCTTTAACGCGGCCAAAAAATCGCGACGCGAAGCAACGCCGGCATCGTTGGGTCGCGGACGGCAAACGAGAACAATCGAGGATGCTAACGCGTTCGTATCGCGGCCGACGTTTCGCGTAGCCAGTTCTGAACGCATCGGCCACGTTCCCGTCACCTCAAAGCCTGCATGCATTAGTCCAGCCAACATGGTTTCCCAGCCTGTCGAGACGCGGCCAGTGGGCGTTTCTGAACCAGCTTCATCGCTTTCGTCTGCTTCTTCTTCTGATTGCTTAAAGGCGTAATACACAGTGGTCGGGAATGTCTGGTCGGCGGATTTGCGCAAACACGAGAAAGCTTTGCCTAATCCGTCCTCAAAAAACTTCGTTGCCCGGTCGGTTTCACCATCAAACCTGTATGGCGATGCCACCAACTCCGCTTCCTTTGGCACAAGCATTGTTCCAAAGAGTTGAGGATAGATGTCGCGCAAAGATTTCCGCAGCCATACGTAGAAAAAGTCGGACAGATCCGCATAGCTGATGTTGTCGTAATAAGGCGGATCGGTAGAAAACAGCGGGGCAATTGAAAGGTCCGACAGTCGAGACGCATCATACTGTTGAACATGCCCCTGAATTCCCGGAGTCAGCTTTTCGAGTGGTTCGCAAAGTGATTCGATTACGCCGTAAAAATCTCCCGCAGCCCCGGCGAATGGGTTCGTTTCCGCGTAATCCCAAACCATCGGGAGCGCTTGCCGGCCAAACGTGCCGCGCATCCGATCCATTCTGGACTCCCAAGAACAAAGTGTCGTGTTTCGATCTGCGGCTTTGCTCACACCGAAAGCAAGATAAGTCGCGACTGCGTCCGCGTAGTCGCTGTTGTTGGAGGAGTCCTTGAGAACTTTCCCACGAGCCGTGGTAACGAGTTCACAAAGAATGCCAAGGGCCGACAATTGCCTTTGGGTGTAAAGGTGTTTGTGATGTGTGAACCCATAGCCCAGACACCAGATGTTTCGCGGATCGTTGGCGAGCTGCTGCTCTGGCATCCATTCGGCCCGCGCTTTCGCAGCGGCATCCTCATGCTTTGATTCGGGCGCGACGTAAATGCGACCGGATGAAGACTCGGTTACGATCGCGAGCATTCGTGCTCCGAGCCGGTTCGCGCGTCCCTCGGCCTTGATGTAATCCCCGTGGATTGCTACTCCGGTGAGCAGGCACTTGAAATTTGCTCCCCTCGCTGTCTTCGTGCCCGCTTTCACGGCGGCCTCATCAGTCGGCACGCCTGTGCGGACCTCAAACCGATATGTCATCGTGCTTTGGTCCACCACGGGTTCAACCCATGCTTTTTTGCCAGCCTTTGTCGAAAGCCAGAATGAACGAACCAACGGCACATGTGCACCTTTCGCCGCCGGGTTCGGACTCGCCACCGTCCGCGCCCAGAGCCACGCAATCACCGTCGCTTCGCCGCCGCCATGTTCCTTCGGCAGCTTCACCTTCGGATACAGATGGCCGATGCGTTTCTCCGCCTCGTCACGCATCCATTGGCCGTAGTAACGAATATCCTCGGCCAGTCCCGCCGCACCTTTCCACGAGCCGGACGCACCGAGCTTCTTCCTCGCCTCGGGGTTCACCGGCGGTTTGCCCGCAAACTTCGGCGGGATTTCAATGAGCGCCTTGTTGATGAGCACTGGCACGGGATTCAAATCGCTCGCGTGCGCCTCCAGTCCCAGCCGTTGCGCCTCCAGCGGAATCGAACCACCGCCGCAGAACGGGTCGTAAACCGGTGGCGGGTTGCCGTTGCACGAACGCATGATCTCGGCGCGAGCGGCGTTGAGCACGCGCTCATTGTTCGAGTTCTCCCACTTCACCAGTTGGCGAATGATTTCAAACAACCGTTCCCGCTCAATCTCGGCGATGATGTCCTCCAGCTTCGGCTCTGGTCCGGGAGCAGGCGCGGAAATGCCGCCGGCCTTGGCCTTTTCCAACACTGCTGACATTTCATCCCACAACTTCTTGCGCGCCTTGAGTTCCTTCTCCGACGCTTTCCGCTTCGCCGAATCCTTCAGCAACTCCGCGACGTATTCCGACGGGTCATCCACCAGCGACGCAAACAGCACCGCCCGACACGCCGCGAGCGGTCGTCGCGCCCACCACAAATGCAGCGTGGACGGATGCCCATGCCGAATGGACTTCTCCCTTGCCGCCTCCTTGTTAATGGCCTCCAGCGGCAACGCGACTTCAATCAGTTTCTTTTTGTAGGTCATGAGCGGTAGAAAGTGTGCCCTGGCGTTCAATCAAATCTGCCCGTATTTGTCTTCATAGGCCGAGAGGCGAACGTAGCCGGAATAATTCATGAGCTTCAAAATCATGCAGTTGATTGCCCCGGCGATTCGAGATTCAGCAATCAATTCATCTTTGATGGATTCCTCACACTTGTCCTCCTTCGCCATGCGATGGCTCATCGGATTGCGAAACTTGTTCCACAGCCCGTAAAGCTCTTGCCAATAGGCTTGCGGCTTCAGCCCCAGATGCTCGATGACTGCTTCGTAACGCATCCGGTTGTTCACCGGTTCTGCCGGTTTCAATATGGACACCAGACGCTCGTGTGCAGGTTGCCCCCATTTCCGAAGCTCTTCGCAGACTTCGTTCTTCACTCGCTGGAATTCAACGGTGGCGGCTGCGTTCTTGGGTGCGACTTGCTCTTCATGGACGGCGCGCACGAGGCTTTCAAACAAGCTGCACAAGCTCAGCAGGGCAATGCGCTTTGGAATCCCTCGTCCTGTGGCTTCGCGGAAGATATAGAGGAGTTTTTCCACTTCCCGCGCCAAGAGCGTATCGCCACTGAAAAATGTGTAAGCGTGTTCCAAAGCCCCGCCGAAAGACCACGTCAGAGGTTTGGTCAGGTTGTTGAATGCCGGCGCCTCGCTAAATGGAGCATGAGGCGAGTCGGCGACATCTTCGTGAAGATGAACTCGGTCGGTGATGAGTTTCCCATCGCGACGGTGTTCCACAGAAAACGGCCAGGCATGTTGGGCGTGCGTAAAGGCCAACGCGTTTAGAAAGGCACGGAACAACTTCCAGTCCTGGTCTTCGCCCTTTGACCGATGCTCGGGTTTGGAAAGCAGATGCACATGCAGATCGCCATCTCGTTCGACCAAGCCATATTCCCATGCCGCCATTTGGCCGTGGAACGTGTCTAGCGTGGACTGACTGCTTACGCCAAGGAAGTCGTTCTTTCGCTTCGTTTCCGTCCCACCATTGCGCTCGATGAGTTTGAAGTGTGGCAATACTGCGTGGAAAACCACCTTTGTGTTTTGCGGCGGCGCTTCAACACCGGCGGCAACGGGTTGCCCGGTCGCCTGCTGCTGCAACTCAAAAACCTGCTTGCTGGTCAGGTTGTCAAATCCAATGGCTGCGAGTTCAATGTGATCCGCCGTGAAATCGAGCGATGATTTGGATGGCTGACCGAAGGTGTAGTTCTGGGAAACATTGTTCGGCAGGCTGCGCAGGCTAAAGCCGATCTCATCTTCGATCTTGCCTTGAACATTCCAGAATTCACGTTGAACCCGTATTCCCTGCGGCACTTCGGGAGCTTTGCAGCCCTCGTCCAGCGTGACATGCAGTTTGAAACGGCCGTCCGCCACTTCGAGCAGCCCCTTGCCTTGCAGTTGGCCGGCATCCGTCGTGATGACCATATTGTCAGCGCGGAATTTTGCCCCGCCTTGCCGCACTGCTTTGACGAAATCCTGTTTTTTCATTTGATTCAGCTTCGATATCGTTCCCGTCAAGACACGCGGAAAACCTCGCTCCACATCCTCGCCGCAATCGCAGCAATGGCTGCTGCCTTTATAGCCTGCCGGTCGCTCTTGCTGAGTTCCTCTGAAACAACATTATTCGAGTTGGCGGGGTCAACGATTCGAACCCGCTCAATTGTGTCCCTGACGTGAGCAAACACTTTGAGGAGCTGTTGCTCAAGGTCGGTCGTGGAAGTGCCCTTCAGTGCTTCAATTGTCATGAGTTCCAAGGCCAGCGATTTCTTCCAAGGCACTCCATTTCGAGTTTTCCACAATTTCATCAGTCGAATCGCATCCCGTCGCCCGCTATCCCTGACCGTGTCAATATGGACTTTGATGCTGGTTTTCATCGGGCAATCTTTGTCGCTCCGGTAGAGGTTGGCCTCCTTGTAGGCTTTATCCAATGCCCGACCGGGCACGACATCAATGTGGAAGCCGCCTTGAAATGAAATGGTCCAGGCAACAGTCTTCGGGCTGGCGCTCTTCCACTTCTGTTGCAGGGCCGCCCCAACAGCTTCAAATATGTCTTTGAGTGTGTAGGGGCACTCGGAAGGCCAATAGGCAACCAAATCCAAATCAAAACTGTCGGCAATCATCGTCTTCTTGCCGTATGAACCAGCGTAGTAGAAGCGTGGATTCCCATTTAGTTGTCCCACTTGGGTCTCGACCGAGTCGCGACATCGCTGGAGAGTAGCTATCTGCTCTGTGCTCAGATCCTGCCCATCAAGAAGTTGTGTGAGATATTCGTGATTTGTCATTGTTTCTGTCCTCCGAGAATCACGCTTGTCGTGTAGCGCGACCTTCCAGTTTGATTGAATTCGTAAAGTTGTGTGAGCGGCGTCATGGTCGGATTCAATTGTTGGCCAACCTTGACCGCACCCGGCGCAGGTCCGGCGAAGAACAAGTGCCACTGAGTAGCGTGTGGGAAACGTTGGAGCAACGAACCGAAAACGTGAGTAGCGGTATCGCCAAGCGCTTCAAGCTGACTCGGGCATTTAAGCCAATGAACGCTTGGTTCAGCAACGCTGACATCTACAATCTGAAGCAGGGACTTTCCTGAAACTGGAATGTCCGCACGCTCGACCTTTGCGCTCAAGTTGAAACAAACGGCCACGTCGCCGGCCCTGTCCGTTCGCCTGGATGGCAAACCCGAAATGCGCAAATTGCTTGGCTGCGGCTTTCCATTTGGCCAAGTCCAATTGGCCTGGGAACGGTGATACTGAAACAAGCGGACTCTTGGTCTGCTCGTCAACAAATATCCGGTTGCTATACATGCCGAGACGGGCGCAAGCGGGAAAACAGCGAACCTGCTGTCAAATAGGTCGCCCTTCGCCAGGAATTTCCGTGTTACCTGTTGCAGTTTGTCGAACGTCTGCATCCAGGGTTCTTGAGGCGACACTGAAATGATGGTGGGCTTGCCTTTTGGGAAGTCCGGAGCGAGGGCAGCCACGGTTTGAGCCGCGTCAACCGGGTGATCTCCCTGGAGTATCAAGACATGCCAGCCGGTTGTGCTTTGTCCGCGTTCTGGCAGCGATGCGCGCACCCAGGCTTCATGCGCCGCGCGGAGTTGTTTTATGGAGGTAACCGTGTTCGTGTGTTTCTGGCGGTCGTACCGGAAGTGGCAGTTCTTACACAGGAGAATGAGGTTGTCGTAATCGTCTCTCTCTTTGGCCGACAATTTGCGGTTTGCACGCGGCCCTCGGTCACTGGCCGCCTCAATGTGAGCGATGTCGCCGATCACGACAATCGGGTCGTGCTCGGTCGCCTCTTTGAACAGTTCGAGACGACATTCAGGGACGGCGCACCGTCCGGCCGCACGCCCCCAAAGAATTTTGAGGGTGCGCTCGCTGTATCTCCTCGGTGATTTCGAGTGTTTGCTCATTGAGCCACCTCCAGGATTCTGTACCGCGCCGGGTGCAGCATGATTTGTCGCGAGTCCTTCAATTCCAGGATTTCCTGCCCTGTGAGGGCGCACGGCGCATGGTCGTCACCGACGACAACCAATGCGGTTGCGGCGGGTTGCTGACCAATCAGAGTCCAAAGCTCGGCAGCGATCTCGACGCCGGTTGCCAGCTTTTGCTCCGTGACCCAAAGGCGTGAAATCACCTCGCCGCCGGCGGCGTGTTCCTCCCAATTGAAGGGGCTCTCAGACTTCGCGATCCACCGGCCATCAGGATGGGTATAGCATTTCTCGACGGCGTGCCAGCGGAATCCCCGTTGCCGCGCGTACAGCTCAATCAGCGTCGGCTTGGGCGGAGTCGGCTGCTTCGTCTCCTGCTCCTCCGTGCTTTCGTCCTCGGCCTCAGGTTCAGCTTGTTCGTCGCCTTCCTGCTCGGCTGGTGGCGGGACATCTTCCGCATTTGCATCAGGAGCTTCTGTGCCCGTCGCTTCGGTCGTTTCCTGGCTCGTTTCTTTAGACTCCGGTGATTTGTCCGTGGCGGCCTGCGATTCGGGTTTGGCTTCGGCGGGCTCTGACAGCAATTCGGGTTGGGCATCCAATTCGAAATGGGCTTCCAGATACTCGGCAACGAATTCGGGAGTCCGCTCGATGCACGCGGCAATGGCGTCGGAGATTTGCGCGTGGGAAAAAGGCCGCGCCAATTCGTCGGCGAGCTCCCTGTAAAGTCGCACGGTGGATTGCCCCGCCACGTAGAGGCTGGAGTCCTGCCAGAGGGCCTTTGGCGTGAATGGCTCGCCGGCCGGCGCGCCGTCAACATAGGGTGTGACGTCGAGATGGGTGAACGCATTCCATGACGTTTCGCGCAAACGCTGCGCCGCCGTGCGGACGCGGCGCGTGTCTTCCTCGTTGGGCAGCTTTACGCGGCACAAGCCGTCGGCAAGCGCAGTCAACCAGGGCTTCGGTTCGCTATTGCGGGACGATGGGTTGAACTTCGTGACGCGGAATTCGACCGCATCGCCCAAATTGCGGAGGGCAGCGAACGGAGGAAGCTGCGTCGCCTCCACGCTTAGCATCTGGAGATTGGCGGTGGCGGCCTTGATGAACTGAAAAAGTTCGCCCCACTTGGTAAGCGACTGCATCGTCAGCCGATACTTGCGCTTCCCAACCGACTCCCAGGTGGAATCAAGGGTGAGCCAATGCTGACATTCATTCCAGATCCGCAACGGCTCGCGCTGGAGCGCGCTGCGCACGCGCCGGGCCGCGTTGGTGTCGAGCTTCGCGCCGCTCTCCAATGAGTTCAGCCATTCGATCGTGCGCTCCAACGCCGGGCGCTCGGACACGCCGATGCGCAGCCACAAACTCAGGGTTCGGAAGGAGGGGTGGATGCTCGGCGAAGTGTTGTCTTCGTCCGGGAAGATCGAGAGTTCGGCGGAAGTCAACCATTCACCGGTATCCGAGAGGATGAGAGCTTTCTGACTGAACGCCTCTTTGATGGGGTTCAACTGCGCGGGTGAGCAGCGAAGGGCGATGCGGTCCAGCGCCTCGTAGAACCGGGAAATCTGCGGCAGGTGTTGGAGCGGTTGCGGGACGGCAGATGTGGCGCGGAGACGCGTGAGCAATTTGTCGGCGTCTGCGGGGGTATCGCGAACCCCGAGCAGCTTGAGGAGCGGTTTGGTGCGTTCGGTGTCGAGGTCGAGTCGGATGAATGGCTCGACACCGCGCAGCGGCTCGGTTTCCGGCGTGAGCAGCAGCAGTTCGGACGGAATGTGGGGTTTGCCGTGGCTGTCCGGAAGGCAGGGGAGAGAACGCAGGTAATTTATCCACTCAGCGGGGATGAACCCGCAGTCGAGCGTCTTGTAGTATGTATTGCCGTTGTGCCGAATCTCGGCCTCCGTCTTCCCTTCCCAATGATGAGGCGGCGCAGTGAGCAATCCCTCCATGACGCCGGTCCAGAGAGCAGAATCGGTTTTGGCGAGCTTTTCCCAGTGACGTGTGAGTTCCAAAGGAAAGGAGTAGTCAATCGCGGTAAAATCGTCGCGGCGGTAGTGGAATTCTCTGGGCTCTTTTGCGCCACGCCCGGCGGCGAAGCGTGTCGCCCCGCTGCGGCTGTAAAGGTGCTGCCGCTGTTCAACAATTGGGACGAAAAGCAGGAGCTTGCTGCCGGGCGTCCTGATCCACTGTTTCCATCTCTCCGGCTTGCAGGACTGGAAGTTGCGGAAGTAGTCCTCGTGCAACAAATGCTCGTTGGCCCAGTTCGCCGGTACGATGTCTTCGATGCGGCCGGTTTCATCCACCACGACGCCATGAGCAGAGTCGCGGAGATGAAGGTCTTTTGAGACGAAGCGGAAGCCCTCGGGGATAGTTGCGCCGAGTGCCGCCATGATGTGAGTGATGCGCACGCAGTCGGCCAGTGCCACCTCCTTGCCGGTGAAGATCCGCAACGACGCTTGCGCCGCGATGCGATCCACCGAGCTTGGTTCGTGAAGTGCAAGCGCCTGCAACAGAGCGTAGCCGGGATCAATCTTCTCGTTCCATGCCGGAGTCTTCTTCGGGGCGTGTTTGGAAATCCACGCGAGCCATTCGCTGTTCACGGTGGGCGTGTAGTTCATGACGAACTTCCAATCCGCTTCCGAAAGCAGGTCGCGGCGGGAGGAAAGCCTGACGACGCCATTGGCGGCGTGGAGAATCTTGCTTCCGTCCACCGGCACGACTCTCATGCGGCGACGGCGCTCACTGTTCCAGTCACCGTAATGAAGCTCGTCCTCGACGAACGACCAGAGGGCATGCAATTGCGGCCAGGAAGCGGGACAGGGAACGCTTTCGACCTTTTCCAATTGCTGAAGCGCGGCCTCAGCCTCAATGACGCTTAACCAGCCATGCGATTTCAGCATGGAAACAGCATCGGAGGCTTCGGACGCGAGCAGATAACCGTTCCCCGGCGACAAGAGCTTCAGCAACTGGTTCGAATCCCAAACGCCGAACAATTCGTCGGGAACGGCGACACATTCGCCGGCTTGGGCGAGCTTCCCTGCTGTGGTCAGAAGGAGGCGCTTGCCGTTCAACTCGGACAACATGTTCTCCGCGATGGTTTGGCTACACGCGCCGTTCAGGCCGGGATCAAACTCGACCGCCTCTTTTAGCAGGTCGTAAGCGTCGGCGCGTTCTTGAAGCGAAAGCCCTTCGTTGCCGACCCACTGAAGCATGGCGTTGGCGGCGAGTTTGCCGGCTCTTTCGAGAAGCCACTGATTGGTCGGAGACATCGCCGGGTCTTTGATCGCGGTGCGGGCGGTGTCCTGAATGAAGGGCGCGTTGCAGGAGAACGGCAGGTTCAATTCCGCGCCGGTTGGCAGAACGACGTAAAGCCGGTTGGTGTCCGACAGCCCCAGGACAATCTCCACGCGGCATGGCGGGAGGCTCAAATCCTCGGCGAGCACGCTGCGTTCAGCACGAATCTCGTCGGCAGCTTCGTCCGGAAAAGGAGCTTCCTCGCTTTGAATGACGAGCAGCTTTTTCGTGTCAGCACCGATCAACTTGACCCAGGACGATTGCGGCAGCGGGCCTTTTTGGGCGGGCTGTTGTCGGATGACATTGCCCTCGATGGCAAGCTGCTTGAGATGATTGAAGAACAACAGCGAAGCGGGGCTTTGCGCCCATTCCTGGAAGTTCTTTCGCAGGGCAGACGCTCGATTGCGGTCGGCGATGCGCACCCGGATGATTGTCGTTCCCCGAGTTGGTTTCGCGTCAGACAGCCAGATCGGTTCGGTGAACCGCTTCTTTTTGAAGCAAACCGCCAGCGTTGGCGTGTGGACTTCGACGGTGTCGCCGAGGCTGAACGTTGATTTGAAGCCAACACCGCGAAAACCAATGGTGTGCAAGGTGCGCTTGTTGGAAAAGCCGAAGCGGCACAGCGAAGCGAATTGCTCGGCGTCGAAATCATCGCCATCGTGCTCGAAGATGAAGGTGTTGTCCTCGATGCGGACTGAGGCGGACTTCGCGCCGGCATCGTCGGCGTTTTGCAGCAACTCGGACACCACGTGCCGTGGACTCTGGACTTGCCGGAAAAGCTGATGCCAAGGCCCAGCCAGTTCCGGGTCGCGCTCCAACTGATCCCAGCGCTCGGAAGCGCGGCGTCGGATGCTCTCGAAGTAGCTTGGCGGCTGCATGGTCGGGCGGTGGTTAAGTCTTCTACGCGTTCGCTTTCTCCAACAACTCGGACAACTTAAAGTTCACGCTGGCTGTGGCGAACTCCGGCTCGTGAGCGAATGGTTGGTGCAGGTAGATCGGGGTTTGCGCGACCCCTGATTCCACAAACACAATCGCCAGAACAAACGCATCGGGCCGGTTTAAGCTGGTTAGGATTTCATTTTTGGTAACAGTGACGGTCGGCGCTCCTTTGACACGGCCCTTGACCTCAATGAAGCGAAGCCGGTCGGTTTTCGGGTCACGGCTTTCGATGTCGTAGCCACGGTTCTCGGCGCTCACGTCGCGGGGTTGGAAGCCCTGTTCGCGCTCGAACTCCATCACCTTTCCCATCGCCAGCCGTTCGATTTCGCGGTCGGGCGTGCCATAGGCGGGCGGGGTTTCGCGCAGGGCATCTGCTGTGCCCCCGCCATTGGCGAAGAAACCTACGGGAACGATCAGCCCGCCAGCCAGGACCGTTGGCGGACGTGCCACGATGGTTTTCTCCTGCTCCAGTTCTGTCATTCGCTTCTTGAGCCGGTCAGCAAGCTCGTCGGCGGTGCGCCGCGCGTTCGCAGAGTTCAAGTTTGACCGGCTCTTGCCGACATCTTCCTGTGCCTTGAGGACGTTCGCGCGATGATCCCAATAATTGATTTCCGCAGTCAGCCGGGCTTTGACCTGCTGCATGACTTTCTGAATGTAATGCTCGCGGCGAGCGCGGACTTCTTCAAGATGCGGCGGGACTATCCGTTGAATGGCAAAAGCAAGGGCGCGCTGTTCGAGATTCTGGTTGAGCCAAGGTTCATCAAGCAGAGGGCGCACGGCCGCGAGTTGCTCTGCGGTTGCAGGCGTGTAGTCGAGGTAGGGAGCGTATCCTGCGGCAATCAACTGGCCGGAACGCGTGATTTCAACAAACTGAAGCTGGCGGGAAATTGTCAGCGGATTTCTATTGGCGTCTTTGCGACCGTCGGTAATGGAGTGTTCCAAGTAGAACAGGATGCGGGGTTCGGTTCCCGTGTCGTTGGGGTCCACCAGCACCGCCCCCTGTCGCAACGTGTCACGATGGCGCTCCAGCACGAGATCAATCGTGGCGTCCAGCAGCGGATGACCGGGGGCGATGAGCGCCGCGGGCGGCTTGTCGGGAATGCGGATGTCGCCCTTGTGGAAGGTGACGCGCTCGTAGGCGTTCAGCACGGGAGCGCGAGTGCCAATGATGCGGTCGCGCTGTCGAATTTCCGCCGGCACACGGCGGATCTCGAATCGTCTTGGCTCGCGCTTGTGAAGCTGGCCACCATACATTTTGAAGGCTTCCTCGAAAAACGAGCCGATGTAGTGGGGCTGAAGCTTGCGCGCTTGCGCCCGGTCCATCTGATCGCGAATTTCTCGGACCCGCGTGGCGGTGAGGGTTTCGTGGACCAAATAACGGTCTTCAATGAGGCCGCGGAGGTGTTCGACATCAAGTTCCGTGTCAATCACCTGGTCGAGGCGGGCTTTGACCTCTGGCCTGTTCCCTTCCCGGATTGCCTCAATCAGAAGGTCACGAAGCGACCGGTCTTTGAACATTTTGCCCAACACATCGAAAACGGCGCCCCCAAGTGCTTTTCGTTGCTCAGCGAGTTTTTCAAAAAGCCGGTGGAAGACATGCCCCTCTCGCGTTTCCATAGCGACGAGGTTCCACAAATGACAAAGTTCAGTCTGGCCGATTCGGTGAATCCGGCCAAACCGCTGCTCGATACGGTTCGGGTTCCATGGCAGGTCGTAGTTCACCATCAGGTGAGCGCGCCGATGCAAGTTGATGCCCTCGCTGGCGGCGTCAGTCGCGACGAGGATCAAAACTTCGGGATCCTGCTCGAACGCCTCCTGAAATTGTCGGCGCCGGTCACGCGGAGTCTGACCGTGGATCGTGACAATGTGGTTCGGATTCCCCAACAGCGACGAAAGTTTGTCGTTGAGATAATTAAGGGTGTCGCGATGTTCGGTGAAGATCACGAGCTTGCGCCGATTGCGGTTGGCATCGAACATTTCCGGGTTCTCAAGGATCGTCTTGGAAAGCTCTTTCCACTTCGTGTCGTTGCCGGAGCGTTTGAGTTTTGCCGCCTCGGATTCGAGTGCGCGCAAGGTTCGGATTTCTTCCTCCAGTTCCGCGATTGTCAGGGCTGCCGTTGCCTGGTCAACGATTTGTTCCTCGGCGGTTTCCAGTTCCTCTTCGGGTGCGTCCTCAAGGTCGTCAATGTCCTCTTCCTCCAAGTCTGGACTTTGGCTGAGTCGGTCTGAGGCCGCTGCGCCACGGCGAAGGAGTTTTTCCTCGCGCAAGCGGTCTTCGAGACGTTCGCGACGTCGGCGCAGTGATTGGAAGATGGCTTCCGGCGAGGAAGCCAAGCGGCGTTGAAGAATCGTGAGGGCGAAGCCGACCGTGCCGCGCCGTTTTTCATTGTCCAGGTTGTCCGCGCGATTGAACTGCTCACAGACGTATTCCGTCACGTTCTTGTAGAGTGCGGCTTCTTCTGGCGACAAGTCGTAAGGCACGGTGTATGCGAACCGGTCGGGAAACAGCGGCTTGCCCTCCATCGTGACGAGTTGCTCCTTTACCATGCGCCGCATGATGTCGCTCGCGTCAACAGTGTGGGCGGCATCTCGCGGCTTGCCCTCAAACCGGTCGCCATCAATTAAGGACAGGAAGAGGTGAAAATCTTGCTCCTTGCCGTTGTGCGGCGTCGCTGTGAGCAACAGGAGTTGGCGCGTGTGCTCGGAAATCTTCCGGCCGAGTTTGAAGCGCTTTGTTTCCTTCTTCTCCGATCCAAAATAGGAGGCCGACATCTTGTGCGCTTCGTCCACCACGACAAGATCCCAATCGGTGGCGACAAGTTTGTCTTGAACGTCCGGATTCCGGCTGAGTTTGTCGAGACGGCAAAGGCAAAGGCTGTGCTCTTGAAACCAGTTGCCGGTGCGCGCGGCTTGCAACCCTTCGTTCGTCAGAATGTCGAACTGAAGATTGAACTTCTGGTCCAGTTCATCCTGCCATTGTTCCACAAGGCTTCCGGGAGCAATGATCAGACACCGCGCAACGTCCCCGCGAATGATGAGTTCCTTGATCAACAACCCAGCCATGATGGTTTTCCCGGCGCCCGGATCATCTGCCAGGAGAAACCGCAGCGGCTGACGGTTCAGCATGGTTTCATAGACGGCGGTGATTTGGTGTGGCAGCGGCTCGATAGATGAAGTGTTGACGGCGATCAGGGGGTCAAAGAGGAATGCCAAGCTCAGGCGCTGCGCCTCGGAGGCCAAGCGGAACAAATGACCGTCGGCAGTGAAACTCAGGGGCCGGGACTGTTTTACCAATTCAAGGTTGGCCTCCTGGTCGCGAAAGAGAAGCTGTGTGCTCGGTTTGCCCTCACCGTCCACGTAGGTGACTTCGAGCGCCTGATCGCCGAACATCTGGACGTGCTTGATCGTGACGACCGAGTTCGGCACGAGCCCGCGAACCAAACTGTTCACCCTGATGTCTTCGAGTTTTGTCATAACGGCTTCCAGTTCACAGGCCATTCTTACCACACGACTTTATGATTGAATATGCCGTTGTTTGATGTAAATATGATTTTATAGTCAGATATGACCGAGTTTGAAGCCGCCAGCGGATTCACGATTGAGCGCCTTCGCACATTCTGCCGGATTGCGGAGGCTGGCTCGATCTCGTTGGCTGCGAAGGGTGATCTGACTCGGCAGAGCCAGTTCAGCCGGCAGGTGAAGGAACTGGAGGAGTTTTTTGGAACCAAGTTGGTGGAACGAGCCGGGAAAACCATTCGATTGACGGAAGATGGCCGGAAACTGGCCGTCCTCACGCAGGCGTATTTCCGTTCGGTCGAAGAACTGCGGTCAAGCTTTTCCAAAGACGAAGTTGTCCGCATCGGGGCGGGCGAAAGCGTATTCCGATGGCTACTGATGCCTCGCCTTGTGGAACTCCAAGGGCTGTCAGCGTCCGTCCGTTTTGAGTTCCTGAACCAAACCACCACCCAATCGGTTGACGCGGTGAAGGCCGGCCACATTGACCTAGCCGTCGTCCGCAAGGATGCAGCGGATGATTCGTTGAGCGCCCTGCCGTGCGGATCACTGGCTTATGCGCTGGTGGTTCCGCGCAAGCTCCTGCCTGGACGTACCGCCGCGGGATTCCAGCTTCTCCAAAACATCCCATTTGCGCTGCTGACCAGCGACGGCGTCTTGGCGAAGGGCATTCAGGCACTGGCAGCGAAGCTTAACGTGCGACTTGATATTCGGGTGAGAGCCGAGAGTTTTAGTCTATTGATCTCCGCGATTGAGACCGCGAACCTCGCGGCCGTTGTTCCGGTGCCTGCGGTTGCGGGGTTGTCGAAGGAACGATTTGCGAGCATCGAGGCTGACGAATTGAAGTCGCTGACTCGCGAGCTTGTGCTCGTCTATTCACCGCAGGCTGCTGCTCTGCGAGAGAACATCCGCCGAATCGCGCCGCGCATCTCCTCTTTGTTTGGCGGATGAATCCCGGAATTCCGGGTTGGTTTATGGCTTCGGTCTGTGGGCGGCGAGCGGGGAAGTGGAGCACAGGCGGAGAGGAGCGCATAGCGGATCGCAGCCGGAGCGCAAAGCCCGCCGCCGAGCCACAGACGGAAGCCTGCCGCGCTTGCGGCATGATGCGGATGCCTGCTCGTGACGAGCGCACGGATTTGCGCAGTGGAACGGGTGTGGTCGAGGGGGAGACAGGGCCGACCGGCAGCCCGTGGAGCGAAGCAAACCGTGCGTTGGTCACGGCCGTCACAACAACCGTTTCCACTTGGGAAACCAACCGGACACCGTTCCATCAAACTCCAGTGGCGGCAGGGTCACACGGCGAAAACCGCGTTCGCAATGCACGAGCACGCACTCGTGGTCGCGTAGGTTGCGGAGTTTGTGCGGTTTGATTTTGTGCTCCTCGGTTTCGGAGTAGTTGACGTTGCGTTTGCCGGCGCTGAATCCCCATGAGCGTTTCACCACGCGCTTCTTCCCGAGGAAATCGGCGGCTTGGACGGCGTCGGCTTCGTCGGCTGCGCGAAAGATCATTCGGTTGCGAAGGTTCAGGGTCAGCACCTTTGACTTATCGTTGCCGAGCGGTGGCACAAATGAGGTCGTGCTCTGCGCGGCGGCGACGATGGTTGCACCCGCTTCGCGGATCACGTCCACGCAGTTGTAGTCGCTCGTGCCGTCCTCGCTCGCCGTCATGAATCGCTGTGCTTCGTCGGCCCAGAGGATGAGCAGATTGTCCTTCGCGCGGTCGGCCTTGGTCTTATGAAGCGACGCAGGGCGTGGCTGTAATACAGCAGCTTGAGAAACGTGTTCACATAGCGGCGCTCGGTTTGGAATTTCTGCGGTATCGTGGTGAGGATCATTTTGCCCTGGTCAATCGTGGCGAAATCGAACGTGCTTCCTCCGCGCAGAAGACTTCGGCAACTTCGGGTGTCAGGAAGTACTGCAGGTAGTTGCCGATGGTCTCGCGGACGCCGCCGGATTGCTCGTCGGGCTGGTTCAGGAAGCGATTCGCGAAATGGGCGTACACAGCTTCGCGGCGCGGCGTTTCAAGAAGCGATTCGAGGTTCTCCATTTCTTCTTCGAGCAGCTCGCGGTCAGACAGCAACTCGAACGCACCGAGCAACGTCACGGGGCGTTTCAGTTCGTAGAGCATTTCGAGCGCATGGGCGATGTGGGTTTGCGCCTGGCTTTTGAAAAAGCCTTTGTCCCCGCCTTGACCAAGACTTGTGGCCGTATCAACGACGAACTTGGCGTAGGTTGTGAAGGGGATGCGCCGGTCGCCGGTTAGGTTGAAGCGATGCTGCGGCGTCCATTGTGCGTCCTCGCTACCGCTGCGGATTCGCAACTGGATCAAATCCCCTTCCCGCCCGTAATGCTTCGCCATTGCCGTGAGCGTTTCCCAATACACGCCCTTTTCATCAATGCACAATCCGCCCCACGTCGGCTCGTTCTGGAACACCTGGTGGGCAAGCTGATTGATGCCCGAACTGGTTTTGCCAGAGCCAGTGTCACCGGTGATGAGCCAGCCGCGACAGAACTGTGTTCGTTTCCACGTCAGTCCGCCGAGCTTCGCCACATAGCCCTTTCGATTGCGGGGACTGAACAAGAGCCACGCCGCAAACAGGACAAGCATGATGCCGCCAGCGACCATAAAGTATTTCGGATTCCTGAATGCGAGGATGAGGTCCGGCGGTGGCATGATTGGGCTGAACGGAATAGCGTCGAGTTTCACGGCCAGGCCCTCCCGATCAGATATCCGGCGAGCAAGTCTGCAATCGTCGCACAGACGGCGGCGGCGCGGGTGATTCTGGCAGCACGATGTGCCGGGTTCTGATTGCGCATGATTTCGAGCAGGGCCGCCGATTGTCCCTGAAATGTCCGTGCGGCTTCGACCAGCTTCGCGATGTCCGCCCGGAATTGATCAAACGACGGGAGCTCTCGGCGTCGGACTTCATCCCAATGCCGCTGGTGGATTCGGAACAACTCGACAAGGAGCATCACGGCGTCGTCCTCTCGCAGCCGATGCTTATCGCGCCATTCGGCGACTGCCTCGTCGAACTCTTCGTCGAAGTTGGGCTGTTCGTTGCTCGGTATGGGATTATTTGGCGGGCAACAAGAGGCCGGCGACGGATTCGATCTCGGCGTAAAGCTTCCGTTGCCACGTTTGAAGGCGTTGCCGGTCAAGAAGGCTAAACGATGAGTGCTTCGCCGCCGACGTGATCGTCAGATTCTCGGCGTTGAGGGCCTCAACCAGCCAATCCTGCAACCGGCTCATGCTGATTTCCCGCCCGCCAAGTGTGTCCTTGAGCTGGGCGCGCACCTCAGACGATTCAAATAGTGCGAAGCTGTCGCTGTGCGCGGCATTGCGAACCACCACGTAGCTGCATTGCTTCCCGAACTGGTCGGCAAGCCGTTGAATCTGGTCCACGCTGTCCGCCTCGTGGTTCACCGGCATGACGAGCGTGAGCGCTGCACCGATTGCGGACAGCACAGCGGGCAAGTCAATCTCGGCGAAGTATTCAATGAACAGGTCGGTGGACGCGGCGCGGCAATCCATGACAACGAGATTGGCCTTTTCCAGTGCCGTGAATATCCCGTCGAGTTCCCGGCGATTGTCCAAGTCGAGGAATCGTGTGTCCGGGTGAAAACGCTTCAGCGTGGAGTTCTCGTTGTCGGAATCAATCGCGACATGGGCAATGCCCTTGTCCTTGAGAAACTGGATGAAGTTCACGGCAAAGAAGCTTTTGCCGACACCGCCTTTGCCATTGAGAATCAAATCGAGTCGTTTCATGTGGTTTGAGGTTTGAGCATCCGAACGTGGGCGATGCGCGGACCGCGGGCGCAGCTCTGCGCCGTTTCGCCGCCTTCGGTGTTCACGGCAGATTCAAGCGGCACACCACCGTAGCTGGCTTGCGGGGAATCCGGTTTTGTCGCCTCGCCATTCGTAGGTGCGGGAATAAGCGGGCGCTTGCGCCCTGGCCGCCTTCGTGGCCGGACGTTTTCGCCGAGCACCTGATGGCAAAATTGCGCGATAGCCGTCTTGCTCGTCGGCAGGCAATGCTGCGTGAGGAGGTCGGCGATGGACCGATACGACGCGTGCTTCTGGCGCAACTCGACGATGACATCCTTTGCCGGCAGCAAATCTTGGAATTTCTGTGGACGGCGGGGTGTGAATTCCTCGACCGCCTTGCGGACTGCAGCGGGATCAAACGAGGACATAGGCTTAAATGCTGTGGATGTGAGCCTGGAAACGGATCGGCCGCGTGACGGGCACGGCGATGCGATGGCTTGGACGGGTCTGTGGCTTTCCAGGTTCACAGCCGATGCTGGTTGGGAACGCGGCTTCGGACGTGGGAAATCCAAGATCGCGGCCTGTCTGCGGACAATATGCAGCCCTTGCCGTTGTCGTCTGCGGACGTGTCGAGGATATGTTATTTTCGGGGCTTTGGACTGACTGTTGCCGCGCCTGTTGACGTGTCCTGGACGCGGCTGCGGACTGTCCAGAGAGAGGGATTACCCTGAACTGCGGCCTGTCCACTGCCTGTCCATGTTCACGGATGTGCCCCGTTTGTGGTCGGGAGTGATTCATATCGCGTGGCTGTTTGCTGCATCAACCGCGACTGCTTCGCGGACGCGGAATCCTTGTGCGAACAAGGGGTTCGGCTTGTCCTGTATTAAACATGATGAGAAACAGACTGCCTCCTCTGTTGCAGCAGATCGTCGCGCCACTTCTCCAACTGCGCGGCCACGGTATGAATTCGGGTGATCTGATCGATACTCACGACTTTGGCCCGTGCGGCGACATGGTCGCCGAAGCGGGTTTCCGGCAGGTCAATGATGATGTTCGCGGCGTTGTGATTTATGTGTTCACCGAACCGTTTCAACACTTGGATGGCGGTTCGGATTTCTGAAGTTGTGGGTGTTCGCATAATCAGATGTGGATGCCTTGCGAGCGTGAGCGGCAGGTTAGTTGGCCGTGGTTCTTGTGGCGTTTGGGAAGCATTCCGGCGCGTTTTGCTTCCTCGGCAGTTACGGGATGCGCCCACGGTTCGCTGAAGCCGAGTCGCGCGGCGGCTTGCTCGGCGGCGAGTTTGGACGGGGCTTCGACAACCGTGCGGAGTGGATCGCCCATCAAACGGGCATACTCACGATCGGTGTGGTAGATGCCCCATAGTTGGCGGCCCGGTTTCAGAGTAGCGGTTGTGCTCATGGTGGTAGTTGAGCACAGTCCGTTGGCCGGATGGTGTATCGGATACACAGCATGCGCGCACAGTCCGCGTAGTGTCCGGCACGTGGTCACAGCGAAGACGCAATACAACCTCAAGAACGCGCGGGAATACTTCGAGGAACACCTCTGCGTTGGCGACTACTACAACGAAGGACAGCGCGTCGCCGGCGAATGGTGTGGATTGGGCGCGGAACGACTGGGCTTGGCCGGGAAAGTCCGCGCCGATGACTTCCTGCGGCTTTGCGAAAACCACCATCCGGGCACAGGCGAGACGTTGACGCAGCGGTTGAACACCACGCGGACGAAGGGCGGCCAGAACGCGGCCAATCGGCGGATATTTTACGACTTCACGTTCTCTCCCCCAAAATCCGTTTCGCTGGCGGGATTCTTGGGTATGGATGAGCGGATTCCTGAAGCCCACGCGCGAGCTGTGCGGTCAGCCTTGCGGGAATTCGAGGCATTTGCTGCGACTCGCATCCGGGCAGGTGGTGCACAGAGTGACCGTCTGACAGGCAACTTCGCAGCAGCTCTGTTCACCCACGACACGTCGCGCGCCCTCGACCCGCATCTGCACACGCACTGCATCGTTTTCAACGCGACTTTTGATTCGGTCGAGAATCGTTGGAAGGCTCTCCAGAACTACGAGTTGCTGCGCGCGAAGAAGTTTGCGGAGAACGCCTACTACCACGAACTTGCGCGCGAACTGCGTGGCTTTGGCTACCGCATTCGCAATCTGCTGCGCGGAGATTTCCAAGTGGAAGGCATCCCCGAAGAACTCTGTGAGCGGTTTTCCAAACGAGACACGGAAATTGACAAGGCACTGGCGAAGTTGTTGGCGGACAAGCCGGAGTTGATGGGCGGCAATCTCAAAGAGCTGCGTGCCAGACTGGCCACGGAGAAACGAACGCGAAAACAGAATGACATAAGCCGTGCCGAACTGCGGACTCTGTGGGATGCACAGTTGAGCGAAGCGGAACGTGCGATCTTGCGGCAGCTTTCCCAGCAACAGAACGCGCCTGCAAAGGAAGAGAAGCACGTCACTGTTGCTGAAGCGGTGCAATGGGCGGAGGACCATCTGTTCGACCGTAACTCGGTGGTCCTGGAGTGCCCGGTGTGGCAGGAGGCTCTTGGTCGAGCACGAGGCGAGGGCTTCTCGGTGGGCGAACTCACAGAGTTCACGCGGCAGCGCGGCTACATCCGGGATAGAGAGCGCCCAGGTGAAGTGACCTCGCGCGACGTCCTGCTTCGCGAATGGGAGATTGTCCAGACCGCGAAAGATGGCGTTGCCGCCTGCCATCCGCTGGTGGCCAATCCGAGACCGGTGAAGGCGACATTGGACGATGAGCAACGCAAGGCGCTCGATGCTCTGCTGTCTTCAACAAGCGCGGTATCCGTCTTTCGTGGCGGTGCGGGCACAGGCAAAAGCTTCGTCCTGCGCGAACTGGTCGAACAACTCCGAGAGTCTGGCCGGCGCGTTGTTGTCCTCGCCCCGCAGCGTCAGCAAGTCGTGGACATGGAGAAGGCCGGACTACCGTCACCGTCAACGGTCGCGAGTTTCCTTCTCAAGGGTGAACTCGCCACGGGGGCGGTTGTGGTCGTGGATGAGGCTGGGCAGATTGGTGGACGGCAGATGCTCGCACTGCTGCGTCTGGCCCGTGACCGAAATGCGCGAGTGATTCTTTCCGGTGACACGCGGCAGCATGGGGCTGTCGAAGCATCGGACGCCCTGCTCGCCATCGAGCGCCATTCCGGCGTTAAAACCGTCGAATTGCACAAAATTCGCCGGCAAGATCCGGCGCTGGGGCGGGACGATGAGGAGCGTAACCGGATTCGGGCATATCGCAAAGCCGTCGAATGGGCGGCGGCGGGCAAGGTGAGCGAGTCATTTGGTCGCCTCGATAAGATGGGCGCAATAGTGGCGTGCGGCCTGGGAGATCAAGCCAGCAAGCTCGCCGACGAATACCTCCGACTCACCGAGGGAGACGCTTCGGCAGTGGTCGTCTCGCAGACCTGGGCGGAGGTCCACCGAGTCAATTCGCGCGTTCGTGATGCCCTGAAAGCAAAGGGGCTGCTGGGGGCGAACGACACGGTGGTTCACGCCCTGGACAGGCTGGACCTCACGAACGCGCAGAAGCGCGACGAGCGGTTCTATCCGAAAGACGCGGTCGTGGTCTTCAACCAGAAGATCCGCGAGGCCAGCCCGGGCGCGAAAGGCAAGCTGGCAGGGATCGTCAGGGCGGGCGTGTTGGTCGAGGTTGGCGGACGCTTTGTCACCGTTTCCAACAAGATGCTCGACCGGATTTCGGTCTGCCTGCCGCGCGAATTGGTCGTTGCGGCTGGCGACCGGCTGCACCTGAAAGCCAATCGGAAACTGGCATCCAGCGGTCGGGTCACCAATGGGGAACTGGTGACCGTGAAGTCGGTTTGTGCCGATGGCGGAATTGAACTCACGGATGGCCGGATGCTGGACAGCGAATTCCGGGAATTCCTGCTTGGCTACGCCGTCACGTCATACGGCTCGCAAGGCAAGACGGTGGATTACGTCCTGTTCTCGGACTCGACCATCAGGGCCGCCACAAATGCGCAGCAATGGTACGTGACGATTTCGCGCGGACGGCGCGGCATCCGCATCTTCACGCCCGACAAGGAACAGTTGCGTGAGAACGTCACGCGCACCGACCACAGGCCACTGGCACTGGAACTCGCAACTGGGATTGCGCCACGTGCCGGCGTTCGACTTTGGGATCGGTTGCACCGCTACCTGTTGCGTTTTGGTCGCCGTGCGGCGGTCAACTTTTGCCAGCTCAAACTTTCCCGTCGTCGCAATAATCAACCCACACAAACCCATGAGCACAAAATCACCCGAATGTTGGGCGAGCGATCCGAACGCTCGCGCGGTCAAAGTCGAACTGTCGGCTGAGCAGAGTCTGCTGCTGCCGTTTGACCAGTTCGCCTTCGCTGAACTGAAGAACGAGGGAAAGCAGCAACAACTTCGGTTGGTCTTCGCCACACACGAAGTTCTGTTGCATGGCCATTCCCTGCGACGCATCGAAACCGCGATGCAGCGGATGGAACTGGCCTCCTTGTCTGCGTTGTCCGGCAACCAATGGTCACTCGTTCCTGACGGGCAGCCCGTAGTCATCGAGATTGCTGTGACGGAGACGGCCGCGACTGACAAGCAACCTCAAGCCGGCAAAGAATGAATGCCTCACGCGGGCAGTAGGTTCAGCAGGTGGGTTTTGACATATTTCCCAGCCGCTTGCGGATCGTAGGTGATGTCGGCGCGGAGCAGCGGTTGCATGTCTGAACAAAATCCGCGGTCCTTGAGGTGATCGTCGAGGATTCTGATGAACTCCGCCCGGCCCGCTTTCGTGCCTTCCTGCTTCAAGTAGTGCTCGAACGACGCGATGATCGCCGCCGGGTCAACAGGCGTTGGCGACTTGGTCAGCGCCCAATACAGATCGAACAAGTCTCGTCCGCGCTTCCGCTGGAACATCGCTCGCATCTTCGTGCCCAGCATTTCATGGATGTCGAAACCTTTGATGTGGGTTTGGACGGCCTTGTCACGGAACGGGAAACTGAACGGCATTTCGACGATTGCGCGATGCGGTTTGCGTTCGGTCACATTCGCTTCAACGACGATTTCCAGCGTCCGGTTCGGCTCAATGATGGAGCGCGTCGAGTAAGTCATGCGCAACACGCGCGAGGGTTTCACTGTGTTACGGATTGCCAATACGAGCGTGTCCCAAACCGAAGCTTTCGGCGTTCCCAAGACATCGGTGAGCACGCGACGAATGGCGCGTCGGATGTGCTCTGCCGGGCGTGTGCCAACCACGACCAGATCAATGTCCTCGCTGTAACGGGCGGGTGGCGCGAGATGGACTTTGTGCAGCAGCGTGCCGCCACGCATGGCGACTTGGGAATTCAGAAACTTGTCGTTGAACAGCGCGACCATCGCGCGGCACAATAGGAGGTCTTGTTCGACCTGATGCTGCGCCCCCCACGGCACAATGGCTTGGTGCGCCAGAATATCCTGGCGGGTGATTGGCGTCATATTTTCAACTCACTGGAGTTGTTGAACACCTGCCAGCGTTTGACGAGCGGGAGGTTGTCGCGCTTACCCTTGGCCGGAGAGAGCGTCACGGGTGTCAATTCGTCGGGCAGCCAGTCGCGAACAGCTTTCGCCAGGGACTTGTTGCCGCACGCTTCGATGACAAACCCCAACCGCTGCGCGACGGCAGGCTCGTTCTCCGCATCCAGTACGCGCCTGAGTTCACGAGCACGCAAGAGCGGTAGAAGGGGGCGAATGGTTTCCGCCGCGCGCTCGATGCCGCCGATGCTGGTCGCGTAGCGAACCAAATCATACGCCGTCGCCTCGGCCGTGCTGACCAAAAGTGGCGCGACCGCTCCGGCGGCTTGCTGTGTCGGCGTCCGCTCAATCCCCCGCTTGACGAAGAACCTGACTTGAACCCGCCCCACCTTGATCGTGCGGCAAGGACGGTTGGTCATCACCTGTGTGACTTGGAGCGCTTGCGGATTTGAGCCATACGAGCTGGCGGCGGATTGCAGCGCCAGGTAATACGGTCGGCCCAGCCAGGTGAAGTAGTCTTGAAGCCACCAAGTCGCCGGTGGCGCTCCCATGCTGCGATGTTCGGGGCTGACAATCAGGTAGAACGGCTGCCTTGGTGAAAGCCGGACGATTTTACCCCGCAGTCGTGACAACTGGCGCTTGGCGGCAATCGCCGACAACCCCGTTTCCTTGACCAAATCTTTTAGCACAATCGTGACACGCCCCAAGGCTAGGCGTGCATCGCACAATGCCTCAGCCGCGCCGATTCGGCGGGCCTTGGAGGCGCTTTTGGTCCGATTTTTCATTTCTGTATCGTATCGTCTGACGGTTCATTATGCAAACGCTATTCTTGGCCTTTTCTGCGTTGCTGAGCTCGCAACTGCGAGCAGCTCGCCTCCTGACGATTAGAAATCGGCCTGCAATTGAAGGCAAAGCCGCTATCGGCTAGGAACAAAAATACCCAAGGGTTCGAAGACTAGTCTGGGTAGAATAGGCGGCTGCCTGAGCGGGCGTTTCGCACTGTTGCATGGTGTCGGGTGTGGGACATTCCCGGAGTGAAACAATTTTCCATTCCTGGGGTTGGGCTGGGAATTTGATCGGCTTGACGATTTGATTCGTTAGTTGCGGAGCAGGTGCAGGGCATCCGTTGGAGATGAGGTTTTCAGTCGTGTTCATGTTTTGCGTTTCGTTTGTTAAAGGAGCGGGACTACTCTCTTCACCTCCTTCCCCGAGAGAGCAGCCCCGCTCCGAACGAAACGCCCTGCGTGTGCGCGCGCTGTCGGGCGACGGAGCATCAGCAACGGAGTGACAGCGGGCGAAAAGATGTTTCGACCGCTGGCGCGAAGTTGCGCGGAGCAACCAGAGGCGAGGGCATACGCGGGTGGACACGACCCAAAACCTCATCGGCGGATGCCGACACTGAACTGCGAGCCTTCCAGTCCTTTACAGATTACTCAGCGTCCTGAGCATTTTTGCTCAGAAGGGTAAGCGTCAGCCGGAATAAAAGGCGAGGGTTCAAAACCGACCCTCGTCTTTGAGTCGAAAGAAGTGCCAGTGAAAGTGCCAGTGAACGGGTGGCAAATGTGTAATTGGCGAGTACTTGATTTGTATTGCACGGGTACTGTGGAGTGCTTGACACGCACGCGAACATCCCTGATTCTATTGGCGTTCGACAGCTATGAGGCTGTACGCCTCTGGTGGCGGGGCGGTAGTAACGGAGTAGCTCAAATGGCTATTATCGTTCGATTCCGACCCTCGCCTCCATGCCTAAGTAGTTGATACTACGGGGCCTCTGGAGCGGTGAGGGGTGAATCTTCAACGAAACCTTCAACGAATTCCACTCTCGCCCACTATCCGGCGCGCGCCGGGGCTCTACAAGCCCACCGCCCGGGTGCGAGAGAGAATCAGCGGCATATCCTTACAAACATGAAAGTAGATATGACGCAACGGTATCGAAAGTTCAAACGCACGTGGGGGACCTACTACGCCTATGACAACTTCACGGGCAATTCGGTCAGCCTCAAAACCAAGGTGAAAGCAGAGGCCGTTCAGAAGGTCAACGCCATGAATGAAACGGAGCGGCAGCCGGGGATCAGCCTCGGCCTGGCCAAGGTGTATCTCAACGCCACCGATCCGAAACTCGCCACCAGAACCTGGCAAGAGGTGATGGAGAACATCGTCGAAAAGAAGGTCGACGAAACGCGCCGGCGCTGGGAAGTCGCCATCAAGGACAAGAACTTCGACTGCATCCGCAAGCTGCACGTCGCCGAGACCAGGCCCGAGCACTTCGACCGCGCCCTGGCCGACGGCAAAGTCTCGACCAACGTTTACCTCCGTCGCATCCACAACCACGCCCTCGGCATGGAATGGCTCCTCAAATCCGTCATCCCGCGCCTGCAATGGCCCCGCCCGGTGTTCGGGCAGAAACGCGCCATCACCAGCGCCGAGCACGCGGCGATCGTCGCCCGCGAGCTCAACCCCGAGCGCCGCGACTTCTACGAACTCCTCTGGCACACGGGCGCCTCGCAGAGCGACGCGGCCTGCCTGAGAGCCGAGGACATTAACTGGAGCAGCCGCACGATCTCCTACACGCGCAAGAAGCTGAAGTCCCGCGGCAGCAGCGTCAAACCGGCCCTTATCCGCTTTGGCGAAGAAGTTGAGGCCATCCTGAAGCGCCGCCCGCAGACCGGCCCGCTCTTCCCCTACCTGTGCACCGTGCGTCCCGGGGACCGCGCCACCGAGTTCAAGCAGCGCTGCATCGGGCTCAAGATCAAAGGCGTGAGCCTCCATTCATATCGCTACGCGTGGGCTGAGCGGGCGCTCAAGTGCGGCTACCCCGAGCGGTTCGCTCAGCAGGCGCTGGGGCACAACTCCAAAGCCGTGCACCACGCCTACTCGAAAAACGCCGAAGTGACCGTGCCCTCGCTCGACGACTGGGAGAAGCAATGGGAGAAGAACCCCCAGGGCGTGGAGAAGCCGAAAGTAGTTGCGGTAGATTTCAACGCGCAACCGGCGAGCCCTGAAACAACTCAGGCCCAGGCGCCCGAGAGCGCCCAGGCCCAAGCCGGGTGAACCACCCTCGCAGCCGCTAGTTCAACTCTAACGCCGCCGCACTGGTTTCCCGCAGGGAGCCGGTGCGGCGTTCGTTCTTTCGCCGCCAATACTGGCCGATGGTCTTCGTCGCCTCGTCGAGCCAGTCGCGGTCCGCGACCAGAGTAATCAACTCAATCGTGCTGAAGTACTTCACCGCGTTAGGCCGAGGCTTGCCCAGCGGACGCAACTTGCCTGAGCTGGCGAGGATCGTGACGTCATCGGTCGAACAGTTTAGCAGCTTGGCGACCTGCGTCGCGTGGAGACGCGCCGGAAGGTCCTTGGCCGCCCAGGCTCTCATTGCAGCGTGGATAGTGTCGCTATTCATAAACAGTCGCTTCGAGAAAGGATTCCCTCACCTCACGCCGCCACGGCCTGCGCCGCCGGCCGCTGCTGCTGCGCCTGCTGCACCCGCGCCGCGATCTCTTGCGCCGTCAGCCTTGCCGCCGGATTGTCGCTGAGCTTCTCGACCAGGCCGGAAACCGTTGTGAACACCCCGGCCTCTTTCTGGTGATCCATGAGCCACTTCGCGAACTGCGCATCAGCGGCCTGACCCTGCGGCGTCGTGGTGAGAATGGCGCGCGCCGTCTCCACGCCCTGGACGAGCGCTTCGTTCACTTTGCGGTTCCGGACCTGCCTGTACCCGTGATACAAACCGCCCAGGGCCAGCGCCAGGATGCTGCCAACACCCGGCAGGAACGTGTTGGTCACCGAGCCCGCCGCCTCGATGGCCCCCAGGACCTCCGGCTTGGCGACCAAGTTGGTCACCGGCACTTGCACCGTGTTCGTGTAGAACACCGGCACGAAGTTGGTCACTACGGCCGCGACCAGGTTGGTCGCCACCGGCTCGCGCGTCGCGTAGCCAGACACCGCGCCCGAGACAGCATTCGTTACATAAACGATGCTCGTTCGCTCGACGACCTGCGGCACGATGTTGGTGACGACTACGGTATTCGTCACCACCTCCACTACCGGCTGGTTTGTCCACGTCACTTCCTTCTTGTACGCCCGGTCCAGCGTCGAGCACCCGCTCATTCCGCCGACCGCCAACAATGCCGCAACCAATACGGCCGCACCACACCACGCACCGACTCTTGCTGTCTTCATTTTCTGTTTCTCCTGCGCGAAGAGCACCTGAGTTCATCCCGGCACTCTTCAAGAATCTTGGTGTTGTTATCCAAGCACACGATGAGCTTGGCATTCGTCGCGCTCTGCTCGGCCACCACGCCGCGCAGGCTTTCCTGATAGCATTCGCGAGACTGCTTGTGGTCAGCGAGCAACTGCTCGTGCTGCTTCACGAAGTAGCGCACCACCCACACGCCAAACAGGCCCAGGAGGACCAGGCTGGCGATAAAGAGCCAGCGATCATCCTTCGCCGCTGCGTGGTCCACGCCTCGCAGAAATTCACTCATGTTCATGTTCGTCATGGCACCATCACTCGCTCCATTAGCAGCCGGTTAACGCGGAAGAACTCTGCTCGGTTTGTTGCCGGAAACCAAGTGGCCTCACCCGTCACGCTTCCCCAGGCCGCCAGGTTCGTGCTCCGCCCGAACACCGGCGCCAGCCGGATCCACGGCTGGCCCGCCATCACCGGCGCTGTCGGCTTGCTCTCCCACGACACTTCATTGCTGAAGTCCGACTCCAGCCCGTTAGTGCTCACCACAGTCGCCGCGAAGAACCAACGCCCGTCGTGCGGCAACGCCACCGACTGCGTCAGCGCCAGCCCGGTGTTGGTCACGAACTGATACGAGCGCGTATTCGTGCCGTAGTAGAGGCGATAGCCAGCAGCGCAGTCGCACGGAGACGCATCCCAAGCCAGCGTCAACCGCTGTGCGCTCGCTGCAGCGGCCCACGCCAGCACCAGAGCTGTGAGAAGCCACTTCATGCGCGCACCAACTGCACCGAGCCGCTGCCACCAACGATTAGCGCGCCATACTTCGAGAGCATCGCCTGCGCGACCTGAGAGATAATCGGCGGCGCATCGCTCTTGCTGTACTTCGTCGTGGTCGAAGTGCTGTCGCTCCCGGTGCCAGTCGCCGCGTGCGTAGCGTGAGCCGTCGTCACCGTGTCGAGCCCCTCGCCAGCAGGTGCGGCGGTCCGGTCCTTGATCAGGAGTTCACGCGCCATCTCGCACACAGCGAACGACACCGGCTGCGGCACTTGCGTGCCGGGAACGAAGTTCGTCAACACCGGCGACATCGTCGTGCTCGTCACCAGATTGCGGTCCGGATCAGGGCAACGCTCACGCGGCCATTGCAGCGCCTGCGTGTCGTGCGCGCGGTAGCCATGAAATTGGTATTGCGAATCCACCAGCCGCGTCGCCATCACCAGCGCCGCCGCCTTCGTCGTCGCCGTGGCCGCCGTCCAGGCCGACGCATACAAATGCGCCTCGAAGTAAGAATCAGCTTCCGCCACCGTGGCGTAGCTGTTCGCCGTTGCCAGGCCAGTCCCGTCTTCTTTGATCAGTGTGAGAGCCATACAAATTCAGTCCTAAGGTGCGCAGTAGTACCACTGGTAAACCGGCCCAAACGGGCCGACGATGTCGTCGCCGCACCGGTAGCGCATCCAGTACCGCACGTCGTCACTCTCGAAATCGCTGAACGCTCGCACGTGCCGGAACTGCCGTACCGTGCTTGGCACCTCTCCGACGTAAGTCTCGATCCACGTCTGTGACTGGCGAGACCAATACAGCTCAATCGTTCCGTCAGGGAACCGCCCCTGCTCGAACGCGAAGTCAATCAGCACGTCGAACCAATAGAGCGGCTCGCCTTCGCTCTCCGTAAGGTTCAGCCCCGTAATCACCGGAGACGCCGGCGTTCCAGTCCCAGCGTTCCGTCGGCGCCGCTGCTGCCGCAATGCCAGCCAGGCGCGGACGATATTGCTAACGCGCCTGTTGGGTCGGCTGAGATGTAGCAACTTGGCCATGTTTCTTCGGCTCCTGTTGGTTGGTGGACTTCGTTGTTGCCGTGCTGCTGCCAGCAGCAGCCGGCACCGTCGCAGGCTTGGCGTCCGTCGCTGCCTCAGGAGGCAACAACGGACGCCGCACCCGTCGGATGATTGGTAGCAAGCCGCTCATCGGTTAGATGGCGTTCACGCCAATCGCGATCTGTTTCCAGTTCGTGCCGTCGCTGATGGCCAGGCACGGCACCGAACCAGTCCCGCCGGCGCTCAAGTAAATGATGCGTCGCGGAAACTTGGCGGCCGTCACACCAGCAGCGGTAGCCGCGGCAACGTTGGTGAAGGTCGGAGGCTGAATCTGCTCACCGCTCCGAATCTTCTCGAAACTCCAGGGGATCAATTTGCCCATACTTGTGTCCTTTCAGGAAAGGCAAGCGCCGGGGATGTCGCCATCCCCGGCTCATGCTCAGTTGTTGTGAGTGATCGCCACCAGGCGCACGTTCTTGTTCTCCCAAACGCGAACCCAGTTCGCCGCAGTTTCCAACTCCGCCGCAGTGGGCGAGTCGCCTGCGACAGAAGCGCTGGTGAACTTCACACCGCGAGGATGCAGGATGTAGCGGCGCCGGTTGATCAGCACCGTATCGCTGTCGAGCGGCACGCGCGCCAGTTCCACGCCCTCAGTGCCGAAGCCACCTTGCAGCGGCGTGCCGCTCAGCGGAGCAACACCCTTGGCGAAGGCGCCCTGGCCAAACAGGTAGGTCGTGTACACCGTACCGTCAGTGGTGCCAGCCCGAGTGGGCAAGCTGTCATCGACGACCACGCGCCGGCCCTGGAAGCTGGCCAGACTCGGCTTGCCTTCGCTGTCGGGCAGGAAGTCGATCAGATCGAGCTTCTTGAGTGCCGCCTCGGTAGCCGAGTGCATCGCCACAGCAGTCAGCTTGCTGGCCGCATCACCGAGCTTGGCGCACGCGTCCACGAACGTCGCACCATTGAGCTTCGTCGCGGACGTGGTGGCCGCCACCGACTCGGAATGAATGGCGAGTAAGTTGCCCGCCATCGAAGCCGCGGCGAACATTCCCTTGAGGCAAGAGATCACCAGCGACTCATCCGTCCGCGCCCAGTAGGCGCCGACCAGATCCACGATTGCGCCCATCGGGTCATCGCCCGAAACCACCTTGGCCAGGTGGTTCACCGACCACACCTGCGCATCGTTGTGGATGCGCGCGATGTCGGTGTCAGCCGCGATCTTGTTCACCGTCAGCGACGCCGAGTCACTCAAGAGCTGTCGGGCCGCAGTCAGGTCCTTCCAGAACGGCATCTTGACCTCACGGCCGCCGCCCTGTGCAAGTGCATCAAACTCGGGCGCCATCTCAATGATGCCCGATTCGCCAAAGCGCGACAGCTCAGCCGTCCGCTCAATGGCGTACTTCTCGAATTCTGTCGGGATGATCACATCCGCGACTAAGGTCTTAGCCATACTTCACGTTCTCCGGTTGTGATCCGTGCTTACGCCGCAGCGCGCAGCCGCGCCGCCAAGCCAGGATCGGTTTTTTGCAGTCTCATTTGCTCCGTGAGGTTCCACGTTTCCTTGCGGAACGGGTTCTTCACGGACTTGTTGCCAGCTCCACCGGAGCCGTTGCTGGCAGCACCGCTGCCCGCATTCGATTCGAACAGATGAGGAGCGTCAGCAACCTGCTGCTCGACCCACTCATCCAAAGTCATGGGCGTGATTCCATCTTTCCCAACACGCACCGTCTGGCCATCGGCCTCGTAGGCGCGCGGCGCACCGTCCACCAGGCGGAACACAGTTCGCGCTCTCGCGGTGATGTCAGGAATGGCCGTCGGTCGCAGCCCGCGCTTCGTCGCCGTGGTGATAATACCCTGGTCAATCTGAATGGCGGTCAGGCGCGCATTCAGTGAATCACGCTCGGAGGTCACGGCAGCGAACTGCTTGTCCCATTCGGTCTTCGCGGTCTTGAGGCGGCTCTCGACAACCTTGTCCACTTCGCCGCTCTTGATTTGCTGCGCTTCCTCGAGCCGCTGCTTCTCCTCAGCGAGCTTGCGCACCTGCTCAGGGTCGATGCCCTCGAAACGTTTCTTCTGTTCGGCGAGCTGGTTGCTCAGCGCGATGTTGTTCGCGCGGAACTCATCCAGCTTGGATTTATCCGCAGCACCATCCACGTCCAGTGTCCAGGCGCCATCACGCTCCACGTAGAGCGATTGCTGCTCCGCCGGGATTTCATCCTTCAATTTGACTTTGTATTTTAGTGCCATAACTCACTCACGAAGCCAGGGCGCTACCCATGGGCACGCCACTCGTTTTGCCGACCGTCACATGCGATTGGCCACTCGTGCCGCTCGCCACATTCTTCTTCGCGTCCTCGCGCCTTTGCTGTTCAAGCAGCGCCGCTTCCTCTTGGTTCGTCCTGCCTTCGGGCAGTACCTCGCCGCGACGGAACAAATCAAACATGGTGTCCTGGCTGATCGCACCGGCCTGCCACGCGGCGACGATGGCCTGCACATCCTGGCTCGCCAGGCCCTTCGTGCTGAAATCCGTGTTGAGCGTCATCAGCACCTGCTCGCTCTTCACGTCATCGGGCAGCTCCTCCGTGGAGTTCCACCAATAGACCCAACGCAGGACCTGCGTCAGCGACTCGCTGAGACTCAGCGCCACATTGCCGAGGATGCTGTATTCACCGGCTTGGCGGAGCTCGATCGCCGTGGCGGTCTCACCGACCTTCTTCATGTCCTCCAGCATGCGAGAACCGAGAACGGCCATGAGCCTTTCATCACGGTCCATCGCTCGCTCATGCGTAGTCAGGCCTTGGCCGGTGAACTCCAGAAAGCCCGCAGTAGCACCAGGCGTCTCACTCACCCAGGCCGTGCTGGAACCGATCCTCAACGAGGCACCCTTATCAAACCCACTCACCCATGCAGTGGGCAGCGCCGTGAAATGGAGGCCATGCTTGAAGTCAGCATTCAGGCGGTAGTGGTCGAGGTTCACCGTGATGATGTCTTCCAGCGGACCCCGATCAATCTCGGGCCGCGAATGCCGCGGCCCATGGAACACGAACGGAATCAGCGGCAGCGGCTTGCCCAGTCGCAGCGGGATCCTCGTCCCCACGAGCTGCCATTCGATCTTAGCCCCACGCCGCTGCGTCTTCTTCGGCTGCCACAGCTCAACCATGCAGTGGTAGTCGTGTTTGCCGGCGACCGGCTCACCATCACCAGGCACCAGCCTTAGGACGCGCATCTGGTCCACGAGGCGAAGATCAAACCCATCATCATCTGGACCGGGCTCAGCAAGCACCTGCTCCTTCAGGACGACGAGCGTCGGCACATTGCGGCCGTTCACCCGCTCCACGCGCCAGTTGATGATTTGCTCGGCACGGTAGAACACGACGTAGGCGCGCAGTTCGGCCTGGTCCTCCCAGTCCACCAATGTGCCAGCGCGACCGAGGCCAATGACATCACCGACCACCACCTTGGCGTAGCCCGTGAGGGTAGTGCCAAGCATGTCGGCATCGTTCTGGAACACTGCCATCGCCCGTCCGACACCAGCGCCATCAGCCGGAAGTTTCACAAACGGCGGGCGACGAAACATCAGCCCGAGGTAGGCCTCAGAGGTGCGCGCGCTGGCATTGAAGTAGGAGGCGCGCTGCACGTAGGCGGCGAACTCCTCGTCCGTTTGGGAATCGAGCCGAGGCAGATACCTCTCGCCGCCAGCTTTGACGGCATCCTCGCCGGCCAGCACATCACGCGCCCGCGCCCACTCCGTGGCCGCGGCGTCGTAATCAGGATGCGCCGAGTTTACTGCCATCGGCGCAATCCTATCCCCGGTTTCTCGCGGCAAACTGCACACCTGCCCGCGTCAGCATCACGCGCTATCTGCCGCTATCCACAGCCATCAGGAGTCATCACTTTTCCCGCAGGAATCCATTGACGACGTTCAGCGCGGACCACCGCTCCTGCCAGGCTCCGCGCCGGATGCGCCTCGGCGGCGCAACCGGCGTTCCGCCTGTCCGTCGCTCAGGCCACCACGACCGGTCGCAGCCTGACCCTCCACCCCCGATGCTGGCGCAACAGGGGTTCCGGGTCAGGCTGCTCCCTACGCTCACTCCCACCCGAAGCGCCCGCTGGGGCAAGGTCAGCCACACCGCCTGTGGCGGTGTGGCACACGGCCACCACCCACCGAACTCGCCCAAGCGCACGGCCGCCGCAGGCCCCGCCATCTCCCTGTGCTTCGCAACGGGAGATGGCGGGGCCTGCGGCTCATCGTTAGCAATTCGAACGGCACACTGCTGGCGCGACCTCGACCACGCCATCCCGATCCCAACCAGCACTGGCGTTCGACCGCGCTCCCGCTTCGCGCCGTCGAACACGCCTTCCCGATTCGAACGTCCGCGGCGCAGCCAGCGCGCCAGGCTAACGCCTGTCACGCTGGCTGCTTCCGCTCGTCGGACATCCAACACGCTCCCGCTTCGCGACCACGAACGCCCGTCCCGACACCAGCGCCGGCAGAACGTCGAACGTCCCCGGACCGCTTCGTTCGGGCGCGTTTACGATGCAGCAGTCGCGCCAGCCTCCCCTTAACCCCGCGGCTGGCACGCCTGCTGCAACCATTGGAATGCGCCCTGCCACTCCGCTCCGGACAAAGACAAAGTCAGTTAATGGACTCCTTCGGGCTGTCGGATGTCGTTCGCAATCCTACGCGTCCAGCGCTGCCGGGCGGCCCTACCGACCTGAAGAAGCTCTCTCCACAAAAAAGTGTGAGAGAGCTTCTTCAGGTCGGTAGGGCCGCCAGGCGTTGGCAGGTTCTGGTCGGCGTTCGTTGGGAGCGGCTTCAGTGTCGGGTCGCTGCGTTCTATTTCCAGCGCGTTTCGTTGCCGGTGCAGTGGTGGCGGGCGGCTGGTTGTCCCCCGGCGTTTCGTCCTCGTCTCCCGTGGTGGCAGCCGTTGGTCTGGCGGTGGCTGCGTCTCAGCGGTTGGTTGCGCTAGGCGGTCAGCGCGCAGGTGTCTGCAAGAGCAACGCCGCCAACCAAATGAAGTCAGCCTCTCCTCCGCTGGAGGAGAGGAAGAACGACGAACGACCAACACTACCAACGCTGCACCGCTTCGCGACCACGAACGCGCACCCCGATTCCAGCCTCGCTGGTCATCGAACGTCCCTCCGCTTCGCGCCGTCGATACGCCTTAACCAAGTCGAACGTCCGCGCGCACCCGTCGCGCCAGGCTGACGCCTGTCACGCCGGCTGCTTCGCTCGTCCCAGTTCGAAAGTCCCTCCGCTTCGCGTCATTTGATGCGCACCACGAAACCAACACTGGTAGAACATCGAACGTCCCCCGACCGCTTCGTTCGGGCGCGTTTACGATGCAGCAGTCGCGCCAGCCCCCCTTTAACCCGACGGGCTGGCACGCCTGCTGCAACCATTGGAATGCGCCCTGCCACTCCGCTCCGGACAAAGACAAAGTTAGAAAACGACTCCTTCGGGCTGTCGGGCGTCTCGGGTTCTCCTACGCGTCCAGCGCTGCTACGCGGCCCTACCGACCTGAAGAAGCTCTCTCACGAAAAAAAGTGTGAGAGAGCTTCTTCAGGTCGGTAGGGCCGCTAGGCGTTGGCAGGTCCTGGTCGTCGTTCGTTGGCAGCGGTTTCAGTGCCGGGTCGCTGCGTTCTATTTCCAGCGTGTCAGTTTGCCGGTGCAGTGGTGGCGTGCGTGCGGTTGTCCTCCTCAGTTCCGTCCGTCTCTCCCCTGGTGGCAGCCGCTGGTTTGGCGGTGGCTGCGTCTCTCTGGCTGGTTGCGGTAGGCGGTCAGTCCGCCAAGATGAACGCCACAAGGTGGGAAACCACCCCCGCCGACCAGGCGTCGCGAGCTTCTGCTCTCCTGTCGCTTCTGACTCCGTCCGCTAAGTCGTGGCAAGCCACCGCAGAACTCGCGACCCTTGGCCGGCCCCCAAAGGCAAACAACGCCTGACTCACCGGCTTTCCACTGCGTTGCACTCCGCTCCGCTAACGGTCGGCCCCGCGTCCGTGCGCAACCCCCACCGCGCCGCCGAAGAACACAGAAGCGGCGGCACTGTCCCGGCGCACGACGCGTAACCTCCCTAACGCTCCGCTACGTTCCACTTCGTGAAAACCGGTGAGACAGGCGATAAGGCCAGTGCGGCTCGCACCCCCGGCCAGCGCATCACCAGTCCTAGCTCCGGAAACGCTCGCAAGCTCGCTGGCCTCCGCTGCGGCCTGGTCATGTGCTGGCCCCCATTCCAGCCTCACCTCCGGCCGGGACTGCGGAGCGCTTGGCCTAAAGGCTCACCCTGTAACCCTTGAGCCACGGCCAGGCGCTCCGCAGTCCCGGCCAGAAGTGAGGGCAGCGCGTGCCCCCGCGACCCAAACGAAGCGCGCCAGACTGCCAGCTTTCGACACCCGCTTCGCTCCGTGACGAAAGCTGGCAGACTGGCGCTTGAGCATAGTTAGTCTGGCCTCTGGTCGGGCAAGCCAACTCGTCCCTGCTCCCCTCCCTCCTCGGCATGCCCGACCAGAAGCCAGAACAACGCGGCCCCCGCGACCCACCACGAACCGCGCGCGCCAGCTTCAACTTCGCTCCGTTCGGGGCTGTCATGGAGGATGCTCCCGGCTCCAGGCACAACTGACATTATCTTCAATAGCTCCCCAACACCGGCACCCGCTCCGCAGGACCCCCGGTGCCGGGTCCCCGCCGCCTTCATCGCAAATGTCCTCCTGCCGCGGGCGCAACACACTCGGACCTTCGGCGGCCCGCTATTGAAGATAATGTCGTGTTGTGCCCTGAGTCCTCTCCGCGCCTGTCACGAATCACTGCTTGCGGCCGGCTGCCCTGACCCTGCGCCCCCGCCGGCCGCGCAGTGCTCGCGCCAGTCGCTCCGGCATCCTTCACGCCAGCCCCTCACTCCGCTGGTTCGGTCAGTCACGCGCGCGGAAACCCGCCCACCCCGTAAGCGCCGGCCATGCTGCGGCCTCGCCCCCTCCGCTTCCCAGGGGGCTGCGCTTAGAGGCCGCGCAGCTTACGCTGCGTCACAGTGCGCGGCTTCGTCGCCACCAGATACCGCAGGCAGTCGGCGGCATCGTCGCCGCCCGCGCCGTCCTCGTCGCAGTCCACCTTTAGCACGTCTTCAGGCCGGTTCGGATCATGCTGGAGCGCAGGCAGGCACTCCACCAGGCGGGCACACCGCTCGTGGATGAACAGCCGCGGCTTCACTCCGTTCGCCGGATCACCGAAGCGGTGCAGGATCTCGGCCCACCCGCTCACCCGCTCCATGTTCGCCGGCTTCAGCGTGATGCCCAGCTTCGCATACTGCGACGCGACGGTTGAACCGTCGCTCTGCCGGCTGAACACATCCGCACCTGCCACAAAGCGCTTCAAGTCGGCTATCTGCAATTGGCGGTCGGCTATCTTGTGCCGCGCCAGCATCGCCGCCACAGCCGGCGCATGCCGCTGCGGCAGCCAGAGCCGCTCCGCGTGCTCGTCCACCACAAACAGATTGCCATCCCCATCCGTGCAGCAGAGCAGCACAACGGTGTAGTGGGTGAACCCATAGTCCAGGGCGCAAAACCACTCCCGCGCCCTGGTCTCGTCAAAGTCCGAGACGATGTGCACCTCCCGGCGCAGCGTCGTGAAGAACTGCCCCGCGGCAATATCCCAGTCCCCATCGAGCCAGGCCCGCCGCTGCCACCCCGTCAGCCCCTCGAGCACGCGCATGTACTCCGGATTGTTCCACCGGTTGTCGGTCACCCGGGCCGCGACGAACCGCGTCTCCGTCTCCGTGTGCCGCTGCCACGGTTCAATGAACCGCTTGCGGTACCACGCGTGCCCGACCCCACCCGGATTCGTCGTCGAGTAGATACGCGGGCGCCAGTTTGGCTTGGACGTGCGGCAGCAGGTCGTGATGTCCTGATACTTGCGCGCCGTCAGTGTGGTCGCCTCCTCAATCCCGATCACGTCGTATTCCAACCCGAGGTAAGCGTCGATGTCCTTCTCGTTCTGGAAATGCCCCGCGATGATGCGCGAGCCGTTGTCAAAGGTCAGAATCCCCCGAAACGCCGAAAACTCATGCCCCAGGTTCGTGAACACCTTCCGCCGCAGGTCCTCGAAGTGCTCCAGGTTGGCTTTGCCAACCTTCCGCAGCAGCAGGCACTTCAGTCCCGGCACGCGCTGACAGTCATCAACACCCATCTGCGCCAAGAGCCAATGGCTCTTGCCGCCGCCCCGGGCCCCGCCGTAGCCGACTGCCGTCGGCCCCTCGGCCCGGTCGCAGAGCCGCGCCGCGGCTGACGCCGCAAGCTGGCGGCTCTGCAGGACGACGTCGGCGGCTTGGAACCGGTCCATCTGGTCCTTTGGACACCCCGCCCGGCGCCCGACCATGAAATAGCGTTCCCAGGGCGTCATGCAGTCCTCTCCGGCAGCGCAGGCACCGCCTGGACATCAACCACTTCCCCCGGAAGTGGTTCGCCGTAGATCTTCTCCAGCGCCACCTTCACCTCCACCCGCACCGCTGGCAGCTCGTCGCCCTTGCGCCGCTCGCCGCCGGTGCCAAGGCCCGTCGCCAGCCGACCCAGCTTGCTGGCGATTTCCAGCATCCGGGCGATGTCTGCCAGATTGGCATACACCTTCTCGCGTGCCATGTAGGCATCCAGCCCCCGCTTCGCGGCGGCAATGGCCCGCTCGTGCATCGCCCACTCCGTTTCACGGAGCTGCTGCTCCCGCGTGCCCCACTCCGCAGCCTTGCTCCGCGCCACGGCCTCGACCGCTTCGCGCTCGACCACCGCCAGGTGCGCCGCGTGCGCGGCCACCCGCGCTGGCCAGTCAAACTTGCTCGACCACTTCCCGACCACCGTCAAACTCTTGTCGAGCTTCCGTGCCACTTCGCGCAGGCCGCGTTCCGGTCCCAGGCTCAAATACAAGCTGAACGCCGCAAAAGCTTTATCGCTCTCCCTCGGCTGCTTTTCAAAGATCATCGGCATACCCCCTCCTTGCCGCTGCCGGCATCGCCCGCGATGGCGTCGCGGTAGATGACCGCCCACAGGTCACGTGCGGCGGCGTGGTCGCAGAGTTCGAGGGGGCACCCCGCCGCGTAATAGGCGTTCGACCGCTCCATGCCCACCTGGGTCACCAGGTCCACCGGCGACCGCGCCAGCCGTGCAGCGAACCCACCCGGCCGCGCTGGCACCGCACCCAGCTCCGGCGGGCAAAACAGAAACCGGAGCAGCCGTCCCTTAGAACTATCTGCTGGTATCCTTGTTCCTCCAGTACCCCCTGTATCCTGGATACCTTGGGTACCTATACCTCTTCTACCTTCTATACTCATAGCTACATACCTTTCTTATCCATGTCTCTCTTCTGATTCTGATTCTGATTCTGATTCTGATTGGCATCCTTCCGGCATTGCCCCGGCAATGCCCGGGCATTGCTCAGGCATTGCCTCGGGCATCGAACCTTTCAAATTGCTCGGTTTTTTGCGTGCCCGCTCCAGCTCGCCGCTTGCGCAGCCAGCTGACTCGTCCTGCGGCGTCCCGGTCTGCCAATGCGCGGGCATTGCTCGGGCATCCCCGTTCCGGCCTTCGGGTTTATGAAGCCCATCGCTATCGCCCGCCGGCACAAGCTGACCAGGTCATTCACCCCGAACACCCGGTAAAGCTGGGCCCGGTGGTATTCCACGGTCTTGGGGCTCAGCCCCATGTCCGCCGCGATTTCTTTCGTCCCCTTGCCCGCCCAAATGCCCGCCAGCACCTGGCCACGCCGACCAAGGCCCTCGAGTTTCTCCGCCAGCTCCGGGTAAAGCGTCGCGCGCATCCTCACTCCTTCTCCCAACGCTTCCTCGCCGCCGTCTTCCCGTGCTCAGATCGCTGCGCAAAACTCGCCTCCGACTTCCGCCACTCCTCACGGCAACGCGCCTGCTGCCAAAGGCCGTCCTCCAGCCGAAAATGATACCGGTTATCGAAGATGATCCCCTTGGTCCGCGCCCACTCGACCTCCTTGCAGGCGCAGACGCGCTGCAAGTATTCGTCATCATCGGGCAGCCCGGCGCACCCGGTATGGTTCCAGTAATGCCAAATCGCTCGCAGGTACCCCATGCCCACGGCATCGGAGTAACCCGCGATGGCCTCGAAGAAGTCATTGCCGTAGAACGGCAGATATGCCGACGGTTTCTTCATACGTTCCAAACAGTTTGCTTCAGGGTGTTTTCGATCATGGCCCGGGTCCCGCCGAGCCGAACAAATTCCCGCAGATCCTTGGCCGGCGGCACATAGACCGCGTAGGGCAGCTTGAGCTCACCGCCCACCTTGTGCGCGCCGTCCAGGCCAGGCTTGTCGTTGTCGGAGACCACGACCGCCGTTGCGCACTGGTGCTGGCGCGCGTAGGTGCGGACTTCCAGACCGCCGCAACAGCAATTCGGCCGGCCGACCGCAAACAGCCCCAACTCCACCGCAGCGGCGGTATCGGTGGGGCCCTCGCAGACGAAACAGGTCTTCTGCGCGGGCACCGCGGCGAGGAAGATGCCTTGCCGGCTGCCGCGCACGGCGAACTTGCCGCGCTCGTTGCGCAGACGAATACCGACCACGTTTCCGTAGCCGTCGCACATTGGAAACGCCCACGCCGAATGCGCGGGCGCCCAGGCCGCGCCGACCGCCGCCAACGACGGCGGGGACAGGCCGAGCGCTGCGGCGAGCGCCGCCACCGCTTCGGCCGTGGTCCCGGCAAGCCAGGCCCGGTGCATCGCGGTGGCGTTGATCGCCGGCGGCTGCCGCCTCGGCGGCGGCGCCACCGGCCGCCCCCGAGCGCCATCGAACGGATGAAACCACCCGCCGTTTTTCACCGGTTTGGCGGACTGCACCCGCATGCACACCACGCCGTAGTCGCCCACGGTGCACCAATCAGGCTTGCCGCATTGGGGGCACGGGCTGGCTTTGCTGACGCGTCGGAAGCTCAGTTCCACGCCGGGTCTCCTTTCGCCGGTGCCGCCTCCACCCGACGCCACCCGTTCCGCGCCAGGGCATCAATCGTCGCCGACGCCTCGTCAAAGCTGACCTCGGTGTCGTAGCCGTACTTGCGCAGCACCTTCGCCTGCTTGAAGGAGCAGAGCTTCCCCTTCCAGCGCCGGAATATCTCCGAGATCAACTGCTGACCTTCGGCAAACGATACCCCGTCCGGGTTGATGCCCTGCTTGGCCAGCACCGACCGCTGCTTCTCGCTGAGCCGTCGGTCCCGGTCCCAGCCTCGCGCCCGCGCCGGCTCGAGCGCCAGCACGTCGAACGGGTCCACCGACTGCGTCGTGAACCGCGCTTTGGCCACCAGATTCGCCCGCCGTGCGGCCTCCGCGAGCCGCCTCTGCTCGCGCAGCTCGGCTTCGGCTTCATCCAGCGCCTCGGTCATGTTCACCGGCCCGCCCGCCGCGCTGACTCGCTTCACCGCCCGCTCCAGCGCCTCTTCGCTCACCTTGCCGCCCAGGATGTCCGCGCTGGTGATCAGCTTGTGCCTGCCGGCATTGCCGACAAAGTCCACCACCAGGCAGGAGGGCTTCGCGCTGGCGGCGATGGCCGCCTTGCGCGCCTCGGCCGTCTCTGGCCCGTCCACCACGCCCGGCAGCGGGCGGGTGGACCGGCCCACCATCTGTGAATACAACGACCGGCTCTTGGTCGGGCGCCCCATGATCACGACCTCCACTCCCGGATCGTCGAACCCCTCGGTGAGGACTCCGCAGTTGCACACGACTTGCAGCTTGCCGTCAGCAAACTTCGCCAGCACTCGCCGGCGTTCCTCCCGCTCCGTCTCGCCGCACACCCATGCCGCCATGCCGGAGCGATGCCGGTTGAGGATCTCCGCCGTCATTTCCGCCGCCTTCACCGACGCCGTGAACACCAGCGCTCGCCGCGCCCCGATGATCTTCACCGAAGCCGACGCCATCGGCTGCAGGTTTCGCTCCGCTTCCATCACGGCGGCCAGGTCGCCGCCGTTCAGGTCGCCCGCGGTCGTGCGAACATCGGAGTAGTCCAGCCCCTCCACGTGCACCATCTGCTGCTCGACCGGCACCAGCCACCCGTCGTGAATCGCGTCGAGCACTTCGTAGTCGAACGCTACCGACTGAAAGACCTGCCCAAGGGCCTGCTCGTCCGCCCGGTCCGGGGTGGCGGTCACCCCCAGCACCTTCAGCGCCGGGTTGGTACGGTAGTAGTCAATCACCCGACGGTAACTCGGCGAGGTGGCATGGTGTGCTTCATCAATGATGAGCAGGCCAAACTGCGACGGGTCGAACTTCGACATCCGCCCGCCGCCGTCACCGCCCGAGCACTGGGTCTGAATGGTCGAAACGACCACTCGCGCCACCCCGAACAACCCGCCCTCGGCCCGGTACTCGCCCATCTCCACGTCCGCCTTGAGCCCGGTGACGCGCTCGATCTTGTCCCGCGCCTGGAAGATCAATTCCTCACGATGGGCGATCACCAGGGCCCGGCGCGGAAACACCCGCCGAATGACGTCGGCGAACAACACGGTCTTGCCGCCGCCAGTCGGCATCACGACCAGCGTGGAGTCGTTCTCCTGCCATTCCTTGAAAATGGCGTCCGACGCGGCGGATTGATAAGGACGTAGGATCATAATGGCCCGTGCGGCTCGACTCAGTTAAGGTGTGGCTTCTGCGCCGCCAGGTGCCGCTCCAGCCGGCGCACCGCCTCCTGGCGGCGGTGCGCCTTGGCCTCACGCGCCATTCTGCGCCGGAAGTGCGCTGCCACCCGGCACAGTATCCAGCGGTGCGCCCGGCCGAGCAGGCCGAACCACAGGTTGTCCACCCGCTGGATCACGCATCCCCCCTTTCGGCCTTCCCCGCATCCGCTCCGTCTCCCGCCTCCTCCCATTCGTGCGGCTTCGGGAGGCCCAGCAACCGCTGTTCCGCCTTCGTCAGTTTCAGCCGGGCAAGCAGCGCCTCGCGCTGGGCCGCCTTCGCATGCGCTGCCAGGCGCGCCCGCACATGCTCCTCAATCTCCTCGCGCTCCGCCTCCAGCCACCTCGGAACCAGCTCGCAGTCCCGGCGCTCCGCGACGCTCCTCGGCAACGCCCGCCGCAGCACATAGTCCGCGTTGTATTCGAGCAAGTCGGCCAGTTCATCCGCCGCCTTCAGCACGTGCTGGTAGGCGTAAGCCACCTTTTCCCCGGCCTGCACGATCTGCTCCCACGCGCGCTCTTCGGCTGTTTGCACTTCTGCCCCCTGTGTTTTCATTTCAGTTTTCATGTGGTCTTGATTTCAGCGTTTCACCTTTCCGCTCTTTGCTTTCTCCCGGAACTCCTTGTCCTCCCGGGTCACGCAGGTGTTCCACCGGAACTCCGAAATGAGCCCCCGGCCCCGGCACAGCGTGCACTTGTCCGACACCTGGCCCTGGCAAGCCGGGCATACGGCAAACGGTTTGGCGGTCTTGATGTCCGTCCAGACCTGGTCCAGTTGCGAGAGCGCCGACGAGTAACTCACCTCCGCATACAGCGGGTCCTTCTCGTTCTGTGCCGTGCGCAAAACCCCCTTCAACCGGCTCAGGGTCGTGAGCCACTCCTGCACTTCGCCCGCCCGCTGCCACAGCGGGATCAATTGCGTCGGGATCGGCCAGCCCGTTGCATCCAGCACCTGGGACGGCGGCGGCGGCGCCGTCCTCCCGCTCCCGTTCGCCCCACGCCGCTGCATCGGCGGCGGCGGCAGACGCCTCTTGATGGCTGGCGCCGTCACCGCTAGGCCTTCAGCCGCAATGGCTTGAACAACCTCCCCGCGCTGCGCTGTGGGGACCCTGGCCAGCTCCCGGGCGGCTGCCAAGGTGGGCACAGCTGTGCCCACCTTCTCAGGCAGGCTTCGCACGGCTTCCGCCCCGGCAATCACATAGTTGGTGTAGCGCTTCTCCCACCCCCACTTCTTCTGGCAGTACTCGCGAAAACTCGAGTATTCCCCCTTGTACAGCCGCAAATCCCGGATCTCCGCCAGTGCCAGCCCGACTTCCACGAACGTCTGTTTGCCTCGTGCGATCATTTTCTCAAGCTCCGCGAGCCGTCTGGCCTCGTGGACATTCATTACTCGTGTATGGTTTGTCATTGGATCAGCTCAGTTCGATCTTCAGGCGCGCGGGCATGCGCTGCTTGTTCAGATACTTGGCGATCGCGCACCCGCTGATCCGCACGCCGCCTTGGCCAATCACCGCCACCTCCCGTCGGATTTCCCGGTGCAGGCCCACGCCGCCAACCGCTACGAGCTTCTCCCGGTAAGGCGGCTCCGTTACCGACCGCCCCGCCTTCGCCAGCCACTTGTCGACGGCCCACAGGCCTTTGATCACCGTGTCGCTCATCGGCGCGTCCGGATACATCTCCACCAGCAGCGGCCACAGTCGCTCCAATCGCTCCCGGTCTTCCCACGCCAGGTTGTAAAGGCACTGCACGCACGACACCGTGCGCGCCGACGCCTTCTCCCCGAACCGATGCCCCGTGCCGCGCACGAGGGATTCCAACGCGAACGCGGTTTTGTCCCCCGCCAGCAACTGCGCTTTATAGCGGTCCAGGCTGCCCACGGTTGCGCGCCCCTGATTGATCGTCAGGAAACCCAGCGCCTCCTCGCGCCGGCCTGTTGTCTCAAACACCAGGCACGGCAACTCCGGGATGTCCCCCCGCAGCTCCGCCGCCAGCTTCCGGTGCTGGCCGTCCACGATGAACCACCGGTTGTCCTCGCGTAAGGCCACCACCAGGCACCCGCACGCAACCCAGTCCCACGCCCGGCTCAACTCCTGCACGCGACGCTCGTTGATCTGGTCGCGCTGGTAGGCATGGTCCACCTCCAGTTCCTTCGTCGGAACCATCAGAAAATCCCCCGGCTTGTTCTTGATCGCCCAAGGATACCGCGTGGACACCCCGCCAGCCCCCTGCGGGGTCTGCTCTGCAATTGTTCGTTGCTCTGTTTTCATTTCGTGTCTCAGCATTTCAGTTTTCAGCGTTTCAGCTTTCTCCCTTTACATGGGGATGTTGTCTTCAAACTCCGCCTTGAGTTTCCCCCACTCGTGCGGCTTCAGGTCAGTGTTGGATTTGTTCGGGAACAACCGTGCAATCGTGTCGAACCACAGCTTCTCGATTGCCTCGGCCGGCTTGCCGGTTTGCGCCTCGTTCAGCGCCGACCATGCCTCTTCCATCGTCGCTGTGGCTGTGCCCGGTGGCGGTGTGGTAGGGCGTGCAGTCCCCTGCGCGCCGCTCGGCACCGGCGGCACATGCCTCCCATTGACCGATTTGCCTGCCATCGCAGCCGTCCCCGCCAGCGCTTGGAACTTGGTCCCATACTTCGCCAGCACCGACCGACGGTCAGCCGCCGCGGGCGTGCGCATGCCACCACCCAGCGGATTGAGCCACTTGCTCTTGAAATAGATCCCGCCCTTGTCGCCAGTCTCAGGCCCGCCCACGACCTCGAAGTCGACCAACCGCATCGGCCCACCGTCCACCGAGTTGTCCATCAGCCAGAACGGGTCCAGGCCATCCCAGCCGAACACGGTTTTCAGCGTGTCCATCGTTTTGGTTTGGACCGTCCCGTCCGCCTTCACCAGCACCACCGTGTGCTTGAAGGTGTAGCCCGACTCGATCATCACGCACGGCATTGCGCCGCACAGTGACCCGGTGGAGGCCTCGTAGATGACCATCTGGTCATTCAGCTTGCTGACGTATTTTCCTTCCTGCGGTACTTCCATAACTTTCCTTTCGTTGTTTGTTTTCTACCGGGGAGCAGACGTGCCCCCCCAAAATCCATGTCCATCAGTGTTCATCCGTGGTTCACCCCTCAGTTGTTCTGGAACGACTTGATCGGCGGCGGCGGCAACACCGGCGCCGCTTTCGGCGCGAACGCCTGCAACGGCGAACCACCATCCGAGTCCTCGTCGGAATACATCCCCAGGATCGCGGCCCAGGAGTAACGCCGCAGGTAAGTCAGCGTGCTCCCCGCGCACTGCACCTTGGTTTTCCCCTTCTCCTCCGTGAGCGGTATGACCACCCGCTCCGACACAAATTCCCCCGACTCATGCGTCAAAACCGACTCCACGCCGATGCCGTTGGCATCGCTAATCGGAAACTGCATCAAGCTCAGCTTGTGCTTCGCCAGAATGGGCCGGCTCGCCTGTATCACCGCCCCAAGCGAGGCGTATTTGCTCTTCAGGAACGGGTTGGTCGCGTCGAAGACGGCCACCGGCATTTCCGCTTGCGCCATCGCAAGCGCTGCAGCCAGGTGTGTGATGTGCTCAGATCGTGTCATAGTTCTCCTCCGGTAGGTGCGTTACTGCACCCGTGTTGATTGTTGATTTGTTTGGTGCCCGTTCGGCAGGACTGCCACGAGCCACACCCGCAGCCTTGCGATCTTGTCTCCACGTTGAAACGGCTGCGACTGTGTCCGAATCTTCCAGCCGTTCCGTTTGCAGGATGGATAAATCGAGGACATCGCCGGCGCGGGCACCACAATGCTGTCGCCGATTTCCATCCGGCGGATCACATCCACCCAACAGCCGTAGCGATTGCCCGGCGCTTTTGCCGGCGGCAGCGGGACACCTTTCTCAATCTTGATTTCGTCGGTGTTCATTCTTGGTTTGGGGACAAAGGGCGAGGTGTTGATTTCTCTTTCTCCAAATCGGCAATCGTAAATCCCTAGATGCACCCACAAATGCGCGCGATTTCGATCTCGATCTCCACATCCCGCCGGTTGTAAGCCAGCGCGCTCTCGCGGTCCGCGCGCCACAGCAACGGAAAGTCCCGCCCATTACCCAGCTTCGGCGGCAGCCCGAGCACCCGGGCCACGTCCTCAACCCCATTGCCCTCGAACGAGCGCCCGAACGACAACAGTTCCAGCGTGTCGAAGACCGACTCGTGCCACGTAGGCCGGCCCTTCCAGAACCACAGCAGCGTCATCGGGATCTTCAGCCCGTGAACACGCGCGCGGTTCACCAGCATCGGCAGGTCAAACCCCTTCACGTTGTGCCCGCCCACGGCCACGCCATCGGCCAAAGCATCGCCCAGCAGCGTCAGGAAGTTGCCGACCAGCTCCTTCTCGCTGGCGGCGGTGAACGACTGGATCCCCGTGTCATCCCCCGCGCCGATCAGCACGGCCTCAGCCGTCTTCCAGTTCAGCGCCGCATCGGCCAGGTAGTCGGCCTTCCTCCGCGCAATGGCCGCTTCAATCTTCGCGGGGTCCTTCAAATTCGCCGGCGCGGTGAACTCTGGCGCGAGCGCCAGCAGCTTCGCCTCGTCCTGCGGAATGGTCTCAATGTCGAATACGATGTGTTTCATCTGTGTGTTGCTCTGTTGTTGTTCTTCGTCGCCGGCAGGGCGTCGCTCGCCGAGCGCGCCGCCGCCGAAAGTGTTTGGCCATTTGCTATTGGCGATTGGCTATTCCCCCCTCTGTTGCCTCTGTTGCCTTGTGTGAAATCATCGGCAGGCCCAGCCTGAGCTTCGCGTGTGTCGTGGTTGAGCCCCCTCTGTAGTGCCCACTCCAGGATCAGCAGCGCATCCGCTGTCTTGAGCGTGATGCCCTCCAACTGGGGAAACCTCCGTTGCGCCTCGGCCTTGAGTTTGTTCTTCCAAATCCCCTTCGACGCGCACGCCGAAGCCGTGCCCAGGCGAAACTCCTTTTGCCAATCCCGCGGGAGCACAAGCTCCAGCCTCATGCCCAACGTTTGGATCACACCCTTGAGAAACCCGGCATTCTCGCCAAAGCGGTACGCGTAACACGCAGGTTGGGCCTTTCCGGCATAACCACTCGTGGCCTCCATCACGCAGACGGTCTCCACGCCTGATTTTTCCGACGACACCTGGATGCCCCGGAGCAAAGCCACGATGTCACCCCCGGTCGCCGGCATGGGCCGGCACCCGGCCACCCCAAATACACTGACCGCAATTCCACCAGACAACCCGGGGTCGATCGCAATAAGGGTGTTCACTTCGCCGCCCTCCCTCCGTGGAAATTGGTGAAATTCGTGTCTGCCTTCCGACCAAACTTTCGATCCCCGCTCCGCAATGCCTCGATGACATCGGGACCATAGAACCGCACGCGCCCCCGCAGCCTCACGCACGGCAGATCCTCGCTCTTCACCATCCGATCTATTGTGTTGACGGAAACCTTCAGTGCTGCCGCCATCTCGGGCCGCGTGAACCATTTCCCCGCCTCTCCGACAGGCGCCGTGTACGCTGCGGCCCTCTGCCGTTCCCGTGAGTTATCTGTAGTCGCCAGCATGAATTCGTTTGTGCTGGCGTCATCATGCGCCCCTGCCAGAGCGCCAGATACGGGAACACGGTGGAACCAATGGCCACCATCGCGACCAATGTTTACAGGGGTGAAATGTACAGAGGGGAACAGAGGGGAACCAACGGGGCCCTAATCCACACGCAAGTAGTACCGTTTGTTCCGTCCCGCAGGAACAACCAATTCTTCGCGCAGCGCTCGCAACTTCCCCGTCCGGTCCTTGAAATAGTCGGCCAGCCTGCCTTCCACCGGGCGCGTGAACTCGCCCTTCTCCCTGACGTAAGGATCAATCTCAGCCAGAAAATACCGGGCAGTCCTCGCGTCAAAGGCTTTCTTCTCTACCAGGTACTGAAGACAAAGCCGCGCCTTCACGCGCTCGCGCAAGTCGTAGTGCACTCCTTCCACCCACACGTCTTCAAACCCCGGCCGGTAACGCAGCCTGCCCAGTTCCACAATCCCGTCACCCCGCATACCCGCCGGCTGCACCCCCGCCGCTGCGAGCCCGGGTAAATACGGTTCAAGCACCGACTTCACAGCCTCCGCAACCACCTCCGCCAGCATCTTCTTAAACGCAGCGGCCTCGGCTGTGTCTCCACTGAGAACCCGCCCAATCCTTGCAAGCTTCTTTGGCGCCTTCTTGCCGCTTCGCCGTCTTCGGATTGAGCGGGGAGCTTTCATCCCCCACCTCCCTGCCTTCCCCACTTGGCCCTGATCTTAACCGGCCCACCGTCCCACAGCCGGCACCGCTCCGCCTCACGGCACAACCGCCGCCATCCCCCTCGCCACTGAGGGCGAGAGGGCCGGACAACGAGGCGCGTGCTGGAGGGGGACGGCACCACCGCGGGGAAGTAGCAGGACAAAGCAACCCCGCGACGCAGTCGGTCTCCCGATCTGCGCCAGTCACGCCGGACTCGCGCGCGACACTGCGGGCGGCCTCCTTGCCAGGCCCCCGCCCTCACACTACACTGAGGGCGCTATACCAATAGCCTGTCTGGAGGGAATATTTCCGCCGGGCAGTGCGGGGCTCCCCGGAGCGCTGAAATCACTCCGGGGTTGCTCCCATCCCTAGCCAGGCGTGAGAACTCGGCTCCGCCGCACGGAGATCACCGTGCGGCACCTCGCCAAGCGATGCCGCTCAGCCGCCGCGCCCCTCCGCCCGATGCGCCACAGCTCTCGCCGCAGCACTTCACGATGATAATGACGGTTGCTCCACTGGTACAAGGCCCGCAACACCACCACGGCGGCGCCCTGCACCCAAATTCCCGTTGTTCCTCGACACATTCTCATAGGTTTGTTAGGTCTATTCTCATGCGTGAGCCGCCCGCTAGACGGTTCCCGCGATCTACCCGCCTTTTTAAGCGACCCACGGGAATTTGACAGAATCATTCGAATCCAAAGTCGCGCCACAACCGCATTCGCCGCCAACCGAATTCACTTCTTCACACCATCAGCCGCACTTCACCTCCTGCCCTTCCTCCTTTCGCCCGCGCCGCTCACCTGCTAGCCTCCGTCCACATGAAAAGCTCAGAACCACTTGCCCACCTCTACTCCCAAGCCGCCAAGCGCCGGTTCTTCCGCCTCACCTACTCCAACACCGGCCCCGAGGACGAACCCAAGCTTTTCCAGGGCCGCGACGGCATTGCCTTCAACGAGATCGCCGCCGCCCTCACCGCCCAGGGCTACGAGTACGGCACCACCATCCATTTCTACCCCGATGATCGCCGCGCCCTCAAAGACTTCCCGAATCTCCGGGCCGGCGACCTCCTGGTCCTGACCACACGCCCGCCCCTCACTGACCGTGAGGGTTTCCTCAAGCCCAAGAAGATCATCCGCAACTCCGAGAACGACCTCGAGAAACTCATCTTCAACCAGCTCTTTAAGTATTTCGCCCACTGCACCCGGACCCAGCTCGAACTCTCGCCCCTCGCGCAGCAATACCTCGCCGCCGATGTCCGCAAATGGAAATGCCTCGAATTCTTCGAGGTCAGCCGCGTGACCCACCCCTACGCCGAAGCTCACGTGCGCCGGCACGCGGCCTCCGCCGAGAAGCCCGATGGGAAATTGCCCTACACCGCCGCATTCATCGTCCACGTGGACTCGCTCCCTGGCGTTGAAAACACCCACGCCCTGCCGTGCGGCCTGCTCGCCTGCTTCGGCATGGACGGTTACTCCACCCTCATCTGGAATCGCATCGTCCGCCTCAAATACCCTCACCTCCTCACCAAGCCCGGCTTCGTCATGGCCGAGCTCACCTTCAAGGAGCCCATTCCCCGGCGCCCCCTAACGCCAGAGTTTGCCGACAGCCCGTCTCGCATCCAGGTCAAGCTCCTGACCAAAACCCAGTAAGCCGGCCCTTGCGGCTCCCGCCTATGCCGCCACCACCCGCGGACCGTGCGCGAGGAACTCCCCCAGGACCCCGACCCGGTTGCCGAGCAGATACGACGTGAAATCCAGCCCCATCCTGTGCTGGTCCCCGCGTGTCTGCTCGATGTGAGCCGGCGAGTCGAAGCCGAACCCAAACATCTTGTCCCGCTTCCCACCGACGGTCTTCACCGACCGCAGGAACTCCACCATCTCATCGTGGCTGAAGACCAAGACTAGCTGCGACCACCACGAATTGATGGTTCGGTCATTGTCCCCGTCCTGGCTCGGATAGAGCGCTATCAAGAAGATGAAGTCCGCCTCGGGCGGCGTCTCGAAGTTGTTGTACCACGTGTAATACTTGAATCGTCCCCCACGCTCGTGGGAATAGGTCCGCGACGACTTCACCTGGACTGACATAGCCCGCGTCAGTCGCTGCGCCCGGTGAGTCACTAACAGGTCTACACCCTTTTGCTGACGCGAAGCCGGTACGAAGATCGCGTACCCGCCAGAAGCCGGAAAATGACGGGACAGTTGGCTCGCTACCGCGAATTCAGGATACGGAATAGTAAAAACAGGATCCATAGGCAGAAGGTATCTGACCACGGCCGAGTTGTAGCCTCAAGGCCTTTCGGCCTTCGCGTCATTTGGCGCAATTAGCGGACCTCCCGAGCGCTTCCCCCTTTCCCCTTCTGTTCGTTCCCCGTTCGCCCCGTTTTCAGGTCTTTCACCGCATGTGCTCTCTCTGCTGCACGGAGGCTTCAGTCTCTCGCTCTCACCAGCCCGCTTTAACCGCAGGGGGCCGGACGCGGTGCCCTCTGAAGACTACTCCCGCTGGCCGCCCTGCTGAGCGGGCTTTTTTCGGTGAAGAGCGAGAGACCGAAGCCGAGCAGCAGAGCACAAAAAAAAGACCATGAAAACGAACAAACAGAACAAAGCAGAAAAGAAAAACAAGTCAGAGCTCCTGAGCCGATCCGAGCAGGTGAGCGGAAACAACAACAGCCAAACGGCAACGGCAACCGAACAACAACCCGCCCCGCAAAAAACCGTACGGCCCTATGTGAATTTCGCCGAACGCGACCGCAACCGCCAGCTTCCGACAGACAAAGTCCTCGACACCCTCCGCCAGTTTATGCCCCGCGCCTACGAACTCGCCGAGGTAGTTGGCAAGTGGATTTGGATAACGTTCCCCGAGCAGCCCATTGAGAAGCTCCGCGCCGACCTCTCCCAGCTTGGCTTTCACTGGAATAACACCCGCAAATGCTGGCAGCACCCGTGCGGCGAGACCCTTCCCCGCGGCCAGCAGAACCCCCGCGACAAGTACGCGACCTACTTCCCCGCCGACCGCATCGCCGCCTAACGCCCTCCGACAATGAACACTCAACTTGCTTCAACAATGAACCCTCAACCCGTCCTGCCCGGTCTGGACGAGCTTGTTAAGCCGTTCAAATTCAATGCGCAGCCCTACGTTTACAAAGTAGTTCCCTTGCGCGAGGCCCGGACCCCGGACCAGATGACCCTTTGCGACACCCCCGAAGCCGCCGCCGCTTACTGGCGCTTGCACGTGCCGACAACCGAAGCCTTCGACCCCGAATGCGAATGCTTTACCGTCCTCCTCCTTAACACCCGCCGCCGCATCAAGGCCCATCACCTTGTCAGCGTTGGCACCCACGACACCTTGCTAGTTCACCCCTTGCAAGTGTTCCGCCTCGCCATCATGACCTCCGCCGCCGCTCTCATCCTGACCCACAATCACCCGAGCGGAGAACCCACGCCGAGCGAAGCCGACATCAAGGTTACCCGCGACCTCATCCGCGCTGGCCAGCTTCTGAAAATCGAAGTCCTCGACCACGTAATCATTGGCAACCCCCGCCATTCATCGCTCCGCGAGCTTGGCTACTTCGCAATGTAGAAGGCCCACCATGACCGCGACACAAGCCCAGTTCCGCGAGCACCTCGCCGAGATTGCCAACACCGGCCCTTGGCGCGGTGTTTACTTCGACGGCCCGCAATCCGACCAAGACCCAGAAGGCGAGGAAATCCCTGTCTGGATTGTTTACGTAGGCGACGAGGAAGCCGAGCCCACCGGGACCGTTTACCACGTTTACAACTTCGCCCGCGCTCAGGCCCTCGCCGAGCGCATCGCCCAGGACCGCCGCCTTGAACTCATCCACGAAGCCACCACCGCCTGATTTATGAACAACAACACAAACAACAACAACGGACACAACACCGACAGCCCCCAGTGGGATGTCGTTTACCAGTACACCCGCTCGCAAGCGATTGCGGACGGCTTTCAAATCGAGGTGACGAAAACGGCACAGGAAGCGGGAATCCGCTTCCCGGTGTTCATCACCCGCGGAGTCTATGAGCAATGCGTGGCCGTTCCGCCCGGTGTCACCGGGCAGGATGAAGCCGGCCGGCTTTGGGATGTCGTATGGATGCTTCGCTTCGCGATCATCCGCGCCAAGCCCGCCACCAGCCGCCTAAGCTTCGCGCTCTACGTCCGCCAGAGCGACAAGCACCCGGCCAGGTTGATGACCCTCCGCGCCACCGCTGGCGCGATCGACATCGACGACCCCGCTCCTGCCATCACTTTGATGCTCCCCGACGAGGATTGACCCCGCACCGCTGGCCCCGGGCAACCGGGGCCAGCCCCTCACCATGAGCCAGACTTTCCTTCACTTCGAGCAGCAGACCCGGGACGCCGAGCAGGCCGCGGTTGACGCCAAGCGCGCCGCCAAGGAAGCCGCCGCCAAGGCCCGAGCCGAGGCCAAGCAGAAGGAAGAATCCGAGAAGCTAAGCCGCCGCCTCGCCCGCGAAGCCGCCTACCGCCGGAAGCACCCGCCGGGCTTCGCTCAGTGCGGCATCAATTGGTACCCCGCGGGCTCAGGCTGGACCCACTGCCACAAGTGCGGCCAGCCCCTCATCTACACCACCGACCCCAACGCCCTGCGCCGCGAATGCCCAGGCCGCAGGCCATGACAATTCAGCCAAGGGGCAGTCACCCGGACGCAAGTCCGTTGCGCGGCATTCTACATTGCCAGCCGGTGACTGCCCCCTTGGCCAAAAATTTCGCGCGCTTCGCGCGCCTTCCTTTTCCTGCGCCGCTGGGCCTTACGCCGGCCCAGACCCGCGCCAAAGGATTTATCCTCTGGACACCTTCTCTTTCTCCGGACGCGAGGCTCCGCCCTCGACCCGCCAGGACTTAGCAGCCCTGGACCCGCCTCCTCTTTCCCCGCATCCTCCTGCGCTCATCCGCGAATCGGCTTCCAACCAGGCTCACGACCACCTACCTTGCTTGCGACCGAAACCGATATGTCCAGACCCAAGAAGAAGATCGAAGTCAGTGGCCAGACCCTACGCGGCGAAAAGCTCGCCTACGGCGACGCTCCGCTAACGCGCCTCCTCAAATCCAGTTTCGAGAACTGCGACATTTCTCTCTCGTGCCCAATCAACGGTCTTGAAGCAGACGAGTGCCTCTTCCGAGACTGCGTCATCCACGCCACCACGGACCAGGCCAACCTCGACTTCGACACCTCCATCTTCGAGCGCTGCAAATTTACCGGCGAGTTCCCTGGATGCGACTTCGGCGCCCGCTCAACGCCGAACGGCAAGACCCGCGGCACCATCAAGGACTGCGACCTCCGAGAAGCCATCCTGGATATAGTCGGATTCAGCAACTGCGACCTCAGCACGCTCAAGCTCCCACACTGGCCCCACTTCACGATTACCAACCCGACTGCCACCTGCCCCCTGATCCCCAACCCGCTCAACTGCCCGGAAATCGACATCATCCGGGAGGTAGGCATGGACATGACTCCGCTCACGAAAGGCATCATCTACTACGCACCGCTGCTGTGGACGCAAACGCGCTACAACGAAAAGCAGTTGCGCGAATTGCTCTCCAGCGTTCCCGGCATCATCCTCTAATCAGTTCGCTCGCCCCAATCCCCGACCGGGCCGAGTTTCCCCATGCCGCCACCACGGCGCCCAGCGAGCCGCCGTCCAGGCTGCCCAGCCTCCGAGGCGGACGGGCTTGGTGACGCCTCCAGAACAGGCCAGCTACAAAGGCACCCCCCAAGGAGCGGCAAACCCGCGGACCTTCCCCGGTGTTAGGAGACCACGAAAGACGCCACAGGATTGCTCCGCCGCATGGTCTCGGGGCCGCTGCATTGTTGTTGGGGTTGTCGTGTTCATTCTTGTTTCAGTCTCTTCGCCCTTCACTTGCGCGGCTTTGTCGGGGGGCCGGGCGTGGCACCTTCTGAAGCGCACTTCCACTGGCCGCCCCGAGCCGCCGCGCTTTCCAGTGAAAGGGCGAAGAGCCCGAAACAAATAAAAAAATGAACACGACAGATCAAAACAACAACGTAACCGCAGCTCCCTCCGTCACCATCGCTCCCCGCAATCCCGCCCGGGGCGTCATCAACTTCGTGGTCACCCTCACCACCTTCAAGGACGTCCGCAGCTACCCCTGCCGCTCCATGGAGAGTGCTATCAAGCTGGCCGAGCGCTTCATTGCCGGCGTCACCAAGCCCGCCCGCCCCGCCGACAAGGCCGAAACCAACCCGCACCAGTACGACGGCCCGCCGCGCACCGCCGAACAGGTGGCCGCATAGGTCAGACATCCCCGGCTTCCCGGTCGGGGATTTTTCCCGCTCGCGACAATTTTCCAGCCACGCCCGCCATGGCAAGACCTACCGGACCCACACCGCCTTCCCCATTTTCCTCTGGTCTTCATATCACCGCCCATGCACCTTTTCGCTGGATCTTGGGAAATGACGGCATGAACACCAGCAACCGCCATGCAACAGAAGGACTCCGACTAACAATTCAGGCTCTGCGAGTCCTCCTGGCCCCGCTTCGCCTTCTTCTGCCGCTCACGTTGCTTGGAGCCCAAGCCAGCGCTGCGGAGTTCCGCGGCCTCTGGGTAGATGCGTTCGGTCCCGGCTTCTTTAATGCGCAACAGGTCAAGAAGCTGGTCGCCGACTGCCGAAAGTACAACTTCAACGCAGTCCTGGTCGAGATGCGCCGCCGCGGCGATGCCTTTTACAACTCCCAATACGACCCTCGGACCACCATTATCACCACGAACTTCGACGCCCTGGCTGAAATCATCAAAGCATGCCACACGGGTAACCCGCGGATTGAGGTCCATTGCTGGGTCGTGAGCCATTTCATCTGGTCCTGGGAAAAGCCCCCGCGACAGCCCAACCATGTCTTTAACCAGCACCCGGAATACCTGACCAAAGATTCCATTGGCCAACGCTTCATCGGCAAAGGCTACTTTCTCGACCCGGGGAACCCGGACGCCAATCAAACCATATATACTGTGGCCAAAGATATCGTGGTCCGATACGACATCGATGGTTTCCACTGGGATTACTGCCGTTATCCGAACCGGGATTCCGGCTACAACGACACCGCCCTCAAGCGCTTCAACGACGAATTCCGAGCGCACAGCCAGCCGCTGCCCAGCGACCCCCGATTCTGTGAGTGGCGGAGGCGGCAGGTGACAGATTTCCTGCGCTGGGTGAATGCGGATCTGTGGGAGATCAAACCGCATCTGGTCATCTCTGTCTCCGTTTTTGCCAACATCCACGACTCATTCGGCTACCGTTTCGCGGATTGGCCGGCGTGGAACAAGGAGGGCCTCATTGATGTATGCATCCCGATGGACTTCTCGGCCGACAACCGAAACGTGTTCTTTCCCAGGGCCGAAGATGCGCGTAAGAACCAGGGCGCTCGATTAGTCCTTATGGGGCAGGGAGCCTACATGAACACCAGGGAGAATACGCTGGCGCAGTTGGACTACGCCCGCCAAAAAGGCTTTCCGGGAACAGTGCTTTACGATTACCGTCACCCTAGCAAGGACTCGGCGGACAAAGACTTTTGTTTTGGTCTTCTCAAGGAGCGGTTCCAACCCGATTGGACGGACACGCCTGCGCTCGTTTGGAAAAAGGCCAAGTCAATCCTCAAAGGCACCGTAACCCGTGCGGCAGACGGGCGCCCCGCCTACAATGCTCGGGTCGCACTTAACAGTGATCCTCCACGCGCAGGCAAGACCGAGCCTCATGGCAAGTACGCCTTCTTCGACCTCAGCCCCGGAGAATACTTGGTCCGCGCCGAAGCGGAGGGGCTCAGCGCCACCGCCAGTGTGGAGCTGAAGGCCGGCCAAGTGCTCAACGTGGACCTCCGTCCTCGATGAGGCACCCACGTTGACACACCGAAGACGTGAATTCTGCGCAGAATGTGAGCGCACTCAAGCCGCCCATTTGCCCGTGCCGCCCAGCCCACCGCACGTGATTGCTGCCCCTTACGTACTGTGCACCCCTCATTAACGATTGTTAATAACTTCTCGTTGACGTAAAAGCTGGCCCTGCTATTCTAGCCGCCAACGGTTTAAGTGCTTCGCTCTTGGGCGACGGTTTGCCGCTCATCTGTGGGACTTGGAAGGCACAGGATGACAGAACTTGCTTTAACCGAACGAAGATCGGCCGGTCGGCTCCCCGGCAGGAGGAATTTCACATCCCACCAGTTCCCACCCTCTTGGCGCAAGCGCCGCTGCGTCCCTCTCTGTGCCACTGATCCGAGGCTGGAGTTCGATCTCTCCGCGCCACTCCGCCCGCTGGGAATACTATTCCCCGCAGCATTTCTGCTCGACGTCTCACCACATAAGCCCGACAAGTTATGAAATCAATCACATACCTTACGCTCGCCGCCTGTTCCCTCGCTCTGCCGGTCGCCGCCCAGTCCGCCGCTACACCGCCCGCCACGGCAGCCCCCGGCGCTTCCGGCTCCCCCGAACGCTACTCCGTTGCCGCCCGCGGGGCTGACTACCGTGTGTGGCAGCGCACTGAGTGGGAGCCGACGCCCTCGGGGCGCAGCATTCCTCACGTCCGCTCCTACGTCGAGATCGAGACCGGTATGCATCATTGGCAGGACGGCCAATGGCTCGAATCGCACCCCGAAATCCAATCCGTAGAGAACGGCGCAGCGGCTCAACGCGCCGCCCACAGGGCCGGCTTCGCGCTGAACGTCAACTCGCCGGTCAGCGTGCAAGTGCTAACGCCCGACCAGAAGCAACTCAAGATCCGGCCCGTCGGTCTGGCCTACTACGATTTCCATTTGCGCAAGCACGCGTGGATCGCCGAGCTCAAGGACTCCGAGGGCTGGCTGGTGGGAACGAACCAGGTGCTTTATCCGGACGCGTTCGCGGGAGCTGGGATCCAAGCCGATGTTCGCTATACCTACAGGAAAGCAGGCCTGGAATAGGACATCATTCTGCGCAAACGTCTACCACTGCCGGAAGCGTTCGGATTCAACCCCACCACGACTTGGCTCCTCGTGTATTCGGAGGTGGTTGACCCGCCTCCGGACGTACGGGTCCAGCGCAACATTCGGCGGGGGTGGAAGAAATCCACCGTGGACACCGTGATTGATTTCGGCACCATGCGTGCCGTGCAAGGCACCGCCTTCGACTTGGGTGGCGCCGAGAACCGCCGCAAAGGAATCCCCGTGGCGAAACATTGGAGAGTCATAGACGGCAGGAGCTTTATCATCGAAGAGGTCAGCTTCGCGCGCATTGCCCCTCGCCTCCGCAACCTGCAGGCTGCGACTCAGCCCAATGCACGGACGGATACGTTGCTGGCGTCAACCGCGCCCGCTTCCAAGCTGCGCCTTCCCGCGGCGCCCGCCGCCCGCTTGCCGTCCACGCGCTCCATTCAATTGGCTGCCGCCGCACCGGATACCAGCGGGTTCGTCGTGGACCTCGACCTGGAGAGTGGCAGCGACCTGCGGCTCGAAGGTGATAAGACCTACGTTGTCCGGGGAACCGTCAACCTGAACAACGTGGTGATTGAAGGAGGAACCTGTCTAAAGTACGATCGGGACGCTTGCGTAAACATTTTTGGTCCAGTGCAGTGCCTCACGCGGCCGTATTCGCCGGCAGTGTTTACGGCAATTGATGACGACTCCGTCGGCGAAACCCTGGAGGAAAGCACGGGACAGCCAAGCGGCTGGTATGCTGGCTGCGCGCTGGCCCTGTGGGAAGCAGCGGACCTGAAATACCTCAACGTCCGCTACGCTTATGGCGGCATCTATTTCTGTAATGGAAACTTCTCCCTGAGTCATTCCCAGTTCGGCTCCTGCTATTCGGCGCTGCTGTACGAAACGGCTTGCTTCACCAACTGCAACCTCCTGATACAGCGCGTCGAGGTGCCATTCAACCTCGACTATTCCCACGGCCGAGTTGAGCACCTGACTTGCGACCAGGCGCGGGTGCTGACGGACGACTTCTATTTTACCTACCAATGGTGGTGCGACGAGAACCCAGGCAGCAGCAGCCTCGCGCTGGTCAATTCCCTCACCAGTTCTATCACCAACGGCTACGGGAACATTTCCGTCACCACCGACCATGTAAATAGCTACTCCAGCGGCACCGGAGTGTATCAAACCGTCGGGGCGGGCGCCTACTACCTTATCGGCGGCAGCACCAACCGAAATGCGGGCGCCACTAACGTCCAGTCCGCCCTGGCCGCCGCCTTCCGTTCCAAAACCACCTATCCCCCCATTCTCTATTCCAATGTCACCATCAGCACCGCCACCACCTTCTCGCCCCAGGCTCAGCGCGACAGCGATGCGCTCGACTTGGGTTGGCACTACGACCCGCTCGACTACACCTTCGGCGGGGTCACCGCCAACGCCAGCCTCACCTTTACGCCGGGAACAGCGGTGGGGTGGTTTCGAACCTCATCGGGTTGGTATCACGCCGGCCACGGCATCCGCGCCGCCGACAATGTCACTGTCACCTTCGACGGAACTCTGGCGCAGCGCACCTACTGGGCTCGCTGCAACACGGTCCAGGAGCAGCCCGCCTACGCCGGTTACGGCCCCGGCGGCATCACCGGCTGGACCTACCCCGATACCAACGCCGCTCCCAAAGTCATCGCCCGCTTCACCTGCTGCGCCATGATGAATTCCGACCAGAACTTCTTCCGCGATGATTGGGGCATGCTCAAACTTCAAGCCGCCAACTGCGAGTTCCTCGTCGGAGGCGTGGCCGGCTATAACGCCCTTTACTCCATCACCAACTGCCTCTTTGAGCGCAGCCCCATCTGGTTGATGACGGGTGAGTCGTTCCCTTACATGATACTAAGAAATTGCACGATTCATGGAAGCAGCCTCGGGTTTGCCCACTGGGAGCCGGGCCCCGCCCGTTTCTTCACGAGCATCCGGGACACCATCTTTGACGGGACTATCGTTGACACAGGATATCCCGGCCTGCCCAGTTGCGTGGACTATAACTATAACGCTTACCTCAATGGGGCCGACCGCCTCTATCCCCAGGGCGCTAACGACGTGCTGCTGGCGGATTATAACTGGCAGGCCAGTTGGCTGGGCAACTATTACCTGCCCACCAACAGCCCGCTGATCAACACGGGCAGCGTCGCCAACGCCGCCTCCATCGGCCTGTACCACTACACCACACAGACCAACCAGGCTAAGGAAACCAATTCTGTCGTTGATATCGGCTATCATTATGTCGCGGTGAACAGCAGTGGCTCTCCCATCGATACGGACGGGGATGGGTCGCCTGATTACTACGAGGATGTAAACGGCGATGGTAGTGCGACCGGTGACCCCACGTCTTGGCTCAGCTACGATTCTGCGAATGGTCTTTCCGGCGCCAGTGGATTGCAGGTGTTTACGCCACTTAAGTAAAGGTTCTTAGGGCGCCTCTCAGACTTGGAGTATGGATTATGAAAGCACTCCCTGAAGCACTATTCAAGAAACACGGTTACCGTCGTGTAATCTCTGTGGCCTGGCAACGGCTGCGCCGGCTTCGACCTGATTTCGGGTGGGTGTTGGCTGGCCTGCTGAGTATAGGCGGCCTGCTTCCGTCAGCCGTCTTTGGCGCCTGCGATGACGGCGTTCTTCAATACAAGCTTGCGTACCGCAGCCTGGACAAGTGTCCCAGTTTTCTGGAATACACCAATCTCGACCTGCCGCGCATTCACGTTTATCACCAGCAGGTTACCCACGAGACCTACGCTCAGCATTCCCACACCTCCGGCAGCAATGACACCACGGTTTACACCCAGTATGGATGGATAGGCCCCGGCTCCTGGTTCAACAATCACGACGAGGACAGGAGTGTTACGCACACCGAATTGGTGTTCGGGCCCCTCTGTGATTACACCAACTCCTGGGCGGGCACGTGGACGCTGGACCACGAAGACGAGGACACGCGGGAACGGTATGCCGTAACCGACGGTGGCTACGGTTACGTTTACACAGAATACACCTACGGCTTCGAGGACGAGGATCTGGGCGCGCAGTTCGTTCCCAGCGGTCCCGGTTGGTACTGGGTTGGCACGGACCACACCATCTCGAAGCTTGTCGAGTTTGGAGCGGATTATGGCATACCGTTCAGTCGCAACATTACCAATGACGACACCCGCAGCGTCCAACTGCCCATCGGGATCACCCACTCGGTTAGCGAGCTCACGGCCCTGACCCCTACCCACAAAGAGTCCGTATTTTCGGACGACGCATCCACCAACACCACCACGGCGGATTTGTCTCAGGAGTACACCGACGAAGAGTTGAAGAACAATATATTGGGGCTCATGCCGCCCTATCCGGCCGACTGGTCCGCGACCGCCGGCAGCGGGTATTGGTCGGACGCCTACGCTTATTCATCCATTGACGCCTCCCACAGGAGCGGCGCTCTGCAGAAGATGGTCTATCGCTTTGCCGTTCCCGATTCCGAGCCCGACACCACTTACAAGGTTACCTGGGACGTGATCACGTGGTACCAAACCACCGGCCAAAGAGACGTCAGTCGCAACACCAGTTTTGTTCGTGGAACTGGAAATCCCTTCGAGCCCGCGTACACCAGTTCGCAGGACGCCATACCGCCCTGGGACAACAGTCCTTCGGGCGGCACGGTTATTATGTGGGTGTCCAACGTCAAAATCACCCAGGTGCCAAAGTGGGATTTGGTGGGAGGCCCGGGGCCGTTGCCGCCCGGCGGTTCCCCGGTTGGGTGCGACAGTTGTGGCGGCGGGCTGGGTCAGGACAACTCCTGGGAAGGATATGCCGCTGAGTTTAGCATGGGCAGAACGGTCATGGGCGCCTCGGCGGGCCGGCTGATGACCTCGGCCGCCGTTCCCAGTACGGGGTTATTCTCGCCGGCCGCTCTGTCCTACGCCGCCGCCAGCCCGGACGTGGAGGTTATCTCCGTTCCCGGCCAGATTCGCCAGGTGAACGCGCCGCAGGCCCTGGCGGATATTGTGACCCTCGACGCCTTCGCATACGAAGTGCGCTTCTACCTTCCGGGACAAGTGGGCGCCCTGGTCAACGGAGTCCACGAGGTCTCCGGCAGCCCGTTTGTGAGTTGGAAAATCCAAAATCCGGATGCCAGCACCAATACCTATAATCGCGTCCGGGTCACGGAAACGCGAGGCGGCAGCGTCAAAGCCTACGACTATGTTCACACGGCGTCCACCGGAAGCTGGAAGCTGGGGTATCCCGGTGGAGTTCGAGAGGACGACTCTGCGGTGGTGGTGGTCACCAACCAGACCGGCGGGTACACCCGGACGGTCACCACCACAGTGCGCCGGCCTGGTGGCGCGGACCAACAGAGGCTCCAGCGCGCTTACCAGGCGTTTGACTGGGGCGAGGCGCTGACTCAGGAAACCGCGGGCACTGGCGCTGCGGCCAAAACCACCACCTATGTCTATAATCCAAATACCTATGCCAATCGCCTCGGCCAGCCGCTCCAGAAGATCATCAATCCTGACGGCTCCTGGCAGTGGTTTGTTTATGACAGTCTGGGGCGCTACGCGCAGGTTTACTCCTCCCGGGGCGACGTGTCCCCCGACGGCGAACAACCGCCCGCCAACGCCAGGCGGACCGATTACTCCTACGATCCCGCCCTCGTGTCTGACCCGGGCGGTGAAGACACCCTGCACCCTGACATCCCGCGAGCGGTTTATGAATACGACGGCTCCGACAACGTCGCTAATCACTACACCGCTTTCCCCTCCGCCGACCTCCGCATCGATGTGCAAACCACCGCCCCGTATATTTGGGATCCGTTCGATTCCAGCAGCCTCTTTACCACCAATCGCTATTACACCAACGGCCCGAACGCGCTCCGTCTCAAGTCGATCGTCCGCCCCGACCGAACGCTGCAGACCTTCGACTACGCCGACAGCCCCGCTGGCGACTATCGCACCAACATGACCGCCGCCGGCAAGCCCGATGCTGCCTTTACCCGCGTCACCGATGGCACGACCAACCTTTCCGTGATCAACCTCGCAGGCTATCCCGTTCTCTCGCTCACGCGGGATGTGGCTACCGGCGTCATCCTCTCCCAGGACACCTACAGCAATTTCGACAGCTTTGGCCGTCCCCAGCGAGTGACGCACCTGGATGGCACCCACGAGGATACCTATTATTCCTGCTGCGACGTGGATTCCACTATTGACCGGGACGGTGTCACCGCGCAGTACTGGTATGACCCGATGAAGCGCCGGACCGCCACCACGCGCCTGGGCATCACCCTCACCAATGTTCTGGACGCCGCCGGCCGGGTGCTGGCCACGGTCCGCGTCGGCTCCGACGCCAGCCCCATCACGCAAAGCCGATTCCAGTACGACTTGGCCGGCACCCTGATCGCACAAACCAACGCCCTGGGCGGACGCACCGGCGTTGCTGAGACCACCAACTCCTCCGGTGGCCTGGTGCGCACCACCACCTACCCTGATACGGGCACGCGAGTTGAGACCTATTACCGCGATGGCACCCTCCAGAGCGTGACGGGCACTGCCGTTCATGGAGTTCGCTACCAATACGGCGTGGACAATGCCGTCGCGCACCCGAACGGCCCCTTGCGCTACACTCTGGAAACAAAACTTAACGCGAATGGTTCAGACAGCTCCGAATGGACCAGGACCTACATTGACGCCGCCGGACGCGTTTACAAGACCCTCTACGCCGATGATACCCCCGGAAGCCTCTCCGACAATCCCTACTCGCAGCGCTGGTACAACAATTACGGCCAGCTCTGGAAAGAGCGCGACCCCGATGATGTCATCACCCTCCACACGTTCAACGACAAAGGGGAGCTGGAGTACACCATCACCGCGATCGAGAGTACCACTCGTGCCATCGGCGGTTACCAGTCGCTCCTGAACTCGCTGTCCACGATCAAGACGGGCGCCGACCGTATTACCCGCACCGTTCGCAGCGTCGTTACGGGCACCCCTGCTCGTTTCCGAACCGAGACTTACGTCTGGAAAGACGGCGAGTCAACCGGCACCCTCGTCTCGCGCGCGGACACTTCCGTTGACGGCTTGCAGAGCTGGCAGACCGCCTACCCCAACCCGAGCACCGCTGTCACCTCCCACAGCCAGACCGCCTACGGGGCCAACCGTACCGTCACCAGGACCGCGCCCGATAATTCCTACAGTATCGAAGTCTATACCAGCGGCCGGCTCGCCTCGGCCACACGTTATGACTCTTCCGCCGCCCAGATCGGGCTTGCCACCTATGGTCATGATTCCCACGGTCGGCGCAGCACGGTGACCGACGCCCGCAACGGAACGACCAGCTATGGCTATAACGCCGCCGACCTCGTTACCACCCTCACCACCCCCAACCCGGGAACGCCCGGCGGCACGCCTCAAACCACGACCACCACTTACAACAACATGCTCCAGGTCACGGGCGTGCTCAACGCGGACGGAACCACCCTGGCCAGCGAGTATTACCTGACTGGCGAACTCAAGCGGCAGTACGGCTCGCGCACCTACCCCGTGGGCTACAGCTACGAATACGCCGGCCGGCTGCAGACGATGACCAACTGGAGCGGTTTCCCCTCAACCGGTGCCCGTGTCACCACCTGGAACTACAATCCTTATCGCGGCTGGTTGGCCAACAAACGATATCCCGACAAGGACACCGGATTGCCCGGCTCCATTGGCCTGGACTACACCTACACCGCCGCCGGCCGGTTGCACCCCCGGACTTGGGCGCGTGGCATCACCACGACCTACGGCCACAACAATGCCGGCGATTTGGAGACCGTCGCCTATGACGACGGCACAACCGCCAACCTCACTTACGGACACGACCGCCAAGGCCGCAGGTCTTCCGTCACGCAGGGTGGCAACACGGCCGCCCTCGCTTACAATGACTCCAGCCAATTGCTCTCGGAAGCCAACAGCGCCGGCACCCTGGCCGGCCTTTCGGTGACCAACGGGTACGATGGCTATCTGCGTCGCGCCAGCCTTTCCGCCAGAAACGCCGGCACCGCGCTGGCCCATCACTCCTTCGGTTACGACAGCGCCTCCCGCCTCCAAACCGTCACCGACGATACCGGGGCCACGGCCTACTCGGCGACGTATGCCTATGCTCCCAACTCGGCCCTGATCAGCCAGGTTGTTTTCAAACAGGCCGGCACAACGCGCCTGACCACCACGAAGCAGCACGATTACCTCAATCGCCTCACGCAGATTCAATCCGCGCCATCCGCGTCATCCGCGGTGGGTTCCAGCTATGTCTACAACAACGCCAACCAGCGCGTCCGCAGCACGTTCGCCGACGGCAGTTACTGGTTGTACGAATACGACTCGTTGGGCCAGGTCCGTTCCGGCCGCAAATACTGGGCCGACCAGACGCCGGTAGCGGGCCAGCAGTTCGAGTATGGTTTTGACGACATCGGCAACCGCACCTTCACGAAGGCTGGTGGTGACGAGAACGGAGTCAACCTTCGGTATGCCGGCTACACGCCCAACCGCCTGAACCAGTACACCAGCCGCGACGTTCCCGGCGCGGTGGACGTGATGGGTCTGAGCTTTGCCACCAACACCGTCACCGTCAACAGCCAGGCCGCCTACCGCAAAGGCGAATACTTTCGAAAAGAAGTGTCCGTCAGCAACGGCTCTGTCCCGGTGTGGCAATCCATTACAGTCGCCGCCACCGGCCAGAGCGCTGTCACGGGCAACGCCTTCGTGCCAAAGACGCAGGAGCTCTTCTATCACGATGCCGACGGCAATTTGACCAATGACGGCCGGTGGACCTATACGTGGGACGCCGAAAACC
>Ga0302246_1000175_pt1 | contig 64918 bp, 66 predicted proteins | sample AAG_UR_Trp_MG_FD_193533 | JGI IMG/M metagenome (GOLD analysis project Ga0302246, IMG submission 193533) | Enriched activated sludge microbial communities from anaerobic digester in WTTP, New Holstein, Wisconsin, United States - AAG_UR_Trp | ecosystem: Engineered > Bioreactor > Anaerobic >... | reverse complement strand
AAGCTCCCTTGAGGTTTCTGATCCATGCCCATCATGATGAATAACTCCAGTTACATGAATAATATTAAGACCTTATACCATTTCCGAGAACTTCTGTCCAGACTTATTTGGGCAACAACCCGTTTAATCTTGACATTTGAGGAAGGTGGAGAAGGTGTCTCCGAGCATTCCGCCGAATTTCCGGGACGGGATAAGGAGCGGACAGCGTACAAGGTGCGTTTGGCAAAAAATTCAGTCTATTCAAAAAATTAACGATCCTGGTCTCCGCCTTACGGAGACATGAATTTGTGTAATTAAGTATCCTGTCCCCGGAATAGGAATTGGAAATTATCGATTACACCGGTGCGCAGGATGACGGGTGGGGTCCGGGTGATGTCCAGGATCGTCGAACCTTTTCCGCCGGGCGTTTCCCCTCCGTCGATAATCAGATCCAGGTCGTCGCCGAGGTTTTCCAGGACCTCCCGGGCGGTGATGCATTCCCTTTGCCCCGAGCGGTTGGCGCTCGTTGAGGTGAGGGGACTTCCAAGCTTCCGGGCCAGAAGGCGGGCGATGGGATGACTCGAAACGCGGATGCCGATTTTCCCCGTTCCCGCCGTGAGACGGGACGGAATGATGGGTGAGGCTTCGAAGATCAGCGTCAAGGGACCCGGCCAGAAACGCCCGATCAGTTCCCGGCCGACAGCCGGGATCTCCGTGACGGCCTGGTCCAGGCCGGATACGTCGCCGATGATGACGGGAACCGGATTCCGGAAATCCCTTCCCTTGATGGAAAACAGGCGCTCGACGGCTTTTTCGTTTTTCGCGTCCACGCCCAGGCCGTAAAACGTCTCCGTGGGGTAGGCGACAACACCCCCCTGCATCAGGATTTGTACGGCCTGGTCCAGGAGCTCGGTTTCCGGGTGCAGCGGATCGATTTTCAGGATGCCGGCCATGATCCGTCAGGTTTCCTGCAGGGTGGTCAGGTTTTCGTGCTTTCTTTCCACGTCGGATGCCAGTTTTTCGATGTAGGCATCGAGTTTTTTCCTGAGCTCCCGGTCCTCCAGGGCCAGGATGCGCACGGCCATCAGGGCGGCATTCTTGGCGCCGCCCTTCCCGATGGCCATGGTAGCCACGGGGATCCCTCCCGGCATCTGGACGGTCGACAACAGGGCGTCCATCCCTCCCAGGGGGGTGGCGTCAATGGGGACCCCGATCACCGGCAGAGGCGTCTGGGAGGCGATGACCCCCGCCAGGTGGGCCGCCGCGCCGGCGCCGGCAATGATGATCTTGACACCCCGCCCGGCCGCTCCCCTGGCAAAATCCGTCGTCCTTTCGGGAGCTCGGTGGGCCGAGGTCAGATAAACTTCATGGGGAATCTCGAATTCCCGGAGGATGTTGACCGCCTCCGCCATAACGGTGGCGTCGGAATCGCTCCCCATGGCGATACTGACAAGGATTTCCCTGCTTTTCTTCCTGGTCACCTCTACATCTCCTCGTGTTTCAAGAACCCGTCAAGGGCTGTTTTTGTCATTCCGTGCAAAGGTCGCGCGGCACGGAATCCTGCCTGGTCAATGAGTGGCGGACGCCGGATCAAGAGACTGTGCCGCAATGCCCAATGTACATTCGAGGTCATTCCGACTCCTTCGCTTGGCTTAAGGATCAACTCCTCGAAGAATCGAGTCATCACGATCTGTCAAGAGGAAGAGATCCTTCGGATGACGCCTCAGAATGGCCTTGCGACACAGCCTCCAAGCCCGGCATGACAGCGGTTCCGGTTAGTGTTTGAAATGCCGTTCCCCCGTGAAGATCATGGCGATGCCGTGCTCGTCCGCCGCCTGGATCGCCTCTTCATCCCGGACCGATCCACCCGGTTCGATAATGGCGGTCACCCCCGCCTCGGCGGCCATGTCGATCCCGTCCCGGAAGGGGAAGAACGCGTCGGAGCCGAGGACCGTTCCCCGGGTCGGAAGCTGTGCCTTCATGCCGGCGATCTTGACCGAATCGACGCGGCTCATCTGCCCCGCTCCCACGCCGACAAGCTGGTCCTTCGTGGTGAAAACGATGGCGTTCGACTTGACGTGCTTGACGATCCGCCAGGCGAAATCGAGGGCGGCGTATTCTTCCTCCGTGGGGGTGCGCTTCGTGACGACTTTGGCCTTCCGGATATCGAAATCCGTCTTGTCCCGGTCCTGAACGAGAAGTCCCCCGACGACGCGGCGGAAATCATACCCGGTGTTCTTGCCGCCGGTCTGGGGAATGATGAGGACCCGGACGTTCTTCTTTGTTTCCAGGATCGCCCTGGCCTCGTCATCGATGCCGGGGGCGATGATGACTTCGAGGAATATCTTGGCCAGTTCGTCCGCCGTTTTCCTGTCGATGGGGCGGTTGAAGGCCACGATGCCGCCGAAGGCGGAAACGGGGTCCGTCGCCAGGGCCTTGAGGTACACCTCGACGAGTTCGCCCTCCAAAGCGGCGGCGCCGCAGGGATTGGCGTGTTTCATGATGACCGCTGCGGGCAGGGTGAAATCGGACACGGCCTGCCAGGCGGCATCGCTGTCCATGATGTTGTTGTAGGAGAGTTCCTTGCCCTGGATCTGGCGGGCGTTGGAGATCGCCGGGATCGCCGGGTCGGTTTCCCGGTAGAAAACGGCCTTCTGATGGGGGTTTTCCCCATATCGCAGATCCTGCGCCTTGGCGAACTGGACCGTGAAGGTATCCGGGAAATCCTTCGTTTCGCCTCCGTAGGGGGCGATTTTGCCGAGATAGTTGGAGATGGCGCCGTCGTAGCGGGCCGTCAGCTGGAAGGTCTTGACGGCGAGGGCGAAGTTGGTCGACTCGGAGATTTTCCCGCCCGTTTCCTTCATTTCGGCGATGATTTTGCCGTAGTCTTCCGGATCCGTGACGACGGTGACGAACCGGTAGTTCTTGGAGGCGGCGCGCAGCATCGTCGGTCCGCCGATATCGATATTTTCGATTGCGTGCTCCAGGGAGCAGCCCTCCTGGGCGACAGTCTTTTCGAATTCGTAGAGGTTGATGACGACCATGTCGATGAGCCCGATGCCGTGCTCGGAAAGGGCCTGCATGTGTTCCGCCTTGTCTCTTAAAGCCAGAAGCCCGCCGTGGATCCTGGGATGAAGGGTCTTCAGGCGGCCATCCATCATTTCCGGGAAGCCCGTGTAATCGGAAACGTCCTTGACGGGGATGCCGCTGTTGCGGATCTGTGCCGCCGTTCCCCCGGTGGAAAGAATCTCGACGTTGAACGCAGACAGTTCCCGGGCGAAATCCACAATCCCCTTTTTATCCGTGACGCTGATCAGCACCCTCTTAATGACATTCATGTTCATATGATTTGCTCTCCTTTTTCAGCTTATTGATATAATTGATTCGACCTCAGCTCCTGATCCGTTTCATGTGTTCCACTCTTGTTTCGATCAGATCGGCCGTCCCGATGTCCGGACGGTGCGAAACCGGCCCGGAAACGGCGGAAACGGCGTCTTCCGCGATTTTTTCCGCTTCGGCAAGGGTTTCGGCGATCCCGACGACGCCGATGGCCCGGGAAGAAGTCATATAAAGACCGTCGGCTTTCTTGTCCACCGATGAATAATACAGCCTGGCCCGGCCGACGTCGCCCACTTCAATGCGGGCCGATGTGGATGCCGCGTCGGGGTGATCCTTCGGGAGGCCGTATCCCCGGGGGACGATGTATTTGCAGACCGTGGCCTTCCTTTCAAATTCAACGCAGAGCCGGTCCAGCGTGCCGTCGATGACGGCCCGGCAGAGGTCGATGAAATCCGTTTTCAGAAGGGGAAGCACGTTCATGGCCTCGGGGTCGCCGAAACGGGCGTTGTATTCCAGGAGTTTCACACCGTTCCGGGTGGCCATGAATCCCCCGTACAGGATGCCCTTGTAGGGTTCCCCCGTTTCCCGGAAGATGGCCTCGGCGACCCTCCTTGTAATGGCCAGCCCCTCGGCGACATCTTCCACTTTCAGGAAAGGAAGCAGATGGTTCCGATCCGAGTAGGATCCCATGCCGCCCGTGTTCGGGCCCTTGTCGCCCACGAACCGGCGCTTGTGGTCCTGAACGGGAGGGGTGACGATGACGGTCCGGCCGTCCGAGATGCACTGGAGGGAGAATTCCTCCCCTTCCATTTTTTCCTCGATGGTTAAAGAGGGATGCTCCCGGAGAATTTCTTCGCACAGGGCCAGGGCTTCGGCTTTATTCCCGAAGTGGTCGCCCTGGACCATGACCCCCTTTCCTCCGGTCAGGCCGTCGGGTTTCAGAACAATTCCCTCCAGCGTATCCAGGAAAGGCTCGATTCCGGCGGCGGAGGTGAAATTCTGAAAGCGGGGATTGCCGGGAATACCGTATTTTTTGACCAGATCCCGGGTGAACGATTTGGAGGTTTCCAGGCGGGACAGGCTGCGGGTCGGACCGACCGCGGGAATTCCCGCTTCTTTCAGGGCGTCCACCACACCCCGGTCCAGGGGGTCTTCGGGCCCGATGACGGCGAAATCCACCGACCACGCACGGGCCCTGGTGCAGATGGCTTCGAGGTCGCCGTAACTGCCGAGTTCATAACCCTTGCAGAGGCCGGCAATACCCGGATTGTTGCTTTTCATGAAGGCGTAAAGCCCGGGTTGGTAACGGGAACGCACAACAGCTTCGGCAAGGGCGTGTTCCCGGGCTCCGTTGCCGATCAGCAGAACATTCATTTTCGTTTCTCCTTGTGGATCGTGCGGCTGCTCAATCGTGCCGGCGCTTTTTTCCCCCCGAAGCCGGAGACGCGCGGTGCGGCCGAAGAAGGAGACACGCGGAACACGGGGTTTGGGGACCCCTCGGAATCGCTGGAACGCGGCGGCGGAAAATCGAAAGGAGCAGAAAAGCGTCGCATCCTACATATCGAAAAAGGGAAACGGAGTCAAATAAATTGGTGCTCGAAATTTTCCAAACCGGGGCGTGTGTGCGAAATCCCCCTCCGGGATTTTCCGGACCTTGTCCATGTCGCCTAAAAAATTCCACATTCTTGACAGGTGCCGCGTTAACTGATAGAGCCCCGGAAGAAAAAATACGGGTCGAAAACGGAGATGATTCCGGACCGGGACGGCAAGACGGGCGTTTGTCGACTTTTTCCGGATTCGTCCATTTTGATTCGGAAAGAAGGGATGATGGAAAACGGGCATAGGCGTTTAAAAACCCTGATCCTGGCTGCGGGAAAAGGCACGCGGATGGGTTCCGATCTGGCCAAGGTGCTTCACCGGATCCACGGCCGGCCGCTTCTGGATTACGTCGTCGAGGTGGCCGAGGCGGCGGGATCGCAGGAAATCGTGGTCATCGTCGGCCACCAGGCGGATCTGGTGAGGGAAATCTTCGCCGGCCGGAATCTCGTTTTTGTCGAGCAGCGGGAGCAACTGGGTACGGGACATGCGGTCCTCCAGGCGCGCGAGGCCTTTGCCGGCTATGACGGCGATGTGCTGATTCTCTGCGGCGACGTTCCCCTGCTTCCCCTGGACACGGTTTGCCGCCTGCTGGATGAACACGGCCGCTCCGGTGCAGTGGTTTCCGTCCTGACGGCCCTGCTTGAGAACCCGAAGGGTTACGGCAGAATCGTCAAGGACGAGGCCGGGACCCTCCTGAAAATCGTGGAGGAACGCGATGCCTCCGATGAGGAAAGGCAGATCCGGGAGATCAATTCCGGCATTTACCTGGCGGTGGCTCCCTTCCTCTTCGATGCCGTCTCCCGGATCACCAATCGGAACGACCAGAAGGAATATTACCTGACGGACATTGTGGGAATCGCCCGGCGGGAGGGGTTGCCCGTTCATGTCTGCCTGGCGGAGGATGCCCGGTCCGTGATGGGGATCAACACCCCCGAGGAACTGAAAAGGGCCGGGGAATTCCGGGATGTATCGAAAGGAAGATCGGACTGTTGAAAATCGGACGCCTGGAAAAGGAATGCCGCGTCTTTCTGGCGCCCATGGCGGGGATCACGAATCTGCCCTTCCGGACCGTCGCCAGGGAATTCGGATGCGACCTCGCCTTCACGGAAATGGTCAGCTCCGTGGGGATGATCCGGGGTTCGGCCAAGACCCGCAGTTACCTCGATTCGACCCCGGAGGACCGGCCTCTGGGGGTGCAGCTTTTCGGCGCCGATCCGGCCGTGATGGCCGAGGCGGCCAGGATCGCGGCGGAGTGCGGTGCGGATTGGATCGATATCAATATGGGTTGCCCGGTGCGGAAGGTTGTCAAAAACGGCGCCGGGGCGGCCTTGCTGAAAACACCGGAAAAAATTCGGGACATCCTGCGCGCCGTCAGGCCGGTGGTCCGGGTACCCTTGACCGTCAAGATCCGTGCCGGGTGGAGCCGGGGAACCGTCAATGCGCCGGAGATCGCCGTCATGGCCCAGGACCTTGGAGTGGATACCGTGGTTGTTCATGCCCGGACGGCCGACCAGGGTTTTTCCGGTGAAGCCGACTGGCGGATCATCGGCCGGGTGAAAGAAAGGCTGGCCATTCCCGTGGTGGGAAACGGCGATATCCGCAGTGCCTCCGATGCGCTTGCGATGATGCGTGCATCCGGGTGCGACGGTGTCATGGTGGGGCGGGGTGCCCTGGGATCCCCCTGGATCTTCCGTGAAATCGCCGCCGCCCTGTCCGGAACGGCTGCTCCCGATCCGCCGACGCTTTCGGAGCGGCGTGATATCATCGATGCCCACCTGAAAAGGGAGGTGGACTACGCCGGCGAAAAAGCGGGATACCGCAGTTTCCGCAAGCATCTCCTCTGGTATACCAAAGGACTCAAAGGCGGCGCCCGTTTCCGTCATGCCGCATCAAATTGGGTGTCGGCCGGGCAGATGTGGGAAGCCTTCGATTCGTTCCTTTCGGAAGAGAACAACCATTTGGAATGACAGGGGGAAATATTGCCTTGACTTTTAAGGGGGGGAAATGCATAATCAGGCCGAAATTATAAGGGAATCGCCACATAAAAAATCTTGCGAGGAGAGACGGTGGAAATAACGAAGTTTGGAGATCTTGAAGAAAAGATTAAAAATATTTTAACGGCTTATGCGGAGTTGAAGGAAAGAAACCAAAAACTTGAGGAGCAGTTAAAAAACAAGGATTTAGAGCTACAGGAGACATACAATAAAATAAGGGGATTAAACGAGGAGAGAGATACGATTCGGTCAAAGGTGGATTCGCTTTTGGATTTGCTTCAGGATATTAATGCGGCTCAGTAAATCTTGAGGTTGTGTTATTTGAAGAGAAGCTTTCATATCGAAATACTGGGGCAGAGATTAACGGTATTGAGCGATTCTGATGAAAAGGCTGTGGCAGGGGTTGTCCAGTATGTCAATGATAAGGTAGCGGAAGTCAGCAAGGGGGGAAACAACTTGAATACCTTGGCGATTGCGGTCTTAGTTGCCTTAAATATTACGGACGAATTATTTAAAGCCAGAGGAGAGAATGATCTGATTAGTCAGCAACTGGAAAATAGAACCCAGGAGTTAATTAACCTGATCGACAGCGTTGATTGTTAGGAAAACGATCCCCTGCGATGTGCGTGATTAACATTCGTTTTTTTGAGCCAACACCTTAGAGCCGGGAACCCTTCCGTTTTTGCCGTGTGCATGTCTGCGTAAATCCCGTTTTCGGGTGGCAGAAAGCCTGAAGCCAAGACATGGGGTACCCACCTGGTCCCAAGGTTCAAAAAAGGGGTTAACACGGCATCAGCGGGGGTTAAATTTTTCTGGACCCCAAAGCCTTTTCCGTAAAAAGCCCTTTCATGACCGGATGTTGTGTTTCCTTGCCGATATCCTGGATTCCCTTCGATAAAACCCGTCGTCTCCTCCACAGACAAACCCGGAAGGGAGGTACATATACATTGTTAGGTAACGGACTGATGATATTGATTATTCTCGGATCCATCGCCATCGGCGTGGTCCTGGGGTATCTGTTCCAGGTCAGGCTGGCCAAGAAGAAACTGGAGTCTTCGGAGAGCTTGGCCGACCGGATTGTGGACGAGGCGAAGAAAGAGGCCGAAAACATCCGGAAGGAAGCGATTTTACAGGCGAAAGAAAATCTTTTCCGGGCCAAGTCCGAGTTCGAGAAAGAAGCGAAGGAAAGCAAGGCGGAATTCGAGAACATCGAGAAAAGACTTCGGGAGAAGGAAGAGAGCCTCGATAGAAGGGCCGATCAGTTGAGCCAGAGGGAATCCGGCATGGAAAACCGCGAGCGGAGTTTTTCCGGGAAAGAGGCCCAAATCAACGAAAAGAATGAAAAACTGTCGCGGCTGATCCAGGAACAGAAAGAAAATCTCGAAAAAGTGGCCGGTCTTTCTTCGGATGAAGCCAAAAAGCAGTTGATCCAGGCCATCGAGAGCGATGCAAAGAAGGACGCGGCGACTTTGGTCCGCAAAATCGAGGAAGAGGCCAAAAACGCGGCGGAGAAAAAATCCAGGGAAATCATCGCTTATGCGGTGCAGCGTTATGCCAGCGATCACGTGGCGGAAAATACCGTTTCCGTGGTCAGCCTTCCCAACGATGAAATGAAGGGGCGCATCATCGGCCGGGAGGGGCGGAACATCCGGGCCATCGAGGCGGCGACGGGCATCGACCTGATCGTGGACGACACACCGGAAGCCGTGGTGCTGTCGAGCTTCGATCCCATCCGCCGGGAGGTGGCGAGGCTATCCCTCGAGCGCCTGATCGCCGACGGCCGGATTCATCCCGGCCGTATCGAGGATATCGTCAAAAAGGTCCGGACCGAGGTCGATACGATTATCCGTGAGACGGGGGAAAGAACGTCCTTCGATGTCGGTGTCCACGATATTCATCCGGAGATCGTCTACCTGCTGGGCAGCCTGAAGTACCGGACCAGCTATTCTCAGAACGTGCTGCAGCATTCCGTCGATGTCGCCTACCTGACGGGCATGATGGCGGCGGAATTGAAAATGAATGTTAAGGAAGCGAAACGGGCGGGCTTGCTCCACGATATCGGCAAGGCCGTCGATCATAAGATCGAGGGGCCTCATGCGACCATCGGTGCCGATTACGCCAAACGGTTCGGCGAGTCAGCCCGGATTGTCCAGGCGATCGCCACCCATCACGATGACGGCCGGACCAACACGCTGCTGGGGGTGCTGGTGCAGGCCGCCGATACCCTGTCTGCAGCAAGACCTGGTGCCAGGCGTGAAATGCTTGAATCCTATGTGAAGCGCCTGGAAGAACTGGAAGCGATCGCCAAATCCTTCAGCGGGGTGGATAAGTGTTTCGCCATCCAGGCGGGCCGGGAAATCCGCATTCTCGTGGAGAATGAAAAAATTTCCGACAATGACGCCGTCATGCTCTGCCGCGATATCATCAAGAAGATCGAGGAAGATCTGACTTATCCCGGACAGATCAAGGTGACCGTGATCCGGGAGACGCGCGTCTCCGACTATGCCAAATAAGCGGCATATCGCTTCGCTGACGCGGAGAAGCGGGGAACATCATGAAAATACTTTTTATCGGCGACATCGTGGGGAAACCGGGGCGAAGGGCGGTGCGGGAACTCCTGCCGGAGGTCGTCAAGGATCACGACGTCGATTTTATCATTGCCAACTGTGAAAACGCCGCGGCCGGATTCGGTGTCACGAAAGACATCGTGGAGGAGTTGTTCCGGTACAATATCGATGTTTTGACCTCCGGCAATCACATCTGGGATAAAAAGGAAGTGGTGGATTTTCTCGAAGATTATGAAAATCTGCTGCGGCCGGCCAATTATCCCGATCCGAACCCCGGCTGGGGCACCGTGGTGATGCCCGCCGTTTCCGGAGAGAACATCGGGGTGATCAACCTGGAGGGACGCGTGTTCATGCGGCCCCTCGATTGTCCTTTCAAAAAAGCCAAAGAAGAAACGGAAAAACTGAAAACCCGGGCAAAAATCATTTTCGTGGACATGCATGCCGAGGCGACGTCGGAGAAGAGGGCTCTGGGCTGGTTTCTGGACGGGCAGGTGACGGCGGTTGTCGGCACCCATACCCATGTCCAGACGGCGGACGAGGAAGTACTCCCCAATGGGACCGCCTATATTACCGATGTCGGGATGACTGGCCCTTTCGATTCCGTGATCGGGATCAAAACCGGCACCATTCTGGAGAAATTTCTGACTCAGATTCCCAATCGTTTCGATGTGGCCAAAAAGGATATCCGCCTCCAGGGTGTGATCGTCGACGCGGACGAAAAAACGGGAAAAAGCAGGGGGATACAGAGAATCAGCATCAAATTGAACGACAGGCAGGGAGAACCTTGATTTGAAAAGTGTATTTGACGTTTTAAGTGAAAGGGGATTTATCGAGCAGATCACGGATGAGGACCTCGTCCGGGACCTGCTGCAAAACGAGCGGGTAACCTGTTACATCGGTTTCGACCCGACGGCGGCAAGTCTGCATATCGGGAGCCTGGTCCCGATCATGTCCCTGGCCCACATGCAGCGGGCCGGGCACAAGCCGATCGCCCTGGTCGGCGGCGGCACCGCCCTGATCGGCGATCCGAGCGGCAAAACGGAGATGCGCCAGATCCTCACCCGCGAACAGATCGATCACAACGCCCAGTGCCTGCGGAAGCAGTTGTCCCATTATCTCGATTTTTCCGACGGCCGGGCCATGCTCGTGAACAACGCCGAGTGGCTCGTACAGTTGAATTACATCGAATTCCTGCGGGACATCGGACGGCATTTCAGTGTCAACAAGATGCTGGCGGCGGAAAGTTACCGCATGCGCCTGGAACGGGGTCTCAATTTCATCGAATTCAATTACATGCTGCTGCAGTCTTATGACTTTTACTATCTATTCGAACATTATCAATGCGTTCTCCAGATGGGCGGGAACGACCAGTGGGGGAATATGCTGGCGGGAAGCGACCTGATCCGGAGGATGACGGGCAAAAATGCCTTCAGCATGACCTTTCCCCTCATTACGACGTCATCGGGCCATAAAATGGGGAAAACGGAGAAGGGGACGGTCTGGCTCGACGGAGCCCTGACGTCGCCTTACGAGTATTACCAGTACTGGGCCAACACGGAAGACGCCGATGTCGAGAGGTTCCTGGGCCTGTTTACCTTTCTGCCCATGGAAGAGGTCCGGAAGGTCCGGTCCCTGGACGGGGCGGAGCTCAACATGGCGAAAACGGTGCTGGCCTTTGAGGCGACCAAGGTCACCCACGGCGAAGAAGCCGCCCTGGCAGCCTGGAAAGCCGCCGTCGAAGCCTTTCATGTGAGGCCCGTGTCGGAGGAGCTATTTCCGTCCAGTACACTGCCCCGGACGGCGGCGGAACGGGATGGAGCGGCCCTGCCGTCGATCCGGAAAAGAAAGGCCGAACTGGATCCGGGGATTGCGGCGTTCGACCTTTTTTTTGAAGCGGGCTTGTGTGCGACCAAGAGCGAGGCGAGAAGGCTTCTCTCTCAAGGGGGCGGTTATGTGAACAATCGCCAGATCGGCGCGTTCGACGAGAAAATCGGGTTGGATGACCGGGATGAGCAGGGCTGCATCCGGTTGAGAAAGGGGAAGAAGAAGCACGTGGTGGTAGAGGTGCTGGAAGAGTAGGGCAGGCCGCAGGATACTCGGTGTGTTTTACTCTTGACAGAAAAGGGTCATGATCTTAAGTTAAGTCAACAAAAATCTACTTAGGAGGACACGCTATGAAGGTAACTGTGGGAGCGATACTCGGTGTACGTAGGTTGTTGGGATGGCATAATATAGAAATGGTTCTTCCGGAAGGTGCCACGGTGGGGGATTGGCTCAAAGCGATCAAGGTGCCGAGCGGCGGAAACGCCTTTGACCTGCTGATCATGGAGAATGGAAAGATCAGCCCGAAATACATGGTCATTTACAATAAGATCCGAATCGGTGAGGAAATGCTGGACGCCGCGGTCAAGGAAAACGATCGTCTGGTTCTGATGGATTTCCTCCATGTTCCTAGTTTGACTTGCTGAGAAATCTTCGTTCGGAACAATAGCAGTGATCCAATGAGGACGTAACAAAAGACAAAAATTTACGAGGAGGACAGAATTATGGCCAAAATGTCGCTGGAAATAAAAGATCTGATCGAATCCAATAAGCTGGCTTATATTGCTACGGTAGATGAAAACGGGGCTCCCAATGTTTCCCCCAAGAGCACGTTCAGCATCATCGATGATGAAACGTTCATTTTTGCAGAAATCATGTCCACCCATACGCGGGAAAATCTTCTGAAAAACCCCAAGATTGCCGTCTACTTCTTTGATAAGGAGAAAAACAGGGGATGCCAGATCAAGGGAACGGCGGAAATGCTGAATTCCGGGGACCTGTTCGACGAGATGAGCGAAGCCCTGAGCTATTTCAGCCGTAAGGCCAATTACGTCGTCAAGGTGAAAGTGGCGGATATTTTCCCGTGGCCGCCCAAAACGATTGCCGGCAGTTACCAGGAGATGGCGGGAGGCGGAAACAAGTAGAAATCGACAGTCCTGGTTTCCATATCGAATCAGGCGGAATAAAAAGGGGTGAACCGGTCTCCGGTTCGCCCCTTCGCGTTTTCAGGTTTTGCGAGGCAGTCTTTGACGGAGTGGTTTTTTGTGTTAAGTGCATGTATTTACGATGTTATTTCCAACATCCCCTTCATCCCCTCCCGCCGGGAGGCTGTGTCGCAATGTCATTCTGAGCCGTCAGGCGAAGAATCTCGTTTTTTAACATCCTGTTATGATTAGATTCTTCACTTCGTTCAGAATGACCTCAAACGTCAATCGGGTATTACGACACAGTCTCCGGGGAAGGGGAAAACAGGACTTCTTTCGCGGTCATCAAAATTCACGGAAAGAGCTATTATTGTTTGACAGGGTTTGCGCTTTTCCCTATAATCCACCGGTTTTTCAGGGCTCATCGAGTTTTTCCGGAAAAGCGGCCGGCCGGTGCCTTCCATGTTGACGGCCGGATATCCCAAATCTATCGAAGCGATGGAAAAGATCAAACCGTGCAGTTCGGGTTCAAGGACAGATATCAACCATGATGGGTAATCTGGATACAAGCAGGATCGGGATTATCGGGCCGGGCCGTTTGGGAACCTCCTTTGCCTACAAATTCGGAAGGGACAACAAGCGGGTTACTCTCTATTATCATGATCTCGATGTCTGCCGGGAAATCAACAAGGAACACCTGAATCCCCGGCATCTGACGCAGGATCTTGTCAAAAGGCTCGGGAGCATCGACAAGGTGCCTCGCCTGTCCCCCAAGGTGTATGCAACAAACGATCTGGAGCGGGTCATCGAAGACAACGATTTCATCTTTCTGACCCTGACGATGAACCGCCTGGCGGAATTCATGAACTACCTCAAGCCGATCATCGAGAGAAAACCGGGCGACACCTGCCTGGTCTCTCCGATCAAGGGACTGTCGTCCGATGACATTACGAAGGAGTTGATCACCCCCTCCCAGCTCATCAACAACAATCTCTACAATCTGAAATACAAGTATGAAGTGGTCTGTATCGGAGGACCCTTCTTCGATATGGACATCGCCCTGGGAAATCCCGTCTGTGTGACCGTGGCGGGAAAGAAAAAAATCGCCAATCTGATCAAGGAAGAACTGATCCGGTTCAACCGCAGGGAACTTACATCTTATTATAATTTCGATATCGTCGGTATCGAAGCCTGCGGTTCCCTGAAAAATATCGTGGCCAACATCAAGGGAGTCACCGATTGCCTGGAAATGGGGGATTCGCTGCCGGGGACGATTTTCGCCCGGTCGGGAGTGGAAATCCGGTCGCTTTCGAAACTGCTGGGAGGGAGTTTTCAGGCCTTCTACAGCCAGGCGGGTGTCGGGGACATGTATGTGACGGTTTCGTCCGAGGCGAGCAAGAATTATCGTTACGGGAAATATTTTTACGAAGCCTTTGACGGGAACCCGATCGAAACACACCTCAAGGTACTCGAAAGGATCGACGGAACTCCCGAAGGGCCGAATACCATCCGGAATGTTCATAAGTACCTGGAAAAGAAAAACATGTACAGCCCCATCTTCAAATGCGCCTACAAGATGTTCAACGAGGGGGGAACGAAACGGAACATCCGGGATCTGGTCATCCAGGCCTGCCAGTTCGACAAAAGAGCCCAGGAATACATCGGCCCGGTTTCCCGGGTTTTCTACAAGCTGATTCCGAATCTGTGGTATCGGCGGGATAAGGGTTTCTTATCCAATATTAAAATGTAAAATTACTTATTGACATGTTCTTAAAGGGTAATGTAACCTGATGTACAATTTGTGGATTAGGGAAAGATGAACGCAAAACAGCTCAGTATGAAAGGAATGTGGTGGTGGCAGGCTGATCTTGACTGCCCGCCGATACGCTGATTGTTGTTCAGGAGCCGTGGGCAGGAGGAACCCCTCCCATGACTCGAAAAATAGAAGATGATCAAGGCCATGGGAAAATCCCATGGCCTTTTTTGTTTGTGTTGTAGCTGTCGCGATGTTGGTTGCGGCGGGTAAGACTAAATTGCGGATGAAAGCAAAGGAGAAAAATCATGGAACGAGTCAAGGTATTATTGGAAGATCATGAAATTCCAAGGCAATGGTACAACATCCAGGCGGATCTGCCCCGTCCGCTGCGGCCGCCCCTGCATCCGGCGACGGGTAAACCCGTCGGACCGGATGATCTGGCCCCCATCTTTCCCATGAATATCATCGAGCAGGAGGTTTCACAGGAGCGCTGGATCGATATTCCCGATGAAGTCCTGGACAAGTATCTCCTGTGGCGTCCTTCTCCTTTGTATCGGGCAAAAAATTTCGAAAAGCTGCTGGACGCTCCGGTCCGGATTTATTACAAACACGAGGGGGTGAGTCCCGCCGGCTCCCACAAGCCGAACGCGGCGATTCCCATGGCCTACTTCAACCGGATTGCCGGGACCAGGAGGATGACGACGGAAACCGGCGGCGGCCAGTGGGGCAGCGCTCTCGGTATGGCCTGTCAGATGTTCGGCATTGAATGCCGGGTCTACATGGTCAAGGTCAGCTACAATCAGAAGCCTTACCGGCGCATGCTCATGAATGTCTGGGGGGCGGAATGCATCCCCAGTCCGAGTGATCTGACCGCGGCGGGGCGGAAAATTCTGTCGGAGACACCGGATTCTCCGGGGAGCCTGGGTATGGCCATCAGTGAAGCGATCGAGGATGCCGTAACCCATGAGGATACGAAATACGGCCTGGGCAGTGTCTTGAATCATGTTCTGCTCTATCAGACGATCGGAGGGCTCGAAGCCCGGAAGCAACTGGAGAAAATCGGAGAATATCCAGACGTGGTCATGGGATGTGCCGGTGGCGGAAGCAATTTTGCCGGCATTTCTCTTCCCTTCGTCCGGGACAAGATCCACGGTAAAAACGTATCCGTGGTGGCTGCGGAACCGAGTTCCTGCCCGAGCCTGACCCGGGGACCCTTTGCCTATGATTTCGGCGATATTGCCCAGATGACGCCTTTTCTGGCGATGCATACCCTGGGTCACGATTTCGTGCCCGCCCCGATTCACGCGGGGGGATTGCGGTACCATGGCATGGCCCCCATTGTCAGCCACCTGCTGGAGGAGAGGCTGATCGAAGCGAGGTCTTACAACCAGCTTGAAACGTTCGAAGCCGGTGTAAAGTGGGCGAGAACGGAAGGATTCGTTCCCGCGCCGGAAACGAACCACGTGATCGCCGCCGTGGTGGAGGAGGCCAGGCGGGCCAGGGAAGAGGGGAAAGAAAAGGTTATTCTGTTCAACTGGAGCGGTCATGGTCTGATCGACCTGTCTTCGTATGACGCTTTCCTGTCCGGTCAGCTTGCGCCGTACGAGCTTCCCGAAGAGGAGATCGAACGCGCCCTGCGTGTGATAAAAGAGTTTCCGAAACCCTGATGGGAGCAAATGGCGAAGCCGTCACAGGGACCAAAAGTTTCCCTTGACGGCTTCGTTTTTTTTAGCAAATGTTACGTCATGAAAGAGAAATACGATAAGTTGCAGTGCCGCTGTCCGCGCCTGGGCCACGAGGTGGCTTTTTCCTACTGCCGGCAGGAATCCGGTGTCATGCCCTGCCAGCGGATCATCGCCTGCTGGGGTGTGCTGATTCCCGTGGAGATCTGGCTGAAGGATGAGATGCCCGCCGAACAGTGGGATCTCTTCTGCCGTCAGGAACCGGAGGATAAGCTGACAACCCTCGTCGATCTCGTCGGAAAAGCACGGAAGGTTCAGGACTGAGGAATGGGTATGGATTTGTTTGAACAGGATCCCTCTGTGGAGGCGGAACCGGTCTACCGGCCCCTGGCGGACCGGATGCGTCCGGCGAATCTGGCGGAGTATGTCGGCCAGTCCCATCTGCTGGGAGACGGCTGTCTCCTCCGGCTGGCGGTCGAGGAGGACCGCCTTTTTTCCATGATTTTCTGGGGACCGCCGGGGTCGGGAAAAACCACCCTGGCGCTTTTGATCGCCCAGGAAACAAAGGCGCATTTCATCCGCTTTTCGGCCGTGCTGTCGGGCGTCAAGGAAATTCGGGCGGTGGTCGAGGAAGCCAAAGACCAGCTTAAATATCACGGCCGACGCACCATCCTCTTTGTCGACGAGATTCACCGGTTCAACAAATCCCAGCAGGACGCTTTCCTGCCCCACGTCGAAAGCGGCCTGATCACCCTGATCGGGGCGACGACGGAAAACCCGTCGTTTGAAATCATCGCCCCCCTGCTGTCGCGATGCCGTGTCATGGTGTTGAACGCCTTTTCCACCGGGGAACTCCGGCTGATTCTTCAACGTGCCTTGACGGACAAGGAGCGGGGCCTGGGAAAACAGGCCCTTGAAATAGAAGACGGGGTCCTGGATCTGATCCTGTCCCGGTGTGACGGTGATGCGCGGGCGGCCCTCAATAATCTCGAAGCGGCGGCCATGTCCGTTCCTGCCGACAGCCCCGAAGGGCGCGTCCTGACGGCGGAAACCGTCGCCAAGTACCTGGAGCGAAAGGCTTTTCTTTACGATAAAACGGGGGAGGAACACTATAATCTGATTTCCGCCTTCCATAAGAGTCTCCGGGGTGGCGATCCCGATGCCTCCCTGTACTGGCTGGGACGCATGCTGGCTGCGGGAGAGGATCCTCTTTTCATCGCCCGCCGCATGGTCAGAATGGCGGCGGAAGATGTGGGCAACGCCGATCCCAACGGCCTGGTCATCGCGGTGTCGGCCATGCAGGCTTTTCAACTGGTCGGACCTCCGGAAGGAGAACTCCTGCTGGCCCAGGCGGCGGTGTACCTCGCCACGGCGCCCAAGAGCAATGCCCTGTACCGGGCATACGGGAATGTCCGGCAGACCATTGACCGGACCGGAAGCCTTCCCGTTCCCCTGCACATCCGGAACGCCCCGACAAAACTGATGCAGGATCTCGGGTACGGACGGGATTACCGTTACGCCCACGATTACGAAGGCGCCTATGTGTTCCAGCATTATCTGCCGGAAGGCATCCGGGGAACGCGTTTCTATGCCCCGTCGGACAGGGGGTACGAGAAAATCATCCAGGAACGGCTGAAGAAGTGGCGGAAGGATGCGGTCAAAGGAGATTCCGAATCCGGTCAGGCAGCGCAGCGCCGGAAAGACGAGGGAAAAGGGTCAACATGACGAAGCCGTAAAAAGTCGCAAAGTGCCCGATTCGTCATCCCGGGCGGCTGCGAGGAATCCAATATTACGAGGGATCCTTCGCAGCCATGCTCCCCGGAATGACCAAAACGGACTTCCTGCAAGACCGTCAAACATAATTGATAACGTAAACAGGAGTGTGTCATGGAAAAAACGGGGGCCGGTCGATTCCTGCTCGATCACAAGCGGAATCTCAATGTTCTTTTGGCTGTTTCGGGCATCGTCGTCGTGATCCTTTACCAGACCTGCGGCTCCTCCTGCTTATATCTGGCGGGGACCGTCTTCGGTGTCGATCTGAAGATCTGGGGCCTGCTTTATCTGTCCGCTCTGACGGTGATTCTGGTCCTGCGGCAGAAAGAGCTGACCTGTGTTCTGCTTTCGGCGGGCGTGGGCGGGGAAATATTTCTGGTCGGGTACCAGGTCGTCCATAAAACCTACTGTCCCTATTGCCTGGTCCTGGCGCTGATTGTCGTGGTTCTGTTCGGTATCAACCTGGATAAACGGAAAGTAAGGCTCATCCTGCTGTCGATGCTGCTGGGTTTTATCCTGATGGCGGTTTTCTTCCGAAGCATCCCCCTTAAGATCGAATCCGAAGGCCTGGCGCTGCCCTCGTTCGGGCGGGGGGACGTGAAGGTCCGGCTTTATACGGACTATTTCTGCGGACCGTGCCGTGAGGTGGAACCGGCGGCGGAAGGAATTCTCTACGACCTGGTGAGGAGTAACCGCATCAACCTGACCTTCATCGATGTCCCCATCCATCGCCATACGCCCGTTTACACGGCCTGTTACCTGTATCTTGCGCAACGGGAAAAAAGCCTGGACGGAATCCTGCGGATCCGGAAAATCCTTTTCCGGGCGGCGGAAAAGAACATCGAGGATAAAAAGGCTCTTGAAAAGTACCTGAACGGAACCGGATTGAAGGTGACGGATGTGCCGGAGAAGGCGGGCGCCGCCGAGGCCGCCGGATATCTGAAGGAGGACGGTGTGGAGGGAACCCCGACCCTCGTGGTGATCCGGAGAGGCGGGAAAACCATGTATTTCGGCCGTTCGGAGGTTCTGAAAGGGTTGAATACGCTGAAATGAAGAAGCGACGCGGAATGATTTATCCCGGAGAAAATCGGTCCCGGGTGAAGACCCTTTCGGGTCATGGAGATGGATGATGTCCGAACCGGGAAAACTCTACGTTGTGGCAACGCCGATCGGCAACCTCGAGGATATTACGCTGCGGGCGATCCGGATTCTCAGGGAAGTCTCCCTGATCGCGGCGGAAGACACCCGGAGAACGCGGATTCTGCTCGGTCATTACGATATCCGGACACCCCTGACCAGCCTTTACGAGCAGAATGAATCCTCCAAAAGTCCCGTCCTCATCGATAAGATAAAAGAGGGGCAGAGCATCGCCTACGTGACCGATGCGGGGACACCGGCCATTTCGGATCCCGGTTATCTCCTGGTTCGCCATGCCATCGAAGCGGGAATCGGCGTCATCCCCGTTCCCGGTGTTTCCGCCCTGATTACGGCCCTGTGCGTATCGGGCCTGCCCATGGATCATTTCGTCTTTCAGGGTTTCCTGCCGGAGAAAAAGGGGAAGAGAAAAGCGGTGCTTCTGTCGCTTCTGGAAGACAGCCGGACACAGATCTTCTATGAGTCGCCGAACCGTCTGCCGGCCACCCTGAAGGACATGAGGGAACTTTTGGGAAACCGCTTCGTCGTCGTGGCGAGGGAGTTGACGAAGGTTTACGAGGAGGTGGTCAGGGGTGAGCTGGACGAGGTGATACGGACCTTCGAAGAAAAGGCCGTCAAGGGGGAAATCACCCTCGTGATTGCCGGGAAGAGAAACCAGGAAGACATGGCGGATACCGAGGAAAGAATAAGGCGGAGGTATGATTTTCTGTCCGCGCAGGGAGGGATATCCAAAAGGGATATGATCGACCGGATCACGGAAGAACTGGCCGTACCCAGGAAAATCGTCTATAATGCCGTTCACCGGCTGAGCGGGGAATAACGTCCACCAGGCGGGAATGAAGGGGGTAATATTTCCTTGAACTGGGGAAGTAGTTGTGATAACTGCAAGAAAAACCGAAGATATTGAATGTGAGCGGATCCTCAACCCGCGGCGAAGCAGGGCGATAAAAATACTGGATAAGGGCAAAGATGAGCGAAATCAGGATGACACCGGGACCCGAAGAGAAGGTTTATGACCTCGTAGATGTGGTTGAAGAAGATGACGTGATGGAGCAGACGGGCCCTCTTCTGGGGAAGGTCGTTTACGAACTGGTTGACGTGGTCAAGGAGGAAACGTCTCCCATGGCATCCGGCGCCGTTCCGGACGATGAAGTGATGAAAAGGGTGACGGCGGTTGCGGAAAACGTTTGCCGGGAACTTTTCCCGGCGATTGCCGAGCGTGTCATTCGCGAGGAGATCGCAAAATTAAAGAGCGAGCATGGGTCGGAGGAGAGCCGTTAAGCATCTGAGGGCAAAAGGGGTTTCCCCGCGGGGGATCGGCCCGTTTCTTGTTGCGGTGCTGATCATGGCGTTTTCTTTTTTTCATCCATGTCCCGTTTGGCCGGCCGGTTCCGCGGATATCCTGTCGGTGGATGTGGAAGGGGCCGGTATCATAGACCGGCAGAATCTTTCGCAGGCGAGAGAAAGGGCGGTTGAAAGCGCCCTTTCCCAGGCTCTGAAGGCGGCCGTGGCCCAGGTCCTGAGGCCCGGGTTGCCGCCGTCAAAGGCCGAGGAGGCGTGGCGGGCCGTTTCGCCGAATCGGGGCCGCTACATCCAGAAGTACGCCATAACCGGGGAAACGTCGGATGGAAGAGTTTACCGTGTGGGCGTCAGCGTGACGTTTTTGACCGGCATCCTGTCGGAGAGGCTGCAATCCCTGGGTTACGAAATCGTCCGGTCCGAACGTGCCGATAGGGAGGTTACCCTGACGGTAAGGGATGTACGCAGCCACGAAGAATACGTACAGCTGCGGGCATTCCTGAAAGCAGAAGTCCCGTGTGTCAGGGAAGTCAGACCGGCGCGTTTTTCCTGGAAGGAAGTCAGTTTCCGATTGATTCTCCAGGGAACTTCCCTCTGTGTGACGGAGGTCCAGCTTCCTTTTGTTGTGAGGGAATTAACGGATGACGCCATAACGGGGGAGATTGTCCGTCGAAAGTGAGCAACGGCGTTCCCCCTGTCAAGGCCATGCCGCTTTGGGTCGGGGAAACAGGTTTTAACCGTTTTATCGAGAGGTTCTATATGCCAAAGAAAATCATCTTGCTGTGCGCCCTTTTGATCGTTTTGCTGGTCATGGCGGGTTGCAGTTCAAGGAAAACCGCCGTGCTGAAACCGCCTCCGGCAAAGGCGGCGCCCCGCCTGATTGCCGTTTTGCCGACGATCAATCACGTGGCCGATCCGATGATCGGAACCATCGTGCGTCAGCGGGCGATCGATGAGCTTTACTTCAAAGGCTATCCGAAGATTCCCGCCGGGACGATCGACGAAAAGCTGGACGGGATCTACGGCAATAAGACGATAGCCAGTGAAGGGATTCCGCCGGCGACCATCGGCGAGCTTACGGGGGCGGATGCGGTCCTTTATTGCACGATCCGGAAAATAAAAACCTCTTATCGGTTCATGTACGCGCCGACACAGGTTGAGCTGTCCTTTGACATGAGGAGTGCGAAAACCGGGGCGACCATCTGGCAGGCCAGGCACAGCGTCTCGGAGAAAAACTTCGGTTTTACCCGCAGGGAACTGGAAATGAAATCGTTCCAGGGCTATGAAGCCGCCATCGGGGAAATTTTTGAAAAGGTGATGAAAACGCTCCCCGACGGTCCGGACGTGACGGGATGATCCGGTTCCGGCAGAGTTCCGGAGGATGGATGGCGCTCCACGCAGGGGAGTCGGCAGGTTTCAGGAATTACGGCCATGGGTTGCACCCGGAGGAAGCAGGAAGAATTCAGAATCAGAGTAACCCCGAGAAAATCCGCGTATGAACATTCCCAACCTGCTGACGCTGCTGCGTATCCTCCTGGTTCCGCTGATCGTTATCTTCCTGATGGACGGGGAGTATCTCAAGGCCCTGATCACCTTTTTCATTTCCGGCATAACGGATGCCCTGGACGGTTTTCTGGCCCGCCTGCTGCACCAGAAAACGACCCTTGGCGAGTATCTTGACCCGATTGCGGACAAGGCCCTTCTGATCACCTGTTTTCTGACCCTGTCCATTGCGGAGGTTATCCCCGGCTGGCTGACGGTGATCGTGATCAGCCGGGACGTGATCATCCTGGCGGGGACGTTCGTTCTGTTCATGATGTCGATTTCCTTTGAAATCAAACCGATCCTGATCAGCAAAGTCACGACGGCCCTCCAGATTCTGACCATCCTGCTGGTTCTGGGTTTGAAAAGCCTGCCGGGGGCCATCGACTATACCTGGATTCTCTTTCTGTACTGGATGACCGCCCTGTTTACCATCATGTCGGGTTTGAAGTATATTTCGGTCGGATTGAGTCATTACGCCCAGGCGCCGCCGCGGGAATAAGCGTGTTAAAAACGCTGTCTGAATCAACAATTTGTTCTTGACATAATGGCTGTTTGCTGTTAGAGAAATCCTCCTTTCAAAGCCGTGATACTTGTAGGCACGTAGCTCAGGGGGAGAGCGCCATCCTGACGCGGTGGATGTCCAGGGTTCAAATCCCTGCGTGCCTACCATTTAATAATCACTGACCGGTATGTGCAGGCCAGTGTATCAGGTGAGGGCATCAGCGATTGTCAAGAGTGATGCCCTTTCTTCGTGAAGCCCCTTTCGAGGGGGAAAAGAGTTTTTAGGTACCTTACTTGTGAGCGTATAAAAATGGGTATGATAAAGGTCACTTTACCGGATCAGACCGTTGCCGAGTATGCTGCGGGTGTGACCATGGGCCGGATCCTCCTTGACTGGAAGGCCCCTCTGGCGTCGTCGGCTGTTGCCGGTAAAGTCAATCAGGTGCTGGTGGACATGAGCTACCCTCTGACGGAGACGGCGGCGGTGGCGTTTGTCGATGTCTCCTCCAGGGAAGGTCTGAATGTTCTCCGCCACAGTATTTCCCATGTGATGGCCCAGGCCGTTCAGGAAAGTTTCGCCGGGGCGAAAGTCAGTATCGGTCCGTCCATCGAGGACGGATTTTACTATGATTTTGAATACGGGGAGACCTTCACCCCCGACGATCTGGAAAAGATCGAAAAACGGATGCGCCGGATCATCGAGGCCGATTATCCCTTTACCCGCCAGGAGTTGTCACGGGACGAGGCCGTCGCGCTGTTCGAAGAGAAAGGCGAACCGTATAAAGTCGAACTGATCCGGGACCTGCCATCCGATGTGGAGCGGGTCAGTCTCTACCGTCAGGGCGATTATGTCGATCTCTGCCGGGGGCCGCACATTCCTTCCACGGGCATGATCAAGGCCTTCAAGCTTCTCAATGTGGCCGGTGCCTACTGGCGGGGGGACGAGCGCAACAAGATGCTGCAGCGCATTTACGGAACGGGATTTGCGACGCAGGAGGATCTGGCCGACTATCTCCGCATCATGGAGGAGGCGAAGAAGAGGGATCACCGGCGGCTGGGGAAGGATCTGGATCTGTTCCAGATGAACGATGAGGCCGGTGCGGGCCTGATCATTTTCCATCCCAGGGGAATGTTGCTCCGTTATCTCATCGAGGAATGGGAGAGAAAAGAGCATCTGAAAAGGGGCTATGACATGGTCATGGGGCCCCAGATCCTGAAGGTGGATCTCTGGAAAAAATCGGGGCACTTCGATCATTACCAGGAAAACATGTACTTTACGGAGGTAGAGGGGCAGTCCTACGGAATCAAGCCGATGAACTGTCTTTCCCACATGCTTATCTACAAGTCGAAGATCCGCAGTTACCGGGATCTGCCGCTGCGGTATTTCGAGCTGGGAACGGTCCATCGCCACGAAAAGACCGGGGTGCTCCACGGTCTGCTTCGGGCGCGGCAGTTCACCCAGGACGACGCCCATATCCTGTGCACGCCCGAGCAGTTGAATGAAGAAATCAAAGCCGTGACAGATTTCGTCGATTATGCTATGGAAATCTTCGGTTTTGAGTACGAGGTGGAGCTCAGTACGAGACCCGCCGACTCCATCGGAAGCGACGGCGACTGGGAATTGGCGACGTCCGCCCTGATCGGCGCCCTTGAGGATAAGGGCATGAACTACGAAGTCAATGAGGGCGACGGGGCTTTCTACGGTCCCAAAATCGATTTTAAATTGAAAGACGCCCTGAAACGCAAGTGGCAATGCGCCACCATTCAGTGCGATTTCACCCTGCCCGAGCGGTTCGATCTTTCCTACGTCGGGGTGGACGGAGAAAAACACCGTCCCGTCATGCTGCACCGGGTTATCCTCGGGGCGATCGAGCGGTTCATGGGCGTGTTGATCGAACATTACGCGGGTGCCTTTCCCCTGTGGCTGTCGCCGGTTCAGGCGGTCCTGGTAACGGTGACGGATGCCCAGATCCCTTACGGCGAGGCTGTCTACCGGAAGATGATCGATGCCGGAATCCGTGTGGAACGGGACTTCCGGAACGAGAAACTGGGTTACAAGATCCGGGAAGGGCAGGTACAGAAGACGCCCTACATGCTGGTGATCGGAGACCGGGAAGTGCAGACGGAGACGGTTACACCCCGTATGCGGGACGGCAAGAATCTGAACGCCATGACGGTCGAAGCGTTTATCGACCTCGTCAGGGAGGCGTGTCGGCGGTATCAATAGAATAGAGAAGTGATGGTTCGGTGTGGGGAAGCGGCGGTCGGCGTTTCCTTCCGTGGCAGACAACGAATTGCACAAGGAGGTGTCATATAGCTAAGGATTTAAGGGTCAATCGCGAGATCAGGGCCCCCCAGGTCAGGGTGATCGACGCGGAGGGGAAGCAGCTTGGTATTATTTCTCTTGTGGACGCGTTGGCGGAAGCGAGCAGGGTCGGTCTTGACGTCGTGGAAGTTTCTCCGAATTCCGAGCCGCCTGTCTGCCGGATCATGGACTATGGCAAGTTCAGATACCAGCAGAACAAAAAGCAGCAGATCGCCAAAAAACATCAGACGACGGTCCAAGTCAAGGAGATCCGGTTTCGGCCCAAGACGGACGGCCATGATCTGGATGTGAAGATCAGGCAGATCAGAAAGTTTCTTGAACAGCAGGACAAGGTCAAAATATCCATGATGTTTCGTGGCAGGGAGATCGTCTATACGGACCTCGGCCGCAAGATCATGGAATCCGTGAAGCGACAGCTGGAGGATCTGGCGATCTTTGATCAGGAGCCCAAACTTGAGGGGAGAAATATGATCATGATCGTCTCTCCGAAGAAATAGGACAGGGGATAAGTTATTAAAAGAAGAGGAGTTATGCAATGCCGAAATTAAAAACGCACCGAGGGGCCGCAAAGCGCTTTTCCATTACGGGTACGGGAAAAGTCAAGATGCATAAGGCCGGTTCAAGCCATATATTGACCTCGAAAACGACCAAGAGGAAGCGTAATCTGAGAAAAGCGGTGATCCTCAACGCGGGGGTTACGCCGGGAATCAAAAAACTCATTCCCTATCTGTAGAAATACAGCTGCGTTGCCGATTTACAGACCGTGAAAGATTAGGAGATAGATAAAAATGTCAAGGGTAAAAAGAAGCGTTACCGCAAAGAAAAAGAGACGGAAGATCCTGAAGTGGGCGAAAGGTTTCTTCGGCGCCAGGAGCCGACTGCTCAAGACGGCCACGGAGGCCGTGGATCGGTCCATGAAATATGCTTACCGGGACAGGAGGGTCCGGAAAAGAGAATTCAGACAGCTTTGGATAGCCCGGATCAATGCCGCGGCGAGAATGAACGATGTGACCTACAGCCGTTTCATCGCCGGGGTAAGGAAGTCCGGCCTGGTTCTGGACAGGAAGATTCTGGCCGATCTGGCCGTGCATGATCCCAATGCTTTCTCGAAAATCGCCACGATGGCGAAGGGTGAATAATTGGCATGATTGCGGAACTGGAAGAACTCCAGAAAAGAGCAGAAACTGAGATCGCCGGGGCCGGGACAGAGAAGGAACTTCAGGAAGTCAAAACGCGCTACCTCGGGCGGAAGGGTTTGCTGACCGGTCTTCTCCGGAATATTGCCAACGTATCGCCCAATGAAAGACCCCTTTTCGGCAGGCAGAGCAACGAAGTCAAAGACATTCTGACCGGGAAAATCGAAGCGGCCCTGCAGGGGATCAAGGCCGTCGAGAAGGGGGACACCCTCGCCCGGGAAAGAGTGGACGTGACCCTGGAAGGCCGGCGGATCAAACCCGGGAGGCTTCACCCGGTTACACAGGTGAGGGAAGAAATCTGTTCCATATTCGCATCTTTCGGTTTTTCCGTTGTGGAAGGTCCGGAAGTCGAACAGGATTATTATAATTTCGAAGCACTCAATATTCCCAAGGACCATCCTGCAAGAGATATGCAGGACACGTTTTATATCGAGGACAATATCGTCCTTAGAACCCATACCTCGCCGGTACAGGTCCGGACCATGCTGAAGCAGCCGCCGCCCGTCAGGATCCTGTCGCCAGGCCGCGTTTACCGGCCCGATTCGGATGTCTCGCATACCCCCATGTTCCATCAGATCGAAGGTCTTCTTGTCGACAAGGAGGTCACCTTTGCGGATCTTAAGGGGATCCTGACGGTCTTTTTGCAGGAGGTGTTCGGTGGGGACACCCTCATTCGTTTTCGTCCCAGCTTCTTCCCTTTCACGGAGCCAAGCGCGGAAGTGGATATCCAGTGTGTCATGTGCCGGGGTGAAGGCTGCCGGGTGTGCGGCCAGACGGGATGGCTGGAGATCCTGGGGGCGGGAATGGTCCATCCCGAGGTTTTCAAGAATGTCGGTTACGATCCCGAGGAATATTCCGGCTTCGCTTTCGGTCTCGGCATCGAGCGAATTGCCATGCTGAAGTACGGGATTTCGGATATTCGCCTGTTTTTTGAGAATGACTGGAGATTCCTGGAACAATTCTGATCAATCAATCCATAAATCCGTTTTATGGCAGAACCCTTCATAACGTGCTTTCATGAAGGAGAATTACGGAAAGGCTTATGCAGGTAAGCATCAAGTGGCTTAAAGATTATATCGAGATCGATCTGACGCCGGAAGAACTCGCTGCGAAGTTGACCATGGCCGGCCTCGAGGTGGAGGCCGTCGAACGGAAGAGCCCTTCTTTCAGCGGGGTCGTGGTGGCGAAGATTCTCTCCATCTCGCGCCATCCCAACGCGGACAAGCTTTCCCTGTGCCGGATTTCAACGGGTGCCGAAGAATATGCCGTTGTCTGCGGCGCCTCCAATATCAGGGAAGGCGACGTGGTGCCCCTGGCCAAGGTGGGTGCGACCATCCCCGGCGGTTACACGATCAAGCGGTCCCAGATCCGGGGGGAACTGTCCGAGGGGATGCTCTGTTCGGAAGAAGAACTGGAGATTGGGGGGGACAATACGGGGATCATGATTTTGCCCCCGGATCTTGCCCTGGGACAGGATCTGGCGGATGCCCTCGAACTGGGGGATACGGTGATGGATATCGGCGTAACGCCGAACCGGGCGGATTGTCTCAGCATGATCGGAGTTGCCCGGGAGATTGCGGCCCTCACGGGACAAAGGGTGAAATACCCGGAAATCGTTTTCGAGGAGACGCAGGAGGACATTCGCAGTATCACCTCGGTGAAGATCGAAGCACCCGATCTCTGCCCCCGTTACACGGCGAGAATTTTAAAAGGGGTCAAGATCGGACCGTCGCCGTTCTGGATGAGACAGCGCCTGGAAGCGGTGGGACTCCGGGCGATCAACAATGTCGTCGATGTGACGAACTTTGTCATGATGGAATTCGGCCAGCCCCTGCACGCTTTCGATTACCGTTTCCTGGAAGAGGGGCGGATTGTCGTCAGACGTTCCCGGGCCGGTGAATCCTTCGTTTCCCTGGATGAAAAGGAAAGAACGCTTCGCCAGGACACCCTCATGATCTGTGACGGAAAAAAACCCGTTGCCATTGCCGGCATTATGGGCGGCCTCAATTCGGAGGTCAAGGACGATACCGAAATGGTTCTCCTGGAAAGCGCTTATTTCCAGCCGTCGTCGATCCGGAGATCGGCCCGTTGGCTGGGAATGGGCACGGATGCTGCCTTCCGGTTTGAGCGTGGTATCGATCCCGGCGGCGTAACGACGGCTCTTGACCGGGCGGCCCAGTTGATCGCGGAGACGGCGGGTGCCTCTGTCTGTAAAGGGATTGTGGATGAATATCCGGTGAAGATCGGTGTTTCCGAGGCGATTCCCCTCCGTGTCGATCGCGTGAACGGCATTCTCGGTTCCCGTTTCGAAGAGGGGGAAATCATCGACGCCCTGAAAAGCCTGGGGATGACCGTCAGCGCCACGGAAAAGGCCGGTGCCTACAGCGTGAATCCCCCGAGCTGCCGAGTGGATATTTTGGAGGAAATCGACCTGATCGAGGAAGTGGCCCGCCTTATCGGTTACGACCGGATCGATCAGACGCTTCCCCGGATCGCCGTCAAACCGCTGGTGAAGGAAAAAAAGCAGATCCTGATCGAAAACATCCGCCGGACCCTAAACGGCGGCGGTTTCTCGGAAGTGATCCACTACAGTTTCATCACCCCGAAATCATGTGAAATCCTGAACATCCCCGCAGAAGACGACCGGGCGAAGACGCTCAGGATATCGAATCCCCTGACGGATGATCAGGCGGTGATGAGAACGACCCTTGTCTACAGTCTTTTGGATACCATGAGGACCAATGCCAATAACGGCTGCCATAACCTGAAGATCTTCGAGACGGGAAAAATCTTCGTCGACTGCGGCCGGGGAGAGCTTCCCCTTGAGAAGGAACGCCTCGGAGGGCTCCTGACCGGTTTGTCCTATGACGATTTCTGGCACCTGAAAGAACCGCCCGCTGACTTTTACAGCCTGAAAGGGGTTGTCGAAGATCTGTTCGATGCCCTGCGGCTTTCCGATACCCGTTACGACGCCTCCCGGACCGAGCCGTTTCTCCATCCCGGACGGAGCTGCACCGTTTTCGTCAATCAGGAACCGGTCGGTTTTCTGGGAGAGGTGCACCCCGATGTGCAGTCGCGCATGGATCTGCGGAACAGGGCCCTGGTTTTTGAACTGGATCTGGATGCCCTGGCCCGTCACTTTACGGGTCTTGTCCATTACCGGGAAGTGTCGAAATACCCGGCCACCTCGAGGGACGTCGCCTTCCTGATACGGAATGACATCGAAGCGGCGGAGATGATCCGCCTGGGCAGCCTGTCCGGCGAGGAATTACTTGAAAAAATGAATATTTTCGATATATATGTGGGGGACAAGGTTCCGGATGGAATGAAGAGCCTTGGGGTCAGGTTCTCTTACCGTTCTCCTCACAGAACGTTGAAGGATGAGGAAGTGAACGAAGTTCACCGGAACATCGTAAACGGTATTGTTCGTGCGACAGGAGCAAAAATCAGAGGGGAAAACAATTAGCGCGTGGCTGATAGGAGGACATAATGACCAAGATCGATATTATTCAGAATGTGTATGAGAAGCTGGGAATTCCCAAGAAAGATTCAGCGAGAATTGTCGAGTCCGTGTTTGATCTGATGAAAGAGAGCCTCGCCAATGGTGAGAAAATCAAGATCTCGGGTTTCGGCAATTTCATTGTCAAGGAGAAGAAATCCCGTCGTGGCCGCAATCCCCAGACCGGTGCGGAGATTTCGATTTCAGCCAGAAGAGTCCTGACCTTCAAGTCCAGTCAGGTCTTGCGGCGCGCCCTGAACGACTGATTACGATTTCGACCGAGAAAAATCCTAATTCCTTGCCTGAAACACATTCGAATTCAGTGCAACGAATTCATTTATGAGGATTTAGGATTTGATGGATACAAATTTCCCAGACAAGGCGTATTACCGGATCGGAGAGGTCAGTAAACTGCTCCAGGTCGAGCCTTACGTGATCCGTTTTTGGGAAACGGAATTCAAGTCGCTGAAACCGGTGCGGGCGGCCTCCGGTCATCGTCTTTACCGTAAGAAGGATATCGAGGCGCTTATTCTCATCAAGAAGCTGCTTCATGAACAGCGGTTCACCATCAACGGGGCCAAGCAATACCTGTTGAAGGCAACCCGGGAAAAAACAGCGGAGGAGACGGATTCGAACCGTCAGAAGCTTGCAAGAATCAAGGAAGGATTGATGGATATCCGGAAGCTGGTCGGATGAGAAAGTAAAAAAGGCCGTTGGGGCAATCTCCAACGGCCTTTCTGATTTTTGTCCAAGCCGAACGTTTCTTACTTCTTCTTTCCGCCTCCGCCCTTCGAGGAACGCTTGGAGGCCTTCAAGGGGTTGATCTTCTGGGAACTATCCTTGATTTCCCTGGTCACGTGCGAGGCGATGGCGCATTTCCCGACAACCCACCGGCTGGCGGGGTCCGCATAAACCCTACAGTACTGACCCGTCGGATAATCGGCAACCTTGTTGCAACCGACACAACTCTCTATAACAGGATTACAGCTGGCGCCGGTGAACGTGCAGCCGTTCTTTGTCATGAAGGTACATTCAACCCCTACTTTAACGGTTTGACACAGCATATAGCCACCTCATATTTTATTGACACAGCGATCCGATGATCACTCGAAGGTCTGCTTGAGTAACAGATGATCACGCCTGTGTCAAGGGGAAATTGTTTAACGTCTTGACACGTTTCATGCAACCGTGGTAGAGAGCAACCCTTCATGTGCCCCCGTAGCTCAGAAGGATAGAGCAACGGATTCCTAATCCGTGTGCCCGGCGTTCGAATCGCCGCGGGGGCACCAAGTCAAATATTGAAACAATTATTATTACTTCGGCAATTGAATAACTCAATTCCCCTCATTCCGTCGAGAGACGGAATCCAGAATGAATTTGACTGGATGCCGGATCGAGAGGCTGTGTTGTAATGTCATTCTGAGCCGTCAGGCGAAGAATCTTGTTTTTTTAACATCCTGTTATGATTAGATTTTTCACTTCGTTCAGAATGACCTCAAACGTCAATCGGGTATTACGACACAGTCTCCTGCTCGTGCTACCCCTAGTGCTACCCCTAGTGTTACCCAGCCCCCCTAAAAACACCTGTCTTTTAGTGTCTTTTCGCCCGTCCCCAGGAGCGGGCAGTTATCAAGGGTAGCAGAGCCGGATTGAGAGGACGGGATCATGGCGGGCTTGTCCGATAGGCAGAAAAACAAATCCCCCATGAGTTTACCTGGAAAAGATGCCCCATAAATTCAAAACAGTTTGTTTTTATCGAAATCGCATGTATTATTAATGACTCTTTCGGGGAAAGTTGAAATCTCTTACGCCTTTGAGGCGTGTGGCATGTAATCTTCGTTCGCGGTCATTTTCAAACCTTCGCTGCGTTCGAGGATAAGTTCCGCGAGGAATCTAATAATTCCGGTATCTTGAAACAACAAGATTCTTCGGATGATACCTCAGAATAACATTGCAACACAGTCTCTTTAGACAAAGAAGGATTTTGCGAAATCCCGAAGGGATGAGCACCCCAAGTTGTTTCAATAAAGCGGCTGCAAAATAGTCGAATTTATTTGGCGGACGCGGCCGCTGAACCCATCGGCTTGTAACCGATGGTCGTTAAGTTATCGCCGAGTTTCTGCCGGGGGAGCCGGGGGGTATGCCTCAAAAGCTTACCTTTTGTAAAACAACCACAGACTATATAAACTTTATTGCTTGAAATGAGGTATGTTGTTCTTGACATCGAAACGACGGGGCTCGATCTTCGGAAAGGGCATCGGATAATTGAACTTGGTGCCGTTGCCGTCGAAGAAAAAACGATTATCGATCATTTCGCCAGCCTCATCAATCCAAACAAGAAAATTCCCCGGAACGCACAAAAAATCCATCACATCACCGATGAGATGTTGACGGGTCAACCATGCCCCGAGGAAGTTTTTCCAAAATTTCAGGATTTCATAAAATACAGTACTCTTGTGGCACATAATGCTCCCTTTGACGTGGCATTTCTGCGTCACGAGTTCCACCGATTGCATCTTGATTTGAACCATCCATATATCTGCACGCTCGATTTGAGCCGCAGATGTTTCCCCGATTTGTCGAATCACAAACTATCAACGGTTTACCGTCATCTTTTTAGAGACCGACCAAACATTTTTCAGGCGCACCGTGCCCTTGACGACGCAAGAATGGTTGCCGCCATCTGGCTGGCGATGGAGGGGAAATGATGGACAAAGGACCAACGTACTACAAATATTGGGGAAAAGCAGAAAAGGACGGGAGCAGATACCATTTATTGCCTTACCATTGTTTGGATGTGGCAGCGGTGGGGTACTCACTCTTGATGAACAATCCGGTATTGCGTCAGAAATTCACTGCCATTTTAGGTCTTAAAGAAACGGTCTGTATCCCTTTGCTGGTAATTTCCCTGGCCTTACATGACATCGGCAAGTATTCACATACTTTCCAGAATCTTCGATCCGACATTTTGGAACAACTACAAAACATTGCATATAATAGGACATACACAGTCCGGCACGACAGTTTGGGAAATCTTTTACTGAAGGCCTCTTTTGAAACTGAAGACATCAGATTTCCTGAACAATTCAACATCTCTTTTGATGAATGGCAAGATGTAATCATGCCGGTAGTCAGGGCATTTACGGGTCATCACGGCAAACCGCCAGAGATGATGGGATCAAACGGAATACCCTTAAATTACTCAAGTCTCTTTGAAAAGGGCGATATTGCAGCAGCAATTACGTTTGTAAAAGATGTCGGCAAAATGATTTTTCATTCACACGAAGAAATCATTCTTCCATGTCCAGATGAACTTGGTGTCGCAATGAGAAAAGCATCCTGGCTGATGGCTGGCTTTGTCGTACTGTGCGATTGGCTTGGATCAAACAGCAGTTGGTTCTCTTTTTGTGAAGAGCCGATGCCGATTGAAAACTACTGGGAAAACCGAGCCATTCCCCAGGCACTAAAGGCTGTCCGCGAATCCGCGATCAATGCAGGTATTCCATTGGTTGAATCGTCCGGGTTTGCCGAATTGTTTCCTCACATTCTTTCTCCTACACCGCTACAGGGATTTGTCGATAGATGTCCAGTCAAGAAAACGCCACAACTATTTATTTTTGAAGACATTACCGGTTCCGGAAAGACGGAAGCAGCATTACTTCTGGCTGGTCGCCTGATGGCTGCCGGTTGTGGAACCGGTATGTTCTTTGCCTTACCGACCATGGCAACATCAAACGCCATGTATGACCGTATCGCAAAAGTCTACAAGAAATTGTTTATTAAAAATTCGGCTCCGTCGCTTGTGCTGGCGCACGGATCACGCCATCTTTCCGAGAGCTTCATGGCAACGATTGTTACACACGATACGGATCAGTCTGACGAAGAGACAGTCACCGGCCAATGTTCTTCTTGGCTGGCTGACAATCGAAAGAAATCGCTCCTGGCTGATGTGGGGATTGGCACACTTGACCAGGCTTTGCTGGCCATATTGCCCGCCCGTTTTCAGTCCTTGCGCCTTTATGGTTTGGCGAATCATATTCTGATCGTTGACGAAGTTCATGCCTATGACCCGTACATGAACAAGTTGCTGCAAAACCTGTTGTCTTTCCATTCAGCCCTCGGCGGCAGCGCAATTCTTCTTTCAGCAACCCTGCCATCTCATATCCGACGGGATTTCGTTGCTGCCTTCGCCCGTGGTTCTGATGATTCACAGCAACTGGAACAGAAAAGCCGTGCGTATCCGCTGGCAACTGTCTATGAGATGGAATCCGGACTAAAAGAAATTCCCATTGATGCTAACCCGCAGCGATGCAGCAGTGTAACGGTCCATATTGTCGATGATGAATCTGTAATAATAAAACAAATTGAGCAAACCGCAAATGAAGACAAATGCGTTTGTTGGATCAGGAATACGGTGCATGACGCATTGGCCGGTTACTCAAGTCTGAAGGCAAAGCTTGATGAAAACAATTTGATGCTGTTCCATGCGCGCTTTGCCATGGGGGATCGCTTGGATATTGAAGGTGCCGTAACCGCTGCTTTCGGCAAGGACAGCACCGCCCGGGAACGGAGTGGTAGAGTATTGGTCGCTACACAAGTTGTCGAACAGTCTCTTGATCTGGATTTTGACCTGCTGATCTCCGATTTGGCACCCATGGATCTGTTGATACAGAGAGCCGGTCGGCTTCATCGCCACAGGCGCGATGAACAGGGAAACCCCTTACCTGATGGCGCGGACCGGCGGGAACCGCCCTACATGATTATCCATGGACCCAGGCCTGAAGAAGATGCAGATGAAAACTGGTATAAGTCGGCATTTCCAAAGGCAGCGTTCGTTTATCCCTGCCACGGTTGCCTCTGGCTAACCGCGAAACTATTGGCCGAGAAAGGGGAACTGAAGATGCCGGATGATGCGAGAGAACTGATTGAAACCGCATTTTCTGAAGGTGAAAACAGAATACCCGGACCACTTCAACGGCGCGATCAGCAGGCGGATGCCAAATGGCAGGCCGATAAATCCCTTGCCCATATAAACATGCTTAAACTGGATGAAGGGTATGAAGCTACGGTAACGCAATGGCGGGAGGACATGGATACACCAACTCGTCTGGGCGTGATGGAAACTACGGTTCGTCTTGCCAAATGGAATGGAAAAACGCTTTCCCCCTGGTACGCACATGAAAGATTTCCCTGGGACATGAGTCAAGTGAATGTTCGAAGTTTCGTGGTGAATGCAGAATTTCTTTATGATGGTGCTCTGGAGCAGGAAATAGCCAAGATAAAAGAATGGTTGCCGGATAAAGGCAAATGGACGGTCCTGGTTCCTCTACAGGAAAGTGAAGATGGTCACTGGCGAGGTAAGGCACTGAACAAAAAAGATGAAGTTGTGATGCTGGAATATGACCGAAAGACCGGGGTTACGGTCACAAAAAAGGAGGACTAGATGCAGTTCAATCTCATTGATGAAAAATGGATACCGGTTATCCGCCGGGATGGGACAAAAGACACGATAGCACCCTGGGAGCTAACGGATCACTTCATCGAAAATCCGGTTGTGTCCCTCGATGCCCCGCGACCGGATTTCAATGGAGCCCTGATACAGTTCCTGATTGGGCTTGTTCAAACCGTTGCGGCGCCGCAAAATGGCGCTGAATGGCGCAAGAAACTTGTTGATCCTCCCAGGCCAGACGAACTTAAGGAAAAGTTTTTAACAGTGCGCCATGCCTTTAATCTGTGTGGTGATGGTCCGAGATTTATGCAGGATTGTGATAGACTTTCTGTTTCTAAAGGCTCTATTGATGGAATCTTAATTGATATGCCTGGAGAAAACGCCACTAAAAAGAATACAGATCATTTCATAAAACGGGATACGGTGGTCAGAATGTGTCCATCATGCACAGCTACGGCTCTTTTTGCCATGCAAACGAATGCACCAGCCGGCGGGCAGGGAAACAGGACCGCGTTAAGGGGTGGTGGTCCGTTGACAACGATCATTGCTGGTGACAAGCAACATGAATCTTTGTGGCAGCTTGTCTGGTTGAATGTATTAGAACAAGGGGTGTTTTCAAATATCTGTGGTAATGCAAGCCTAACTGCGGATGCCTCAAAGTTTCCTTGGATGGCTCCTACTCGAACGAGTGAGAGGGCTGAATGTGTTTGCCAACCAAACGATTTCCACCCATCAATTATGTTTTGGGCAATGCCTAGGCGGATTAGGCTGAGTTTGGAGAATTTTACAACCGGTAAATGCGACACTTGCGGTAACCTATCCAACTTATTAATTAGCGAATATCAGCAAAAGAATTATGGCATGAATTTCACTGGAGCATGGCTGCATCCGCTCTCACCATACCTTTTAAATGCCGACAGCGAACCAATGCCAGTTCACCCTCAACCAGGAGGAGTTACATACAGGCATTGGCTTGGCCTTGTTCAGCAGGACAAAAAAAACAACAGGCTGCCAGCGCGGGTCGTTCATGAATTTATTTACAACAGGCAGCGGAGCGGTTGGCAATTCCGAATATGGGCCTTTGGCTATGATATGGACAATATGAAAGCCCGTTGCTGGTATGAGTCGACCATGCCTTTGCTTTGTGTAGACAATACATTTCTATCCGAATATGAAGAAAAAGTCGCTGGTATGCTTAGAACAGCTTTGGAAATTGCCAGAAATACAAGGAATGCTTTGAAAAAATCATGGTTCAGCAGACCCAGTGATGTCAAAGGAGATACAACATTCGTTGATAATAGCTTTTGGCAGGACTCAGAATCCGATTTCTATTTCACCTTGAATACTTTGAAATCTGAGATGGAAACAGGTCACGATACCCAGCATATTAGCCTGCAATGGCTTTCTTCACTCTGCAAACAATCATTAAAGTTATTCGATAAATATGCATGGGAGGCACCATTTGAGGATGCCGATCCTAAACGCGTTGTCATTGCGCGTAAGGAATTGGAGCAATACAATCGCGGCAAAAAAATCAAAGAGCTCCTTGGCATACCGGTGGAACGATCCGAATCTGGTAAAAAGAAAAAATCAAAGAAAGAAACAAGATAGAAAAAACGGGCAGTTTGATTTTCTTACAGAAAGGAGGTTGCATGGGTACAACATATCTAAAGTTTGACAATGATTCACCCGAGATGCAGACGGTCATTACCTGGTGGCAGGCATTGAACGACAACAGGGGGGACCGTGCTGAATTGCGGCGTTGCTCTACTCTGATCGAGGTGATGTTTACGCCGGCCTATCATCGGTTGCGACTTGCTGTCGGCAAGTTTGGCCCGGTTAATGACGATGCGCTTGCCTTGGTGGCGGGCCTTTTATCACGTGTAAAAAGTGACTTAGGTGGAGATACGCTTGCTGAACAGATGGCAACGGGAAAATCAGACGGTTCTGCACGGGTAAGCGGTTTGCGGTTTCGGCGCTTGCTCAAGACAAAAGACATCAATGAATTCTTTGTTGCTATGCGTCGAGTTATCGCGTTGCTGGGGGGTGCGATCAACCTGCAAAGCCTGGCCAAGAGCGTTTATTATTGGAACGATAGAACCCGAAAACAATGGGCTTTTGAATACTACTCAGCGTCACCATCGGAACAATAAATCACATTACAAAAGGAGAATTAAATATGAGCCATTTTATCCAACTGCACCTGCTGACATCATACCCCCCTTCAAACCTGAACCGTGATGATCTGGGCCGTCCCAAGACCGCCATTATGGGAGGAAGAACTCGTTTGCGTGTGTCATCTCAGAGTTTGAAGCGTGCGTGGCGAACTTCAGCCATATTCGAGGAAGCGTTGAACGATCATATTGGCATCCGTACCAAGGCAATGGGGATTGACGTGTACGAAGCATTGAAATCAAAAGGTGTTACAGAGGGAAATGCTAAGGCATGGGCAAAACAGATCGCCGAAGTATTCGGCAAAAGTAAAAAGACCAATGCCGCCAAGCCGCTGGATGAGCTTGAAATTGAGCAGCTTGCGCACTTCAGTCCCGAAGAAAAGACAGCCATATTTGCGCTTGTAGATAAACTAGCGTCAAGCAAAACCGCTCCTTCGGCTGATGATCTTAAATTGCTCAGGAAGAATCACACTGCTGTCGATATTGCCATGTTTGGAAGAATGCTGGCCAGTTCTCCCGCCTTCAACACCGAAGCTGCCGTGCAGGTGGCGCATGCCATAACCATTCATGACGTGGCCGTCGAAGACGATTACTTTACGGCTGTCGATGACCTGAATGCGGGCGAAGACGATATGGGTGCCGCCCACATCGGCGAAACGGAGTTTGGCGCAGGTGTATTTTATCTTTATCTCTGCATTGATCGTGATTTGCTGAAGGAAAACCTGGGTGATGGTGCGCTTGCCGGCAAGGCAATCGCAGCGCTGGTGGAGGCTGCCGCCAAGGTATCACCAAACGGCAAGCAGAACAGTTTTGCTTCACGAGCCTATGCATCGTACATATTGGCAGAAAAGGGTGAACAGCAGCCTCGATCTCTCTCCATTGCCTTCCTTAAACCGGTTCGTGGTGAAGATATCATGAGTAAAGCCATTGCCGAACTCGAAAGTAAAAGGGCAAGCATGGAAAAGGTTTATGGAAAATGTGCTGAATCCACAAAAAACATGAATGCAGAAACCGGTGAAGGCAGTCTTGCAGAAATTATTACATTCATAACGGAGTAGACCATGAGCGAATATCTTCTTTTCCGTCTTTATGGACCACTGGCGGCATGGGGTGATATTGCCGTGGGGGAATACCGCCCCAGTTTTGCTCATCCGAGCAAGTCGGCCATCATCGGTCTATTGGCGGCAGCGCTTGGCATTCGTCGTGATGAGGAGGAGAAACAGAAATCATTGGCAGAATCATGCAAATTTGCCGTTCGGGTTGACTCTATGGGAGTGCTGCTGCGGGATTATCACACGACTCAGGTACCTTCCTCACAAAGGGAGCGGATGCACTACACGCGCCGCTCCGAACTGGCGGAGAGTGATCTTAATACGATTCTTTCCAGCAGGGATTACCGCTGTGACGCCGTCTATACCATAGCCATCACGGTGGATGATGGATCACCGTTTTCTCTGCAACAGCTGGCATCTGCACTGGAAAAGCCCGTATTTATTCTCTATTTGGGACGCAAGTCGTGTCCGTTGGCCTTACCCCTGCATCCGCAGACCGTCAACGCAGTAACGTTGAAAGATGCCCTGTTAGCTATGCCAACACCTGATGAACTAGCGGTAATTATACCGAGGGGTGATGTTAATGTTTTCTGGGAAAATGAAGCCGCAAGCGGTGTTGAACTTCAACAGATTATAACCCGGCGTGACGAGCCGCGTTCTCGGAGGCGTTGGCAGTTTGCGGATCGTCGTGAAAACTGCGGTGCTCTGCGAAAGGAGGGGTAAGGATGTTCTTCAGCATGATCAAACTGCGGCTAGGAATTTCCCTTCGCGATATTAGGGCCTTAGCACGACAAAGTGGTTACCAGACCCATCAGCGTATCTGGAATCTTTTTTCCGATACCCCTGATAGAAAGAGAGATTTTATCTATCGTCACGAAACGTCAGACGGTTGGCCAACTTTTTATACGGTCTCACATCGTGAACCCATAGATGAGCATGGAATATGGGAAATAGCGCTGAAAAAATACAATCCCCTTCTTCGTCCCGGCCAACGTCTCGGTTTTGCATTGCGTGCCAATCCAATCCGTTCCCATCGGGACGAAAACGCAAAACAAAGGCGTCATGATGTGGTCATGGAAGAGAAACTTAAATTAAAGAGGGAAGGGAAAAACTTTGAGTTACCAGACATTGTTCAGGAACAGGGTTTACGATGGCTGCAGGAACGGGCAGAATCATATGGATTCAGCATTTCGCCTAACAATGTAAGAGTGGATGGTTACCAGCAGCACAAACTCTTCAAAAAGAATAACATTCCCATAATGTTCAGCACTCTGGATTTCAACGGCATTCTTACCGTGACTGAGCCGGACGTTTTTATCACGAAATGCTTGTATACGGGCTTTGGTCCCGCCAAGGGGTTCGGTTGCGGTCTGATGCTTGTTCGCCGTGTATAATTCAGAGAATTAGAAAGGTTAAATCCATGTCTGCCCCTATCATGCCGCCGTTAAAACCGATTCCTATCAAAGATCGCATTTCTGTTCTCTATGTGAGCAAAGGAAATTTAGATGTTCTCGATGGTGCATTTGTCATCATTGACAAGAATGGTGTTCGCCAGCATCTTCCTGTAGGGGGTGTTGCATGTCTCATGCTGGAACCTGGCACAAGAGTTTCTCATGCCGCGGTTACACTTGCATCACGGGTCGGATGTCTTTTGGTTTGGGTAGGCGATGGTGGTGTGAGACTCTATGCATCGGGACAACCGGGTGGTGCAAGGGCGGATCGGCTTTTGTATCAGGCGAAGCTTGCTTTGGATGATACGGCACGTTTGAAAGTTGTCCGGAAGATGTACGCCATGCGATTCAAGGAAGAACCGCCCGAGCGTCGCAGTATTGAACAATTGCGCGGTATCGAGGGAGTCCGGGTGCGGAAGATGTATGAACTTCTTGCCCGGCAATACGGGGTAACGTGGAAGAGTCGCAATTATGATTACAGCGAGTGGGAAAGCGGCGATATTCCAAACCGCTGCCTGAGTTCGGCAACGGCTTGTCTCTATGGAATTTGCGAAGCGGCCATCCTTGCCGCAGGTTATGCCCCTGCGGTCGGTTTTATCCATACCGGGAAGCCCCAGTCTTTCGTTTATGATATTGCGGACATCTTTAAGTTTGAAACCGTTGTTCCTGTGGCTTTCCGAATTGCCGCCAGAAAACCGTCATCTCCGGAGCGGGATGTTAGAATTGCCTGCCGCGATTCCTTCCGGCAATCCAGGATCCTGCACCGGATCATCCCGACGATCGAAGAAGTTTTGCACGCAGGGGGGCTGGAAAAACCAAAACCACCTAAAGAGGCGGTAGAAATTGCCATACCGAATAAGGAGGTCATTGGCGATGCTGGTCACCGTGGTTGAAAATGCGCCGCCGCGTTTGAGGGGGCGACTGGCTATTTGGCTTTTGGAAGTTCGTGCCGGGGTTTATATCGGCAAGGTATCCCGGCGCGTGCGGGAGATGATTTGGGAACAGATCGAAAAAGGGATTGAAGACGGCAATGCTGTCATGGCATGGAGCACCAACACGGAATCGGGATTTGATTTTATGACTCTGGGTGCCAACCGGCGTATCCCGGTAGAAATGGATGGTATCAAATTGGTTTCGTTCTTGCCGGAAAACGATCATCAAAATGGATTGAATCAGTGATTTTAGAAACCATTTTTTTGGTAAAAGTTAGCTCTTTGAAAATTGAATAGAAAATCAAAGAGATACGAGAAGTATGTTCCCCACACACGTGGGGATGAACCGCTGTTTCTTAGCTACAATTTCAGGCACAAGCATGTTCCCCACACACGTGGGGATGAACCGAAACACATCCACTCGCCAAAACAATGGCAGAGATGTTCCCCACACACGTGGGGATGAACCGCGTACCAGGCAATGATTAACAGCGTACCCGCTATGTTCCCCACACACGTGGGGATGAACCGATCCACGTGGCGAAATCCCAGATGGGCCTGTCATGTTCCCCACACACGTGGGGATGAACCGTCTCTTCGCCTGCTGAATTTCTTCAGTCTGTCATGTTCCCCACACACGTGGGGATGAACCGAAAGAAGAGAACACGTTAGTGGCATGCGCAAAATGTTCCCCACACACGTGGGGATGAACCGCATGTCCATATCACAGGCGTGTGAACCATATGATGTTCCCCACACACGTGGGGATGAACCGCAAAAATCAAGGCGGCGCAAATGAGGCTGGTTATGTTCCCCACACACGTGGGGATGAACCGGTACACTGGGGATTGGAATCTGTTACAGGTCGATGTTCCCCACACACGTGGGGATGAACCGCACACATTAAACACGCCGTAGTGCCCTATAAGATGTTCCCCACACACGTGGGGATGAACCGAGTATTATTGCGATTATTGTTTCCATAGCTACATGTTCCCCACACACGTGGGGATGAACCGAACAGCTGGAATTGGATCTGCCGGAAACAACAATGTTCCCCACACACGTGGGGATGAACCGGCATGCGTGGTCAAAAACGTGACGGACAACACATGTTCCCCACACACGTGGGGATGAACCGGGGTCTCTGTTTCGCTGTTTGGTTCAGCCCCAATGTTCCCCACACACGTGGGGATGAACCGCTGCCTCTTACTCCTCGGAGCATTATTTCCGTATGTTCCCCACACACGTGGGGATGAACCGTATCCCTGATGCGTGGATTAAAGAGAAGAGACATGTTCCCCACACACGTGGGGATGAACCGGCCCGCGATGCACTTTTAAGGCTACACAGGGTATGTTCCCCACACACGTGGGGATGAACCGTGATGACGAATGGTTATATTATCTCAAAAGTGATGTTCCCCACACACGTGGGGATGAACCGTAAATCATCAAAATGGCAGACGGTTAGTAAATATGTTCCCCACACACGTGGGGATGAACCGAGATTATTGACTTTTGTGGTTTTCATATCGTCATGTTCCCCACACACGTGGGGATGAACCGCGCGTCGGTGAGCTCCAGAGTTGCTCTAAAGGATGTTCCCCACACACGTGGGGATGAACCGCCGTTTATCAATCTCGCATATCTGCTGCGCTTATGTTCCCCACACACGTGGGGATGAACCGACCTGTACGAAGACTGCCTGGTCATCGAGGCGATGTTCCCCACACACGTGGGGATGAACCGAAATATTGCAGGCGTGACTAAATAAATGCTTGATGTTCCCCACACACGTGGGGATGAACCGAAAACACGTTAGAAATCACAGTGGAAGAGGCAATGTTCCCCACACACGTGGGGATGAACCGGTGCAACGGTCTGCCCAGCAGGAGCACACAAAATGTTCCCCACACACGTGGGGATGAACCGCTTAGGCAAATCGATGGAAACCAAACTTACACATGTTCCCCACACACGTGGGGATGAACCGGCCGATAGGGTTTCATTAACCGTTGCGACGGGATGTTCCCCACACACGTGGGGATGAACCGCATACGGTTTTCTTGAGGAATATCTCGTTTCCATGTTCCCCACACACGTGGGGATGAACCGGACCGACGACGAGGCCGAGATCATCATCTACGATGTTCCCCACACACGTGGGGATGAACCGATACCCTAAGCCTTTATTCTTTTGACGATATGATGTTCCCCACACACGTGGGGATGAACCGAAATGAAGGCAAGCCGGCCAGCGTCAACAAAAATGTTCCCCACACACGTGGGGATGAACCGGGAGAATCTCAACTTTGATTCTTTTTGGCCGAATGTTCCCCACACACGTGGGGATGAACCGCCATCGAGGATGGAAGCTATGGTGTCGGATGGATGTTCCCCACACACGTGGGGATGAACCGCCATTGCCCTCGAGGAATCTGGCCAGGAGGAAATGTTCCCCACACACGTGGGGATGAACCGTTTGTACGTTGATTCAGGTATCTTCCCGCCTCATGTTCCCCACACACGTGGGGATGAACCGAGCTTCTCGTCCGGCCACTTTTCGATTGCATCATGTTCCCCACACACGTGGGGATGAACCGGACGCTTCGATTGAATCTCAGGGGCAGAAGGCATGTTCCCCACACACGTGGGGATGAACCGCCGCTCCAGCTTCTCCACGCTCCGGCACCATTATGTTCCCCACACACGTGGGGATGAACCGGTGCCCTCGATCATCTTGGCCTTGGCGTTTTTATGTTCCCCACACACGTGGGGATGAACCGCAACCAGGAGCGGCTGCACTGGTAAAAATCAAATGTTCCCCACACACGTGGGGATGAACCGCAACCAGGAGCGGCTGCACTGGTAAAAATCAAATGTTCCCCACACACGTGGGGATGAACCGCATGATCGCTTTTTCTTGCATGTTTAAATCGCATGTTCCCCACACACGTGGGGATGAACCGCATGTGGGGCGTGACACGTTCCTTAATTCCGGATGTTCCCCACACACGTGGGGATGAACCGCTGATTGGTCGAGGACCGCATGGACGTACCGAATGTTCCCCACACACGTGGGGATGAACCGGTTCGCCCCGAAAAGGTCCGCCCCGGAAAGGTATGTTCCCCACACACGTGGGGATGAACCGTAACGTCGTTCCGCTTCCCGCCACCGGGTCAAATGTTCCCCACACACGTGGGGATGAACCGGTAAAAGAGATGTTTTTGGCCTAACTGTCAGTATGTTCCCCACACACGTGGGGATGAACCGGCACGATCTGCCCCATGCTCTGGATCAGGGCGATGTTCCCCACACACGTGGGGATGAACCGGCAGTCTGGTCGATATCGGATTCGGGATAGCCATGTTCCCCACACACGTGGGGATGAACCGAAAAAATTCATCATCTATGGGACCAATACTTCATGTTCCCCACACACGTGGGGATGAACCGTCAATCGTCACGACAATATTCAATGTTATTGAATGTTCCCGACACACGTGGGGATGAACCGGTGCTTTAGGACGTGACTGGAATTGGACATCTATGTTCCCCACACACGTGGGGATGAACCGATTCTTGGTCATATTCTCAAGGTATCTGCAAAATGTTCCCCACACACGTGGGGATGAACCGATTCTTGGTCATATTCTCAAGGTATCTGCAAAATGTTCCCCACACACGTGGGGATGAACCGGCCTGAAACGGGTTGTATACCGCGGAGTCCAGATGTTCCCCACACACGTGGGGATGAACCGCGAAAGGACCCAGGTACGCCGGAGGAACCATGATGTTCCCCACACACGTGGGGATGAACCGCAAATAATATTGTCCTCTGGCGGATGGTTTACATGTTCCCCACACACGTGGGGATGAACCGGTGTGAATTATGGGGAGCATGCTGGACCAGGCATGTTCCCCACACACGTGGGGATGAACCGCATCTCCGATGCGATCGATCCCGCCATATCTCATGTTCCCCACACACGTGGGGATGAACCGCATCTCCGATGCGATCGATCCCGCCATATCTCATGTTCCCCACACACGTGGGGATGAACCGTGTTTTTAGTATCTCAGGGGGGGTGAGCCACTATGTTCCCCACACACGTGGGGATGAACCGCAGCGCAGCAAATACCGCCTCGGAGAGCAAGAATGTTCCCCACACACGTGGGGATGAACCGTTGTGCTTCCAACTCACGCTTTCGCTTTTGATATGTTCCCCACACACGTGGGGATGAACCGGTCGCCTTTACCTCCTTGATCATGTCGCCGATATGTTCCCCACACACGTGGGGATGAACCGTTAAACCAATGCCCGAATACCGCCTCTATAACATGTTCCCCACACACGTGGGGATGAACCGGCACCCAGGAGACCATGGAAAATATCGGGCAGATGTTCCCTGTCAATGATCGCCTTAATGGAGCCAGCGATTTTCGCCGTAATGGAGCCAGTAAAAAGGGCTGCAAAAGGGTCTTCGGACCCCCTTTCCATCAGGTCATTTCACCTCCTTTTTTGGATTGTTTTTCTGATCTTTGACAACCTGTTTTTTGTGTTCTTGGTTCGGTTGCAGAAGACCTGTAACTTCTTCCATCCGCGATCGTTCTTTTCTTTTGGGGCTAACACGAAGTTGAGCCAGTGGCGGGCGCCCGCACCCGCCGATTTAATTGTCCTTAGGTAAACCCCCGGCTTTGCCGGGGGACTCCCGGAGTTTGACAATTCCGGGAATATAAAGAAAACCTCCTATCCGTGAACCGCTCAAAGTTTACGGGGAAGGAGGTTTCGATTGAACGACAGCCAGAGTTTAAGCCATACATTATGGGAATGCAAGGATCATGTTGTATGGATACCGAAGTACAGAAAGAAGTCGATGTACGAGGGATTACGAAAGTATTTGGGATCAATGTTCCAAGACCTTGCGAGTCAGAAAGAAAGTCAAATATTGGAAGGCCATCTTCGTGCTGATCATGTCCACATGTTGATCTCCATACCGCCGAAATATTCGGTATCGCAGGTAGTTGGCTTCATCAAGGGTAAAAGAGCCATCCATATAGCCAGGATGTAGCCGGCCGATTTTCTGATGATGAAGGAACTGATTTATCTGGTTTTCACAAGAAGCGATGTCTGATACAGTCTTGCTCATAGCGTCACCTCGTTCCTTAATAGGCTTTTGTTGGGGAACAAAACCCTTATGTCGCACCTTGTCACACTACATTATTAATTATTACAGTATGTTACAATATTGTTGACCCTGCGAAAGTTGAGGAATTAATCCAATCCGTGGGTCGATAGAAAAATCAACAGGAGATGGTCATGAAAAGAAGGCTGGGGGAGCTTTTGTCAGGGTTATGCGTTGTGCTGCTGATAGCGGGTTGCGCTTCTCGGGGGCAGGTGGCAAGGCACAATGAAATGAAGCAGGCGATCGAGAAGGCGAGACAGGAGGCCAGGGTGACATGCACGACCAAGGCTCAATGCGACCAGGCCTTCATTTTGGCCAAAATTTATGTCGCCCAGAATTCGATCATGGACATCCGGTATTCGGACGAAAACCTCGTATTGACCTTCAAGCCCGATTACAGCGGGCGCATCGGAATGGCCGCCCGGAAAATTCCCGATGCCGGCGAGTCGGCCACCATCAGTCTGATTGCCGATTGCAGGCACATGGACAGGATGACCGTCCCGGGGACATACCCTTACTTTGACCAATGCGCTGAGAGGCTGATGTCTGTTTATACCGGTTTCAAACCCTTCATTGAATCGAGGCTCCGGTAAATTCCCAAATTACAAGCTTTTCCCCCATTTATGCCCCGTCTGAAAACCGGCAAATGGTGTGACCGGTTTCCTGGTTGCATACACGCAACCGATACCGTTGGTTCCGAAGCGAAATCGTCTTGTCGATTTTTTGAGCGGGAGGACACAACATATCAGTGGTCATTTTTGAAAACTTTATGCTAAGGATTCTTCATTCAGACTGCCTGCGGGTTCCACGCCCTTGTCCGGGAGAGCAATGGAAAACGGTGCGGATTGACAGAGCAAATACCGGAATGATAAATAACGTACTGAACGGCCATGCAGGGTGTCCATAACAGCAGGCAATAAAGGTAAAAAATCAAATCATGAGCAAATTTCTTGTCACCGGCACAGCCGGATTCATCGGTTTCCACCTGGCCCGGAAGCTTCTTGCTGAAAGCGGGACCGTTGTCGGTTTGGATAACGTAAACGACTATTACGATGTGTCTCTGAAAGAGGCAAGGCTGTCAATCCTGCAGCAAGAGAAAAACTTCCGTTTTATCCGGGCAGATCTTGCCGACCGTCGGGCCGTGGAGGCTCTTTTTGAAACAGAACGTCCGGAGATCGTCATTCACCTGGCCGCGCAGGCTGGAGTCCGTTATTCGATCACGAATCCCCATGCTTATGTGGACAGCAACCTGGTCGGATTCATGAACATTCTGGAGGGCTGCCGCCGCCATCAGGTACGGCATCTCGTTTTTGCTTCATCCTCCTCTGTTTACGGGGCCAACACGAAGATGCCCTTTTCCGTGCATGACAACGTGGACCATCCCCTGAGCCTGTACGCGGCGACCAAGAAAGCGAACGAACTGATGGCGCACGCCTATGCCGGCCTGTACAGGCTTCCCTGCACGGGGCTTCGCTTTTTTACCGTTTACGGGCCTTGGGGCAGGCCGGACATGGCCCTGTTCCTTTTTACCCAGGCGATTCTCGCGGACCGGCCGATCGACGTTTTCAACGAGGGCCTCATGAAGCGGGATTTCACCTATATCGACGACATCGTCGAAGGGGTGGTGCGTGTGGCGGCGAAAATTCCGGTGCCAAATCCATCCTGGAGCGGAGACCGCCCGGATCCGTCCTCCAGTTTCGCCCCCTACAAGCTGTACAACATCGGCAACAACAACCCCGTTCTCCTGCTGGATTTCATCCAGGTTCTTGAACGGCGCCTGGGAAAGACCGCCCGGAAGAATTTCCTGCCCATGCAGGCGGGTGATGTTCCGGTTTCTTTCGCCGATGTGGACGACCTGATGGCCGACGTGGGCTTCAAACCGGCGACACCCATCGAAACCGGGATCGATCGCTTCGTTTCCTGGTACCTGGAATATTACAAATAATGTCCGTCCTTTGTTCGTGCGTTCCTTTCGGTTGCGGAGGGGGTTGACGGGCATGGAACCAACATGAAAGGGTGAATGGTGAATATGAATAAAAATATTGGTGTGATCGGTCTGGGCTATGTCGGCCTGCCCCTGCTCCGGGAATTCATTGCGAAGGGTTGCCGGGCCCTTGGATTCGATATCGACTCGAAGAAAGTGGATCTCCTGAACCGGGGAAAAAGCTACATCCATCACATTCCCTCGGGGCTGATCCAAAATTGGATAGACGATCAAAGATTCAGCGCCACCACTGATTTCTCACGCCTCCCGGAAGTGGAAGCCATTCTCATCTGTGTGCCGACACCCCTGGACGCACATTTCCAGCCGGATTTAAAATTCGTCGTCAACACCTGTAAAACGCTTGCCCGCCATATCGTTAAAGGACAGCTGGTCATCCTGGAGAGCACCACCTATCCCGGAACAACACGGGATGTCATGAAGCCGATCCTGGAGAAGTCGGGCTTGGCGGCCGGCGAAGATTTCGCCCTGGCCTACTCCCCGGAGCGGGAAGACCCGGGGAACCCCTCCTTCACCACCGCGACGATTCCCAAGGTCGTCGGCGGCCTGACGCAGCATTGTCTGGAACGGGCCGTTCAACTTTACAGGGAGATCGTCCAGGTCGTTCCAGTTTCCTCGCTGGAGGTGGCCGAGTCCTCGAAAATCCTCGAAAACACGTACCGGGCCGTCAATATCGCCCTTGTCAACGAACTGAAAATGCTTTTCGACCGCATGGGGATCGATGTCTGGGAAGTCATCCGGGCGGCGTCGACCAAACCCTTCGGCTACCAGGCTTTCTACCCGGGACCGGGTCTCGGGGGCCACTGCATTCCCATCGATCCCTTCTACCTGACCTGGAAGGCCAAGGAGTACGATTTTCATACGCGCTTCATCGAGCTTGCCGGTGAAATCAACACCAACCAGCCCTATTACGTCATGGGGCGCCTCATTCGCGCCCTGAACCACAACTGCCTTTCCATCGCGGGGGCGAACATCCTGGTTGTGGGCGTTTCCTACAAGCCGAACATCGACGATATGCGGGAAAGCCCGGCGCTGAAGATCATGGAACTCCTTCTGAAGGAGAAGGCGAAGATCGCCTACCACGATCCCTATAATCCCGTCATTCCACCGTCCCGGAAGTACCGTTACAATCTGGCCTCGGTCGATCTGGGCAAAATCAAGGACGAATTCTATGAAGCTGCCGTGATTGTCACCGACCACGACAATGTCGACTACGAGCTCGTCATGAAGAAGGCGAAGGTCGTTCTGGATACGCGCAACATCATCAGGAAGCGCGGCCTCCAATCTCCCAAACTCTGGACCGCTTAGAAAGCACTTTGCGGCGGTGCGGTATTCCTCCGGTGTATCATCATGCCGGGGGGAGTTTGACCCAAGATGTCAGGACGGTACCGTTTCGGTTCCCGATGAAGTGAAATCGGAAACATGGGAGAGGAAATCAGATGAAAATACTGGTAACGGGCGGTGCCGGGTATATCGGCAGCCATGTGGTGAAAGCGCTGGGAGAAAAGGGACACAAAATCCTCGTCTATGACAATCTTTCTACAGGGCATCCCTGGGCGGTGCTTTACGGGGAATTGGCCGTGGGGGATTTGGCGGACCCGAAAAGATTGGGCGAGGTGATGGCCGGTTTCCTGCCCGAGGCGGTCATCCATTTCGCCGCATCCATCCAGGTTGAAGAGTCGGTGCGGAAACCCCTGGCGTACTACCGCAACAACGTTGTCAATTCCCTGAATCTTCTGGAAGCGATGCAGGCATGCGGCGTTCATCGGCTTATCTATTCCTCGTCCGCTGCTGTTTACGGGAATCCCGAGACCAGCCCGGTCGATGAAACAGCTCCGATGAAACCGATCAATCCCTACGGAGCGACGAAAATGATCATGGAACAGGTTTTGGGCGATCTGGACCGGGCGGGGGGAATTCATTATGCGGCCCTCCGATATTTCAACGTGGCGGGGGCGGATGCCGGCGGGCGAATCGGCCAGGCCTATGCCGAATCAACCCACCTGATCACCCGGGCGCTGAAGGTGGCAAAGGGAGAGATCCCTTTGCTCAACATTTACGGCACCGATTACCCGACTCCGGACGGCACCTGCATCCGCGATTATATCCACGTGGACGACCTGGCCCAGGCGCACGTCCTGGCCCTGGAATACCTGGTGCGCCGGGAGAAGTCGGTTGTCCTGAACTGCGGCTACGGTCATGGTTTTTCCGTCCGCCAGGTGGTTGACGCCGTGCGCCGCGTGACGGGGATTTCCATCGAGGTAGTGGAAGCGGAGAGGCGTTCCGGAGATCCGGCGGCATTGGTCGCGGACAGCGGCCGCATTCGCGCCCTGGCGGGATGGACGCCCCAATGCGACGATTTGGATTTCATTATCCGGACGGCCTGGGATTGGGAAAAGCAAAGATGATGCGGCCCGGTCTGTAAAATTTGCCTTCCGGTTCTTACTGAAGGTCCTTTTTCATCTGTTCGAACTCTTCCCGGGTGATTTCTCCCTTCGCATATCGCGTTTTGAGGATTTCAATAATTGAATCGGATGCCTCCGGCGTCTTTTTTCTTCCTGAAGTGACGATTTTGATAAAAAAAACAATTCCTCCGAGGACAAGCACCAGGATCAGAATCATGATAAACAGGCCTATGCCCAGAATATACCGATCATCCCAGAACATCATGTCAGCCTCCTTTTAATGCGTTTTGACCGGACAATATGCGTGGCGGGACATTGCTAACGGGCGGTCGATTTGTACCAAAATGCCGCGACAACTCCGGCGGCGAAGCTCGAAGCGATCACCAGAAAGGGCGTCGCTAAACCGAGTCCCGTGCCCATCAGACCCTTGCCCATCCTGGGGAAGACCCAAAACAACATTACGGCGGAGGGCAAAAGGCTGAAGATACAGCCGCGGAAAGCGATGCGGCTTTTCCAGAGGGGCAACATCAAAGGAAGCATCAGGAGACCGCCCCAGATCATCAGCTGATAAAGCCATGACGCGGTGAAAACCGGTTTGATGGTTGTTCCGACCCAGGAGGTCAAACCCACGAATCCGAGAATCCAAAGGCTGATGCTGTAGATGATTGTCCCGATCACGCCTCCGGTAAAAGCTCCGCTGATCTTTCTGATCATGTTTTTAACCTCGCTCCTCAGAGAAAATAGAAAACAAACCCCGCCCATACGATGGTCCTGATAATCCCGTGATTCCCATGAGCAGGCAAGGGGTCCTGTTCGCGCATGTCCGAAATATAAATTCCCCCATACATCCAACGGGGATTATTTGCAAGGAAAGCGGTCACATCGAAAATAGGAATGCGATATGTTGGAGCCGATCGTCAGCGATCCTTGAACAGGGGGGGCATCAGATCCGCCCGATTATTTCGGGGGGTCGTGGCGGATCTGATGTCGAGGAGAGATTATGTTCGAGGGAAGTCCATCCGGATTCCCCTCTCATCGTCTTTGATTCCTTAACGGATGAGAGTCACCGCGCAATGGGCGTGTTTGGTCACGCTGTCCGCCACGCTTCCGAGGAGCATTCTCTTGATGCCCCTCAATCCACGGCTTCCCATGAAAATATAATCGAATTCATTGTCTTCGGCCACGTTGACAATCTGCTGGGCAACGGGCCCTTCCACGAGGAGCGTTTTACATTCCAGCCCCTGGTCCCTGAGAATTTTTTCGGCCCTGGCCAGGATTTTTGCCGCCTCGTTCTTTCTCTCCAGGCGGAGCGGCGTATCCGGTGCTCCCGACAGGGGAACGATATCTTCAATGACATGGAGCAAGGTCAGATCAGCCCCGGACATTTTCGCATAGCGCGCACAATGCTGCAGAACCAGGTCGGACACGGGCGATCCATCGATGGCGGCCAGAACTTTAATGACACGCTTTTCCCCTCGCTTTTCCATAAAACCTCCTTTGAAATCGAGAGTTTTTTCAACATTTTCACACTTTCTTGCCAGACAAGATAAAATAGATCAACACGGGTATTATACTTGTTTCGTACGGTTTAATCCCTAGTATTTGATGGAACCAATGGTGACATGGAGGGTAGGGGAATGGATGGTTGACGGATGGTGCGGGGTGCCGATGTGCCGGATCGGTCCCGCTGAGGGGTATTTCAAGATGTCTGGTATTTCCGACAAGTTGCCGGAAATCCTATTTTTTTTCATTCCGGGCAAGGGCGGCACACCCCGGAATACGCTTCCAATAAGGGAGGCGCCAAGCTGGCATGACTCCTATTCGATTTTCAATTCTTCGCCCCGGAACATGACGAGATCCGCCAGGATTTTTTGTTCCTTCGTCCTTGTATTGCCGATGAAAGCGATGGGCAGGATGTCCTTGACCTGTCTCTGGAGAACGTAAAATCCCCTGGCGACGGGATTGTCTTCTTCCCGGCAGTTTTCCACGATGATTTCCTTGTCTTCCAGCTGCCGGCCGACGTCCCCTGAAAGATCGACGCCGAGGTGACGCAGAACAAGGCTTAGAGCGTCATTGAGCAGGGCATCCATTCTTTCTTCCTCGGAGAGATTTTTCCCGTCCCCTTCCATCGGTCCCTCATCGGTCAAAGTGTATATTGTCTCTTCCATCTTACCGTCCCGGATTGAGTAATCGGCTCGCGAACAGCCGTCGAGGAGGCAGCCTATATTCTGCGCACTCTGAAGTCAAGAAAATCAAAGGCAGGGTGGAGGGACAGGAAGTTCGATCCCCGTCATTTCTGCAGGGCGTCCCGGATTTTCAGCGAAAATTCCTCTGCAGTGAAGGGTTTCTGAATAAAAGCCTTCACGCCGCGGTCTAAAATGATCTTCGCCCGGCCGGTCATACTGTATCCACTGGAGAGAATGACCCGGACGCCGGGATCGATTTTTTTGAGCTGATCGAACGTTTCGCTGCCGCTCATTCCAGGCATGATCATGTCGAGAATCACCAGATCTATATCCCGCCTTTTATCATAAATTTCGACGGCCTGGGTGCCATTCCGGGCATTGATGACCTTGTAACCCAGCGAGATAAGCATCTGGCAGATCACGTCGCTGTTGGCCTTATCGTCATCGACGACGAGGATCGTACCCGTTCCCCTGACCAGGATTTCGGGACTCGGGGAAGATTCCTGATGCGTCGCCTCTGCCGATGCGGGCAGATACACGTTGAAGGTGGTTCCGAAGCCCTTCTTGCTGTGAGCGGTGATCACTCCGCCGTGATTCCGGACAATGCCGTAGGCGGAGGCCATCCCCAGACCGGAGCTCCTGCCGACTTCCTTTGTGGTGAAGAAGGGTTCGAATACCCGCTGCAGCGTTTTCTGATCCATGCCGCATCCCGTGTCGATGACGGAGATCTTGACGTACCTGCCGGGTGCGATTTCGTACGGCAGGACGAATTGTTCGTCCAGGAAAACATTCTGGCTCTCGATGAACAAGCTGCCGCCCGCCGGCATGGCCTGCCATGAATTGATATACATGTTGAGGAAAACCTGATCCATCTGGCCCCGGTCCACATCCGCCGCCCAAAGGTCTTCCGTGAATTTGCGGTACAGTGTGATTTCCCTTTTCGTACGGGAGAACATTTCCGAGTTTTGGTACAGGAGGTCGTTCATGTCCGTCGTCCTGACTTCATATTTACCGCCCCGGGCGAAACCCAGCAGTTGCCTCGTCAGTTCGGCGCCGCTTTTGACCTGCTTTTGGATGCTCTTGAGCCGTTCATATTCGGGTTTGTCAGGGTGACAATTCAGGAGCATCAGCGAGGTGTAGCCCTGGATCGCCATCAGGAGGTTGTTGAAATCGTGGGCGATCCCCCCGGCAAGGGTCCCCAGGGTCTCCATTTTCTGAGCTTGCTGGATCTGCGCTTCCAGTTGTTTGTGTTCTTCTTCCGCCTGTTTGATTTCGGTTATGTCCCTCAGAACGGTTACCCGGTATTTTTTTCCGCCCCAGAGCATCATTCTCGCCCGGCTGATGACGGGAAAACAGGTGCCGTCCTTTCTGCGGAGATAGTTTTCGTAGGGTTCCTCGCAGCCTTCCCGGATATGTTTCATGACCATGTCCAGCGACTGCGGGGCAATGACATCGGAAACCGGTCTGCCGACGATTTCCTGGTGGCTGTAGCCCAGCATGTCGAGCATCTGCCTGTTGGCGTCAAGAAAGCGACCCTGGTCCGTGACCGCGACGCCTTCGGAGGAAGCTTCAGACAAAAGGCGGTAACGCTCTTCCCATTCTTTCAGCGTTTCTTCGATCTTTTTCCGTGCGGTTATATTGCGGCAGACCTGGACGGTGCCATAGGGCGTTCCATCTTCGCTTCGCAGGATATCGCCGTTGACTTCCATGTGCATGATCCTGCCGTTTCTGGTCTTGATGCGGTATTCCATCGGACCGATCGTTCTTTCATACATGATCCGCATGTTGTACAACGCCCGGCGGCGGTCTTCCGGAACGACGAAGAAGGTGAGTTCCATCCCCGTTATTTCTTCCCTTGAATACCCGCTGAGTTGCACGGCGACATCGTTGACGAAAACGATCCGGCCTTGCAGATCCGTTCGAACGACCGGATCCGGAATCGCGGCAAGAAGTTTCGAACATAGCTCTTCACTTGCTCTCAAAGCGGTCTTCATCTGGTTATAGAGGGTGATGTTGCGGATGGTGCCCATGATTACGTCTCGACCCTGGAACTCGATCACTCCGGCGTTCAGCAGGGCCGTGATCCGCGTTGTCCCGTCTTTGTGAAGGAGGTTGAATTCATAGTTTGAAATGGAACCGCCGCCGATCTTGCGCATCCGGTAACGTCCCTTCATGATCCGGCGATCTTCGGGGGCAATGAAGGTCTCCACTTTTTTACCCATCATTTCAAGCTGGTCGTAGCCCAGCATATCCGCCAGAGCCGTGTTCGCGAATTGAATGACGTCGTTCCGCAGAATAAAAATCCCTTCCTGCATGTGCTCGATCAGTGTCCGGTATTTCCCCTCCGATTGTTCCAGCAATTCCTGGGAGAATTTTTTTTCTGAAATGTCCCGGATGACGGCCCACATGCCGACAGGGTTGCCTTCACGATCCCGGACCAGGCGGTTGCGCAAGGCGACGGGAATGGTCCGGGTGTCTTTACGGACGTATTCTTTTTCGTAGATATCGGAGTAACCCCGCTTCAGGGTCTGCTCCGTGATGATTTGCGCTTCGATGGCATGCCATTGTGAAGGGGTGAGGTCGTGATCGTTCAGGGACGTGATTTCATGATCGTCGTAGCCGATCATTTCCCTGAAAACTTGGTTATACTCGATAATGTTTCCGTTCATGTCGGTGCGGATAAAACCATCCATGATCATATCGGACAGATCGGAAAAATGATTGTCCCCTTGGTTTTTCATGCTCGGGGCAGGGTTTTGTGGCCGGTTTGAGGATTCAAGGATGGCAATTTTTTGACGGAGTGTCGAGATTTCATCTCTCAATTTTTTTTCGGTATCGTCAAGTGCGAGCATTTACGGGATAGAATCCTTTCAATGTTTTTCTTTATCCATTTTAACCGATTACCATCAACCGACATGCAATTTTCAAGCTAACAGGACACGATGCGATCGCCGGCCGGAGAATTGGTTTCTTCATTCGGAGTTTTTGGCGGGTTACCCGCTCCACTTTTTCATCGACCCCTTCTCGAACGAAGTGCGATCCACGGGCACTCAGATATGGAGTATCTGCAAATGAAGTGATATGTTCATAAACGAGAATGGACATCACCTGTTTCGAGAAAGCCGCCCCTTCTGCGCATACCGCTTGCAGAAGAGACAAGGCACTGAAACAATCGTGACGTCACGAATAAATCGGAAGGAACAAACGGTTATGGCGAATCAATCATTCACGGAAGAGAAGGTGTCGCTTCCCCTGGGAAACGGGGAAGCGGTTTCCGGTATCCTTCTTGTTCCCGAGGGAGCGAAGAAAGGAAATGCGGATGTCTTTATCATCGCCCACGGCCAGGGGAACGGGATGAAGCACCCCCTGCTGGTGACCTTTGCCGAGGGGTTGGCCGGCGCGGGATACGCGACGTTGCGGTTCAATTTTTTGTTCAAGGAGAAAGGCCGGGAGCATCCCGATAAAAAGGATGCCCTCTACCTGGCCTGGGAAGGTGCCATGCGTTACATCCGCGAAGAGTCGGGCCTGGAGCCGAAAAGAATTTTCGCCTCCGGAAAATCCCTGGGCGGCAGGATCGCGGCGCACATGACGGCGGAAGAACTCATCGATCCCGACGGCCTTGTCTTTCTCGGGTACCCCCTTCATCCCATGGGGGAGCCGGAAAAAGCCCGGGCGGATCATTTTGCGAAGATCAAGGCGCCCATGCTCTTTTTCGCCGGGACAAGAGATCCTTTCTGCAATCTCCTGCTCCTGAAAAAGGTCTTCGGCACCCTGGACCTGGACATGAACTCCCGTCTGGAAGTGGTGGATGGCGGCGATCATTCCTTCGAGGTGCCGAAATCGCTGTATCTGCCGACGGAGGACATCTACAGGCATATTCTGAAAAAGACCCTCCAGTGGCTGGGGAAAGCCTTTCCCCAGCAGGGTTAAGGTGGAAGCATCATGAAAGTTTGTCACCGGTGCGGCAAGGAACTGGTGATCCCGAGGGTCGTCGGGCGGAAGGATGTGTGTCCCGACTGCCGGGCGGATCTGCGGTGCTGCCTGAATTGCACGTTCTACGATGACCGTGTATACAACCAGTGCCGGGAATCACAGGCGGAACGGGTCCTTGAAAAGGACCGGAGCAATTTCTGCGATTACTTCGTTTACCGGGAGGCGGATTCCGAACGAAAGTCCGGGGAAAAGAAGACGGCCAGAGATAAGCTGGAGTCTCTCTTCAGGAAATAGGCCTTTCTGTGCCGGTTCGGATTTTTGCCTTGTCATCGAGGTGGTTTTGTTTGAACGGAGGTGAGGGAGATGGAAATCAGGAAGAGCTGGTGCGGTCTTTGTCATGTCCGCTGCGGGATTCTCCTTCAGGTGGAAGACGGCAGGGCCGTCCGGGTCAAGGGTGATCCGGATCATCCCCTGACCCGGGGAAGTGTCTGTCCCCGATGCGGCCTGCTGCTGGAGCAGGTCTATCACGAAAGCCGGTTGAATTTTCCCCTGAAACGCGGTGGTGAAAAGGGGGAAGGGATCTGGAACCGGATCGGCTGGGAAACGGCCCTCGACGAGGTCGCGGCAAAGCTCGACCGGATCCGGCGGGATAACGGCCCCGAAGCGCTTTCGTTTTTCCACGGCACCTACCGGACCCATCACTGGCCGGGCAAGCGGTTCTTCAATCTATTCGGTTCCCCCAACATGACGGGAACCAATCACATCTGCATGTGTCCGACTCACGCCGTCGAATGGGCCACGTACGGTTCGTTCGCCCACGGGGATCTCCGTCGGGCGTCATTGATCGTCCTGTGGGGACACGGGCCTTTCCAGTCCTACCCCGTTTCGGAATGGGAGCCCATCGAAGAGGCGAAAAGCCGGGGGACCAGGCTCATCGTCATCGATCCCCGGCGGACGATGGAGGCGGAAGCAGCCGATCTCTGGCTTCAGATCAAACCGGGAGCGGATCTTCCCCTGATGCTTGCCTGGATGAAGGTGATGGTGGAGGAAGATCTTTACGACCGGGAGTTCGTCGAGCGCTGGACCGTGGGTTTCCCCGAACTGAAGAAGGAACTGGAGGGCCTTTCCCTGGAAGAGGCGGCCCGGATGACCTGGCTGACCCAGGACCAGATCGTCCGTTCCGCCCGCATGTACGCCGGTATGAAACCCGGTGTGATCTCCTTCGGCCTGGGGGTGGACAAGCAGGGATTGAATGCCAACCAGGCCGAACGGGCCCGCTGTATTCTCCGTGCCCTGACCGGCAACCTCGATGTTCCGGGGGGAGAACTGATCGGATCGACCGGCGAAGCGAGAAAAGCCGTTTCCCAACACGAGATGGAGATGAACGAGGCCCTGCTCCCGGAACAAAAGGCCAGGCAACTGGGGACGGACCGCTATCGTCTCATGAGTTACCAGGGCTGGGATAGAATGGTCGAGGCCGGGCGGAAGAGCGGTGTCGTGTCCTGGAAGCCGCCGGACCCGGATATGACCGCCTGCGCCCATCCCAACGCCGTCTGGAAAGCGATTCTGGAGGAGAAGCCCTATCCCGTGAAGGCAATGATCATCCTGGCCGGCAATCCCCTGCTGTGCATGCCCAATCCCCGGCTGGTCCACGATGCATTGAAAAAACTCGACCTCCTGGTGGTCGTCGATTACTTTACCACGCCGACGGGACAGCTGGCGGACTACCTCTTCCCGGCAGCCAGTACCATCGAGCGGTCCGACCTGATGGAGATGCCCTTCGGCTTTATTCCCTGCCCGAAGGGAATCGAGCCCCTCCACGAACGCCGGGCCGACTATGAATTCTGGCGGGGACTGGCCGTCCGTCTGGGCCAGGAGATGCATTGGCCCTGGGCAACCATGGAAGAGGCCAATGATTACCGGCTGTCCGGACTGGGAATCCATTTCCGTCAACTGGTTGAACAGGGAGGGATCCTGTCGCCGCCGGAATTCCGGAAATACGAAAGGGAAGGGTTCGCGACGCCTTCCGGCAAGGTGGAAATTTCCTCGTCCATCTTCCGGGACCTGGGGTACGAGGACCTGCCGCGATACAAGGAGGTGTCCTGGCCGGAAGAAGGGGAGGATTTCCCTCTTGTCATGACCACGGGAAGCCGGTTTCTGCCGGTGTATCACTCGGAACAACGTCATCTGGCGTTTGCCCGGAGGCAATTCCCCGATCCCCTGGTTTATCTTCATCCGGATACGGCAAAAGAGCTGGGATTGAAAGACGGCGAGTGGGTCGAAGTGGCATCGCCTTTCGGAAAGATCCGGATGAAGCTGAGGATTTCGGATGCGATTCACCCCCGGTCGGTGGAGGTGCAGCACGGATGGTGGTTCCCCGAGCGGGACGGGCGGGAACCCCTGCTTTACGGCGTCTGGGAGTCGAATGTGAACATTCTCTGCCCTGAAGGTGATGCCTGGCTGAGTCCGGAAATCGGCAGCTGGCCCCTGACGGGGATACCCGCCCGGGTCGGCAGGGTCGAGAATTAAGGTCATAAACCGCCATTTTTATCGTGATTTCCATGCCAAGCCGTGCCGCCATATCATTCTGACGCAGCGGCCGGAGAAGTTCGTTCAATAGGTCGTCATGACATGATCAGATTCTTCGTGCCGCTTGGAATGATCATGAAAAGGGCTGTTACAAGGAAATTAAAGACGGGAAAGATCGGAGATTCAGATTCTCCTCCTTCACCAGGATATTCTCCCCGATTTCGATGTTCAGGTAGTTGCCCTGCTTGAATGTTCCGCCATTGGCCACCACCGTCCCATGAAACGACTCGATGCCGCCTGCCTCGTGAATATGACCGCAAAGGCAGAGATCGACCCGGTGCGTCTCCAGGAAAGCGCGGACACTGCGGCTCCCTCCAGGCAAACCCCTGTAGGTCCGGTCTCTCACGCCTTGTGGAGGACAGTGGGTGAGCAGGATGATTTTTTCGGCATTCCTGACTGTCTCATATCCCCTGTCCAGAAAACGCATCATGTCTGCTTCGGAATATTCCGTGGCGGTTTTCATCGGCGTCGGTGAAGAACCGCCCAGACCGAAGAACCCGATCCCACCGATCATCTCACCCCTGGCATGAAGACTGTAACCTTTTCCCTCGAGGAAGTCCTTTACTTCGATCCGGTCCCAGTTGCCATGGACGGCGAGAATTCGGCTGCTGCACCTTTCGACGGCGGCGATGAGTTCTTCCGCTTCCGTCCGGCTTTTGGAGCGCGTAATGTCGCCGGCGATCAGGATGAGATCGGACCGGGCCATGATTTCCGAAGCCCTTTCAATGGACCGGACGGCACCGTGTATGTCGCTCATGACGAAGATCTTCATGTTGATTTTCTACTCTCTTGACTTTTACCCGTCAAGGATCCTCGATTCATGAAACGGGGAACGGACAATCTTCGGCTGCATGAAAAAGAGGTCAAACTTCTCCATGAAATATGCTATGCATGCCGTGAAAAAAAGATTTTGCATGAACCCGTAAAACCCTGTTTCCCACATCCCTCGCGGGAGGGATGTGGCCCGTTCTTCTTGTTTGAAGGATTTCAGCTGAGAATCAAGCTGTTGCAACATACCGCAAAACAGCACAGCCGATCACGATGGGGAGGCCTTTCATGAACAAAACAAGGATTTTTGTGAGTTTTTCACCGGATGACAAGCAATACGGCGAGATGATGACCGACCAGCTCCGGAACCCTTTTTCATCGTTTGAAATTGTTGCCTGTTCGCGGGACGGGCAGGGTACCGTAAACTGGGAAACAGAAACACGGGAAAATATCCGGAAAGCCGGCGTTTTTCTGCTGATCGTCGGGAAAAACACGGCCCATGCGGCCAATGTCGCCTGGGAGATCAAGGCGGCGCGGGAAGCGGGCATACCTGTTTTGGGAGTCTTGGTCGGCAAGGACTGCCTGGATTGCGCTCCGGAAGCCCTTGGAGATGCGCCCGTCATCATCTGGACCTGGGACGGCATTTACAACATGATCCGCAGCATGATGAATTGATCAAGGGGGCGACATGACGCTATGGCTGAAAAGACCGGGTGATCCGGAAAGGCGGTTTTACAGGCGGGCGAACCTGCGCTTCGTTATTCTGTTTCTCTGTTTCGGGATCCTTTGTCTGATGTCTCCGCCGAATTCAGGTGCGGACGAATGGTATGAGGGAGGAAGCCTGCACAGCACCAGCGTCCGCAAATGGAAGCAGGCGTCTTCCGCAAACCGTTTGGCAACGGCGGCCGACTGGTTCCTGTCCATGACAGGAAAGTCCAACAAGGAACTCCAGATGGAATTGACAGCGATGGGCGAGGTGGACTACCAGGAGGCATTCAGGTACTACGCAAGCCGCCTTGAGCGATGCGTATCGGAGAAAGTGGGGAAAAGGACGGTCAGGCAGGAAGACCGGATCTCCGACTATGCCGAGAAATGCTACAAAACGCTTCACGGGACCGATTGAGTGCCGGTTATGGCGGTCTCGTAAAAAGTCAAAATCCCCCCCATCCCCGTCATTTTGCCATGTCCCTTTCCCGATTTTCAAAGAACGTCCGGTCTGTGGTGCCAGGAACTTTTTGTGATCAACCATGTGCTTGATATAATGAGGCTGATTTTTTTGGACCGTTGAACTTCGGTTCAAGCGAGGGTGGTTTCAAGGAGTTCCGGCTCCGTTCGGTCTGCGGCCCTGTTTCGTCGTTCCGGGAAACGTTTGGATCGTTTTATCAGGGCGCATGCGGCCGGAAACAGAGGATTCCCCGGTTTGCGGAAGCGGAGGGGATGTCGTTCGAACTGCCGGTGGAAAGCTCGACGGAAGTCCCCATGGGCATGGCTGTTATTCTTTTCTCAAAACACGATGTTATGGCAGAATTTCCTTGACATGCGGGAGAGCTTTCCATATCTTCTGCGCACGCGAAGCGGCTTCGTGTCTGCAGGAAAGGAATTCCATTCAGCTTTAAGGAACCCGCCCGTTTCGTGTCGGTGGGATGTCAAGAAATAACAAACCAATGCGGAGCTTGAAAAGAAAAAGTCAGCAGCCTGTGTCCGGAGGTTTGAATTGAAATGAAAATCAACAGAGAACTGCTTAAGGAGTTTTGGAACGGGTTGGATGAGCGTTCCAGGGAGGCGCTTGACAGTGCCGTGTCTCGTGTCGTCGAGGTCAAGAGGAGAGGCGGGAAAGTCGCCGTGGTAACGGGAAGCGGTCCCAACCTTCACGAAGGCGTCACCACCCTCATTGCCGAACTGATGGATAAGGGCATCGTTGACGGGGTTACGACGAGTTCCGCGGTTGTCAATCACGAAATGGGCGGCGCCCTGGACAGGGTGAAAATGTGCGGCGCGTCCCAGTTCGGTTTGGATGAAAAGAGGATGCCGCGAGGCAACGTCTTTGAGTTTACCGAGTTGACGGATGAGGAGCTTGACGGCCTTCGCAAGGAAATGCTTCTTGACGAGGCGCTGCTTGAAAAGAGCAGAACGGCGGACGGACACATGGTGATCAAGGCAGCCGCAAATATGGCCTACCCGATGGGGCTTCGCACGGAGCTGATTGCGGAGGAGATCCTCGGCATCTGCCGTCAGACCGGCCTTCCTTTCGAAGTTGTCGCGGGATGGGGATGCGATGGAAGAACGATGCTGGGCAAGGGTTCCGAGAAGGGCCTCCCCGTTATTGTGACAATTCCTCAGATGGTGGGCGGCGGACATGTGGGACTGGCCATCGGAGACAGCATTCCGATCGCCGAGCGTTCGCGCCGGATCGCCGATATGCTGGGCGGCGCCGACGTGATCATTGAATCGGCGGTTGCGCTCACGCAGGAGATCCACGACGGTCCTTTCGAGACGTACACGGGCCACGGTATCTGGTCATGGTGGCAGGGGCAGCCGGTGTACAGCCTTGAAGGCAAATCGCTGATCCGCTTTGACCTGGACGAAAACCTCCGGCGCGCACAGGACCTGCAGAAAGAGAGCGCAATGATTCAGGAGGCCATCGAAAAGGGGCTTCCCAAGACAAAGATATCCAAGATTCCGTTTCGCATGGAAATGTCCGCTTTTGCGCGTCATGAAGGAAGCATCCCCGTCATCGGGGACATCGGGATGATCTGGCCGGTCTTTGCCCTTAGCATTGCAGATGCGCTGGGCATCGGACTCGAGTTCATGAGTTACAAGCAGGAAACGCAGGAAGGCAGGGATATGCGCGAATGGATCGTGGAAAATATAAAATACCTCGACCGGGAGAAAATGCTGGCCGCCTTCAGGGAGTGGAAAAGATGAAAGAGACGACACCCAAGGTCCTGGGAGTCATTCCTTCCAGGTATGCTTCCTCGAGACTTCCCGGGAAACCCCTTCTGGACATATGCGGAAAGACCATGCTGGAGCATGTCTACAGGCGTGCCGTGGCCTCGGAAGCATTCTTCAAAGTCATCATCGCGACCGATGATAAAAGAATCTATGACGCGGCGGAGAAGTTCGGTGGAGAGGTCGTGATGACGAGAGACGACCATCCCGACGGCTCAAGCAGAGTTGCGGAAGTCGCGCGTTCGATTGACACGGATTATGTGATCAACATACAGGGGGACGAACCGATGCTCGACCCCCGCATGCTGAAGGAACTGACGGAGGGATTTATCGCCGACCGAGACGCGGATTCCGCCACCGTATGCGTTCCCATTTCCAGCCCGGAGGACCTTGCGAATCCGGATATCGTCAAGGTGGTGAGAGCGCAGAACGGACGGGCTCTTTACTTCAGCCGTTCGCTTATTCCGTATCCGCGCAAGAAAACGGGGTGTCCCGTTTACGAACATCTGGGCATATACGCCTTTACGAAGGATTTCCTGCTTAAATTCGTCGAGCTCCCCCCTACACCGCTGATGGAGATGGAATCTCTGGAACAGCTCCGTATCCTTGAACACGGCTACACGATGGCGGTCATTCCCACGAAATATCCGTCACAGGGGCCGAATGTGAATACCCCTGCGGATGTCGAAAAAATCCGCCGTATCCTGGAGAAGGAAAAGAGCGGCAATCGGTGAGGTCCTTCCGAGTCCTTCGCTTCGCTCCAGGATAAACTCCGTGAAGAATTGAATCATAACAGGATGACAACAAAACGGGATTCTTCGCCTGACGGCTCAGAATGACAATGCGACACAGTCTTCGACTCCGGCATGACGGCCGTGACGGCTTTTTGCGGCCCCGTCATGTTGATCCTGGTTTCCTGTCCGGGATCAATCCCGGCGGCAGAGAAGCCGTAGAACGGCGTATCCGCCGATGAGCTGAAAGAGGATACCGGGCAGGCCGACCCTGAAGTCGGCCAGCGCCGCGGTCCATGAACCGGTTATGATCCATTCGGCCATTCCACCCGTGACCTGATAACCCAGGACGGCGAGCGCCACGGCAGGAAGGGACAGCCCGAACAGGCGGGCGGCGGTGGAAGCGAAAAATGCGAGAAGGATGGATTTCGCGAGGATGACCGACAACATCGACGCAGGGGGCATGCCGGTAAGAAAGTGATTGGCGACAGGGGAAAGGATCGCTGTCGCCAGTGCCGCCGGCCACCCGAACCGATAACCGGCGATGAGGGTGAAGAAGTAGATCGGCAGCAGTGTCGGGCCGCCGTTGGGCGCCAGGTGGCAGATCGCGGGAAACGCGATGTTCCCTGTGACAAAAAGCAACGTATAGAAATAGAAGCGCGCCTCCTTGACCGAAAGCGGCGTCAGTATGGCGCAGGATGGGGCTGTACTGATCATGATGGGCTCCTTAAATTCCGGCAGATTTGTTTGCCTGGCAAGTGTCCTGTAAACCGTTTCGCAGGCTTTCATCAATCGGCATGGAATCACCGATGGCAACCTGCTGTTTCGCACGGTTGCCGAAATCAGTCAATCAATACTTTCATGGAGGATGTCTTTTTTCGTTTACTGACTTTCCACGATACCTCTGAGACGAAAAGACGCTAAATTTTAACCCTTGATCTAAGTAAGATCTGATTTCCCGTTATTTTCGTTCCAGATGTTCTCTCATACAAAAAAATTAAAAACAGGAAATAAGTTGCAATAAAAGCGCACCTCCTCGTGATCGATGATCTCGCGCTTGCTCCCATGACGGACCCGGAAAGAAGAGATCTCCTGGCAGTCATCGAGAAAAGGCACGGACTTGCCTCAACGATTGTGGTCAGCCAACTGCCTGTAGATCACCGGCATGAGCAGATCGGAGATTCCACCATCGCCGATGCCATACTCGACCGTCTGATCCAAAACTCCCGCAAGATAAACATGCAAGGAGGATCTTTGAGAAAGAAATATGCAAACTTGACCTGAAAAACCGTTTATGAGAAAGAACAAAAAACAGCGTCGCTTCGCTCGGACAAAAGCGGCCGATTTCAGCGCGAATAGGCGGTATACTAAACAAAAAATGAAAAACTGCTTTTACTTTGGATTGGTATCTAAATAACCATGAGAAAGGAATTTTTATATTAAATGTTAGTCAACCAGGATGAAACTACAAGTTTTCAGGCGGTTCATACGAAGGAGCAAATAGAAGATATTGTGCGACTCGCTCGTGAGATTTGGCAGGGGCACTATACGCCGATCATCGGCCAGAAACAAGTTGACTATATGTTGGAGAAATTCCAGAGTGAGGAAGCGATAGCTGAACAGCTTGGCGAGTCATATGAGTATTACCTTATTATTCATCAAGGGCAAAGTGTCGGTTATGTGGCCATCGTGCCGGATGGAAATGAACCCACCCTCATGTTAAGCAAGATCTACGTCAGGAAGTCTGAATGTGGCAATTATTTGGGAAAGAAGAGCCTGCAATTTGTGGAGAACCTCTGCCTTAAGAGACTGTGTCGTAATCGTTTTAGAGCACGAAATATAGACGTTCTTTGACAAAGGAATATAGAAAACGAGTAAAAAAGGCCTTCTTGGTTACGTTTTGTGGCTGGAGATCAGGGGGGCTTCCGTTT
>Ga0302246_1000171_pt1 | contig 65521 bp, 56 predicted proteins | sample AAG_UR_Trp_MG_FD_193533 | JGI IMG/M metagenome (GOLD analysis project Ga0302246, IMG submission 193533) | Enriched activated sludge microbial communities from anaerobic digester in WTTP, New Holstein, Wisconsin, United States - AAG_UR_Trp | ecosystem: Engineered > Bioreactor > Anaerobic >... | reverse complement strand
GCCTTTTTACGCTTTTTTGTGTTTACTCGCATCAGTGGCTCCTTTCTTTGATTGGTGTCAAAGTCTGCGGGATTTTCCCACAGAGGGAGCCACTTTTCAACTTTCAACTAAAAATTGTATATCACCTGCCACGGCGGTGGAGTATGGACTCATGGTAGCGTTGATTGCGGCAGTGATAATTACTGCTGTAGGTTTAATCGGAACGAATTTGAATGCGCTTTTCGATAAGGTTGCCGATAAAATAAAATAGGAGGGTAAGTCTTGTAGAAAGAATTGGTGTCTATGTTCATAGACAAACCATTTATCAATGAGGGGTAAGCGATTCATAGAATCGCTTACCCCTCATTGAAACAAAGTATTTTATAGGCTGATACAATGAAATACGAACAAAAATGTCCTTTGCTTATAAAGAAATTAGAAGCCTTCCTGAGAAGCGATGGCGGAGCGACGTCAGCAGAGTATGCGATCATGGCATCCCTTATTGCCGCGGTCATTGTATTGGCCGTTACCGCCTTTGGCGTGGCGGTTAAGGATTTATTTGAAGCCGTGCAGATACCTTGATGTCATGATGTGAAACGAGCCGGCAGGTTTAGTATTTTTTTATGGTTTATTGCAGATGGATTTTATCGAAGTTGCGCTTTTTATTGTTTTGTTCATCGCTATTATGACGGATCTTTCATATCGAAAAATACCGAATGCCCTGACCTTTCCGGCGATGCTCTGCGGAGTGGGGATGCATATTTATTCAGGCGGCTGGGGTGGCTTGGGGTTCAGCACCCTGGGGATCGTGACCGGGATCGGACTGCTGTTCGTTTTCTACCTCTTCGGCATGATGGGGGCAGGGGATGTCAAGCTCATGGGGGCCGTCGGCAGCTTCCTGGGGCCGGCCGGGGTGTTCCAGGCGTTTCTCTTCACGGCTCTGGCCGGGGGGATTTACGCCGTTGCGGTGTTGGCGGTCAAGGGACAGCTGCTGCGTTTTGTGAAGAGGATGGTTCGTTCATTGTACCTGTCGTTGGCACAGCGGAGACCGGTTTTGCTGCCGGAGGAAGGGCAGGCGTTGCCGGTGCTTTGCTACGGCGTCGCCATTGCCGCAGGAACCGTTACGTCATTGTTTGTCAAGTTTTAACACCCCAACGGGGTTGGTTCTTTTAGAGAATCAAGATAGGACAGCGCGACTCTTCGCTTGGAGTGGCTCAGGGCAGGGGCGCAGCCTTTGACGACACCCATGTTGGAATGTCGTCATTCTGAGGAGCGTAGCGACGAAGAATCCCGGGGATGAAAAGAGAGATCCTTCGCTTCGCTCAGGATGACAAAAAAATGCTCAGGATGACAAGTAAGCATACAGGTGGCAAAAAACGTTCTGGATGGCAAGTAAGTATTCAGGATGACAAAAAAATGCTCTGCATGACTGGGAATGCATAAATGGACAAGGAAATACCAGGATGAGGAGAAAATGCCCGGGATGAAAAGGAAATGACCGGGAAGGGCGACAAGATACACGGGATGACAAGTAAGTACGCAGGATGGCAACGGTTTGCGGGCTTTGCCGGGGCTGACAGTCAAGCGAATTTCTTAAAGGAGCGGATAAAATGGACATCAAGAAGATAGGGGAAGAAATCCGGAGCCGGGTATCGGCACCGGTCGTCATGCTCGTGGCCGCCCTGGTGATCGCCGCCGTGGTCGCCTTCTGGAGTTACGGTCTGTTGCAGAAAAAAACGGGTCCGACGGCCGGAGAAGGCGTGTCGCAACCCATTACGGTCGCCGCTTTTGAAATCAAGCTGGGCACGGTGCTCACTGCGGAGCTCCTGAAAACACGGCCGTACATAAAGGAGAGCCTGCCGCAGGGATATTTCCCGAATCCCGCCGCCGCCGTCGGCCGTGTGGCTCTCTACCCGATCCAGGTCAACGAACCCGTCACGGAATCGAAGCTGGCCCCCGTGAATGTGAAAGCGGGCGGCATGGCGGCGGTGGTGGCGCCGAAGAAGAGGGCCATGGCGGTCAAGGTTGACAAGGTGATCGGCATCTCCGGCTTCATCCGCCCCGGCCACCGGGTCGATGTCCTGGTTTCCCTGAGCAAATCCGAAGAGGACAAGGTTCCCAATACGATTACGAAGATCGTCCTGGAAAATATCCTTGTCCTGGCGGCGGGACCGGACATTGAAGAAGCCGAAGGCAAAAAGGAAAAGCCGGTTACGGTCGACGTGATTACCCTGGAAGTCACTCCCGAAGAGGGAGAAAAACTGGCCCTGGCGGCCACGGAGGGAAAGCTCCAGTTGGCCCTGCGGAACTACACCGATACGGAGGACGTGAAGACACGGGGAACGACCTTGTCCCGTCTTCTGGCTTCCTATAGCGAAGCGGCGCCGGCGGCGAGCGCACCCGGCGTGCGGCCGGTGAGGACGCGAACAGCGCCTCCGGCGGCGCCACCCCGAACCTTTACGGTGGAAATCATCAAAGGCGGCAAAATCAGCGAAGAGAAATTCACGAGGGGGGGAGAATGATGAGTCCTCATAAGCCTGGCCGATTGACGGCCGTCGTTGCGGTAGCCAGTGTGGTTTTGTTCTGTTTGGCGTTTCTCCATCCCGCCCAGGCGGCGGTTCCCGTCAAACTCCGGATGGATCCGTCGGTTACGCAGAAACTGAGCCTGACCACGGGCCAGTCCCTGGTTGCGGAAACCAGTGCCGATGTCCGGCGGGTGGCCCTGGGGTCGGCGGATTTCGCGGACGTGAAGGTCCTCTCGACCCGTCAACTTTATTTCATCGGATTAAGTCCGGGTGTTACAAATGCGACCCTCTGGGGAGCCGACGGCCGGGTTGCCGCCATGATCGATATCGAGGTGCTCCCGGATGTCGTAAGGCTTCGAGAGAAGATTTACGACGTGCTTCCGAACGAGAAGAATATCCGGGTCACGGCCCACCACGACAGCCTCGTCCTTTCCGGCACCGTTTCCAGCGCCGCGAACCTGTCCCAGGTGTTGACGATGGCCGAAGCCTACGCCCCGAGGGACAAGGACAGGAAGGGGAAGATCATGAATCTCCTCGAGGTCGGAGGGGTTCACCAGGTGATGCTCGAGGTGCGTGTCTCCGAGATGTCGAGAACCCTCCTGCGGCGCTTGGGTGTCAATTTCGCTTACGTGAGTGAGAGCGGCAATACATTTGGTGTTTCCATGTTGAAAAATTTAACCAGTGTGACGGAGACACTTTTGACAAGAGAGATCAAAGGACTTTCCGGTTTGGTAAGTCCCGAAGACACACTGAATTCGTTAGGCGTGGGGAGCAGTGTCGGCCTGATTTTCCGCTTTTTGGGAGGGGGAGCTTCGTGGACGCCCTTCATCGACGCTCTTAAAGAGAGCGGTTTGACAAAAATTCTTGCCGAACCGACCCTGATTACCACGAGCGGACGTGAAGCGAATTTTCTGGCGGGCGGCGAATATCCCATTCCGGTTCCCCAGTCCGGTACGGGGGGCGGGACAACGATCACAATCGACTATAAAACGTTCGGCGTGGGTCTGAATTTCACGCCGACCGTTCTCAGCAACGAAAAAATCAGCATGGCCGTGAGCCCGGAGGTTTCGGAATTGGATTTCACGAACGCCGTGGCCATCTCGGGATATGTCGTTCCGGCCCTGACCACGCGGCGCGTTTCGACGGTGATCGAACTGGCCGATGGCCAGAGTTTCGCCATCGCGGGTTTGCTCAAGGAGGATGTCCGAGAGGTCGTCTCGAAGTATCCCGTTCTGGGCGATATTCCTATCCTGGGGGCGTTGTTCCGGAGCACCTCGTTCCAGAAGAATGAAACGGAGCTGGTCGTCATCGTGACGCCCCACCTGGTGAAACCCCTGGACATGGCGAAGCAGACCCTGCCGACGGACCAGTACGTGGAGCCGAACGATTTCGAATTCTATCTGCTGGGAAGCCTGGAAGGCAGGGGCGAACCCGAGTCCAGGTCGGCAACGAGGAGCTCCTTGCCTGTCCCGCCGGGCCAGGGAGGGCTTGAAGGAGATTTCGGCCATATCGCGCCATAAACGACAGGAGAAAACCATGAAACAGAAAATCATCATCCTTGCCGGTCTGTGCGCCGCCCTGATCTTTGTGGCGGGTTGCGGCCCGAGCCGTGTGGAAATGGATTACGGTACGTCCTACCAGTTGCAGAAGTTCAACCAGACCCTGAACCCGGAGGCGGAACGGAACCTGGAGCCGGTGACCGGGTTAAGCGGCCAGGCCGTACAGGGGAACCTGGACAAGTACCAGAAAGGTTTCGAGAAGGAGTCGGCTGCTGCGACGACGTATCAGTTCAGCATCGGGTCCATGGGGGGAGAGTAGAAAAGAGAAGAGGTGAGGGCTATGAGAAGGAGACGGTCTTCTCAAAAAGGCGCGGCGGCGGTGGAGTTCGCGATCGTATTGCTGCCGCTTATCCTGATTACGTTCGGGATCATCGAATTCGGGACGTATCTGTATAACCAGCAGGTGATCACCAATGCGAGCCGGGAAGGAGCGAGGGCGGGTATTGTGGCAAGCAGTCCAAGGGTCACACCGGCAGCCATAAAAAGTATCGTTGATAATTATGCTGCGGATAACCTGGTGACGTTCGGGACTTCGAATTCTCCCGGGGTAATAGTGACCGGTTACGCTTCAGATGCTGATTTCGGAGACGATTTGACGATTCAAGTCACATATAACTATTCTTTTCTTGTGATTCCAAATTTTATCGCAATGGAAAAAGTGCGAACGATGCAGGCGACGACGGTCATGAGGTATGAATAGACGATCCTTTTTGCAGGAGGAACAAAAATGAAAAATCCGGCAATGCTGTCCAAGCAGACAAAGGGTAAGCGTGGGGCTGTCGCCGTTTATGTCGCCATTCTCTTGGTTGTTTTTATTGGTTTTACCGCGCTTGCGATTGACGTTGGTTACATGATGGTTACAAGAAACGAGCTTCAGAATGTGGCTGACGCATCTGCCTTGGCGGCAGCCCGAAAGCTGGGGATGATATACAAAGCGATGACCCCCAATCAGCAAAATGATTACAAATTAACCGGAGATGATTTATCAGCTATAAGAAAAGTGGCAATTGATGTCGCTAAGGCAAATAAGGCAGGAGGAACACAGATTAATTTGATTCCCACAGAAATACTTGTGGGCACATGGAATCCGAAGAGAACAAATCCTGGACCGTTCTTAACTGTCGAAATTGGCTCAGATGATGCTCCAGATGCAGTGGAAGTGACGGCAAGAAGAGATGGTACTGCAAATAATAAGCTTGTGATGTTTTTTGCTGGAATATTTGGCGCGGACACAGCGCAGGTCGGAATTACTGCTACAGCTACTGCAGCTTTAACAGGACCCCCTAGCGTACCCGAGGGTGGACTAGTTCTTCCAATAGGCATTCCTACTGCATGGTTCGATGAAGATTTTTGTCATGACAATATAGCCTTTAAGCCAACTGACGACCCTGAGGGATGTGCAGGTTGGCATACGTATAAGGAAAAAACAGCCAGTGCTGAAACTCTTAAAGAAATCATGCAAAGATACTTGCCTTTGGAGTATAGGAATAAAAAATATGACGACTTGTCTAAATATCCTATGTACTTAAGCCCGGAAACAATTTTTGGAGAAACTGAGTATCGATTTACAGGAGGAACAAATGCTTCAGTATTCGAACCATTTTACTATTTATGGGATTATTTCCGATCCAGGGATTTGCCTGACACGCGAGACGATACATGGGTAGCGAATATTGTGGTGTACGATTACCCAGACTGTAGTAATCCAAATAAAAAGATTGTGGTCGTTGGACTTACGGAAGTTGAAATAACGGCGGTCGAAGGTCCTCCTGACAAAACTATTGTGGCTAAAGTAAACTGTAATAGTTTCAAAGATATGAGGGGGAGTGGCACAAATTACGGTGTTAAAGGAACGATCCCAGGATTAGTTAAATAAAATGCCATGATTAGTAATTTTATTAAATAGTAAAATATTTATGATGCGTTATTTAGGTATATGGAAACGAAAAAGCTAAACATTCGCCTGTCCAGGATGGATGAGGCCCTGAGACAGGAATTTATACGGATCATCACCGGCGTCGAGGGATGCCATGTTTATGGCGATGACGACGCGGGGATTGCGGATCTTCTCATCATGCAGCTGGGAGACAAGCCGGAGGAGGAATTCAACCTGGTTTACCAGGCCATGAAAACGGGGGCCGCCCGGAAAATTTTCCTGACTTCCAAGTCCATCAAGCCGGAAGTCCTGATCGAAGCCATGAGGGCGGGGGTCAAGGAATTTTTTTCGCAGCCCGTCAGGGAGGATGAAGTCCGGAGCGCCCTGCAGAAGCTCCTGGAAAAAAAACAATTCGGTCAGGCGGCGGCGAGCCGGAAAACACCAGGGAAACAAGGACGGATCATCAACGTGGTGGGCAGCAAGGGAGGCGTCGGGACGACCACGGTGGCGGTCAACCTGGCGAACAGCCTGCAGGAATCGGACAAGAACAGGTCCGTCGCCCTGATGGATATGAACCTCCTGTTCGGGGAGATTCCCCTGTTCCTGGGGCTTCAACCGACTTTCGACTGGTCGGAGGTGGCGAAGAACATCTACCGCCTGGATGGGACATACCTGATGAGCGTCATGTCCCGCGACGGCTCCGGCATGTACGTTCTGCCTTCTCCCGCCAGGGTGCTGGAGGATGTCCGGATCAATCCCGCCATCATTACGACGCTGCTGCAGGAGATGAAAACCCTGTTCGACTTCATCGTGATCGACAACGGGCAGTCCATCGACGATCTTGCCCGGTCGACCGCCAAGCTGTCGGACACGCTGATCATCGTGACCCTTTTGAGCCTGCCCTGCATGATCAACGTGAAGCGGATCCTGGAAACCTTCCGTACTTTCGGATACCCCACCGAAGAGAAGATCCGGATTCTGGTCAACCGTTACCAGAAGCGTTCCCTGATCAGCCTGGAAGACGCCGGAAAATCCCTCAATAAGCCGGTCGCATGGAGCATTCCGAACGACTTTCAAAACACGATGGCGGCGATCAACCAGGGCAAGGCCCTGGCCGTGTTGAATCCCTCGGCCGAGATCTCCGCCAGTTTCCGGGATGTGGCCGCCCAGGTATCCGGAGGGGGCGTCAGAAAGAAGGGTTTTTTTTCCTGGCGCTGACTGAGAAAAGAATATTTTGAATCGAGGCGATGACTTATGTGGAATACGCAAGGGGGAAACGGCAGTTCCTTTGCAGTCAGTAACGAATACAACGAACTCAAGGCGCGCGTGCATGACCGTCTTCTGGGCATGCTGGATCTGTCTCTGCTGAACACCCTTTCCGAGGGGGATCTGCAGCGGGAAATCCGCCGCCTGACGACGAATATCCTCGCGGAGGAAGGGATGCGGACGCCCCTGAACGCCGACGAGCGGGAGCGCCTGTACCAGGAAATCCAGGACGAAACGATGGGGCTGGGTCCCATCGAACCCTTCATGAAGGATCCCACGGTGTCCGATATCCTGGTGAACACGTATCGCCAGATCTACGTGGAACGCTTCGGAAAACTGCATCTGACCGAGGCGAGATTCAAGGACGACGCCCACCTGAGAAAGATCATCGACCGCATCGTTTCCTCGGTGGGGCGGCGCATCGACGAATCCACGCCCATGGTGGACGCCCGCCTCAAGGACGGTTCCCGGGTCAACGCCATTATTCCCCCTTCCGCCATCGACGGGCCGGCCCTGTCGATCCGGCGTTTTGCCGTCGATCCCCTGGAGATGGAGAATCTCATCGTCCTCAAAAGCATCACGGCGGATATCGGGGAGTTGCTGAAGGGAATCGTGAAGGCAAGATTGAACGTGCTTATTTCCGGAGGAACCGGCACCGGCAAGACGACGCTCCTGAATGTCCTGTCGCGCTTCATCCCTGCGGATGAACGGATTGTGACCATCGAGGACTCGGCGGAACTTCAGCTCAAGCAGGAACACGTGGTGAGGCTGGAAACCCGGCCGCCGAACATCGAAGGGAAGGGGGAAATCACCCAGCGCGACCTGGTGAGAAACAGCCTGCGTATGAGGCCGGACCGGATCATCGTCGGCGAGGTCCGCGCCGGCGAAGTGGTGGACATGCTCCAGGCGATGAACACGGGCCACGACGGTTCCCTGACGACGATTCACTCGAACTCACCGCGGGATGCCCTCCTGCGCATGGAAACCCTGGTGGCCATGGCGGGACTGAGTATCCCGACCGAGGCGATCCGCCGTTACATCAGTTCGGCCCTGGACGTGGTGATCCAGATCGCCCGCCTGATCGACGGCAGCCGGAAGGTGGTCAGCCTGTCGGAGATTACGGGCATGGAGGGAAATGTCATCACGATGCAGGAAATTTTTTCCTTTGAACAGACCGGCGTGACCGAGGAAGGGGAAGTGAAGGGGCGGTTCAGGATGACGGGGGTCATGCCCCGCTTCATCGACCGGTTCAAGGCCAACGGTATTCCGGTTCCCTACGAGACGCTGGATCCACGGAACGTCATGGAAATATGAAACTCTCAAGATAACGGAGTTGATATGCAGATCCTGCCAGCCGTTTTAATTTTCCTTGCCGTGGTTCTCCTGATCGAGAGCCTGTTCCTCCTGGGACGGACCCGATGGAATCCTGAAAAGCGCCGAATCAGGGCTCAGTTGCGCCAGTTGTCCGGGGAACCCTACGGAAGCCGGGACATCGACGTGGTGCGGCGGCGCATCATGAGCGAGATTCCCTGGCTCAACCGTTTTCTGCTCCGAGTTCGTGTCCCGGTCGTCACGCGCCTGGAGCGCATGGTCGTCCAGGCCAACCTGCCCCATCCCCTGGGATTCTACCTGCTTTTATCGGGTCTTCTGTTCGCGGTAGGCGTTCTCCTGTCATCGATCGCCGTCCGGTGGTTCTGGCTGCGTCTGGTCATCGGGATCATGCTTGGTTTGCTTCCCATCCTGTACATCCACTTGAAGAAGCGCAACCGGATCGCCAAATTCGAGGAACAGCTCCCGGAGGTGCTGGATATGCTGGCCCGGTCCCTCAAGGCCGGTCATGCCTTTACCGGGGGCATGCAGATGATCAGCCAGGAGTTCGAAGAGCCGGCGGGCACCGAGTTCGGCAAGACCCTCGACGAAATCAACTTCGGCGTGGCCTATGAGGACGCGCTGAAAAACCTGGTCGCCCGGGTCGACAGCGACGATTTGAAACTCTTCGTTATTTCGGTGGTCATTCAGCGGGAAAGCGGTGGAAATCTCGCCGAGATCCTGGAGAACATCGCCCGGCTGATCCGGAGCCGTTTCGTCCTGAAAGGGCAGATCAAGACCCTGACGGCGGAGGCGCGCCTGTCGGCGATCATTCTGGCGGGTCTGCCCTTCTTCGTCGGCTTACTGATTTTTTTCACGAATCCCGACTATGTCAAGATGCTGTTCGCCGATCCCATCGGGCATGTCATGCTGGCCGGCGCCGGCATCATGATGGTCCTGGGGATCATCGTCATGAAAAGAATGATCCAGGTGAAGGTGTGAGGTGGCCATGATCAACGAAACCGTCGTCATTTCCATGCTGATTTTTGCGGGACTGGTGCTCCTTATCCTTTCCGGTTTCCTTTTTTTCCGGAAAACGACGAAAAAAAAGGAAATCATCGATAAAATCGACCGGTACGTGGCAACGGAAAGGAGAAGCGGCGAGCAGAAATCAGGCAAGGGCCCTTCGATGAAGCAGTTCTTCGCCAACCTCGCCGAAAAGCTCGCCCCCCTGTCGACGCCGAAAAAGGAAGCGGAACTCAGCCATCGGCGCCAGAAACTGACGATGGCCGGTTACCGCCGGACCGGCGACGTCGTGCTGTTTTACGGCAGCAAGGTTCTCCTGGCAATCCTTTTACCCGTGTCGTTGTTTCTTTGTCACCTCCTGTTCGGCATCCTCATGGAACGGTCCGTTCTTCTCGTGGCCCTCATTCTCATCGCTTTACTCGGGTTTTATGCGCCGGATGCATGGGTCCATTTCGCAGTCGCTCACCGGCAGGAAAAAATCCGGGAGGGATTTCCCGATGCCCTGGATCTCATGGTGGTCTGCGTCGAGGCGGGGATGGGGCTTGACCAGGCGATCAAGCGCATTTCCGATGAAATGAAAATAAGCAACAAGGTTATCAGCGACGAATTCGGACTGATGACCCTGGAGATGAGGGCGGGACGCTCCCGCAAGGACGCAATGCGGAACCTGGGTACGCGGACGGGCGTGGAAGACGTAAAAAGCCTGGTCACGCTCTTGATCCAGACGGACACCTTCGGAACCAGCATCGCCCAGGCCCTGCGCGTACACTCCGATACGATGAGAACGAAACGGAGGCAGAGAGCCGAGGAGATCGCCACGAAACTGCCGGTGAAGCTCCTGTTCCCGCTTTTGCTGTTCATCTTTCCGGCCCTGTTCGTCGTGATTATCGGTCCCGGGGCGATCCGGATTTACCGTGCCCTCATCCAGACGCACTTCGGGGCTGGATAGGGAAGAATCGGCAATCATCTTGTAAATTGAAGGCGAGGAAAAAGCGATGAAAGCGACAACGAGATACCGAAAAATCGGTTTGCAGGGGACGCTCCTGTTTTTTGTCCTGATGACAGTCGCGGCGTGCTCCCCATCCAGTGTGAACTGGAGCAGCCTGAAATTCTGGGAGTCCGGAAAGCAGGGTGTGGTCATGGACGACAAGGCCGTGAACGATTTCGTCGCCAAGATCCGGAAGAAGCCGGGAAACGCGGAGTCACATTACCTCCTGGCCTCCTATTACCAGCAGCGGGGACGCTACGGCGAGGCGATCGCGGAATACGACAAGGTGATCTCCATCGATCCGGCCCATGTCAAGGCCTACAATGGAAAAGGGATCTGCCACGACCAGAGGGGAGAGCACCGCGAGGCCGTTGCGAGCTTCGAGCGGGCGATTTCCCTGGACGGCAACCTGGATTACCTGTGGAACAACCTCTGTTACTCCTTGTTGTTGCAGAAAAAGCACGATGAGGCGATTGCCGCCTGCAGAAAAGCCCTCACGTTGAACGAAAAGAACAACCGCATACGAAACAACCTTGCCCTGGCCTATGCCTTGGCAGGGCAATACGATGCGGCTTTCCGTGAGTTCGAGGCCGCAGGGAACGGCCATCGGGATTACGCGCACCTGAAAATGGGTGCCGTTTATTACGACAAGGCGATGTTCAACCGGGCTGTGGAACAGTATCGTGCCGCCCTGGCCTTGAATCCCGCATCGGACAACGCGAAAAAAGGGTTGCAGGCGTCGCTGGAGCTGTTGAAAATCGCGGATGCGGCAAACGCGAAACCGGTTCAAGGGGAAACCGGGAAAGAAATTTTGCCCGGTTCGGCCGCCGCCATACAACTTCCTGCCGTCATCGATGAGGCGAAGGCCGCCCAACAATTTCGAGTTGCCGATAAGCTCTATGAAAAAGGGCTGTTCCAGGAGGCAAAAAAGCACTATGACCGGGCCCTTCAGTTCAACCCGATGCTGACCGGCGCCCGTAAGGGGCTTGCCGCGTCGGAGGCCCTGGCCCGCATTGCCGAGACTCCGTCACGCAACGAAATTGCCGGAAAAACGAAAGGCCGTGAAATCAATGAGATTCTGGTTGCGGCGTCTTACCGTGATGTCGGGATCGAGGTTTCCAACGGTAACGGGAAAAGGCACATGGCCAGAGATATCGGAAAATATCTCAGAAGAAACGGGTTTAAAGTTGTCCGCCTCACAAACGAGAAGAATTTTAATCGTGCCAGGGGCAGCATCTATTACCAGAAAGACTACCGTGCTTTGGCGGATCAGATTGCGGCGAAAATTCCGGAACTTTCCTTCATCGAGGAAATGAAGCGTTCAGCGAGGCCGAACGTGAAAGTGAAGGTTGTCCTCGGAAAAGACCTGGTTGCCAACCATCCAATTTACCGCAACTGAATTTACGTTTGGAGTCATTATAAATCTTTCAAATTATTGAACATTGTCAAAGGGTAAAAAGGATCATAATGAAGATTAAATATGGCCGTGTGATCATCGCGATGACAGTTCTGTCGTTTCTGTTCCTCTCGGGTTGTTCCTGGTGGAACAAGGACCAGGGGCCCCTGCAGGGGGACGGCTACCGTAAGATGCTGGAGTTGCAGAAAGCGAAAGCCGCCGCGATGAATCCGGAAATCGACGCGGTAAAGAAACTGAAAGAGCCCGACGCCGCAGAGATGGAACGGCTGGGGGATCAGTACATCCGCCAGGGAAACCCCAACATGGCGTTCGTGTACTATGACAAGGCGATCGGGATGGATCCGAAACGAAGCGCCGTGTTCTACAAACGGGGTCTGCTTCTGCTTTCCAGGGGAATGCTGAACGAGGCGGACGCCGAGTTCGACGCAATCCTGAAGAACGATGCCAACTATGCCCTTGCTCACGAGGGGAAGGGGAGGGTTGCCCTGGCTCGTGGAAACCTGGAGGAATCCCAGGAACAATTCATCCGGGCGCTCAGGCTGAAGGAGGATCTCTGGCAGGCTTATTCATTTCTGGGGATTATTTCGGATAGAAAACAACAATTTGATGTTGCAATCGGCTATTACCACAAAGCCATCGCCATCAATCCAAAATCGGGAGATCTTTTCAACAATCTCGGCATGTCCTATACTTTGGCCGGAGAATATGAAAAAGCGCTTCAGGCCTATGTGACGGCTGCGGACCTGAAGCAGGATAAGAAAAACAGGATCTACGCCAACATGGGTATTGCCCTGGGTAAACTGGGGCGTTACGATGAGGCCTTGAAAGTCTTTAAAATGGCCGGTGACGAAGCATCGGCCTATAACAATCTGGGTTGTATTTACCTGGCGGAAGAGAAGTATGCCGAAGCGATTGCAGCCTTTCAGAAAGCGATGGAAGTGAATCCCAAATACTATGTAAAAGCCAGGGAAAACATGTTGAGAGCCGAGGCGATGATGAAGGGTGCTGAATCGCTCAATTAAGCACGTATTCGTTATTACAGTTCATGAATCCCGATACCGTTCGAATCATTGATAAGTATATCGGACAGCCGCTTTGCTTTATCCTGACCATTCACCGTCATTTCCTGGAACTGTTTTCTCTGCGTAAGCATCCCATCCCTCGCATTCGGAAAATTCTTTTTATCAAGCTTGTTGAACAAGGCGCGACGGTATTGGCATACACGGCAATGCAGGAAGCCATCGAGCGCTATGGAAGACAGAACGTCTTTTTTTGTGTCTTTGAAGAGAACAGGGCTATCCTCAATGTAATGGATATCGTTCCGTCTGAAAATATTTTTGCTGTCCGGCATGCCAATATTTTTGTTTTTTTCATCGACATATTGAAAATGATTCGGCTTACGCGAAGAATTGGAATCGATGCTACAATCGATATGGAATTTTTTTCAAGGGCCTCCGCCATCATGGCATACCTCGTAGGCGCTTCATGCAGGGTCGGACTTCATCGCTTCAACAGCGAAGCTCCATACAGGGGAGATCTCATGACGCATCGCCTGCAATACAATCCCTATCTCCATACGGCAAAGACTTATCTCCTGCTCGTTAAGGCCCTTGAGATGGATCAGCAGGATTTACCTCTTCCCAAATATCCGGCCTGTGATCTCGCTGTTTCTGCTCCAACGTTCATTCCTCGGGAAGACGAAAAAATCAGAATGGTTTCACGTTTACAAAACGAGGGAATCATGCCGTTTCAAGGTCCCGTAATCCTGTTGAATCCCAATGCAGGCGATATGCTGCCGCTGCGCAAATGGCCGACAGACCGCTTTGCGCAACTCGCGAAGAGGATACTCGATGCTTATCCGGCGGCCCAAATAATTATTACCGGCACGGCATCAGAAAGAGAAAGCGGACGCTTGATCGGCAGAGAGATCGCTTCTTCCAGGGCTTTTAATCTTGCCGGTGAGACTACGTTGAGAGAATTGCTCACCCTATATACGATGGCAGACATATTGGTTACAAATGACAGTGGCCCCGGGCATTTTGCTTCTCTTACCGATATCCACAACATTGTCCTTTTCGGCCCGGAAACGCCCCGATTATTTGGGGCAATCGGCGGAAACCATCATTGCCTGTCAGCATATCTGTCCTGCAGTCCGTGCGTAAATGTCCATAACCATCGTTTTTCTCCCTGCAAAAACAATCGATGCATGAGCGCCATCACGGTTGACCGCGTAATGGACGTCATCAGAAAATGCATTGAACAATTTCCTAAATACTGAAAAGCTTGACGTTTTGGTTAATCGTGCGACCAAAATTTCATTGAATGATTTTCCGATAAAGAACGGCGGCGCGATCTTGCTTGACAACAAACCACATCTTGTCATCCTCGAAATATTTTCGGTAGTTTGAGTCTATCTCAAGCAGGGCAATATGAAACGGGTATTGGTTTGACCAAGCGTCGAAATCGGATTTTTTTGCTTTGACATAACGTAACAAAAATTCGTCCTCGTATAGCTCGCAACGGTCGTCGATGAAAACGCGGAAACCGGGTGTATGGTAGATAAGAAAACCTCCCAAGAGCATATCATTAAAAATAGGGGTTCCTTGGGGAACTTCCTTCTCGATCGCTTTCAGTTCTGGAAGAATTTCAACCGGCCAGTGAGCCGCGTCGAGTTTCACCCATTTCTGATCTGTGGAGGAAAGCTTTCCCGAACCCTGGCAGGCAAGTAAAGCAACGGCTACGATTACAGCAGGAAGAACATATTGTAAGCGGGATCGTTTTCCCGTTTCCCTGCCATTCTTTCTGATCTGGAAGGTTATCAGGCCCCTGTTGCCAAGCGATGTGACCCAACGGCAATAAGGAAAGATTTCCGCGATGGCGATGACTGCCACCACTGCGAAAAGAGGGGCATGCCTGATTCTGGAAAAGGAAAGAATGAGCCAGACCAGGGGGATATACCAGGTTATCCTTCTTTCTTTCACATCGGTTCCGGCCAGCAAGACAAAATAGAATAAACCTAAGCAAAAAACGATCGCTACGGTTACAAATGACGTGGGGTCGCCGTGGCGGAGGAGATTTAAAACAGAAGCATGTTCCTCTATGAGTTCAGCAGTCGCCTTTGAACCCATGATTTCAAGCCAGGCTAGGGGAAGGGCCTGGAAATACGGATTGAAATAAATTGTCGAGAAACAGAGAAGAGTGATGATCCACAATGCGTAAATCCATTTGAAACTTCGGATTGGGGTGTTGAAGCCAAACCGCCGGGCAAAAGTCCAACCTGTTACCGTAATGAGAAGGGTGCACAGTCCCCCCAATGCGCCGCCGTGGATATTGACCCAAATGAGAAAAAACGGTACCAGCCAGAACAGGCTTCCATAGCTTGTTCTTTTCATATCAATGTCGCACAGCTTTGCGAACAGAATCGCCAGAAAAAGTATCGTAAAAAGATGGGGCCGGACATGAAGGTTATGACTGGCGGCGGCTAGGGAGAAGGCCAAAATGAGAGAGCCGAGCATGAGATTCATACCGGAACGGTCGATTCGCAAAGCCAGGAGGGCATAGAGGGCCGCAATCAGAGAGACCGTCAGAACGAGGAGTCCATCAAAACCCGCAAGGCGGTGGACAAAAGCCATGAGACATTCACCGAGCCATTGTTGGGCAATCCAGGCGTTTCCGAAATGGCTGAAGGTATAAATATCCGCGCAGGGGAATCGGCCGTCAGCTAAAATATTCTTTCCAATGGTCACATGGAAAAAGGTGCCGGGATCACGAAAAAGCCTGCTTCTGCCGGCAATAAAAAGGAGGAGCCAAACAGATAAGAACACTGAGGTGCTGTAAGAAAAAAATGTCCTGAATTTCATGCTGACCAAACTTGATAAGGGGTCATTTTGTTTGGAATAGCCCTGTTTAAATACAGGAGGTCGAGTACTGAACTATATAAAAAGTTTAGGTAGACGGAAGAGTTGTTTATTTAGCCATATACATACTGTACTGAGGATAATCCCGCCCAAACCATCCAGTATGTAGTGCCAACCCAAAAGAACGGTTGATGCCCAAACAAGCAATACCCAAGGCACTGTTAAAACAAGAGTCCATCTCTGTGTAACTGCCAGCCAGTATGACGTGAGAGCAACCATAGCGACATGAAGACTTGGCATTGCGGAAATTCCTCCCAGCAGTATTCCACCCTTTGAAACTGCTTGGTCTACTCCATTTGAAATAATGCTTGCCACGTTATCCATGGCAGTTTTCGTGATTGTACCATCAAGATAGCCAAAAAGATCGGGGCAAAAAAAAGCAGGCCCCATCACTGGATTGAGAAGGCCGATGAATCTTCCGATATAAAAAAGCAAGATGAAAGAAATGCAGAATTGTACAATAATAATCGAGCCTCGGCTAATTACGATAAGAAGGAATAGTGCAAACAGTTCGATGAACCATCCACTATGATAAAGATAATCCCAAGGCGTTGCATTGATAGAGAAGCGGGTTATCCAGCAAAAAATCGGACCTTCAATTCTCCAAAAAAATGGATCGCGCCATTTTGTGACTCCATCTAACAATTTTAGGCTTAAGAGTGTAATATTGGATGTGCCAAGCACAATGAACGATGTTGCTAAGACGATAATTAATGAAGGAAAACCGCATGTGAAGAATCGAATTTCCCTTAGTGATCCGATTGTTACAAAAGGGACTTTACGATATGGTTTCCAGCGATGCCAAATTTCAGATATCAGCCCGATAGAAATCAAGAAACCATCCCAAAACAATCCAAGAAATAAAATGAACAAAAGTATACCAAGAAGGAGATAGGGTATGTCCTGAAACCAAAAAATGAATGGAGAATTCGCCAAAGTGGCGCCGATCAATGTTGAAAGTGTAGTAATGCAATAAATCAAAAAAATTAAAAGTATCGATTGTAAATCTACATTTTTTGTGAAAGCCATTGCGTGTAATTTTTTGTACATGTTAGATAATTAAGAAATTATTAAACAATAACTCGACAAGTTGTATGGCAGCGTCATCAAATCATCTGTTTGAACTTTAAAAATTTCTGAATCAGGCATCTTACAACGAACACGGTCAGGAGCGAAATCAGCGCCCCGCCTAGCACATCGGCGGGGAAATGTGCACCTACAAAGATACGCGATACACAGACAAACAAGGCAAATATCGCCAGTGCAATTTTCCAAACCCATGGAATACCGTGGGCCAGTGAAGCTGCCGTGAGGACTGCAAAGGCCGCATGACCTGAAGGAAAAGCCTGCGTTGTATCCGGGTACCCCAAAATGATGACAGACTGTTCTCCAAGAACAACCCAGGGGCGTGGCAAATTTAGTGTGCGCTTTAGAATCGGAACGAGCAGTGCGGATGTTAAAACATAGCTGACGGCAAAAACGGTGATGTTCTGCCAAGATATTATTGCGGGTTTGTACCATGATAATAGAAGAGTGAATGTAATATAAAAAGGGAATAAACTAGGATGGCCAAGACATGTGACGAAAAGCATGAACTGATCAAGCAAAGGTGTATGGAAGTGGTTGAGCAAAAGGAATATGTTTTCGTTAAGACCAAACCAGTCATAAAAAATATTTTTGGGAAAAGCCACAAACACCTCCGGGAAGATCCTAATTTTTATATTTAACAAGTGCGGGACAGTCAGGTTCGATGTCTGAAAACAGAAAAGTCCGAGGAAGCTAGCGGTTCCGCAGCAGAAAATAGACAATGATAAAGATCCCGAATACGATCAGAACCGCCATTTCCCAGGGCATGTCATTCCAGATATTTCGCATCTGCCAGTAAAAATTGGAAAAAATCTCCGAAGACTTGGATACCAGCACCCCGTATTCGACCATATTCCTTTCCTCCTTGTTAGAGACGCAGATTGGGGTTGTCAATGGCGGCCTATCGTATGTCCGATGCTTTTATGAGCCTGTTTCCCTTACAGGGTTAGAACTTTTATGCCCGATCTTTTCCGAAGTAATTGATCCAGGCCAATTCAAGCATATCCCTGGACAGAACGGGGGGCTGATCCAGGTAACGGCAGATATCCAGCAGACGGTGGACGAGATCGCGGGGCTCGGAACATCTCAGGGGGCGCTTCTCTTCTGCGTAGCGCTTCAGAAGGAACTCAACCAGGTTCGGGTCGTGACCATCGAGCCCATGCGCCGCGGCAACCTCCTGAAAAATGGATTTATACTGGTCAGGAGTGGGGGGGGCTATATAAAGGCGATACCCCATCCGGCGCAGAAACGCATCGTCTACAAGGCCGTTCAGATTCAGATTCGTGGCGAAGATGAGAAGCGGCTCGAACGGGACCTCGATCTTTTTTCCCGTATGCAGGGTCAGGTAATCTACACCCCGTTCCAGGGGAATGATCCAGCGATTCAAAAGATCGGCGGGATCGACCCGCTGGCGGCCGAAGTCGTCGATGACCAGGGTACCCCCGTTGGCCTTCACCTGGAAGGGTGCCTCGTAATACCCGACCATGCGGCTGTAGACCAGGTCCATGGTCTCGATCGTCATTTCTCCGCCGACAATGACCAGGGGGCGCTTGATTTTCACCCAGCGCTTGTCATATCCGTTGTTGCCGTTGCCGGTTTCGGTCTGTGAATGGTTGTGCTGGTCGTAAACCTTGATGATCTGGTTGTCCACCTCGATGGCATAGGGGATCCAGATCTCTCCGGGCTGTGCGGAGTGGAGCGATACGGCGATCGAGGTCTTGCCGTTTCCGGACTCGCCGAACATGAAAAGGCTGCGCCGTGAATGGACCGCCAGGCCGACGGTCTGCCTGGTCAACTCGGGCAGAACAAGTCCCGACAGGGCGTTCTCTATCAGCTCCGGCGATACCGGCTTACGGGTTTTGTTCTGCTGCGAAACCATGTTGCTGTAGGCTTGCAGGGAAACCGGGGTGGGGCCGATGTAGCCGTTGATTTCCAAGAGCCGGTTGGCTCGCTGCCAGCCCCGGTCGAGTATGGCGTAACGATGGTTGTGAAAGCCGTTCTGACCACGGATTTCGATCAGTTTTTCATGGTAGAGGTGCTGGAGCAAAGATTCCGTTATCGGTTCCGGCAGACACATTTTTTCGGCTGCCCGGGTCGTCGTGCAGTTGGCATCGGCGTAGACGGTCTTCAAAGCCAGGTCGGCCAGAAAACCGAAATCCAACTGTGTTTCTTCCGGAGTTTTGGGTGGGATGGGGGGCAAATTTTCATTCGAGACGGTGCAGTGCGATTCGTGCATGTTAAACCTCTTTCTTATCGAATTTGAAAACCGATGGTCTTACACCTTGGACTGGTTACGAGATGAAATCGCGAAGAACTTGATATTGCGATGGATTCTTCATCGACGTCGCTTCTCGGAATGACAAAAAAAGAACTTTTCGGGTGCATTTCGTCTTGTGAGCGGGAGCCTTGACGAACGCTTTTAAATTTCAATATGTATCCGTTAATATTAGGCATATTTATACCAGAAAGCCTTCGGATATGCACCGTAAAATTTGCATCAAAATATCGGATTTTCAAATCATTCCGTGTTGTGGTATGAATGCTTTGGATCGAACAGTGTGGACCGTCGTGAAAAGTCGATCATTATGGTCATTCTGAGTCCTTCGCTTCGCTCCAGGATCAACTCCGCGAAGAATCGAATCATAACAGGATGTTGAGAAACGAGATTCTTCGCCTGACGGCTCAGAATGACATTGCGACACAGCCTCTCGATCCGGCATCCAGTCAAATTCATTCCGGATCCCGTCTTTTGACGGAATGACGGGAATTGAGTGATTCAATTGCCGTGGTAATAAGTGGTAATGAGAGGAAGAGATTCTTCGGCTGACGCCTCGGAATGTCATTGCGACACGGTCTTTCGATCGGGCATTCATAACTGGATGGAAATGCTGGATTCCGGGTCGCGCTGCGCTTGCCGGGAATGACAAAACAGATGTTTTTTCGACTTTTTACAGATTCAGTCAAAGTTTAAAACCGGGGAATAAATATCCTGTTAAGAGAGAATTCGTATGAAAATATTGATTGAGCAAGGGAAAATCGTGGAAAGCCGCGCCGATGCAGCCGTTCTTTTCTGTTTTGAAGACGATTTGTTGTCCGATGCGGTATGGGCGTCACTCGGTGAATCGTCCAGGATGCTGATCCGGCGGATGATCGACGGGGGTGACGTGAAAGGGAAAGACAAAGAAATTCACGTGATCTACCTGCCGGAATCTTCCGCCATCGGAAGAATCATTCTTGTCGGCCTGGGGAAGAAAAAAGAAGCCGATCTTGAAAGAGTCAGGGGGGCATTCGCCCTGGCCGCAGGCAGGGCGAGATCGCTGAAGCTGCGTTCCATCGCCATTTCGCCGGAATGGTGCGGTTCGGGTGCGGAGGCGGAGGTCGTCGCCGCAGCGGCCGTGGAAGGGATTGAACTGGGGCTTTACCAGTTTACGCCGTTTAAGACGGAGAAAAGAGAAGACATCCACGAGATTGAAGAGCTGCAGATCTGGTGTGGCAAGAAGAGGTTTCTGGAAGAGGTAGGGAAGGCGGCGAAAGAGGCGGCGATCGTCGCCGAGGCCGTTTTGTTTGCCCGGAACCTCGTTTCCATGCCGTCCAATGAACTGACGCCGCGCGACATGGCAAGCGAAGCCCTCGATATCGCAACGAAACGGAAGAGCATCCGCGTCGATATTCTGGACGAGAACAAGATGAAAGAGCTGGGTATGAACGCTCTTTTGGGAGTGACCCGGGGAAGCCGGGAGGAGGCCCGGTTCATTATCATGGAATACCGGGGAATCAGGGGAAAAGAGCCGCCCATCGTCTTGATCGGCAAGGGGCTGACTTTCGACAGCGGCGGTATTTCCCTCAAGCCCGCGGAAAACATGGAGGAAATGAAGACGGATATGGCCGGGGGCGCGGCGGTGATGGGGACCGTCATGGCGGCGGCGGACCTCAAGCTGCCCCTGCACATTGTCGGATTGATTCCGGCGACGGAGAATATGCCCGGCGGTCGGGCCTACAAACCCGGAGATATTTTGAAGACCCTTTCGGGCTTGACGGTGGAAGTGATTTCGACGGATGCCGAGGGGCGCCTGATCCTGGCGGATGCGCTCTATTACGCGCAGAGTTACAAGCCGGCGGCGATGATCGATGTGGCCACGCTGACGGGGGCCTGCATTGTGGCATTGGGAGAATCCGTAATCGGCATGATGGGTACGGACGAAAAGCTGAAGCAGAGGTTGAAGACCGCCTCTGAAGCCACCGGGGAAAAACTCTGGGAACTGCCGCTTTGGACCGAGTATTACGAAGCCATCAAGAGCGATATCGCGGACCTGAAAAACGTCGGGGGAAGGCCGGCGGGAACCATTACGGCAGGGGCCTTTCTCAGCAAGTTCGCCGGGGATTACCCCTGGGCTCATCTCGATATTGCCGGTCCCGCCTGGGTTAAAAAGGATCGGCCTTACATCCCGAAAGGCGCTTCGGGTGTCGGTGTCCGCCTGTTGATCCAGATGCTGAAAAGCTGGGAGAGAATGGAGTAATGAGCGGCGGCAGAATCGTCCTGGATATCCAAGACCTGAAAACCTGTTTCCACACGGAGAAAGGCGATGTGCGTGCCGTGGACGGCGTGAGCCTGGGAATTCCGGAAGGGACGACGCTGGGTGTTGTGGGCGAATCGGGTTGCGGGAAGACGGTTCTGGCCCTGTCCGTGATGCGCCTCATCCCGATTCCTCCCGGCGAGATCGTTTCGGGTGAAATCTTTCTCGACGGAGTCGACCTGCTTATGCTGAACCGGGAAGAGATGCGCAAAGTCCGGGGAAAGAGGATCTCCATGATTTTTCAGGAGCCGATGACCTCCCTGAACCCCGTCGTTACGGTGGGGGCGCAGATTGCAGAGATCGTCCGGCTCCACGAGGGAAAAAACGGCAAAGAAGCCCTGGAATATGCGGTCGAGATGCTCGACATGGTTGGAATCGATCATCCGGAAAAACGGGCCCGGGATTATCCCCACCAGATGAGCGGCGGAATGCGGCAGAGAATCATGATCGCCATGGCCCTTGCATGCAAGCCCCGCCTGATGATCGCCGACGAGCCGACGACGGCCCTCGACGTGACGGTACAGGCGCAGATCCTCGAATTGATGGAGGATCTGAAAAAACGGATCAACACCTCCATTTTGTTCATCACCCACGATTTGGGCGTGATTGCCCATTTCGCCCAGAACGTCGCCATCATGTATGCGGGAAAGGTTGTGGAACAGGCACCGGTCGGCTCTTTTTTCAACTCGCCCCTGCACCCGTATTCCCTCGGCCTGATCGAGGCGGTCCCGGTCATCACAAAAGAATGGGACCGGAAAAAGCGCCTGCGGATGATTCCCGGCATGGTGCCGGACATGACGGCCTCGATTGAGGGATGTGCTTTCCAGGACCGCTGCGGTTACGTGATGCCCGTCTGCCGTGAGCGCGAACCGGAATTGATCGAAAAGAGGGCGGGCCATCATGTCCGCTGCTGGAAATGGGCGTAATGGAAAATGGGAACATCCTCCTGGAAATCAGGGGATTGAAAAAATATTTTCGCACCCGGAGTCTCCAGTATTGGAAACAGGAGGGGTTGATCAGGGCGGTCGATGATGTCTCCATGAAAATCAGGTCGGGTGAAACCCTGGGGCTGGTTGGAGAGAGCGGATGCGGAAAGTCGACCCTGGCGAAACTCATCATGGGACTGGAAAAGCCGACGGCGGGAGAAATCCTGTTTGAAGGCGAAAACATCGCCGGTTATTCGCGGGGAGCCTGGAGGGCGTTCAGGAACAAGGTGCAGATCATTTTCCAGGATCCTTATGCTTCCCTGAACCCCCGGAGAACGGCGGGCAAGACCATCGGAGAGCCGTTCTTGATCCGCCGGAAAGGTCTCGGGAAAAAGGAAATAGACGAACATGTAGCCCGCCTGCTGGCACGGGTCGGGTTAAGCCGCGACCAGGCCGATCGATATCCCCATGAATTCAGCGGCGGCCAGAGGCAACGGATCGGCATCGCCCGTGCCATATCCGTGGAACCCTCCCTCGTCATCGCGGACGAACCGGTTTCCGCCCTGGATGTCTCCATCCAGGCACAGATATTGAACCTCCTGAAGGATTTGCAGGATCAACTCCACCTGACTTATCTGTTCATCAGCCATAACCTGGGAGTGATCCGGCACATGAGCGATCGCGTTGTCGTGATGTACCTGGGCCGGATCGTCGAATCGGGAACAAACGAAGCGATTTTCGGCGACCCCCGTCATCCGTACACCCGGCTCCTGCTTTCCGCGATCCTCGAGACCCATGCGGAAAAAGGGAGGAAGGCGACCGGCGGACCGGGTGAATCGAAGAACATGGTGCAGCCGGAGGCATGCCGGTTTTATCCGCGATGCCCCATCGCGGGGGATCGCTGCCTGGCGGAATCACCCGAATTGCTCCGGGTAGCGGACGATCATGCCGTCGCCTGTCACTTCGGAATCCATTGAAACGAAAGGGATCGATCGATGTTGAATGAGAAGCGGATTTTTTTCCAAAGCGGAGACCTGACATTGGAAGGCCTGTTCGCCGATGCGGGATCGGAAAAAGGCGCCGTCGTCTCTCATCCCAATCCGGTAATGGGCGGAACCATGCATAACAACGTGGTCGAGTGCCTTGTCCGGGCATTTTATGAAAACGGTTTTTCAACCCTGCGATTCAATTTTCGAGGCGCCGGGCGGAGCGAGGGGGATTTCGATGAAGGAGCCGGGGAGCAGGATGACCTGGACAATGCCATATCCTTCCTCATGGCCGCTGGGGTTAAAACCGTTTCCCTGGCCGGTTATTCCTTTGGAGCCTGGGTGACGGCAAATTATCTCCGGGCGGGGCCGCCCGTGGACCGGGTGATCCTGGTGGCGCCGCCGGTCAGTGTGGACCGCTTTCCGGGAGAAAACATCGCAGGGCATGTCGATCTGGTCGTCTGCGGCGACCGCGACCCCTTTTGCCGGGTGGAAGATATCGTGTCTTTTGCTGATACGGTGCGCTCGAAAATCATGTTGATCTCGGGGGCGGATCATTTTTTTGCGGGAAAAGAGGGTAGATTGATGAAAATCCTGCAGGAAGAAGGCTTTTCCCTGTAAAAAAGTATTGCAATCTGTTTTTCCCGATGCTACAAAATTGGACATAGAAATGGTGGTATTGGGAATATTCTTGAGTATCCGTTTTAAGTGCAAGAGAATCGTCAGGCAGTTGGGGGCCACAACCATCTCAAAACCGGTATGAGGTGGTGTGGTTTTTTTGTTTTAAAGTCGACCATCTTTAAAGGAAAGGGGGAAAGGGTTTTGGCAGAAGGAAAGGTAAAATGGTTCAATGAGAAGAAGGGGTTCGGTTTTATCGAAAATGACGAAGGGGGCGATGTATTCGTTCATTACAGCGCCATCCAGGGTTCGGGTTTCCGAACGCTGCATGAAGGGCAGCGCATCAGCTTCGATATCGAACAGGGAAACAAGGGACCCAGTGCTGTAAACGTGCAGAAATTGTAAAATTATTCATAACGAATCGGAATATGCTTCAATACGGCAGGGTATTGAAGCATATTTTTATTTTAAATGAAGAATCCCGCTATCCGCGGTTTATCGATCATGGAAAAGAATCTGATTGTCATTCTTGGGCCGACCGCATCGGGGAAAACATCCCTGGCCGTTCGACTGGCCCGTGAGTTCGACGGTGAAATCATTTCCGCCGATTCGCGCCAGGTTTACAGGGGCATGGACCTCGGAACGGGAAAGGATTTATCCGAATATGAGATGGAAAACAGGGCTATTCCCTACCATCTGATCAATGTCATCGATCCCGTGGAGGAATTTAACCTGTTTGAATTTCAGCGCCTCTTCGTTCAGAGTTTCCTCGATATTACGGGAAGGAAGAAATGGCCTATTCTGGTTGGAGGCACCGGATTATACTTGGAATCGGTCGTTTTGAATTACCGCCTGAGGAAAGTCGGCGAGGACAGGCAGCTTCGGGAGCGCCTTGCCGTTCTGGACATGGATGCCTTGCGCGGGCTTTATTTGTCGTTTGCCGGAAACGCTCCCCATAATAAAACGGACATGACCGACCGGTCTCGGCTGGTCCGGGCGATTGAGATTCTGAGCCATGCCCGCGATGCATCCGACGCCAGCGACCTGGTGGCGTATCCCGAGATTTCGCCCATCGTGATCGGTGTACGATGGGAACGGTCCGAACTGAGGCGGCGGATTACCAGGCGCCTTCGGGACCGGATCGATGCCGGCTTGATCGGCGAGGTCCGGCGGCTGAAAGAAGAAGGGCTTTCCTGGGAGCGTCTCGACGCCTTCGGTTTGGAGTACCGCTATATCTCCCTGTTCCTCCGGGGGATATTGACCGAAGAAGAGATGTTCAAAACCCTGGAGACACGGATACACCAGTTCGCCAAGCGCCAGGACACCTGGTTTCGGAGGATGGAGCGTAAAGGCGTGGATATCCATTGGATAAACGGACATGATTACGAAGAGATGAAAGAATATATTCATACGTTACTTTAGATAATGAAAAACCACGTGGAAAAATACCTGGACCGGTATGCCGAGAAGGGGCCCTGGAAACTGGAGGCGGCTTCTCTCCGAGGCATCCGGAATGCCGTGGTGATTCCAGCCCTGGCCGAATATCCCACCATTTTAGAAACCTTATACAGCCTTTCCCTGAATTCGCCGTTTGAATTGGCCAGAACCCTGGTGGTCTGTGTGATCAATAACCGCGTTCTTCCGCATGCCGGGGAAGAGGAGGTCGTCAACAACGGGAAAACGCTGTCGGTCCTCCGGTCTCTCATGCGGAAGGAGGGCTGCCATGAGGTGGAACCGGAGGATGCGGCACGGATTGAGGGGATTCTCCGGAGCGAAATACGCCTGGGCTGCGTGGACGCCTCTTCCCGGGGACTGGAATTACCCGTCGAAGGCGGCGTGGGCCTGGCACGGAAAATCGGGATGGATCTGAGCTTGGCCGTACTGGACGACAAGGGCGCAAGGACGGGCCTTCTGTTGAGCCTGGATGCGGATACCCTCGTCGAGCCTTCCTATCTCCATGAGACAAGAAATTATTTCCGGAGGAAAAAGGCGCTGGCCGCCGTGGTGTCCTATGCGCACCGATCCAGCCCGGATGCGCCGGTTGCAGACGCGATCGCCTGCTACGAATCGTTCCTGCGATACTACCTGATCGGCTTGCAGTACGCACGTTCCCCCTATGCTTTCCATACGATCGGTTCGACGATCGTCAGTTCCGCCAGGGGATACGCCATGGTGAGGGGCATGCCGAAAAGACTGGCCGGTGAAGATTTCTACTTTTTGAACAAGCTGACGAAAATCAGCCCGGTCGGCGTTATTTGCGGGACAACCGTATTTCCTTCACCGCGGATTTCCCTGCGGACGCCTTTCGGCACGGGCAACCAGGTGGAACGTCTATTACAGGATGAGAAAAGTGAAAATCACTTCTACGACCCGGAGACCTTCGTCGTCCTGAGGGATTGGCTGGCTTTGATGGAGGCGCAGCTGCATCTCGGGGGGGATGAACTTCTTTCGGCGGCCGGAAATATTGATCCGTTCCTGAAATCCTTTTTAAACGAGATCCATTTCCCTCATGCGTGGAATCGTTTGAAACGGAATTTTCCCCTGAGGAAGAACCTGTCGGCGCAATTGCATACCTGGTTCGACGGGTTGAAAACCCTGAGACTCATTCATTTTCTGACAGAAAAAAAGTATCCGAAAATATCCATGGTTGAGGCGGTCCGGCGCGTGAGTGCCATGCTTGGAACGGAGATACCGGAGGGGCGTTTCGAAAGCGGCGAATCGGCGGTGGAAATATTGACCTGCCTCAGGGAGCTCGAAAAGATGCTGTACGAGCCGGGGCGGATCGATATAACCACTTGACGCCGGAGACGGAAAACGGATAAAGTGCATAAAGTATTAACACTTGGATGTCATGGCCGGGGGGAGTCCGGGGGGTTGATGCGCAACTTCAAAACGGCAAGGAGTATCGGGATGCACAGCACGAGAAAGCGACACGATTTTATTTTTTGTATTTTCTTGATCCTAGGGCTGATTTTTTTCACCGCATGTGATTCAAATCAGGCCAAAACGGGCACGGATAAAGGGACTTCGGCTGTGACGCCCCAGGCGCCGGCAACCGCCGAAATTCCGATTCCTCCCGAAATGGCGGATGCCGTGGTCGTCGTCGACGGGGTGAAATTGACGAAAACCATGCTGGAGCGGGACCTTAACGCCAAGATGGACATGCTCAAGTCACAGGTCCCGGCCGATAAATTGAATGAAGTCCGGAACGAAGTGAAAACCAAGATCATCGACAACTTCATCATGCGCACCCTGTTTGCCAACGAAGTCAATAAACTGAACATATCGGCATCGGAAAAGGAAGTGACCGACGCGATCAACAAATTGAAGGAATCCTTGCCGCCCAAGGTGACGTACGACGAATTCCTGAAGAAGAACAAGCTGACCAGGGAACAGGCGAAGGAAGAAATCCGCCTGGGCGTGAGAATTGAAAAGTATGTCAAGTCCGCCGTTCCCGCCAATCCGAAAGTGACGGATAAGGAAATTAACGATTTCTACAGGAAGAACAAGGAAAAGTTCGTCATGCCGGAGTCGGCCCATGCCCGGCACATCCTGATCAAGACGAATCCGGAGGATGACGAAAAGACGCTGGCGGAAAAGAAGGCAAAAGCCGAATCGATCCGGAAGGAACTGCTGGCAGGCGCCGATTTTGCCCAGATGGCCGAGAAGAATTCCGACTGCCCCAGTTCCCAGGCGGGGGGCGATCTGGGTGTCTTCGTCAAGGGGCAGATGGTCAAAGCCTTTGACGATGCGGCTTTTTCCCAGAAGGAAAAGGAAATCGGGCCCGTTATAAAAACGCAGTACGGCTATCACATCATCCAGGTCCTAAAGCATGAAGGGCCCAAGACGATGGCGTTCAACGAGGAGATCAAGGGAAAGATCTCCGCCTACCTCAGGATGCAGAAACAGGAACAGGCCTACCAAACCCTCATGAAAAAACTGAAGGAAAAGGCCAACATCGTCGTTTACAGCTCTTAGGCAATCAAGTGAAGGAGTGGTCCTTGTCGGGGAAGGACCCCTCCTTCACTTCCTTCATGTACTGCCTGACGGATTCCCTGATATTGTTGTTCAACGTGCTGTATTTTTTGACGAACTTGGGTGTGAACCGCTCGTACAGGCCCAGCAGATCGTGAATGACCAGGACCTGGCCGTCGCAGTGGGGACCGGCTCCGATACCAATGGTCGGTATGGAAAGGGTTTCGGTGATGTTTTTCGCCAAGGGCGCGGGAATACACTCCAGTACCACGGCGAACGCCCCGGCCTCCTCCAGAATCCTGGCGTCTTCGATCATTCTTGCGGCGGCGGCCTGTTCCTTTCCCTGCACCTTATAGCCGCCCAGCTGGTGGACAAATTGCGGCGTCAGGCCCAGGTGGGCCACGACGGGAATCCCCGCCATGCTGATCCGGCGCACCACTTCCGCATATTCTCTTCCCCCTTCCAGTTTGACACCGTGCGCCCCCGCTTCCTGCAAAAATCGCCCCGCGTTCGAAACCGCCTGGTCGACGGAACACTGGTAGGAGAGAAACGGCATGTCGCCGATGACCATGGAACAGGAGACAGCCCGGGATACGGCTTTTGTATGATGGATCATGTCCTCCATGGTGACCGGAAGGGTGCTGTCATATCCGAGGACCACCATCCCCAGGGAATCCCCGACCAGGATCATTTCCACGCCGCACTGATCGAGCAGTAACGCCGTGGGATAGTCGTAAGCCGTCAGCATGGCAATCTTTTCGTGGTTCCGCTTCATGGTTCTGATCGTCGAGACGCTGATTTTATTCAGTTTTCCCTGTGTGCTCATGGCCGGGCTCCTTTCGATAACAAGGACTTGATTGCAGCGACTTGTTCTGCCGAGAGGCTGTTCTTTTTCAAGGCAACATCCGCCGTAATTTTGCCCAATTCCCCGTAAACGGAAAGAAGGGAAGGCATCTGGGCCCGGATGGCTTCCAGGTGTTTTTCCAGGGTTCCCAGGTCCCCCCTGGCAATGGGACCGGTCAAGGAGGGGACACTCCCCTTTTGCTCGATATTATGCAGGGTCCCCATCAAAAGGGGCCAGAAAGCCCGGCGTGCTTCCTTCGCATCCAGTCCCAGGATCCGGTAGATTTCCTCGGCCATGTACATCAGGCTGACAAAGTAATTGGAGACAATGCAGGCCGCCGCGTGATACAGTGCCCTGTCCCGGTTGTCGACGAAAAAGGGGACGCCCCCGATAGCGCGGACCAGGCGATTCGCCCAATTTTCCAAATCGGGGTCGACGGTGATTCCATAGACCGTTCCGGCTAAACTCCCGATTGCCGTTTCGATGTCCGAAAAGGTTTGAAGCGGATGGATGCTTCCTGTTTTTGCGCCGGCGCGCCTGGCTGGCTGGAGCAGGTCGAGACCGCCGGCGCCGCTCATATGAATGACGACGGAGTCTGCTTTGAGACGCGGGGAGAGTTCTTCGCAGGCCTTCTGGATCTGGTCGTCACCGGTGGTGATGATAAAACAAGCGGCATCGACATCGATCTCGGATGGATTTGAAAAAGGTTTTCCTCCGGTGTAGACGATGTTTTTACGGAGGGTTTCTTCCGATTGATCTACAACGGCGACAATGTTATACCCGGCCTGCTTCAGGAGACAGCCGATGGAAGATCCGACTTTCCCGAGACCGATGATCGCGAATGTTTCCATTCTGCCCATGCTCGTCATATATTTAGTAAAATTAATAACTTTTGGTTTCTTGTTGCGAATGATTGTAATATAAGTTGATTATTAAGGAAAGCGAAAAGGATTCAAAATGCCCGTTTCTGTTGAATTGATGATGTTTGATTTCGATGGAACCCTGGTCACCTCCGGGGAAGACATCGCTAATTCGGTGAATTACACGCTTCAGTGCCTGAACCTGCCCATCCTGGAGAAAAAGCGGATCCTGACCTTTATCGGGGACGGTGTCGTAAAACTCATCGAGCGCGCAACCGGCGAAGAGGGGAGGGCTCATCGGGAAAAGGCGCTGGAAATCTTTTCCCATCACTACGAAATGCACATGCTGGATCATGCCGCATTGTACCCTGGCGTTCATGATCTCCTTGAACATTTCCGGGGAAAACGAAAGATCATCCTGACGAACAAACGGTTTCTGTTTACGGAAAAAATGGTGACCGCCCTGGGAATTCAGGACTTTTTTGAAGAAATCGTCGCCGCGGATTCAACGCCCTTCATCAAGCCGGACCCGATGCTGGTCGAAATGATTTTGGAACGTTACCCGGTCACGAAGGAAAAAACCGTGATGATCGGTGACGGGGTAAACGACGTTCTGCTGGCCCGCAATGCGGGAATTATCAGTTGCTGCTACTTGAGCGGCCTGGGAAAAAGGGACGATCTGATCGGCCTTTCCCCCGACATCGTTTTCGAGCATTTTCAGGAATTGAAGGATAAGTTCGTCTGAAGCGGGGCCATGATCAGGAAAGTCAGGGAATACATCGATCGTCATGGATTGTTTCAGGAAGGAGACCGGGTTATCGCCGGCGTTTCCGGCGGACCGGACTCCATGGCCCTGTTGCGGGTTCTGCATCGCCTGAAGGATGAGCTCGGCATCGTTTTAACGGTGGCGCATCTGAACCATGGCTTGCGGGGCGAACAGGCCGACGAGGAAGCGCAATGGGTGAAAGCGCAGGCAGCCGGACTCGGTCTTCCCTTTTTTCTGAAGAAAGTCGATGTCGGCGCACTTTCCCGCCGGATCGGGTTGTCCGTGGAAGATACGGCCCGGCGGGAGAGGTATGCCTTCTTTTTCCAGTTGCTCAGCGATCTGCCGGCAGACAAAATCGCTTTGGGGCATCAATTTCACGATCAGGCGGAAACCGTTCTGCTTCATTTCCTGAGAGGGGCCGGCTTGAGGGGGTTAAGGGGAATTCTGCCGGTCCGGGATCGGGTTCTGGTCCGGCCGCTGCTCCCGGTCAAAAGAAATGAAATCACGGCCTATCTGGAGAGTGAAAGGGCAGGCTACCGTGAGGACGCGTCGAATCGATCCTCTCTGTATTTGAGGAACCGGGTTCGGCACGATCTGATCCCCTGCATGAAACGGTACAATCCGCGGATCGAGGACGGATTGTATGGCATGGCGGAAACGTTGCGGGTGGAGAATGATTTTCTGGAAGAACAAACTGCAGACGTTCTCAGGAAATGGGAGATCGATTTGAATGTCCGGGAGGTCCATCTTGATCCGAATGCCTTCTGTCATCTCCATGAGGCCCTTCAAAGGCGTGTCGTCAAGGCCGTTCTGGAAAGCCGGTCAGGCAGCCGGAACGGGATCGCTCGGACCCATGTCGATGCAGTCATGCGGCTGATCCGTGACGGGCATGCGGGTCAGAGGCTGTCCTTGCCCTTTCTGACCGGAGTGCGGCGGCAATACGATAAAATCATTTTTAAAAAGCAGCCTCGTCGGCTGCCGGAAGACGGGAAAACCGTTCAGCAGTCCGTGCAGGCGGGCCTTTCTTTTGAAGACCGGCAACCGGCTCCGTTTTCGTATCCGGTTGCCGGCGGAGACGCCGAAATCGTGATCGAAGAAACGGGGGACCGGCTCCGGTTTACCTTGACCGGTAAGCGGATCCGGGATTTTAAGGCGCCAACCATCGCCCGTATCGACTACGATCAAATCGCTTTCCCCATGACCGTCCGGAATATGAGGCCCGGCGACCGTTTCCGGCCCCTGGGCATGGACGGGACAAAAAAGCTCAAGGATTACTTCATCGATCGGAAAGTGCCCAGGGAATTGCGGAGAAAAATCCCGTTGCTTACGGACATGCATGCCGTATTATGGATCGCGGGGATGGACGTCAGCGAAACGGTCAAAGTGACGGAATCAACAAGAAGATTTTTGAAAATAGAAATCATTTGAAATTAACTCTCCCTTATTATAAAGGAAAACCTGTTGCCATTATAAAATGAAGATCTTTTTTACCGTTGCCGTCATTTATGGACCGATGTCTTTAGCCTAGGCCTTTGTGCTAAAGGGCTTAAATACCCCTTAAATACAAAACGATTGACGCGTACCCCTGGTTAAGGAGAAATTTATATTCGTGCGGTATTCTAAAAAGGAAACGTTTCGAGTTTTTAATGCGATTAATCAGTACCTGACTTGAAAGTCAGGAAATAAGGAGCGAAGGATTTGAATTCTTTACAAAAAAATATCGCCCTGTGGCTTGTCATCGGCTTGGTTTTTGTTCTGCTGTACCATATGTTCAGTCAACCGCAGAACGTGCAGGAAAACATCGTGTTCAGCGATTTCATCGCCTACGCGAACAAGGGGCAGATCAAGGAAGTGACGATCCAGGGCGGCCATGTTACGGGCACTTTCAACACGGGCAAGCATTTCAAGACATTCAGCCCGGATGATCCGACCTTGATTCCATTGCTGAAGGAGAGGGGGGTCAAGATATCGGCCAAGCCGGTGGAAGATTCACCCTGGTACATGACCATTCTGATTTCGTGGTTCCCCATGCTGCTGCTGATCGGCGTCTGGATATTCTTCATGCGGCAGATGCAGTCCGGCGGCGGCAAAGCGATGGCCTTCGGGAAAAGCAGGGCCCGCCTGATGACGGATAAAACGAAGAAGGTGACGTTTGCCGATGTGGCGGGCATTGACGAGGCCAAGGCGGAACTGGAAGAGGTGATCCAGTTCCTCAAGGACCCCAAGAAATTCACCCGCCTGGGCGGACGCATTCCGAAGGGGCTTCTGCTGGTCGGCCAGCCGGGGACGGGTAAGACGCTCCTCGCCAGGGCGATCGCAGGGGAGGCGGATGTGCCCTTTCTCAGCATCAGCGGATCCGATTTTGTGGAAATGTTCGTCGGTGTCGGCGCCTCACGGGTGAGAGATCTCTTCACCCAGGGGAAAAAGCACGCCCCCTGTATCATCTTTATCGATGAAATCGATGCCGTCGGCCGGCACCGGGGTGCCGGACTGGGGGGCGGCCATGACGAAAGAGAGCAGACCCTGAACCAGCTTTTGGTCGAGATGGATGGTTTTGAATCCAACGAAGGGGTCATTCTGGTTTCTGCGACGAACAGGCCCGATGTTCTGGACCCGGCGCTGATGCGGCCGGGGCGGTTCGACCGGCAGGTCGTGGTGCCGCTTCCGGATGTGAAGGGCCGGGAAAAAATATTCGAGGTCCATACCCGTAAGACGATTCTGGACTGCGATGTCGATTTTTCCGTAATTGCCCGGGGAACACCCGGCTTTTCCGGTGCGGACATTGAAAACCTCGTGAACGAGGCGGCTTTGTATGCGGCCAGGCAGAACAAGGATAAAGTCAACATGAGCGACTTTGAGTTCGCCAAGGACAAGGTGCTGATGGGCGCCGAAAGAAAGAGCATGGTGATCAGCGATGAGGAGAAAAAGAACACGGCCTATCACGAATCGGGTCACGCTCTCGTGGCCAAACTTCTGCCGGGAAGCGATCCCATCCATAAAGTCACCATCATTCCGCGGGGCATGGCCCTGGGGGTAACCCAGCAGCTTCCGATCGACGAGAAGCATACCTATCCCAGGCAGTATCTTTTGAATAACATCACGATTCTCCTGGGGGGACGGGCGGCGGAGGAACTGGTCCTGCATGACTTTACGACGGGTGCGGGCAACGATATCGAAAGGGCGACCAACCTCGCCAGGAAGATGGTGTGCGAATGGGGCATGAGCGACCGGATGGGTCCCTTGAGCTACGGCAAGAAGGATGAACAGATCTTCCTGGGCCGTGAATTCGTGACGCATAAGGATTACAGCGAGGAAACGGCCAAATCGATCGATGCGGAAATAACGCGCATCGTGACCGACTGTTACAACGACGCTCAAAAGCTGCTGTCGGACAATATCGAGACGCTGCATCGCATCGCCGGAGCGCTTCTGGAAAAGGAAGTGCTGAACACGGAGGAACTCGATCAGCTTATCGACGGTGGCCGGTCAGCGAAAAAAGAGGCAACCCCCGAGAATGAGTGATGCAACGGTCAGTCCGGCGGAGGTGAGCGATTCGGGAGACAGGGACTTTCAAATCAGGATTCTGCCTCAGGTTTCGGACGAGGAATTCCTGAAGGTCTTGACGGCGGTGAAGGTCGATCCCCCTGCCCAGGGAATCCTGCTGCCCAAGATGAAGCACCTGAATATCCTGCTTAAGGACGTGGAATGCAGAGCGGCGAACATCATCAAGCAGGAAATGCTTTCCCTGGGGGCGGATGCGGCTGTTGCGAGAGGAACCGTTTCCTGCAGCATTCCCGCCACGGATGTCATCCTGATGGGGACGGAGAGACAGATACGGAGTTTTGCGGATCACGTCCGGGTACAGCCGTTCGGACTGAAGTCCCTGTCGGAGAAATTGGAGCGGATTCTGACCGGTTATCGGGCGACGGACCTTGTTCTTTCTACGAACCGAAGGGAGATCCCGTTCGGGAAACGCACCCGGATCATGGGAATCGTCAATGTCACCCCCGATTCGTTTTCCGATGGCGGCAGGTACCTGTCCACGCAGGCGGCGATTGAAAGAGCCCTGGAACTGGAGTCGGAAGGGGCCGATATCCTCGATATCGGCGGGGAATCCTCCAGGCCCGGTTCCGACTTTGTTTCGGTGGAAGAGGAATTAAAACGGATTGTTCCGGTCATAGAGGGGCTCCGCGGAAAAGTGCGCGTCCCCATTTCCGTGGATACGCTGAAGGCGGACGTGGCAGCCGCAGCCATTGAAGCGGGAGCAGAAATCATCAACGATATCAGTGCGATGACGTTCGATCCGAAAATGCCCTCCGTGATAGCGGAAAACCGGGCCGCGGTCGTCTTGATGCACATGAGGGGCATTCCCAAGACCATGCAGGAAGGTCCGATCGTCTATCCGGATTTGATGGGGGAGATTATCGCGTACCTGGCGGCTCGGATTGAACACGCCCGCTCCATGGGAATTCGGCCTGAAAGCATCGTTGTCGATCCCGGGGTTGGTTTCGGCAAGACGGTCCGGGACAATCTGGCCATCCTCAGAAATCTATCGGAGTTGAAAATCTTCGGCCGTCCCATCCTGACGGGCGTGTCGCGCAAGTCCTTCACAGGGGCCATGACCCATGTTGAGGATCCGGCTGAGCGGACGGAGGGAACGGCGGCGGCCGTGACCGCCTGCATCCTTCATGGAAGTCATATCGTCCGGGTGCATGACGCAGGGGCGACGAAGAGGCTCGTTTCCATGGCCGACGCGATTGTCCGCGAAGAACAGCGGTAAAGTCCCGTCTTGTCATTCCAGGGAGCAACGGCGACGGCTTCACAATGTCCGGGAAATATTTTCAGGTTCACTACGGGGCCGTCAATCGAGGCGGCAAAAAGAAAGCGATGAATCAAAGAGAAAAAGAACTGTGTTCCCATAGCGAGGAAGAAACCCGGAGATTGGGAGAAATCATCGGGAAAAATCTTGTTCGCGGCGACCTCGTCGCCCTGATCGGCGATCTGGGCTCGGGAAAGACCTGCCTGACGAAGGGGTTGGCGAAAAGCCTGGGGGTGTCGGATGAATATGAGATCACCAGTCCGACCTTTACCATCATCAATGAGTACCCGGGACGTTTTCCATTGTGGCACGTGGATGCGTACCGGTTGGAAAATTCACGGGAGATGATGGATGCGGGCTTTGAGGATTTTTTCAACGGAGGCGGCGTGGTCGTGATCGAATGGGCGGAAAAGATCAGGGACATTCTGCCGAAAGAGACGTTATTCGTCCTGTTCGAATACATGGATGAAACGACGCGCATCATCAGGTTGTCCGGCCGGGAGGCCGTGGTCCATAGAATTTTGACTGAGTATCAGCATCAATAGAAGGAGGTTTTGCGTATGGCTTTGATTGTTCAGAAATATGGCGGAACTTCTGTCGCGAATCTGGAAAAGATCGAAAACGTCGCGAAGAAAGCCATCAAAACAAAAGAAGCGGGCAACCAGGTGGTCATCGTTGTTTCCGCCATGGCCGGTGAAACGGATCGACTGATTCAACTGGCGACGCAGGCGGGAGACCCGCCGGATCCCAGGGAATACGATTCATTGATCTCGACGGGTGAACAGGTCACCATCACCCTGTTGTCGATCGTTCTAAACCGTCTGGGTTACCGGGCAAAGTCGTTTCTGGGGTTCCAGGTCCGGGTTCTGACGGACAATGCTTTCAACAAGGCGAGAATCCTCGATGTGGATGAACGCCTCATCAGGGAAGAACTCGAAAAGGGGACCATCGTCGTGGTTGCCGGGTTTCAGGGTATCGACGAGAACAATAACATCACGACTCTCGGAAGAGGCGGCTCCGATACGAGTGCGGTAGCCCTGGCGGCGGCGCTCGAGGCAGATGAGTGCGACATCTATACGGACGTGGACGGCGTCTATACGACGGATCCCAATATTTGCAGCAACGCCAGAAGGCTGGACAGGATCACCTACGACGAAATGCTGGAAATGGCGCGGGCCGGGGCCAAGGTTCTGCAGCCGCGATCCGTCGAACTTGCCAAGAAATTCAATGTACCCCTGTATGTCAAATCAACCTTTAAGGACGAAGGCGGAACTTTGGTAATGAAGGAGGATAAAGAGATGGAAAAAGAGGTTGTTTCAGGTGTGTCATATGACAAGGATCAGGCGAAAATAACCATCGTGCACGTACCCGACTGCCCCGGTGTCGCCGCCCAGTTGTTTTCACCCCTTGCAGACAACAACATCGTGATTGACATGATCATTCAGAATGCGAGCATCGATGGCTATACGGATCTGACCTTCACGGTTTCCCGAAAGGAGATCAAACAGGCCCACAAGCTGATTGAAGAGGCGGCGAAGAAGGTCGGCGCGGACACGGTTGAAGTGGATGAGAACGTTTCGAAAGTTTCCATCATCGGCGTCGGTATGATCAGTCACTCCGGTGTCGCCGCAAAGATGTTTGAAACCCTGGCTAAGGAAGGGATCAATATTTTGATGATCAGTACATCCGAAATCAAGATATCCTGCGTGATTCAGGCGAAGTACACGGAACTCGCCGTATCCATCCTGCATGATATCTTCTGCGTTCCCAAAGAATCATGACATGAGAAAAAACGTCCTGCTTGGCAGCGCGGCTCTGATCTTCTTGATCGGTTTGACGCAGGCCGCTTCCATCGTCGTCAAAAGCGATGAAAAGCACGTTCCGTACGAAAAAAAAGAGGAAGGAACCGTCGCTGTTGAGTTGGTCGTCAGAAATGAAGAGCAGGGCATATACTATGTTTCACCGCATGAAACCGTGGAAAGGTTTCTATCCCGCCTGAATCTGGGAAACGATCCGGGAAATCGAACCGCGATCGCCGAAGGAATGTCCATTCGGCTCGACAAGGACCGGAACGCCCTGGTTTCGGAAATGGCGCCCTGCAAGAAAATAGCCCTGGATATTCCCGTCGATATCAATTCTCTTTCTCCTTCCGAAATGATGCTTGTCCCCGGCATCGGGGAAAAAACCGCCCATGCCATCCATTTGTTCATTCAGGACAGGGGCTGCATTCAGGATTTGTCTGAACTCTCGGAGATTTCCGGGATAAAAGATCGCAAGATCGAGAAGATGAGGAAATATTTCATCACGAACCCGGCTTCCTGTGCACGGCCTGTCCCTGTCCTGTAAAGGAAGCTCTTCTCCTTGCACCCGCGAGGCAGATCCCGTCAATTCCTCTGCAGACTGCTGTACTGTTCGAAATACCGGAGGACGCGCTGAACGTAGTTCTGTGTTTCCTTGTAGGGTGGAATGCGATTGTTATAACGGGCGACGGCACCTTCACCGGCGTTGTAAGCGGCCAAAGCCAGCGACAGGTTGCCGTTGAAAAGAGTCAGCAAGTACCGGAGATACCGGACACCGCCGTCGATATTGTTTTCCGGATGAAAGGAATCCTCCACCTGAAGCGATGCCGCCGTTTTCGGCATCAACTGCATGAGACCCTGGGCGCCGACGGGGGAGACCGCCCGATGATTGAAATTCGATTCCGCCTTGATGACCGCCTTGATAAGGGCGTAATCCACGCGGTACTTGTCGGCGGCTTTCTTGATCAGGTCGTCGTACTTGGCCATGTCCCCGACGACCTGGATGATCACGCGTTTTTCCCTGACCAGGAGAACATAATTCCGATTTGACTCCGTCGGCATGTTGGTAAGGTTGGTGACGCCGTCTTCATCAACGAATTTATAAATATCGGCGAGACTTCCGGCGGGAATTCCCAGGGCAACCAGGATCAGTATGAACAGAAAAATCAACCGTCGTTTCCGTGCCATTCAGAAGCAATCTCCTGAGAAAATTAAATTGTTTGCGTATACTAATGAAAGATCATATTATAATCAAGGATTTATTTGGATTTACTCGGATGAAGGGATCTTCTTATTATTCTTGACACCGGCCATGTTAGGTGGTAATGGGACCAGCACGTGAATTCATTATAACGATCTGTCGGGGCGTGGCGCAGCTTGGTAGCGTATCTGAATGGGGTTCAGAGGGTCGGTGGTTCAAATCCACTCGCCCCGACCAAAAAAATAAACCGCCTTTAAGGCGGTTTTTTTGTGACGTTTTTCACATTTTCGGACTGGATATCAGGCGTTCGGATTTCAGAACAATTACCATTGACAACGCTCCAAGCAGTGACTATAAAGTGTCGCTCAAGCTTATGATAAGATAAGCGAGAGTGGCGGAATTGGCAGACGCACTGGACTTAGGATCCAGCCCGTGCAATCGGATAGGGGTTCAAGTCCCCTCTCTCGCACCAAAAAACAATATAAAGGAGCCATAAAGCCGTGACTGAATCGTGCAGCAAATTTGAAGATGTGAGCCAGATAAAAAAGAAACTGTATTTTGATGTTCCCTGGCTCGAGGTCGAAAAGGAGTTGGAAAAGGCCTATGATCATCTGAGGAAAACCGCTAAAATCAAGGGTTTCAGACAGGGAAAGGTGCCGAGGAATATTCTGGAAACCTACTTCAAAGACAATGCGGAAAGTGATGCGGCTTCCAATATCATTGCAAAACACTACCAGGAAGAAATGGACGACAGAAAGCTGCGTCCGGCGGGTTACCCCAATGTCGATCACCAGGGATTGAAAAAAGACGAGACCTTTTCTTTCAACGTGACGGTTGAAATCGAACCCGTTTTTGAGCCCAAGGATTATATCGGTCTGGAGCTCGAAAAAGCGGATCCGGAAGTGACGGAGGATGCGATCAACAAAAAAATCGATAAACTGCGTCATTTCTACAGTTATATGGAAGACGTTTCCGAGGACCGGGGTGTTGAAAAAGGCGATTTCACCTCCATCCGGTTCGAAGGAAAACTCGACGGCGAATCGATTAAGGAAATGACATCGGATAATTATTTCCTGGAAGTCGGTTCCGGCCAGTTTATCGAGGCATTCGAAGAAAATTTGATGGGCATGAGGCGGGAGGAGACAAGGACCTTCACGATGGTTTTCCCGCAGGATTATCATGTTGAAAACATCGCGGGAAAAGAGGTTGAATTTACGGTTACGTTAAAGGATCACAAAATCCGTAAGCTGCCGGAACTGGATGAGAACTTTGTAAAGAATTTCGACCGGTTCAACAGCTTGGAAGAGCTCAGGGCGGATCTCACGAAGGAATTGGCCGTGGAATTGGAAAACAAATCCAAATCCGATCTCCGGGAAGTCATGATGGATCGCCTGATCGCGAATAACGAACTGGAAGTTCCCTCGATCATGCTGCAGCATCAGTTGGACCAGATGGTCTTTGAGGCGGCCAGGAGATGGACCGCCAACGGTATCCCCAACGATAAGGCCAAGGAAATGGCGGAAAATATGCGCGACCATATGAAGGGGGATGCGGAACGGATCGTCAAGGCCGGTATGATTCTCAAGGCCATCGCCGAAAAGGAGAATATTGCCGTTGAGGAATCGGAAATAGAGGAACGGATTCGCGGGTTGGCCGGGTACTATGCGCAGGATTACGAAAAGATCAGGAAACAGATCGAAGACAGCCACATGATGGAAGGAATGGAGAACGAGCTTTTAACGAAAAAAGTGATGGAATTCATCGAGGGTAAAGCCGTTATTACCACGGTAAAAAAAGAGATTAACGTTTAGGAGGAGAAATGTCTCTGATTCCCATAGTCGTAGAACAGGACGGAAGAGGCGAGCGAGCCTACGATATTTACTCGCGCCTTTTGAAAGATCGTATTGTTTTTCTGGGCACTGCGATCAATGATGACGTGGCAAACCTGATCATTGCTCAGTTTCTATACCTGGAGTCGGAGGATCCGGAAAAGGAGATATCCTTTTACCTGAATACGCCGGGCGGCCATGTGAGCTCGGGGATGGCCATATACGATACCATGCAGTATATCAAACCGCCTGTTTCGACGGTCTGCATGGGGCAGGCGGCCAGTATGGGAGCGTTTCTTCTTGCTGCGGGCGAGCCGGGAAAAAGATACGCGCTTCCCCATTCCAGGATCCTGATTCATCAGCCAATGGGAGGTTTTCAGGGACAGGCGACAGACATTGACATTCAGGCAAAAGAAATATTAAGATTAAAAGACGAATTGAATCATATTTTAGCGAAGCTGACCGGTCAGTCTTTCGAGAAAATCCAGGCGGATACGGAACGCGACTACTATATGTCGAGTGAACAGGCAAAAGAGTATCACATTATCGACGAAATCATTAACAAAAGGGTGTAAAAGAGGTTTTAATGGCAAAAAAAGGAAGAAACAACCATGAGGAACAAGAACTGATGTTTTGTTCGTTCTGTGGAAAAGATCAGAATGAAGTTCGCAAACTGGTTGCAGGGCCTGCGGCTTATATCTGCGACGAATGCATCAATCTGTGCCGGTGCATCGTGGAAGAGGACAGGAAAGACATTTTTGAGGATTCGGCAAGAAAGATTCCCGAACCGAAGGAAATAAAAGCGCATCTGGACCAGTATGTCATTGGACAGGAAAAACCGAAGAAGGTTTTATCCGTGGCGGTTTACAATCATTACAAGCGGTTGTTTGCGGGGATGAACCTCGGAGACGTCGAGATTCAGAAAAGCAACATCCTGCTGATCGGACCGACCGGATCGGGTAAAACGCTTCTGGCCAAGACACTGGCCAAGGTGCTGAAAGTGCCTTTCACGATCGCCGATGCGACGTCGTTGACGGAGGCGGGGTATGTTGGAGAAGACGTCGAAAACATCATACTGAGCCTGCTGCAGAATGCCGATTATGATGTCGACAAGGCCACAAAGGGGATTGTCTATATCGATGAAATCGACAAGATTGCGAAAAAATCCGGAAATCCTTCGATTACCCGTGATGTATCGGGGGAAGGCGTCCAGCAGGCCCTTCTGAAGATTATGGAGGGAACCCTTGCCAACATTCCGCCCAAAGGCGGGAGGAAGCATCCCCAGCAGGAATTCATCCAGGTGGATACGACGAATATCCTGTTTATCTGCGGCGGTGCATTCAACGGTCTTGAGGATATCATCGCCAAGCGGCTTGGCGTGAATGCCCTGGGCTTCGGTGCGGAAGTCAAGAGCCGCAAGGAGATCCGGAACGAGCATATCATATCTAAGGTACAACCGGAGGATCTGCTGCGATACGGAATGATTCCTGAATTCATCGGGAGACTGCCCGTTGTTTCGACCTTGAACGATCTGAACCAGGACGACCTTTTCCGGATATTGACCGAACCGAAAGATGCGATTATCAAACAGTATAAGAAATTGTTCGAATTGGAAAATGTAGAGCTTCGGTTTACCGATGGCGCTTTAAGGGCTATCGCAAAATTGTCCGAAGAACGAAAAACGGGGGCAAGAGGATTGCGGGCTATCATCGAAGAGACGATGCTGCACATCATGTATGAGATTCCTTCCCGTAAGGATATTACAGAATGTGTCGTCAACGAAGATGTCATTTTGAGCCAGGAGCAGCCGATCCTCCTTTTTGAACCAAAGACAGAAACCGCTTGATTCGCCTATTGAGGGTTAAAAATTGGGAATATTCGAAAATTATATTCAAAAAGACAGTGAAGAAAAACTGGTCACCTTGCCCTTGCTGCCCTTGAGAGACGTGGTCGTGTTTCCCCACATGATTGTTCCTCTTTTCGTGGGGAGGGAAAAATCGATAGCGGCGCTCGAGTATGCGATGAAAGACGAAAAGGGCATTTTCATGGTCGCTCAGAAGAGCGCCCAGAAAGATGATCCGACACAGGAGGATATCTGTCAGATCGGTACGATCGGGATCATCATTCAGTTGCTGAGGCTGCCGGACGGAACCGTTAAAGTCCTTGTGGAAGGGAAAAAAAGGGGCGCCATCCGGGATTATCTGCCCAATGAGGATTTCTTTTACGTCAGGGTTGAGGAAATCGACGATATCGTTAACGAAAACGATGTCAAAGCCGAAGCGCTGATGAGAAACATCAAGGAGGCCTTCGAGCAGTACATCAAGCTCAGCAAGAAAGTCCATGTCGAAATGTTGAGCACCATCTCGACGATCGACGATCCATCGAAGATGGCCGATGTGGTGATCTCCCATTTGAATATCAAGCTGGAGGACAAGCAGAAGATCCTTGAAATATTCAATGTGACGGAAAGGCTTGAAGCGATCTATGGTTTAATGATTTCCGAAATTGAAATTCTGGAGGTTGAAGAAAAGATCAAGCGCCGCGTCAAGAAGCAGATGGAGAAAACGCAGAAAGATTACTATCTGAATGAGCAGATGCGCGCGATCCAGAAGGAGATGGGAGAGAAGGACGATTTCAGAAACGAGATCGCGGATCTGGAAAAACGCCTCAAACAGAAAAAAATGTCGGAGGAAGCGACCAAGAAGGTCAAGCAGGAGATCAAGAAGCTCCAGATGATGGCGCCCATGTCCGCCGAAGCGACGGTCGTGAGAAATTACATCGACTGGCTTCTGGATATGCCCTGGTTTGAAAAGACGGAAAACCAATATACCCTGAAAGAGTCCGAGAATATCCTGGAAGAGGATCATTACGGTCTGAAAAAGGTCAAGGAGAGAATCCTGGAATACCTGGCCGTCCAGAGCCTCGTGAAAAAGAACAAGGGACCGATTTTATGTCTGGTCGGTCCCCCGGGAGTCGGAAAAACCTCCATCGCCAAATCGGTTGCACGGGCGACCAACAGGAAATTCGTCCGCCTTTCTCTGGGCGGTGTGCGTGACGAGGCGGAGATCCGGGGACACCGGAGGACCTATATCGGCGCCTTGCCGGGGAAAATCATCCAGCTCCTGAAAAAGGCCGGGTCGAACAATCCTGTATTCTGCCTGGATGAAGTGGATAAACTCAGTTCTGATTTCCGCGGTGATCCGTCTGCGGCGCTTCTGGAAGTTCTGGATCCCGAGCAGAATAATGCCTTCAACGACAATTATCTGGAAGTCGATTACGATCTTTCGGATATCATGTTTATCACGACGGCCAATGTACTGCAGACGATTCCGGTTCCACTCCAGGACAGGATGGAGGTCATCCGCCTGGCAGGCTATACGGAACCGGAAAAAATGAGTATCGCGAAGAAGTTCCTCGTATCCAAGGAAATGGAACTGAACGGCCTGGCGAAAGAGAGTGTCCGTTTTTCGGACGGCGCGTTGCAAACCATTATCAGGCAGTATACACGAGAGGCCGGCGTCCGGAACCTGGAACGGGAGATCGCCTCGATCTGCAGAAAAGTGGCGCGGGAGGTCGTGAGCAATGGCGCAAAAGGGCCGGTGAACATTATGTCCAAAACGGTTCACAAGTACCTGGGTGTTCCGAAATATCGATTTGGAGAGACGGAAGGGAAGGCCGGTGTCGGACTGACGATCGGCATGGCCTGGACGGAGTTCGGCGGCGAATTGCTGGTTGTGGAAGCTTCCATTATGCCGGGTACGGGAAAGATGATCATGACCGGAAAACTGGGGGATGTCATGCAGGAATCCGTCCAGGCGGCTTTGACCTATGTCAGGGCCAGGGCCAAGCAGTACGGCCTGCTTCCTGATTTTTACAAGGAAACGGATATCCATGTCCATGTACCGGAAGGCGCGATCCCCAAGGACGGTCCCTCGGCGGGAATCGCCATGGCCACCTCCATCGCCTCCGTATTCAGAGGAAGGCCCGTGAGGGCCGATCTGGCCATGACAGGTGAAATTACCCTGAGAGGCCGCGTTCTTCCTATCGGTGGTTTGAAGGAGAAGTTGCTGGCGGCGCACCGGGGAAATATCAAGACGGTCATTATCCCGAAGGATAACGAGAAGGATCTTTCCGAAGTGCCGACCAACATTTTGAACGCCCTTGAAATCGTTCTGGTGGAGAATGTCGATGAGGTGTTGGATGCGGCTTTGTTGCCCGCAGACGAGGAAGAAAAAACGCTTCCCGAAAACCTTGAAAAATGCTTTAATAATAATGTGAGCGCTCCGGCACTTACTGCTTGACAAGAAGACAATATGTTGCTAATAACCCCCTGCAAATGAGCATATTGCCAGGGCGGGTAGCTCAGCTGGGAGAGCGCCACGCTTACACCGTGGATGTCACAGGTTCAAGTCCTGTTCCGCCTACCAGTGGATATAAGATCTTTTGATATGAAGTTAAAAAATGCGGGGTCGTAGTTAAGTTGGTTATAACGCCGGCCTGTCACGCCGGAGGGCGTGGGTTCAAGTCCCATCGGCCCCGCCATAAAAAAGAGAGGGTAAACAGTTCTGTTTACCCTTTTTTTTGTTTAAAAGAGACGGTGGTGCGCAATCAGTGGTTGTGGTGATATTCCGGCAAGAGGATTTTCGTGATCGATCTTTCCGGGGGAATGACCGGTGGCTGAAAGTTGCAGGTGATTTTGAGAAAGCGCATCAACAGAAAGAAGGTGGCACCCCACAGGAGGTGTTCATTCCCGTCTTTATCATGAAACAGAAGACTCGGAAATTCTTCATGGCGATGGGAAAGATGCGGTATTTCGACGAACAGGCGGCGATAATACGCGTCGTTGAAAAAGACGGAAAGGGGGATATGAATCAGGCGATCCACTTCGTCGTTCATCTGATAACGGGATTTTTTCGTTATGAAACAGGCGGAGGGGAAAATGATCCTCCGGAATATTTTCAGGGTGTAGGCGGGTAAAGCCCCCAGGTAAATTACATTGAACGGATTCAGACGCACTTCTTCCCAGGCTTCCCGGATGGCGCTGGCCAGGAAAAGGGACATCAATCGACGCGTTTTCTTATCCTGGTCGTCCAGTTTCAAGCCGGAATTATTCTTTAAAACAGGAATGATCCCGGACGATATCAGGGACATCAACAGGTTGTCCTGAAAAGGGCTCAACATTCCGCCCGGAAAACTGAGGTCGCCCGGCTGGGAGACCTTAGAGGATCTCTTGATCAGCTGGACATGGAATTCCCCGGCGTAATGGTAAAAAGGCATACAGACGCCGGCTGCCAGATAATCGACACGATTTTTTTTCTGGTTGTCGATAAAGATCTTTTTCTCGTGGAAATCAAGGGTGCACGTTCCCAAAGATCGTGTCACGGATTCAATGAAGGAGGGTACATCCAGGTTATCAAAACAATTGGTTATCATAGCTCACCGCCGGCCAAGATGCCGACGATTTTTTCGGCATTTTGACTGTTCTCCACGTGCCGAACTGCGAATAATAAAAAACCCGCTATTTCTAACGGGTTTTTTTACCTTTCCCATCTGAATAAACGGGAAAAACTCTATCTTGGTGGCGGTGCAGGGAATTGAACCCCGGACACTACGGATATGAGCCGTATGCTCTAACCAGCTGAGCTACACCGCCGATATTGCCTTGGAAGCGCTCTTCATATACAGTTTTTTCACCGTTGTCAACCCTTATTGTGGTGCCAGATCGTATGCGGCGATGACACTCGTCTTCTGAAGGCTGCCGCTGACGGAGAGGACAAGCGCCAGAACCACCTCTTTCTGTCCGTCGTTGTCGATGTCCTTGAACTGGTAGTCACAAACGTAACCGTTGATTTTGCGGGTCCGCCAGTTTTCGACGAATCCCAGGCCGTCCCATTCCAGGTTGTAGATTTCAGCTGATGTAAAGAGCTTCACGTTCTGGAAATAACGGCCGGACGACGAAAGGTTCTTTACGATGATCAGTTCCTTCTTGCCGTCTTTGTTGGTGTCATAGGAGAAGGTTCTCAGGTTTACGTAGTAATTCTTCTTCACCACATTGTCCGAGAGTTGCCTGTCGGTCAGGTCGAAAGCATTGTTGGTGCCGCCGAATACCTCGTCGCTTCGGAAAATGAATTCCTTGCTGCCGCCGAAGGCATTGACCGTGGTCAGGGGCTTGTCCGTTTTTTCGTAGATGCACAGATAATCACTGTCGTCAAGGGCCAGGATTTTATCCGATCCGCTGTCCGTGAAATTGATGATCGAGACGCTGTATACGGAAAGTCCTTCGGGAATCATCATTTTTTTGCCTGTTTTGTAGGTCCCGTTTTTCCATTTCATTTCATGAACAGGTGTATAAAAGGGCTCGGTCATGCCGAGGGATTGCCCCATCAGCACGGGTGTTCCATCCGGCAGTTCGATTACGCGCAGGAAATATCCGAGCTTGGATGCAATGGTTTCGTATTTGCCGTTCTTGTATTCCAGAACGAAAGAATTCAGGTAATTTTTGTTTAAATTCGTGACGATGATTTCCGGGATGCCGTTCTCATTGATATCGGCGACATCAACCGAAAGGTAATTTTCATACGCCTTGCCCTCGATCTTCTTCAACAGTTTGAAATCGCGTCCTTTTTTCTGGTAGATCATCACATTGTGCTCATCGATGAGGACAACTTCGTTGATGCCGTCATTATTCACATCGCCGATATCCATTCCCTTTAACTTGACGGGGATTTTCGGACTCATCCAGAAACCCTGGCGGTCAAGAGGTTGCGGGGCGTTGATAAAGTCCGTGTTGATGGCCGCCGTCAAGGTCCCCTGGCGGGATGTTCTCATGGTCCGGATGAGCTGGGATTCACGGTTGCCGTCCTGGGTAACGTTCGATGCGGCGGAGGAGCGGGACGGCGCCGGTTGTTCGGAAAAGGATTCCGGTACGGTCCCCAGAATCCGGTAGTTGATTTTTTGAGCGAAATCATTGATTTTGGGAATCACTTCGTCAAAATTCTGGCATTGGTAAAAAATGGAGAGAGCGGGCTTGCTAACGGAAGCCATGTCGAAGAGTTTCCCATCTAAACTGAGGGCGCTTCCGATTTTGGTGAGACTTCCCCAGACTACGTAGTCGGCCTTCAGTTTCGTTCCGATTTCATAAATATCGGCAGAGGACAGGGTTTTATCGTCCCTGACAAGAGGAAAAACAGCATCCTTATCCACCACCTGAATCTTATCCTGATAGGAAATTCGGGAAGACAGCATATCCCATACGCCGTACCGTATATAATCGATGTTTTCTGCACTGTGCGCGGAAAAGGGTAAAACGGCGACCAGATATTTATCCTTGGCCGGAAGGTCTCCGGGGGTGATTAAAAATAAAAACAGAATCAGAAGGAAAAAGATTTTAATGTTTTTTTTCATCCATGGTCTCCTCTGAAATTTCATGATTTTTGAACCCATAACACTTTCAGAAATGCGATTCAAGCGCTTCTTTTCCCGGTTTATTGATGGGTTGCATAAAATATCGATCAAGACGAGAAATGAAGAGATGCCTCTGCGTCGATATTGTGATATGAAGTGAAAAAAATTGTAGCCTTGGACGTGGATTTTAAGGTACATTTGGCGGCTAAATTATAAGATACAAGAAAGGGAACGGAGTGTGATCGCCCTTATTCAGAGAGTGGATGAAGCCCGGGTATACATCGATGAAAATTTGAGAGACGGAATCGGAAAGGGATTGCTGGTATTTTTGGGCATCGCATCGGGCGACGAATTCCGGGATGCCGATTATCTGCTGGAAAAAATCACCAACCTGAGGATTTTTGAAGACGAGCAGGGCAAGATGAACCGCTCTGTCGCAGATATATCCGGGGAACTGCTCGTGGTGTCCCAGTTTACTCTCCTGGCGGATTGCAGGAAAGGACGGCGCCCTTCCTTCGGGCGGGCGGAACAGCCGGAGCGGGCGAAGAAGCTCTACGAATATTTTCTTGAAAATGCAAAGCGGAGTCTCCGCAGGGTTGGAAGCGGTGAATTCCAAGCAATGATGAAGATTCATCTCGTCAATGACGGACCGGTGACCATATCCATCAACAGCCGGGATAAAACAGGTGAAAACTCATGAACAGCGGAAAAGAAGAAATAAAGGATTTGTGTGATATCCGGATCGACAAGGAAGGGACCTGGTATTACCGGGGAACGGAGATGTATCGCACCGATATCGTCCGGTATCTTTACCAGTATTTGAAAAAGGATGAAAAACAGGGTTATTACATCGAGGTGTCCGATCTCGACCGTTGCAGGATCGACGTGGAAGATACGGCTTTTGTCGTGACGGCGGCAGAAAAAATGAGCTCGGGTGAGGGGGCAGGGGAGGGAGAGGTTATTCTCATCCATCTGTCCGACGGATCTGAAGAGACGTTGTGCTTGGACAGCCTGTCCATATCGGAAGACAATGTCCTGTATTGCAGGGTCAAGGGAAACGGATTTAAAGCGCGTTTCTCCAGGAAAAGTTATTATCAGGTTGTTCATGATGTGGAATACGATGAAAAATCGGGAAAGTATTACCTGAAAGTGAACGGTCATCGGTATTTCATAAAGGAGAACGAAAAAGATTAAATTATGATACGGAGGTTAGGGACGTTGGACGATCATATTAGAGAAGCTTTAACTTTTGATGATGTACTGCTTATTCCCAGAGAATCTTCAGTGTTGCCGAAAGATGTCGATACGTCCACGTATCTGACCCGGAACATCACCTTGAATATTCCCATCGTCAGCGCGGCCATGGACACGGTGACGGAGTCGAGAACAGCCATCTGTCTGGCGCAGGAGGGGGGGATCGGAATCATTCACCGGAACATGAGCATCGAACGGCAAGTGCTGGAAGTGGATAAGGTAAAAAAGTCGGAGAGCGGGATGATCGTTTCGCCGATCACGATCGAGCCCGATCAGAAGGTGAGCGATGCCCTGGACCTGATGATGAAATATCGCATTTCCGGCGTTCCCGTTGTCAAAGGGAAAAGGCTGGTAGGCATTCTGACGAATCGGGATCTCCGCTTTGAAACGAATCTGGAACAGCCCGTATCCAATGTGATGACGAAAGAAAACCTGGTGACCGTGTCGGCGAGCATTTCCCTGGAGGAATCTAAAAGGCTTCTGCACCAGCACCGGATAGAAAAACTCCTGGTCGTGGATGAAGAATTCAATCTGAAAGGGTTGATCACCATCAAGGATATCGAAAAAATCAAGAAATTCCCCCTGGCCTGTAAAGACTCCCTGGGGCGGTTACGGGTGGGGGCGGCCGTCGGCATCATCGACCGGGAAGAGCGGGTCGCGGCGCTGCTGGCGGCGGGCGCGGACGCAATCGTGATCGATACGTCACACGGTCATTCCTCGGCCGTACTCGATGCAATCCGGGACACCAAAAAGAATTTTCCCAATTGTGATCTGATCGCGGGCAACGTGGCGACGCCGGAAGGCGCCCAGGCCCTGATCGATGCCGGCGTGGATGCCATCAAGGTCGGGGTGGGCCCCGGCTCCATCTGTACGACCCGTATCATTGCCGGCGTCGGCGTTCCGCAGATTACGGCGATAAGGGATGCCTGCAGGGTCGCGCTCAAAAACGATATCCCCGTTATCGCGGATGGAGGTATCAAGTATTCCGGGGACATCGTGAAGGCATTGGCCGCAGGCGCCCACACGGTCATGATCGGGAGCCTTTTTGCCGGAACGGAGGAAAGCCCGGGCGAGACAATTCTATACCAGGGGCGAAGTTACAAGGTTTACCGGGGGATGGGATCCCTGGAGGCCATGAAATTGGGAAGTAAGGACCGGTATTACCAGGATGACGTCGAAAGCACGATCAAACTGGTTCCTGAAGGCATCGAGGGAAGGGTGCCTTTCCGCGGATCCCTGTCTGCGAGTATATTCCAGCTCATCGGCGGATTGAAGGCGGGAATGGGTTACGTGGGCTCCAAAACGATCCGGGAGTTGAGAACGGAAGCGAAGTTTGTGAGAATCACCTCCGCCGGCCTGCGGGAAAGCCATGTCCATGATGTCATCATTACCAAAGAGGCGCCCAACTACTGGCTGGATTAGACCCGTTTTACGATCGTCGCGATCGAAAAACCTTGCGATCAGGATATCAGTTACACCATGACGACGAAAAACCCTTTTGTCCATTTGCATGTTCACACGCAATACAGCCTGCTGGACGGTGCCATCCGCGTGAGCGATCTGTTGAAGAAAGCCCAGGAGTACGGAATGCCCGCCGTTGCCATCACGGATCACGGCAACATGTTCGGCGCGGTGGATTTCTATCAGCAGGCTCAAAAGTCCGGAATCAAACCCATCCTCGGGTGCGAGCTGTACATTGCCCCGAAAAGCCGGCACGATAAGACATCCGGATACAGCAGTGACAATGCGAATCATCTGGTCGTTTTAGCCAAGGACATCACCGGTTATCAGAACCTCGTCCGGTTGAGCAGCATCGGTTATCTGGAAGGGTTCTACTATCGTCCGCGTATCGACAAGGAGGTGTTGAGGAAATACCGGGAGGGTTTGATCGGCCTCAGCGCCTGTCTGCACGGTGAAATAGCCGGAAGACTCCTCAAGGGCCGGGCAGAGGAGGCGGAGGCTGCAGCCGCTGAATACCTGGACATTTTCGGTCCCGACAATTTCTATATCGAGATGATGGAGAACGGCCTGAAGGAGCAGGATCTGGTCAACGACCAGCTTGTTTCCCTCGCGCAAAAGATGAACATCAGAATGGTCGCGACCAATGACTGTCATTATCTCGCAAAAGAAGACGCGGAGGCCCATGAAATCCTTCTTTGTATCCAGACGGGAAAAACGATCCACGACAACGACCGGATGAGGTTCAGCACGAACCAGTTGTACCTGCGATCCCAGGAGGAGATGAAGCGCCTTTTTCAGCATCTTCCGGAGGCGATCGACAATACGTTCCGTATTGCGGAACAGTGCAACGTCGAACTGGATCTGGGAAAATTTATTTTACCGAAATTCGAGATCGAGAATTCCCGGGAAACACTGGATGATCACCTGATCAGGGAAGCGGAAAAGGGATTCGAGGCATTGTTTCCGCTGATTTTGAGGAAGTCGAAGGAAGGATCGGAAGAAGAGATCCGTGCGAGGTATCTCGATCGCCTGTATCATGAACTGGACATCATCAAGAACATGGGATTCGCCGGTTATTTCCTGATTGTGTCCGATTTTGTCCAATACGCCAAAAGAAATCATATTCCCGTCGGTCCCGGCAGGGGGTCCGCCGCCGGGAGCCTGGTAGCCTACAGCCTGGGCATCACCAACATCGATCCGATCGAATACGACCTGTTTTTCGAGAGATTTCTCAATCCCGATCGGATCAGCATGCCCGATATCGATATGGACTTCTGCCCGGAAGGACGGAACGAAATCATCCGTTACGTAAAGGGAAAGTACGGTCCGGACAAAGTCGCCCAGATCATCACCTTCGGGAAAATGCAGGCAAGAGCCGTCATTCGGGACGTTGGAAGAGTGATCGGCATGCCTTACGGAGAAGTGGACCGTATTGCCAAATTGATTCCCGAAGGGGTTAATGTGACCCTGGACGGAGCCCTGAAAACGGAGCCGCGTCTGACGGACGAAATAACGCGGTCACCCGAAGTGAAAAGGCTGCTGGATCTGGCCAAATCCCTGGAAGGATTGAACCGGCATGCCTCGACCCATGCGGCCGGCGTTGTCGTATCCGATGTACCCCTGGTGGATAGAGTCCCCCTTTATAAAAACCAAAAAGACAACGAAGATGTCGTCACCCAGTTTTCCATGAATGATCTGCAAAGCGTGGGGTTGACGAAGTTCGACTTCCTGGGATTGAAGACGCTGACCGTGATCGATGACGCGTTGGAGTCGATCACGGAGGAACAGGGAATCGAAATCGACCTGAATTCGTTGTCATTGGATGACGAGCTGACGTACCGGTTGTTGAGCAGCGGTGATACGAACGGAATCTTTCAGCTTGAAAGCTCCGGGATGAAAGACATCCTCGTGAACATGAAGCCCGATTGCATTCAGGATGTCATTGCCCTGATCGCCCTCTACCGTCCGGGTCCCATGAGTATGGTGCCTGAATTCATTGCCAGAAAGCAGGGAAAGACAAAAATCAGTTATGAAATACCGCATTTGAAATCGATTCTGGAAGAGACCTACGGGGTCATCCTCTACCAGGAACAGGTGATGCAGATCGCCGTTACCGTCGGTGGGTATACGATGTCCGAGGCGGATACGCTGCGCAAGGTCATGAGCAAGAAAAAAGCGTCCGATATGGAAAAGGAACGGCCGAAGTTTCTTGCCGGAGCGGCGCGAAAAAGTATTCCCGAAGGTAAAGCCCAGAAGATCTGGGAAAAGATGGAAACCTTCGCGGAATACGGATTCAATAAATCCCACAGTACGGCCTACGCGATGATTTCCTATCAGACCGCCTATCTGAAAGCCCACTACCCCGCCCATTTCATGGCTGCACTGCTGACAAGTGAAAAAGACAACCGGGATAAAATCATTAAATATATCAATGACTGCAAGGAAATGGGGATCCGTGTCCTTCCTCCGGAAATCAACCAGTCACGAAAAATATTCCGGGCCTATGAAAATTGCATCCGCTTTGGATTGGCCGCCGTGAAGAATGTAGGGGAGGGGGCCATCGAATCGATCATTGAATGCCGCACGGAGAAAGGTCCGTTCAAGTCCTTCGAAGACTTCTGCATGCGTATCGACTCCCGTAAAGTTAACAAGCGCGTTATCGAAAGCCTCATCAAATGCGGTTGTTTTGATGCCGTGGAGGGCGACAGGACCCGTCTTTTGTCGGTCTATGAAGAGGTTCTCGGGCATGCGCAGAAGCGGAACCGGGATTTATCGAAAGGACAGATCAGTTTCTTTGATTCCCTGGAACCTTCACCGTCTTCGATCGATCGGAACGTGCCTGCCCGGGATTCGGAAAACGCCGATCCGGGAAACGTAAATGGAGATGCCGGCGTCGATCGAGAGGCCCTGCTGGCTTATGAAAAGGAGACGCTTGGCTTTTATGTTTCAGGGCACCCCCTGGATAGATTTCAGCAGGATCTGGAACGTCGCCATATCACTTTCTCCTCGGATCTCGGCGATGTCCGGGAGAAAAGAGATCTCGTTCTCTGCGGTGTCGTGATCAATCTGAAGGAAATGAAGACCAAGAAAAAAGATACCATGGCTTATGTTCAACTGGAGGATTTAAAGGGAACTTTCACGGCGATTTGCTTTTCCGATGCATACATGAAGTCATACAGCCTGTTTAAAGGCGATAAACCGCTGGTACTGAAAGGATATGCGGATAACCAGGACGAAGAGGTCAAGGTGATTGTCAACGAAGTTGTCGATCTCGAAGATTTCTTGAGCGGGATAACAAGCGAAAGCTCGATGCACATTTATCTTCGTCAGGACAGGCACACGGAGCAGGAGATTTCCGCTTTGAAGGGAATTTTGAACGATCATCCCGGTTCCAACGAAACGTTCATCCATCTGCTGAACCATTGTACCGATACGGTTGTCTGCCTGGGGACCCGTCATCGGATATGTCATGAATTGGAGAATAAGATTAGCTCAACTATCAAGGATTGTTACACGAAATATCTAGAGTGATGGTTGAAGAACGGATTTACAGAAGAAACGTTTCCTCAGGCCTTTTGCACGCCTATGAAGTGAAATTGGCGCAAACGGATCTTTTCGTCAGTACCGACGATAATTTATATGACATCACTTTAAATTTAGTCGTTAAATACAGGAATTATATCGAGAATTACATTAAAGAAGTTCCGTCGTTCCTGACCTCGCTCCTTCCTCTTGAGGACGATCCCTTTGCCCCGAAAATGATCCGGGACATGCTTTTCTATTCAAAAACGGCCGGGGTAGGGCCGATGGCGGCCGTGGCGGGTGCCATGGCTCAGTATGTCGGGACGGATCTGGGCCGCTTCAGCAGAAATGTCATCATCGAAAACGGCGGCGACAACTATCTCAACGTCCAAAGAGAAGTTCTCGTTTGCATCCATGCGGGGAAATCTCCCTTGAGTGATAAAGTCATTTTAAGGATCGAGCCGGAAAAGATGCCCCTGGGAGTCTGCACGTCTTCCGGAACGATCGGCCACTCCCTGAGTTTCGGCCGGTCCGATGCCGTTTGCGTCTTGGCCGATTCGGCCGTTTTGGCCGATGCCGCCGCCACCGCCCTGGGCAATCAGGTGAAAGACAAAAGGAGTATCGAAAAAGTTCTGGAACGCGGAAAGGCCATGGCCGGGATCAGGGGCATTGTCATCATTCTGGGCGAAACGATGGGCGTCTGGGGCGATGTCGTCCTCGCCTGACGGATTAGTTTACATAATATATCTTATGGGACATTCGCAATCTGCGGGAAATCGCCCTGAAATGATTCTCCTTTGCATAAGTCCTCCCGGATATATTATGTATGGATTTTACGGGGGTCGAAGATTACAGCCCGGTTTCGGCAAGTTCCTTGACGAGCTTCAATTGCCGGTCGTTCAATTTCTTTGGAACATCGATGCTGATTTTGACATACTGGTCGCCCGCGACGGAATTCCGCGTTGCCGGTACGCCGAATCCTTTCATACGAATCTTGGTATTGCTTTGAGTGCCCGGCGGCACCTTTATTCTCTTGATGGCGCCATCCAGCGTAGGAACCTCGATCGTGGTTCCCAGTGCGGCCTGGGAAAAATTGATCGACTTCTGAATATAAATATCGTTGCCGTCCCTGGCAAAGATGGGATGCGGTAAAATGCCGACTTCCAGGTACAAGTCGCCTGCCGGACCTCCCTGCAAGCCGGCGGTTCCTTTTCCGATCAGCCTTAGTTTCTTTCCTGAATTGATTCCCCTGGGTATTTTAACGTTGACTTCTTCGACGCGATCCTGCTTCTTCAGGGCAATCTTTTTTTCTGTCCCGTAAACCGATTCCTCCAGTGTGATGGAAATGTTGTAATAAAGATCATCTCCCCGCTGGGGGACGGGACCGTAACTCTGGCCGCCGAAAAAACCGCCGAAAGGATCGGTCCTTGGTTGCGAGAAACCCTGTCTTCTCTGGCTTCCGAAACTGAAGCCGAGATCCCGAAGGATTTCATTGAGGTCGAAACCCCGGAAAATGTCTTCCTGGCTGAATTTCTGCTTGAATGAATCGGCGGAACCAAACTGGTCGTATTCTTTTCGTTTTGCGGGATCGCTGAGCACGGCGTAAGCTTCATTGATCTTCTTGAATTTTTCTTCCGCCTCCTTATTGCCGGGATTCTTATCCGGATGAAATTTTAACGCCAGTTTCCTGTACGCTTTTTTGACCTCATCGGTAGAGGAATTTTTCCCGACACCAATAATTTTGTAGTAGTCTTCAGCCATTAGGCAACCTTCATAAAGCATTTGTTTAAATAATAACAGGGAGAACCCCGTCGGTAAACATTGTTCATAAATAACCACAAATGAGAAAATGTCAACATTCTCGTCCGAAAAAAAACAAGAAACGAACTGGTTCAGCGTAAAACCGGGATCAAAATATATAAATAAATTTGTAAATACAGTAAATTACACATATTATATAAACCAATGGATTACAATAAGGACGAATTGCAAGATGGAACGCCGCGGGTTATTAAGAAATTGTCAAAATGAAGGGATTGATGTACATATTTGCCCGGATGAATTTTTAGAGAAAGAAACCCGCATCAAAGGAAGAAGAAAGGAAAAACATCAATGGATCAAGTTCAATCGCCCTCCCCTTCTGATTTTATCAGGGAAATCATCGAGAAGGATCTGGAAAACGGGAAAAACCACGGTCGTGTTGCCACGCGATTCCCCCCGGAGCCGAACGGCTATCCCCATATCGGTCATGCAAAATCCGTTTGCCTGAATTTCGGTATTGCAAAACAGTACGGAGGAACGTGCAATCTGAGAATGGATGATACCGATCCATCCGGCGAAGATATGGAATACGTGAACTCGATCATCGAGGATATCAAGTGGTTGGGCTTTGATTGGGATGATCGCCTTTACTATGCATCCGATTATTACGAGAAACTGTATCAGTATGCCTTGCAAATGATCAAATCGGCAAAGGCTTATGTATGCGAATTGACAGCGGAAGAGACGAGGCAGTACCGGGGGAGCCTGACGGAGCCAGGGAAGGAAAGTCCCTACCGAAACCGGACCGTGGATGAAAACCTGGCGTTGTTCGAAAGGATGCGATCAGGGGAATTCGAGGAGGGCAGTCATGTGCTGCGTGCCAAAATCGACATGGCCTCGCCCAACATGACCATGAGAGACCCCGTGATGTACCGCATCAAGAAGGAAAATCATTACCGCACGGGCAACCGCTGGTGCATCTATCCCATGTACGATTTTGCCCACTGTCTGTCGGACTACATCGAAAGCATCACCCACTCTATCTGCACCCTGGAGTTCGAAAACAATCGGCCGCTTTACGACTGGTTCCTGGATCAGCTTGTCGAGGGAGACCGCCCGCGGCAGATCGAGTTTGCCCGCTTGAATCTCACCTATACCGTATTGAGTAAAAGAAGATTGATTGAACTGGTGGATCACGGCTTCGTTTCCGGCTGGGACGATCCCCGGATGCCGACCCTTTCGGGCATGAGAAGGCGAGGATTTACACCGGAGGCGATCCGGAATTTCTGCGAACGGATCGGCGTGGCAAAAAACAACAGCATGATCGATGTGGCCCTTCTGGAAAACTGCGTCAGAGACGACCTGAACAAAAGGGCGCCGCGCGTAATGGCGGTGCTGCAGCCGTTGAAGGTAACCATCGAAAATTATCCGGAAGGGAAAACCGAGGAATTTGAAATCCCCTATCACCCGGAGAATGCCGCCATGGGTTCTCGGAAAGTGCCGTTTTCCCGCACTCTTTTCATTGAGCGGGACGATTTCGTGGAAAACCCGCCCGGCAAGTTCTTCCGCCTGGCTCCGGGAAGAGAGGTCAGGCTCCGCGGCGCCTATTTCATTACCTGCACCGGGGTTGAAAAGGATGAAAGTTCCGGGGAAATAACCGGTCTGCGGTGCACCTACGATCCGGAAACAAAAGGAGGAGACGCCCCCGATGGAAGAAAGGTGAAGGGTACGCTGCACTGGGTGTCGGCCGAACATGCCGCCCCTGCAGAGGTGAGACTCTATGACCGGCTCTTTACAGTGGAAAATATCAGCGCGGAAGCGGAAAAGACAGGGAAGGACTATACCGATTTTCTGAATACGGAATCGCTGATCGCGCTTAAAGAATGCAAGCTGGAACCTTCCGTTTTGAATTCTCCGCAGTTGAAAAATTATCAGTTCGAGCGTCAGGGTTATTTCTGCGTGGATTCCAAAGACAACCAGGAAGGACGCCTGGTTTTCAACCGCACGGTAACATTGCGTGATTCCTGGGCTAAGATCGAAAAGACCGTTTTGAAAAGTGCGCGTCCCGCACAGGAGCCCAAGGCGGTCGAGGTGCCCCGAAAACACCGGGACGAGCCAAAGGGAAGCCGTTCCGAACTCCCGGAAGTATCCATCGATGACTTTGCGAAGCTCGATTTCAGAGTCGGCAGGATCATGGATGCGGAACCGGTGGCCGGTTCGGACAAGCTCGTGAAACTCATGGTGGATGTGAACGAGAAGAAACCGCGCCAGATCTTTGCCGGTATCCGCCCCGCATATCCCGATCATACACGCCTCATCGGCAAAAAGGTGATCGTGGTCGCAAACCTGAAGCCGCGCCGGATGAAATCCGGCCTGTCGGAGGGGATGATCCTGGCGGCTGGGAGCGGAGATATCTGGAACATCTGTACCTTTGACGGCAATCCGGAACCCGGTGACAAGGTATCTTGATGTCAAGCGCTCCCCCCCCGGGTGTTGACGATCCACTCATGAGGGGATTCCCTTGATTTCGATTCTCACTATTCGATTGACTAAAGAGCCGGTGTTTCCTATATTGCCCACGCTCAAAAAAACACCTTTCAAAGCAACAAGCCGGGGCGGCCGATTTCAGGAATCCAGCAACTCCATGTCGTTGGTTCCGAAAACGGCTGCTCGCGAAGCATTCTTGATCAAGCAATAAAAAGAAAGTTATCAGGAGGAACAATCGTGAGCAAAATACGCGTGGGGGTGGTCGGGATCGGACACCTTGGGAACTTTCATTTGCAGAAATACCAGAAAATTAACCCGGTGGAGATTGTCGGGGTTGCGGATATCCTCCCCTTGCGCGCTGAAAAGGCCGCCGGCATTTTCGGATGCACAGCCTATTCCGATCATCGGGAACTCATCGAAAAAGTGGATGCCGTAAGCATTACCGTGCCCGCCCAGTTTCACCATGCCGTGGCAAAGGACTTTCTCGCCGCAGGCAAGGACGTGCTCATGGAAAAGCCCTTCACGGCAACGCTCGAGGAAGCGGACGATCTCATCCGCCGGGCTGCGGAAAAAAATCTTATTCTGCAGGTCGGTTTCATCGAACGTTTCAATCCGGCCGTCGCAGCGCTGGACAAAGTCATTCACCATCCCCTTTTTATCGAATCGCACCGACTGCACCCCTTCATTGAAAGAGGTACGGATGTGGACGTCGTCCTCGACCTGATGATCCACGATCTTGATCTTATTCTCCACTATGTAAACTCGACGCTTCGGAATGTTGAAGCTGTGGGAGTATCGGTCCTTTCGGACAAGGTTGATATCGCCAATGTACGGCTCACCTTTGAAAACGGATGCGTGGCCAATATCACCGCCAGCCGCGTCACCCTCAAACACATGCAGAAGCTCCGTTTTTTCGGTGTGGAGGGGTATCATTCCGTCGACTTCAGTAAACGGGAGCTTATTTCCCTGAAACGGGAGCACAAGGAAGGAGGAAAGATCGAAATCGCTCTTAACGAAGTGCAGGTTACCCAGTACGATCCTCTGGAAGAGGAAATCCGTGGATTTATCGAATGTGTCATGGAGCGGACCGAACCCCGCGTTTCCGGAGCCGAAGCGAGGAAATCACTGGAGTTGGCATTGCTGATAAACGAACAAATGAAAACCGGGAGGGATGTTGCACTATGATACCGATGGTCGATCTGAGAAGGCAGTATCTTGAGCTCAAGCCGGAAATCGATGCGGCGGTTCTCGATGTCCTGGGCAAAACCCAATTCATCCTGGGGCCCAATGTTTTCGAACTCGAAGCCGAGGTCGCCCGTTATCACGGCCTGCCGCACGCGGTCGGTGTGGCCAGCGGAACGGACGCGTTGCTTCTCGCCCTGCGGGCTCTGGGGATCGGGGCCGGGGACGAGGTCATCACTACGCCGTTCACCTTCATCGCCACGGCGGAAGTGCTCGGGCTTTTAGGGGCGGTTCCCGTTTTCGTCGACATCGATCCCCGGACCTTCAACATGAACGCCGCTCTTATCGAGCCGGCGATTACCGAGAGAACAAAGGCCATTATTCCGGTGCATCTGTTTGGTCAAGCCTGTGACATGGATCCGATTCTCGCCGTTGCCGAACAAAACGGCTTGAAAGTGATCGAGGACTGCGCACAGGCCTTTGGCGCCCGCTATAAGGGCCGGATCGTGGGGACATTCGGCGACGCGGGCTGTTTCAGCTTCTTCCCGAGCAAGAACCTGGCCTGCTACGGTGACGGCGGCATCGTGATTACCGGAAATCCCGAACTCGAAGCCGGGCTGCGTGTTTTGCGAAACCACGGCAGCACCGTTCGCTACCACCACAGCATCCTGGGCTACAACAGCCGGCTTGATGAACTTCAGGCGGCGATCGTACGCATCAAACTCAGGCATATCGACGCATTCAACGAAGGGAGAAGAAATGCGGCGCGCCTTTACCGGAAGCATATCCGAACCGGCAACGTGATCCTGCCCTGCGAAGCGCTGGATTGCGATCATGTCTATCATCAGTACACAATCCTGACGGATCACCGTGACCGCCTGCAAAAAGCGCTTACGCAGGCGGGTGTTGCCAGTGCCGTTTATTACCCGATTCCCCTCCACCGGCAGGAGGTGTTCCTCGACGGCGGATACGGGCCCCTTCCCGTAACGGAGGATATGGCGACGCGGGTTCTTTCCCTGCCGGTTTTTCCTGAAATTACCGAGGAGGAAATTTGCAGGATCAGTGAAGTGATCAATGATTGCGTCTGAGATGAAACGTTTCCGCTCGGTTTTGATCGTCGCAGGTGAGGCCTCGGGTGACCTGCACGGCGCAAACCTTGTCCGCGAAATGAAGGCCCTGGATTCTTCCCTTTCCTTCAGCGGTGTCGGGGGGTCTAAATTGGAGGCCGAGGGGGTGAGGCTTTTGGCCCGGTCTTCTGAAATGGCTGTCGTGGGCATTACGGAAGTGTTTACGAAAATCCGTTTTATCCTCGGTGTTTTTCTCCGGCTTCGAAAGATGCTCCGCAAGGAAAAACCGGAACTGCTTATCCTGATCGACTATCCCGATTTTAATCTCCGACTTGCCGCGGCTGCAAAGGCGGCGGGCGTTCGCGTTTTCTACTATGTCAGCCCCCAGGTCTGGGCCTGGAGAAAGGGGCGGATCCGTCAAATCCGCCGCGTCGTGGATCGGATGGCCGTCATTCTTCCTTTCGAAAAAGCATTCTACGAGGGAAGGGGTTATGCCGTCCATTTTGTGGGACATCCCCTCCTCGACGTTGTAAAGCGCACCCGCTCACGGGAAACGGCACTGACCGATTTCGGTCTTCATGATAAACGGCCGATTGTGGCCCTGTTGCCCGGCAGCCGCGAAAAGGAGGTCAAGGGCCTCTTGCCGGTGATGCTCGGTGCCGCCATCCATGTGAAAGAAGAGTATGCCGAAGCCCAGTTCATCCTTCCTCTGGCGGACACCGTGGATCCGCAAATGGTCGATCGAATCATCCGTGCATACCCCGTTTCCGTGACCGTGGTGACGGGGATGATCTATGATGCCGTCGGACTGGCCGATATGGCCATGGTGGCCTCCGGGACGGCCACCATGGAAACGGCGCTTCTGGAAACGCCGATGGTCATCGTCTACCGGATCTCATCGTTTACCGCCGCCGTCGGAAGACGGTTGATCCGCCTGGAACACATCGGTTTACCGAACATCATCGCCGGCAGAACACTCGTACCGGAGCTGATCCAGGAGGATACCAACGCTTCACGTCTTGCCGACGAGGCCATAAAGATTCTTTCCGATAGAAAACGTTACGATGAAATCAGGAAGGGACTCGCCGAAATCAGGAAAAAGCTTGGTGAAACGGGGGCATCCCGCCGTGCGGCACGACTGGCCTTAAACCTCATGAATCAGGCAAACGTCTTCTGAGTGATTCTTAGACGTCGCTCCTGGACAAACCTCCCGGAAAAGTCGTGCAACCCTGACCAGCCCCCGGAAGGCATGGAGTAGCCGCCGAAAACGAGGCATCCATGCAATCCGCGTCATGGTGACGGCTCGAAAAAAAAGTCCGCGGCGATGCGCCTGGCTGCGGTTATTACTCGACTCTGCGGAGAACGAATGCCGTGCGGGCCGGTATGTAAAGTTTGAGCCATTCCTTGCCTTCGTCTTCATAGAATGGATCGAACTGGGTAAAATGGTCAAGGCTGTCGTCTTTTATGGCGTAGCCGCCGAAATCCCTGGCGTCGGTATTGAGCACGACGACGTATCTGCCTTTCGGAGCAAGGATACCGTAGTCGAAAAATGATCTGGATGGGTTGAAGTTAAAGACGAACAGAAGATCTTCTCGCCCGAAAACCAGCACCTGGTCGCCGCTGCTGTCCCACAGCTTGATCAGGGGTTTCCTGTGGAAATTTCTTTCAGCCTTGATAAGGTGAATCATCGCCGAATCGAACTTGTCGAGAAACGGATACTTCAAGTTCGGATCCCCGGCCAGACTCCACTGTCGGCGTGCGTATTGATACGACCAATCGTTTCCCTCACGGGGAAAATCGATCCACTCGGGATGCCCGAACTCGTTACCCATAAAGTTGAGATAACCTCCGTTTATGGTCGACGCGGTGATAAGCCGTATCATTTTATGCAGGGCGATCCCTCTGTCTACGCTTAAATCGGAATCGTCGACCGTCATGTGCCAGTACATCTTTTCACCGATCAGCCTGAAAATGATGGTCTGATCGCCCACAAGGGCTTGGTCGTGACTTTCGGTATAGCTGATCGTTTTTTCCTCCTTCCGGCGGTTGGTGAGCTCCCAGAAAATGTCGCCGGGTTTCCAATCCTCGTCCTTGCACTCCTTGATAAGCTTGATCCAATAATCGGGTATTCCCATCGCCATGCGGAAGTCGAAGCCGAAGCCGCCGTCTTCGATCTTTGCGGTTAATCCGGGCATTCCGCTCATCTCTTCGGCGATGGTAACGGCATGCGGATTGACCTGATGCACGAGCTTGTTGGCCAGGGCAAGGTAGACTAAGGCGTCTTCATCCTGGGTGTTGTCGTAGTATCGGTCGTAGCCGGTAAATTTTTCCTCAAGGCCGTGTGAATAGTATATCATGGACGTAACGCCGTCAAAGCGGAAACCGTCGAACTGAAACCGGTCGAGCCAGTACTTGCAGTTCGAAAGAAGGTAATGAAGCACCTCGTTCTTCCCGTAATCAAAGCAGAGCGAATCCCAGGCGCGATGCTCGCGCCGTGGACCCTCGTGAAAATACTGGAAGGGGGTTCCATCGAAGCGGCCAAGCCCTTCGATCTCATTTTTTACGGCGTGTGAATGAACAATATCCATAATGACGGCAATCCCCATCCTATGTGCGGAGTCGATAAGCTCCATGAGCTCTTCCGGAGTGCCGAAGCGCGAGGACGGCGCGAAAAAATTCGAAACATGATAGCCGAAAGAACCGTAGTAGGGGTGTTCCGGTATGGCCATTATCTGGATTGCATTGTAGCCGAGAGCGGCAACCCGCGGGAGAACATTTTCTCTGAATTCATTGTACCCCCCTACCCTTTCCTTTTCCGTGGCCATTCCAATGTGGCATTCGTAAATCAGAAGGGGGGATATGTCCGGCGTGAAGTGCTTCGCTTTGAATTCGTATTTCTCTGGAGGATCCCATACCTGGGCTGAAAATATCTTGGTATAATCATTCTGAACGACACGGGTAGCCCAGGCGGGAATACGTTCAAACTTCTCCCTGTCATGATGGATACTGAGCTTGTAGTGTTGGCCGTGCTTTAACTGATCCGGGTTCAGGTTGATCTCCCAAACGCCGTTTCCGAGAGGGTAAAGGCGGTACGGCTCCTCTTCCCGCCAGTTGCAGAAATCACCCACCAGGTAGATCCGCGATGCGGCCGGTGCCCACTCACGGAATACCCACCCGTCGGGAATACGATTCATCCCGAAATACATATGGCCGTTTGCAAAATCACTTAAAGAGGTTTTACCCCGGGTCAGCTCCAGTTCCTTCTTTACGACGTTTCTGTAGCGCCTTTCTATGATATCGGCGTAAGGCCTGAGGTAATTGTCCCGTTTGATTATGCCTAATTCCTTACTCATTCCTCAAATCGCGAATGCGTGACTACGGCTGTGTTCGGGGTGGATGCTTTTTAGGATTTCCTGAAGGTTGCCGTGCCTCATACCGCAGCGATTCTCCCGCCAAATTTTGTGTGCACGGCTTCGACGACATCCATCCGCCGTTTTTTCCACAGCTTGATGAATACCACACACATGACCTCTTCCGCCAGAACAGAGTCATTTCGGCAATCCACTGGATTACAATATCACGATAGCTCCGGATTCACATACGGGAGGATCTTTATCCGCCGTGCACCATCGACCACATTCTCCGCATGGTACCGGCGTATCAGGCAGGCTTTGGCGCTCCGAATCCGCGCAATGTGCAGACCCGCATACTCAACCGCCAGGAGCATTCGCCACCTTTCGCGAATTCCGAACCCGCGGCTGCGGTAATGATTTCTCTGAAACTCAATTTACAGACTTTTATTGTTCCCAGGAACCTCACATAGATCAACCTGATCCTGAAATATTCCTCTGCATGAGAATCCCTTCAGAATCCTGTCGGCGCAACGGGGCGGCGTTCTCTTACAGCACGCCCAGAAATTCCTTCCAGGGGGTGGCCGGAAGCGTTTCGGTCGTCGAGTGTCCATAGGCACGGATGATCATCGCCGCTCGCTCGATTTCCTTGATATCGTCTGACTCAACGATATCCACCACATCGAATCGCCCCAAGGTTGCAAAACTATGCTTCCATGTTACATTGGGACATTCTCTTTTGATCCGGATGGACACTGTGTCGGCCAATTTCTTGAAGTCCTTCGGCTCTCTGAATGCTTCTGGAGAAAAACGGCTCAAAATGATGTACGTCTTCATTTCACACCTCCATTCTTGCCATTACACTTTTTAAATTCACACCTGACCATTGCAGCATGTCCCGGAGGCCGTATCCTTCACTCCATCTGAGCCTGCATTTTTATCTCTAAGGGGTATTCAGAGGAAATCAAATCCGCTCTCACCGCAGTCTTTCCTTTTTGCCGTTCGTCACAAGCATATGACCATAATTTAAAGATGACCGCAGCGGCCTCGTGCATGTTGTAGGTTTTCGAGTTGAAGTGAAAATTTCTCGATATCGGATCGTAATGACAACTCTTTCTGTCGAGCAGGGAATAGGCTACCAGGACGGGAAAACCGTTAAAATGATATTCACTGACACTATCCGGGCTGGTTAATTCAAAACGTTCCAGATGTTCCTCAAAATGGTTTCTCAGAGTTTTGTCTTTGAGAAATTCCTTCTCATCATGCCCCAGTCTGTTTTTTATATTCCAGGTTATCGTGCTTTCCGAATAGCTGCGGATCCTCTCACCGTCTAATTCTCCGATGTTTGGACATGTTTGCGGAATTTCAGGCCAAAACAGATGAGAAATCGTGCAGGCATGTTTCAAGAATATGTCAATGGAGCTGAATACTTCCTTGTGGAATACCCGATACTGGTGATTTTTCCGGGATACCCGATTCAGATTGGCCATGGAAAAGTTCAGCTCGCCTACGGCATTTAATGCGAGTTGACTCTGGTTGATGATTTCGTCAAGGTAAGTATCGAAAGCTTCTGTATCCATCGCCATCTCCTCACATTTTATTGCAATGCTCTTGAAGTTGCCTTCCGATGGTACGTTACAACGACTTCCCCGAACCGGTGAATAGGCCTCTGGATATGAAAGAGATTCCCCCCTTTGTTCCGGATCAATTCCGGTTGTGTTCCATCAATAAAATCAAAAAGCTCAACTTTCGCAGGAGCGATAATATTATAAGTAATTGATATTATTAATAGTATAGCGTCACGAAGTGTGATATATAGGTTTTGTTCCCCAACAAAACACATAAACACTCGAGGTGACGCTATGCTCCAGACTGTATCAGACATCGCT
>Ga0302246_1000166_pt1 | contig 66939 bp, 56 predicted proteins | sample AAG_UR_Trp_MG_FD_193533 | JGI IMG/M metagenome (GOLD analysis project Ga0302246, IMG submission 193533) | Enriched activated sludge microbial communities from anaerobic digester in WTTP, New Holstein, Wisconsin, United States - AAG_UR_Trp | ecosystem: Engineered > Bioreactor > Anaerobic >... | reverse complement strand
CGCGCGCTCGTAAAGGAGAAATTTGTCGACATGAACCTCAAGGCGTTCGCCCTGGGGAAGGGGCTGGTCGCCTGATTGCGGCCGCTCGCGGCGGAGGATTAGGGGGGGCGTATGAGGACTTTGGGGATGCTCGGGCGTTTCGCCGGACTGATGGCGATTGCGGCGGCATTGACATCGTGCTCGACCTATTCGGTGTCGAAGGAGATGTCGAGCGCAAGCGCTCTTGGAAAGATGAAAAGCGCGTGCGTGGTGCTCCGCCTTTCGCAAAGCGGCCGGATTGAGAGAGAGGAGGTGGCTAAAAACCTCGCCAACTGGCTCGCGGCGGCGAAGCAGACGAAAAGGCTTTCGGTACTCTCCTCCTTAGGCGAGGACGTATGCGCCTACAGGGGACAGGACGATCGCTTCTACCAGGTGGACGGCGACGGCCGCTTTTTGAAGTACAAGGCCGAGGGCGTCGTTAACGGGTACGTTCGCGCGAACGAGGCGGCGCTTAAAAGGATACTGGCCGACAATGGCTGCGACGGCATCGTCATCTACGAGGTCTACGGGGTGGTAGCGCTCGAGATGCAGTTTTTCGATTTCGACTCGGCCGTGTGCGTGCTGGACCGCGATTTGAAGCCTGTCCATCTGGATCGACAATTCGACTCGTTCAATGTCGACGAGATTAGCGCCTCGCGGGTGCGCCAGCAGCTTCTGGACCGCGTAAGCGAGCGCCTGGTGAACGCTCTCGAAGACATGAGATTCCTGCGGCGATAACACGGATGCGCTCTCCCTTCACTCCCGGCATAGAGCGGCCCTGCCATTACCGGGAGCTCTTCGTGACCTCCGGGGGCAGTGTCTACCCCTGCTGTCTCACCTGGAACAATCCGGCCCTTTGCATAGGGCACATCACCGATCCCGATCTTGAAGCGCGCATTCTCTCCTTCGACGGCTCTTGCCGGTGCTCGAGTTTTAGGCTTCGAAAAGGGAGGCTTTCGGATGAGCGCGAGTACAAGCTGAACGCGGAAACCGGCCTCGCCTGCAATGGGCGCTGCGCCATGTGCTGCGTCGACGCCCCCTCATCTGCGGCGCCATATATCCATTATGACGAGCTCGACAGGCTCGTCGATACATTGCCCGCGATCAATCACCTGATGGTGCAGGGCGGGGAGGTGCTCGTCCAGAAGAAGACCATGGATTGGCTGCGCCGCCTTGCCTTAAGGCTTCCGGGGCTTCCGCTGGTCATAGTTACAAACGGGAACGTGGACACCAGAATGCTCGGCGAGGTGGAGAGGCTTTTTTTCAACGTGATCGTTTCGATATACGGCTTCCAGGACGAGACCTATCGGCGAATCACCTGCATGGAGCTTGAAAAGACGCGACGCTTCGCGGAGCTGCTCGTTACACGTAAAAAGACTACTGTTCATTTGAAATATCTCATAACGCCATTGAACATCCACGAGCTTCCGCTTTTTCTTCAATGGGCGGCGTGCCTGGGTCCGGAGACGGTCTCGGTGATCGACTCGAACAGCACGCTCTATATGAACCGGGGCACGCCCGACCGCTACTGGGACAAGATCATTGAGCGCACCGGCGAAAAGCTTCGCTCCCTGCTGGCCGGCGAATCGAAGAGGCTGCGCGCTTCAAGCACCGTGGTGCTTATCGACGCTCTCTCGAGGGAGATGTTCGGGCTCGACGAGGGTTTTCTGAAAGATTCAGGACTCGAGGGCACGGTGCTTCCAAATCCCATGGTAGGCTGAGGCCTATTGGGGAGGCGTCCCACCTCCCGACTTAACGCTTGGGCCACGAAGGCCCTTTGGCCATTTCCTTTTCCAGCTCCTCTCTTTCTCGCTTTTTTCTTTCTTCGGCGAGCCTGATCATGCGGGTGAATTTTTCCCAGTCCGCCTCTTCAATTAGCTTCCAGTTGCCGGCTCCTCTTTCCTTTATGACCAGTTCCCATTTTAAACGGCGCACCGAGGCCGGTATTCCAATCGTTGCCAGAAGCGCTAAAAAGACGGCGACACCTGACACTACAATCCACGGGACGGCCTTTGCCGTGTCGGCGCCCGTTCCAATGGCCAATCCGCCATAAGCCAGAACGGCAAGCGGAATGGCCACCATGAGCGCAATACTCACGCTCGATATCCAGGAGCGATTGGCAATAAGATCTCTTGTATTTACGGCAAGGACGTGGTCGCGGGCGCTTTCCAGGTCGAATGTCAGGATATTGGTTTTGTTTCTTCGGTCTTTGACGATGGGTATGCTTTTAAAACGCGCTATGTGTTTCATTTAAGTTAACCCGAACACCAATTTATGATGACGGGATTATACGCTCGAATCCTGCATATGACCAGTAATTTTTATGCAATAGGGATTATGGCTATTCCCGGCAACGGCGGCCGAACAGCCCCGAAGAGGGGAAGCTTTGCCGATGGATAAAAACGGATTGGAGACGGCGGGATTCGAACCCGCGTCCTACAACACACACCTGCAACGTCTACATGCTTGTCCCCTTCATTTGATTCAAGTCCGGATTCCGGGAAGGAGCGCCGTACTCGGGACCGGGTCCCCTTTTGTTTCGCCCCTGCGTCGGGAACGGGCGCGGGAGCTATCCTCTGTATCTTACGCCGCTGAAAGCCCCAGAGGAGCAGATCCATCAGCGACGCCCGTGGGTGTTAAGCCGCGAGAGCTAATTCGTTGTTTGCGTTTAACTTTAACCCGCCGCGATTTACGAGACGACGGACGCTCGGCATGCAGTTGCAGACACATCATTGCAGTCGAAACCATATTCGTCCCCTGCGCTCTACAATATAGCACCTGGAGGGTGAGGCGTCAACCGGAATAGTGGAAAGACGGACGGATTTTTGGCATATCAATCGAGGGCCGCAGGAGCCATGCAGTGGGAAGGAGCCCGCATAGACAACCGCGCCCTCGAGTGGCATGGGTTCGACTTTTTGTGCCTAAGAATGAAGCTAAAATAGGCTTTAAGATTTTGGAAGATACGGCCCTTTGGCAGTGACGGATATCTCTTAGTGGCGCCGAAATCGCTTGTCTTTATATACCGACCGTGAGACAATAAGGGTCAATCTCAAACCGGAGAAAGGAGGCGTTATGAACGTTACATCTTTACTCATATTCGTGGCGATCGGAGCGGTAGCGGGATGGCTGGCCGGGATAATCATGAAAGGCGGCGGTTTCGGCCTGATCGGGAATATCATCGTAGGCATCATTGGGTCTTTCATCGGCGGGTTTCTGTTCAGCCTGCTCCAGCTAAAGGCGGGCGGAATTATCGGTTCGATAGTCGTCGCGCTCGTCGGCGCGATCGTGCTGCTCTTTATCGTGAAGATGATTAAAAAATGATCCCGAGGGGGCTATGCGCCCCCTCGCCGCGCCGAATGCCGGGAGATCCATTATTTCATTTGCAAATGTACTCCATGGCGGGCTTGCCTTCCAGGCCATTCTCCTGCAGGACGAATTCGTGCGTATTTCCGCCAGGGCATCTCCATTTGATCTTTTCGCTTGGTATTCCTTCGGGCAGGCTCGTTTTAATTATGACAGTCCTGTCCGTAATCTCATCGATTGCGCGGGTAATCTCCTGCTCCACGAGCAGGTTTTTGGTTTCGTCCCAGGCAAGGCGGACAAGTTGAAAATCTCGAATTGTGCCCTTTATGGTAAGCTCTACATATTCCCCTTCCAGAAATCCATCGACGACGATCGTTCCCCGGCGCCTCAATGAATCGGGCTCCTTGTAATGGGCCCGTAAGATGACCCTGGTCCCTCCCGCCTTTCGTGCGTCAAGATCCTGGCCCGGGCACAGAAACGTAAAAATCAAAAGAGCGAAAAATATCTTCAAGCATGAAGAGCGATTCATATGACCCACCTCGAAAGCTGTAATTTGGCTTATTGTTTTTAATAAGCGGATAAGCATACCGCCCGGAACCGAACATCCGAGAGGAGTGAAAGATGCCCGACTGGCCGCCCCTGTTTCAAGCCTTTTTATTTCGCGGAGTGAATATATGGACCCGTTTAGAAAAAAATGATGATCGCGCACGGGGCGCCATCGCCATCCTCAATCCCTCACTCCAAGCCATTCTTGAAGCAGCAGGGCGGCCTCGTCGCGGTCTAATGGCGCCCTCCCCGTCGAATAGAGTCCTATGCGCATGGAGATGATGGTGCCGTTGGCCCAGGGCCACCATGCGGCAAGGAGTATATAGTCTCCGTCCGCCTCGGACGCGAAGATGAGCTGGCCGGGGCGTATATCGAAGGTGGACTCCACAATGCCGCGCACGCGTTGTGAGGCCTTTTCGATGGTGCCGATATCCCAGTTCTGGACGAACTCGTTTATGACCGCGCCGAACACGCGCTCCTTCTCGGCCGCCTCGAAGGCCATGAGCGCGGCTTTGAAGCGCCCGTCCCATTTCCAGGAGCGGCCTTGCGGGGTGCCGGCCGCGATGCGCGTGCAGATCTCGCGGAAGCGGGAGAGGTCTGGGGTGCTCATGGGGAGAGTGTACGGCCGGGCGCGAGAAATGTCAAGACGCGGCACGTGGTCTATTCTGGCTTTATTCCGCGTTCATGTTTTTTTAAAATCTTACGTGCCAGCGGTTCTTTTATCTCATTATGGCGTGGAACAGCCTCAATAATGCCGCTAGTGGGGTTGATCCAGAGCGAATGGGAGCCTCCCTCCCGTTTCAGATAACAACCTGCGATCCGGAGTTATCTCTCGAGGTCTCTCCGTTTCATCCAACAGAGACCGTCTCCCGTATCGCGTCCTCGGGAAGACCGCGAAGCATATCGGCTCTGCGATCCTCAAATATCAATTCTATCGCCTTGCGGAGATCGTTTTTCGCCTCTTCAACCGTTTCTCCCTGCCCGTTCGCTCCGGAAATCTCCGGGCATTGCGCCCAGTATCCGCCCTCGGGAACCGGCTCAATTATCGCAGTAAATTCCGATTTCATAACGATTCTTTTTCTTGAATATACCGGCGTCTACAGCTCATTGTAAGCTATACCTTCTTTCAGCAGAATATCAAAAGAACAATGCGCTGTCAGGTTCATTTCAGCCCGCGTGAATAGTCTGTCCGGTATCCGAGAAGCGCATCCGACTCGAATGGTTCAAGGGCGTATGGGCGATCCGATCTTCTCGGCGCGGCGCGTGTCTTCACGTCCCCTTGCCCGAGTCGACATCCGGACTGCCGTTAGAGCCGTTACGGAAGACGCTCGAGTCACCCTGGCCGCAGCCGTATCACAGATCCAAGACGCGCCAGGCGGCGTGCAGCGCCTTCCCGTGTCCGGCTGGTCTTTCGGGTATTGCCCTCCACGACGGCGATCATGAGGCCTTGCCCTCTACGACGCGGATCGCCTGCGGATACACGAGCGCCACCATGGCATAGAGCTCCCAGGCGAAGGGGATGAAGCCCAGGTATCCGAGCACCGGCATTTCGAAAAGCTTTATATGCCCCAGGATGGGGACGGTGTAATGCCACTTTGTGTGCGCCCAGTAATTCCAGAACTCCCACAGGTAGCCGCAGAGAAGGCCCGAAAGGCCGAGAACGACGAGCGGGCGGTAGTCGCCGCGCGACATGGACCTTAGAAGTGACGGGTTTCCCATGAGGAGGTTAAAAGGCTCGAGCAGCAGCGCGAAACCCAGCCACACGAACGCGGCGGTGAACTCGGAAAAATAGGTGTTCGCCGCCCACGTGAGGAACGTAAAGAGCGAGGCGTCCGCTGCGCGGTTGACGTAGTACATGGAGAAGGGAACGATCGGGATGAAGAGGAATGCGAGCCCGATGAGGAAGAGGACCGTGAGCGCGCGCCGGCCAGTGGGGAAGGGGCGGCCGCGCAAGGATCGGACGAGCGTCAGCATCACGCCATACATAAGAAAGATGCCGGGGATGATGGTGGCGAATGACCAAACGTACGCCGGGTAGAGGAGCCACGGTGAATCCACCAGGTTCTCGTAATGCCAGTTGGAAAGAAAGATGTTGAACCATTCGAACATCCACCAGCCTATGACGGAGACCGCGGCGAGCGGTACGACGGCGCCCGTGCGCACCAGCGAGCGGCGCGTTGCGCCGTAGAGCACCGCGTCGAGCACAAGGATGAGGCCCGTCCAGAAGACGGGGGTTGCCCAGGTGGTGAGCTCCCGCGCGTCGAGGAAGATGAAAAGCTGCATGAAAAGGATGAGGAGCACCCCGATGTAGAGGTAGAAGGGATACGCGCGCGAGGACATGATGACGCTCCAACCGTTCGACGTAAGCGCATGATAGTCCACGGCGCCGCGCCGCGCAAGGACTTTATCGCGGCGTGGAGAGCTTCGGCAGCCTCCTTGCGATGAGAGGCTTCAGGAAACATCCTGTCATGCGAGCCCCGGCCGTATCGGGGCGCGGCAATCTCTCTTTGGAAACGGCTCTATGATTCGACGTGCTGCCTTTTGCGATCGCCGCGTCGGCCTGCGCCCTTCTCGCTATGACTGTTTTCAATAACGTATATTACGCAACATCACGCTGTTCAACGCGATGCCGGCGATTTCCCGGAGTTTAACATTTGCCCTTCTTCGGCGTTCCCCGCTGCGCGAATACCCCTTGACATATTAGAGCATATACTCTATTAGTGGTTCCGGGGGAAACGGATGAAAACAAGGGACCGTATCGTCGAGACGGCGCGCGAGCTCTTCAACGAGGAGGGGGCCTCGCGCGTCACCACCAATCACATCGCCGCGGCGATGCATATAAGCCCCGGGAACCTCTATTACCATTTCCGCGACAAGGAGGAGATCATCCGCGAGATCTTCGCGCGCATTATCGCCGATTTCGACACGCTCTACCGTGTGCCGTGGGACTTCTCGCCCACGGCGGCCAACTTTTTCGGCATATTCACGAGGACCTGCGAGCTCTACTATAAATACCGTTTCTTTTACCTGGAGCTCGCCACGCTCCTGGGCCGCGATCCCCTGCTCAAGAGGAAATATCTCGCCAACCTCCGCGCGCGCTTCAGGCAGCAGAAGACCTTCTACGCGCGCCTGGCCGATGCCGGGATAATCAGGGCCTCGTCGGAGAAGGAGCTCGTGGCCAACCTGACCAACGGCTGGATCGTCAGCGACTTCTGGCTCACCTGGCTCTACATCAGCGACGCGAAGATCACACCCGAGCGCATCGCCGAGAGCGCCCGGCAGGTCTATTATCTGCTGAAGCCCCACCTCACGCCCGAGGCGCTTGTCGAGGTGGAGAAGCTCCTCGACTGACGCGCTCGGCCCGCTTTTTTTCCTTGCGTGCCGCGCCGTACGCCGATATACTTCACCTGCCTTCAATCGGGACAGAAATAACCGATCGACCCGTCTGCCGCAGTGCCCTGTGCCCGCTTGAAAAAAACATACCGGAGGAGTTCGGAAATATGCGTGCGAAATGGATTCGTGTAATTGCGATCATCCTGGCGTTCGGCGTCGCCGGCTGCGGCGCCTCCAGAACGGTGAAGAAGAATTCGGTGAAGTCGATACGGAACGTCGCGATCGTCAGCGTCTACTGCCCGGCCGCCATAACGATCGACAACCAGCGGCAGGCCGTGGGCTTTCACGCGGTCGACGCGGCGGTGCAGGCGAAACAGAGGACGGCCGACGCCATGGCGGAGTTCAGGCCGCGCGGGCTGTTTCTGCTCAACAGGGCCCATGCCGAGACGGTGGGACAGTTCGAGCGTGCCTTCGGCTGGAAGGTCCAGCCGCTCACCGCGTCCATAAAGTCCGGGCATTACGCCGCGTTGAAGCAATGGTCGGACGAACGGAAGGACACGTCTTTCCATAAGATGATGGGAGTCGACGGTACGGCCTTCCTGTGGGTGGTCAAGGACGACGATTCGCTGCGGGCGCTGCTCGGGGAATGCTGCGCGAAGGCGGGCTACGACGCGGTGATGATAGCGAGCTTCGATTTCGCCTACAGCAAGAGCTGGTTCGGCAAGTCGGAATCTCCGCCAAGGCCCGCACCTTCGTCGGCGTGCAGATCGTCGATCGCAACGGTGACTTGATCGTGGCCACCGATCGGGCCGACGAAAGAGAACGCGAATACTCCGTGATGGCCGACGACACCATGCCGCTCAAGGGCTGGACGGCCGACATAAACGATACGACGATCAAGACCTTCGATTCCGCGAAGAAAAAGAGCGTCGCGAACATGGTTTCTTTGCTGAAGAGCGAGCTGAACTAGCGAACCGTCCGGATCGGTTCCGCAGGCGTCTAAATGAATCGCCCTATCGCCGCGATCGAGGCGGTGATGGCGTCCTTCGTGGGGCCGGTTTCGACGGTGCACGCGGTGTCGCACGCAAAACCAGTTGCGTTCGCGCATAACGTCTTCTGTGCGATCCAGTTCCCGCCGCTCTTTTCGGCGATCGCGGCCATCTCGTGCTGGTAGGAGGGCTTTTCGAGCCGCGCGACCCACAGGCGGTTTTCCGCGTATTCCAGCATGGGGAGGTCGCCCGGGCTGTCCCCGGCGGCGAGAAAGGGCCGCCTGCCGATGAGGTCGAGTACGCAGGCCACCTTGCCGGAGTAGGTCGGCGCCGGGTAGACGGTGCGCGCGGTGAGGCGAAGCCCGTCGAGGTATTCCCGGTCCATGTCCGCGTAGCGCCGTTCCGCGCGCACCAGGAGGTGATCTTTATAGAGCCTTTCCTGGCGATCGGAAAGGAGCGTCGAGACACCGATCACGCGCTCCGGCGCTATGCCCTCGTCGCAGCCGAGCGCGGCGAGCAGGGGGTTCAGCGCGCGAAGCGCCATCCAGCGTATCGTCCAGGCGTTGCTCGCCGAGACGATCCACACCTCGTAGCGGTTGGTGATGAGCGCGGCAATGAGCTCGATCATCTCCGGGTAGAAGAAGGGGACGGGATAGGAGCTCACGCCCGGCGTGACCTCGATGCGTTTCGTGACGAAGGGTTCGCTCCGCGCATTCACCCGCTCCGTGGCGCCGGTCACCTCGGCGACGGAGAGGCCCCGCATCGCCTCCACGGCCCACACGTAGCCGTTCGAGAGCGGCGCGAAGTCGCCGGCCTGATGCGCCGTGGCGCCCAGAAGCTCTTCATAATATACGGTGAGGTCCGGGCAGGCGGAGAGGCTGACCGTGTCCCCCGCCGGGGAACGGAACGGAGGCGCGAGCTCGGCGGGGATATCATCCTTTTTTATCAGCCTCTCCTTCGCCAGAAGCGCGAGCGTGGCCTCGCCGATGTCGCCGCAGACGATGGTGTTGTCGAAATCGAAGACCGCCGCGTGCCCCTTTCCCGCGCCGGACTCGATGAGCCGCTCGAGCCCCGCGCGCGCCCGCTCCGACCAGCCTTTTCCCGAAAGCATCATATTATTTCGCCCCCCGGGGCCGCGCGTTCCAGATCGAGACCATGAGCAGGGCCGACACCACCGAGAGCCCCGCGAGCACCCAGAACACGAGCGACCAGTCGCCCTTCGCGAAGTCTTTGAGAAGGCCGATGCCCGTGCCGGAGAAGATGGCGCCCGTGGCCCCCAGGCTCATCGTGAGGCCCGTGGCGATGGAGGCGGCGCGCGGGTGGCTGAGGTCGATCGTTGCGGCGCCGCTCATGAGCATGTCCGGACCGTAGATAAGGAAGCCGGCCAGGCCGAAGAGCATGATGGCGCAGACCGGAGCCCGCCGCCGGCCGAATACGTGGTCCGAGGCCCAGCCCGCCGCGACGGCGCCGAGCGTGCCGATGAGCGGTATGGCGATGGCGGTAAAGGCGCTCCCCTTTATGCTCTGGTCCTGGAAGTCGGCCATGTACTGCACGGTCCAGTTCATGAAGGTGTAGCGCACCGAGTTCATGCAGAAGAAGCCCATGCCGAGTATCCAGATCATCCTGTTCTGGAGGGTCATAACGAGAATGTCGCGGGTGGAGAGCACCGCTTGCGGGAAGGATCCCGCCGGGCCCGGGCGATGATCGATATCGTCCCGTACCGGTGGGAAGCCCGCGTCCTCGGGCCGGTTGCGGAGGCCCACGGCGAAGATGACGGCCATGTGTACGAGGACGAGTCCCGGCACCATGAAGGCGGCGCGCCAGCCGATCGAATCGCAGAGATATCCGGCCAGAAGCCACGAGACCACATTGCCGACCTGGTAACAGGTCGAGATGAGCCCGACGAGCGTGCCGCGGCGCGCGGAGGTGTTCCAGTTGGAGATGACCTGGATGAGAAGCGACCATCCGGCCGACTGGGCGTAGCCGTTTATGGCCCAGAGAACCAGCATCATGGAAAAAGACGAAGTCATCGAGAAGAGGATGTTCGTCGTCGCGGCGCCGATCAGGGCCAGCGTCATGAGGAGCCTGGCCCCGAAGCGCTCGCCGAGGGTGCCGTTGACAACCTGTCCGACGGCGTAGCACATGGCATATATGGAAGGAATGAGTCCGATCTGCGCGGCCGTCCAGTCGCTGAATTCGCGCAGTATGAGGGGCTGGGCGACGGCGAAATTCACACGGCACAGGTAGTACGAGGCGTAGGCGGTCCACAGGAGCCAGAATATCCTGAGCTGCCACGCCCGCAGGTCGGCCGCGCCGGCGGGCCGGGAATCGGGATTTTTCATGGTGCCATTCTTACGGGAGTAACATGAGCGTGGCGAGTTTCTTGCCCATGAAACCGGTCGAGTCAAGAGAAAGGGCGCCCGGCTGGTGTGAAATTATTATGAATATTTTCCGGAAAACGCGCTGTTTTTATGCCGGGCGGCAGGCGGGGTGTCGAATCTTGCTAAGGGAAGTCCTAAAAACAATTATTTTCAGGTTATCTTTAAAATACAACTACTGGTAAATTCAACACTTAGATTTACCCGCCCGCCTTCGGCGGGCGGGTAAATCGAGTTTTTGTGACTACCCCTAAGTATTTAAAAATTAATAGCAAAAAAATATTGACGCCCCGGCGGCCCAGTGAATATAATTCATATTATGAGCGTCATTCATTTTTCGAGAGAGAGCCGGGGCGCCCCGACACATTCGGTTCGCTCTTATGCTCGCCATAACGGCCCTGTGAGGGAGGTAGAGAATGTATGAAGATTTGAGGGGCAAGACGGCGCTGATCACCGGTTCGGGTAAAAAGACCGGAATGGGTTACGGCATCGCCGAGAAGCTCGCGTCGCACGGAACGAACCTGATCATCTCCGACCTCGGCAAGCAGGCCGGGAAGGAGGATCCGGTCAAACTCGGCTCGATCGACGAGATGGAGACGATAGCCGCCGAGCTCGGAAAGGCCTATGGCGTAAAGGCGATCGCCGTTCCGATGGATGTGGTCGACAACGAGTCCATTAGCGCGGCGGTAGAAGCCATAAAGAAGAGCTTCGACCACGTAGACATTTTATGCAATAACGCCGGGGCGTCCTTCGGCGTGCCTAACACCGTAATGAACTACGACGAGGCGGCATGGATAAGGACGGTCGACGTCAACCTGTTCAGCGTTTTCCGCGTTTCCCGGGCTCTTATCCCGCTTATGTTCGGGAAGCCCGCGTCGATCATCAACACCTCTTCGCGCGCGGGGAAGGTTCCCCCTGTTTTCAACAGCGCATACGCCGTGGCCAAGGCCGGCGTCATCATGCTCACCAAAACCATGGCCAAGGAGCTCGGGGCGGCGAACATCCGCGTGAACGCGATATGCCCGGGGCAGATTATGACCGACCTGGAGAAATGGCGTTTCGGCCTCGAGGCGCAGTTTTTCAACACGACGATAGAGGAGCGGGAGAAGGAGATGTGCAAGACCATACCGCTCGGCTATATCGGCGAGATTCGAGACGCCGGAAGCCTCGCGGCGTTTCTCGCGTCGGAGGAGTCGCGCTACATCACCGGCCAGGCGCTCAACCTGGACGGCGGGCAGTGCATGGAGCTGTAGGAATATTCGAGGCGGGCATGGGTCCCGCCGTACAACCAAATCAAGGGAGAATACGCAATGGAAAAGGTAATCGGAGGACAATTGGCGGCGGAGGCTCTCATCGACAAGGGCGTGGAGTACATCTTTACCCTGAGCGGCGGGCACATCACGCCCATCTATCAGTTTCTGGAAAACACCAAGGTCAGGCTCTTCGCCACCAGGCACGAGCAGGCGGCGGTGTTTATGGCCGAGGCGTGGGCGCGCATGACCCGCAAGCCTTCGGTCGCGATGGTGACGGCGGGGCCCGGTTTTACGAACGCGCTTACCGGCATTGCCAGCGCGCGCCTGGCGAACGCGCCGGTCATTCTCATATCCGGATGCGTGGGTCTCGAAAGCGCGGAGAAGCTGGACCTTCAGGACATGACCCAGCTTCCGGTCATCGCGCCGATGGTAAAGAAGGCGCTCGTGTGCCACAACGTGGAGCGCATCCCGGAATTCATCGACATGGCCTTCCGCTACGCGGAGAATGGGCGTCCCGGCCCCATCTATCTTGAGCTTCCCTGCGACGTGTTGAACGCTGCGGCCGACATGACCAAGGTCAAGAAATATTCCAGCGTCGTCGAGAAGCGCGTAGTCGACCTCGATAGCGCCGCAAAGATTGTAGACATGCTCAAGGAAGCCAAAAACCCGCTGGTTATCGCCGGGAGCGGGGCGTACTATTCCGATGCCGGCGCTGAGATAACCGAGCTCATCGAAAAGGCGGGTCTACCGCTTTTCACAATGGCCGGAGCGCGCGGCCTCATTCCGGACACCCATCCGCAGTGTTTCGAGTCCTCGCTCGCCATCAGGCCGGGTGCGGCCTTCATGGCGAATGTAAGCACCGACCTGGTCCTGTTCCTCGGCGGCCGGCTCAGCCTGTTCTATATCTTCGGAGATATCTTCCCCTCCACGGCCAAGTTCATCCAGGTCGACATCGAGCCGGAGGAGATCGGCCGCAACCGTTCCATCGATCTCGGCGTGGTGAGCGATATCAAGGCGCTCGTAAAAGAGATCAACAGGATCATCGACGCGAAGAAATTAGGCGGCGAATTCAAGAAGCAGTTCGCGCCGTGGATGGAATTTCTCAAAAAGTCCGATGCGGACGGCAAGGAACAGGCGAAGCCCATGTGGGAGAGCAAGGACGTTCCGATCCACCCGCTCAGGCTTGCAAACGAGATCAACAAGTTCATGGACCGCGACGACGACATCGTGGTTGCCGACGGCGGCGACACCTCCACCTGGATGGGCATGACGCGCACGGTGAAGCGGCCCGGAACCTATCTCGACTACGGCCTCTACGGCTGTCTGGCCGTAGGCCTCCCCTACGCCAACGCCGCCAAGGTGAAGAACCCCGACAAGCGCGTTCTTCTGGTCATAGGCGACGGCTCGGTCGGCTTCAATTTCATGGAGTTCCAGACGGCCATAAAAAACAACCTCCCCATAGTGGTGGTCGTGGCGAACGACACTCTGTGGGGCATGATAGCCCACAGCCAGACGCTCAGGCTGGGACACGCCATAAAGGACGGAACGGAGATTGGCCTGGTCCATTACGAGAAGTTAGTCGAGGCGCTCGGCGGCTTTGGCGCCTTCGTGGAGAAGGCCGAGGACATACGCCCGGCTCTCGAGGCGGCCTTTAAGTCCGGAAAGACCGCGTGCGTCAACGTGCTGGTCGATCCCTCCACGATCAGCCCCGGCAGCGTGGCCCTCGCCAATCTTGGCGGTTACAAGGTGGGCTGACACGCCCCGAACGCGGCCGTACTTAGCTTGCGGCCGCATGATGCCGCCGCAAGGGCAAACCGGCATGGTGTGTAAGGAAACAAGAGATATCGGCTATCCCCGCGACGTTCGCGGGGATAGCCGCCTGTAAAATTGGATGTTTGGCTCCGGCGGAACGGGGACAGGGGCGACTATCTGGTATAAACAGGGGGAGCGGCATGAAAGGCAAGGTAATTGCGGTTACCGGCGGCGCGAGCGGAATTGGCGCCGCGATATGCGAGAGATTCGGGAGGGAAGGCTATAAGGTGGCCGTGCTCGATTTCGACGAGAAGGCGCTTGAACGCGAAGAGGAGCGCCTTCGCTCCATGGGCGTGGACGTGCTCGGCCTTAAGTGCGACGTTACCAGTGAGCGGCAATGCGCAGCGGCGATCAAATCCGTCATTGAACGCTTTGGCGGTATCGATATCCTCGTAAACAACGCCGGCATAACGCAGAGGAGCACCTTCCGCCGCACGGCTATGGAGGTTTACAGGCGCGTAATGGAGGTCAATTTCTTCGGCGCCCTGCACTGCACAAAACCTGCGCTCGAATCGCTCATAGAGCGAAAGGGAACAATCATCGTCACCACGAGCCTGGCCGGCTTCGCCCCGCTTTACGGCCGGACGGGGTATTCGGCGAGCAAGCACGCGCTGCACGGTTTCTTCCATTCCCTGCGCTCGGAATTGGCGCACCTCGGCGTACACGTCATGATGCTTTGTCCCGGATTTACGGCGACCAATCTGCAGACAAGGGCGCTCGACGGGGACGGAAGGCTCAATACGGGCGATCGGGCCACGGTGGGGAGGGAGGCGACTCCGGAGAGCGTGGCCGATTCGGTGTACCGCGGAGCCCTGAAACGAAAGCGCGAACTGGTGCTTACCCCGGTTGGGAAGTTTATGCACTATGTCGTCCTTCGATTCGCGCCTGCTTGGTATGAGCGGAGGATGGCGAAAAGGATGAAGCCAGAATTCGACCGAAACGAGGCCGGGACGTAGGCGGCCATGGGTTCATAGATAAACAGTGGTACGTGCGAGGCTGGTCATGGGAAAGCGGTTAATAGGCTATTTTCTTCACGGGTATTCGGAATCGGGCTCGTTTTTACTAAGGCAGAAGGCCCGGCTGCTGGTGTATTTCAACCTGATCCTCTTCGGGCTTATGCCTCCGGCGATTGTCGCGCTCAACGCGATACAGGACCGGGACGTGCTCAGCCTTATGAACGCGGTCCTCGTCTCGGTGGCCCTGATGAGCGTGCTGAGCCTTGTCCTTATACGAAAGGGGATGTATAACGCCGCGGCGAACATAGTGGCGGTGTGCACGGCCCTTGGGATCGTCGCCATGGGCTTCAACGCGCACAGCTTCCGGAACGCCGACCACATAAGTAATTATTTTTATATGTCCACCATCATCGTTTTCGCGGCGCTCTTCTGCCGCATGGCGATGGTAGTCGGCATCAGCGTCTTTTTCATCGCTGCCGGCATTGTGTCGTATATAAGGGTGATGCCAATGCTCGATGAGGTGTACAGGCAGGTGGAACGGGGGATGGTCGGCGACTATATATTCGCCGCTCTTCTCACCGCGGTTCTGTCATACATTACGGTGAGGATCCACGAGACGAGCAACCGCTACGCGCTCGACGAGGCCGACAAGAACCGGCGTCAGTGCGAGACCACCGACTCGCTCCTGCGTTCCGTGCAGGACATAGCATCCTCCCTTGCGGAATCCTCGGAGAGGATGTCGGCGACCGCGTCTTCGTTCTCGGGAAACGCGCAGTCGCAGGCGGCGTCGGCGGAGGAAATAACCGCCACGATAGAGGAGATCTCGGCGGGAGTGGAAAACGTGGCCGAAAGCGCGGGCAGCCAGTACGCCATGGTGGAGAACCTGCTCTCGGGCATCCGCGAGCTCTCAACCATCGTCTCCGAGATGAGCGGGCGCATCCGCGAATCGGCCGGACACGCCGGAGAGATATCGGGCAGGAGCTCGGAAGGAAGCCGCTCGCTATCCGCGATGAGCGATGGGATGAAAAAAATAATGAAAAGCTCGAGCGACATGAACTCCATAATCGGAATCATAAACGATATCGCCGACCAGATAAACCTGCTCTCGCTGAACGCGGCCATCGAGGCCGCCAGGGCGGGTGACGCGGGCAGAGGTTTCGCGGTGGTGGCGGACGAAATATCGAAACTCGCGGACCGCACCGCCTCGAGCATAAAGGAGATATCCACCCTGATTGGAATGAACGAGCGGGAGATCGGCAATGGAATAGCGAACGCCGAGGATGTCATGGCGCTCATGAACGGCATCGTCAGCGGCATCGAAGGGATAGGGTCGAGGATGGGCGATATACTGGAATATCTGAAGATGCAGATCCAGACGAGCGGCCGCGTGGAGAAGGACGCCGAGTCGCTACGCGCCGCCTCCGACGAGATAAGGAACGCGGCCGAGGAACAGAAGATCGCGGCCACCGAGATCACTCGCTCCGTATCGATCATCAACGAGATTGCCCAATCGAACGCCGATGGGGCGGCGCAGATTGCCGACGGAGCGCGCTCTCTTGCCGGGGTCGCAGAAACGCTGAAGGGCAAAGTGACGTCTTTTTAAGGGTGTTCGGCCAAAAATCATTTTACAAATACCCGCCACTGATGTTATTTGAACGTTCGGGGGGCATTTCCTCCGTTATAATAATTGTGTGGTCGGTTTGATGGGGCTTCGGGAACGACGGACAAGGGAGAAGGAGCAGCGCAGGCTGCAGATATTAGACGCCGCGCGGTCTCTCGTGCTGAAATACGGCGTATTCGCGGTCTCGGTGCAGCAGATCGCAAAGCTCGCCGAGCTGAGCGTCGGCACCATTTACCTGTACTTCGGGAGCAAGGAGGAGATATTCGCCACCCTCCAGGAGGAGATCCTCGACCTGATGAACGAGGAGTTGGAGGAGGCCATAGAGCGGGCTTCGGGCCCGGCGGAGGGGCTTAGGGCTATTGCGCGTGTATATAACGATTTCAGCATCGAGAACAAAAAATACTTTGACGTAATCAATTACTTCCTTTCTCCGTCCGACATCATCTTCCCCCCGCACCTGAAGTCGGAGATCGATCTTCATGGCAACCGGATCCTCTCCCTGGTGGTGGATGTAATCGAGCGGGGGGTCCGCGAAGGCGCGTTCGTGGCGGAGAACCCCAAACGCTGCGCCGTCGTGATGTGGGCGACCATTCACGGCCTGATACAATTCCGCAAGCTTCGCGATACAATCCTCAGGGGCGAGGATTTTGACGCACTCTACCGGTACAGCGTCGAGTGCTTCATTGCCGGCCTCGCGAGCGGCGGACCGGCGTCGGAACGCGCCTTTGGCCTTAAATAAGGCTTGCTTTATGACGCTTCGAAACGCCGCCCGAAACATGCTTCCACAACTTGAAAAACTGCTCGAATCGATCCCTTGCTATTACGCCGAGGCCCGGCTGACGATTGGGGAATCCACCGCGATCGCGCTCTCCGGCCTGGAGGTGGAAAGCATCTCCTCGGGCGAGTCGCGCGGCGGTTCCCTTCGAATATTCGACAGGGGCGCGTGGTCATTCTGTTCATTTAACGATTTTGCAGAAATCCCCTCCCGCGCCGAATCGCTCCTCCGGCGCTCTGCGCGGCTTGCAGGCGCCGCGCCGGGCCTGTGCCGCTCAAGGCCGATAATTGCGCGTTACTCGACAAAAACGGAAGTCCCTTGCGACGATGTGCCTTTCGACGAAAAGTTCGAACTGGTCCGCCGTTATAACGAGATCCTGCGCTCACCTTCGTCGGTGCAGACGACCAGGGCGATGTACCGCGATTCGCGCTCGATTTTCCTGTACCGCAACACCGAGGGAACGGAGGTTTCCTACGACCGCTCCTTCTGCGGGGTGTCGCTTGCGGCAATAGCAAAGGACGGCTCTCTCATACAGCCCTACTCGGAATCGGCCGCCGGCTACGGCGGTTTCGAACTCGCCCTGGGGCGGGAGGAGATGGCGGAGAACGCGGCGCGGATGGCGGTGGACCTGCTCCATGCGGAGCCTGCCCCGGGAGGAAGCTTCAACGTGGTAATGGACCCGCACCTGGCGGGAGTGTTCATCCACGAGGCCTTCGGGCATCTTTCGGAGGCCGACTTTATCTACGAGAACGCACGCATGATGGAGCTCATGAAAAGGGGCCGACGCCTGGGCATCGGGGACTTAAGCATAGTCGACGACGGCTCGCTCGAGGGCCTTGCCGGATTCATCCCCATCGACGACGAGGGGATCGCGTCCGGGCCTACTTACCTGGTGCGAAACGGCGTCCTGGAGGGCCACCTGCACTCGCGCGAGACTGCCTACCGAATGGGGGAGGAGCCTGGCGGCAACGCGCGCGCCATTTCGGCCGCGGCCCAGCCCATAGTGCGCATGACGAACACCTATATAGAAAACGGCCGGCACAGGCTCGATGAAATGCTCGATGCGGCCGAGGGGGGCCTGTACGTGGCCGATGCGCTTGGCGGGCAGACCAACCTGGAGATGTTCACCTTTTCGGCCGGCTACGGGCGCGAAATTAAAAACGGAAGGCCCGGCAAGCTCTATCGCGACGTGATGCTCTCCGGCAATACCTTTCAGACGCTTTCCGACATAGCCATGATCGGCGACGACCGGCAGATGTTCGGCGGGCTGGGCGGTTGCGGAAAAAAGGGCCAGTCGCCCCTTCCCGTATCCTTTGGCGGGCCGCACCTTATGGTCAAAAACGTGCTCATAGGCGGGAGGAGGCCATGAGGATAGAGCCTCCGTTGTCGCTGTCGGCAAAATGCCGCTGGTATGATGTGATCGGCGTATCCGGGAGGAGCGTCGGCGTTTCCTACCGTAGCAACAGGCTGTATTCGGTGTCCGAAAAGGAGTCGGGCGGATGCGGAGTTCGCGTCAATGTGGACGGCCGGGTCGGCTTCTCCTATGCCGGAGAGGCGGAGGGCGTGGGCCGCGCCATGAGCAGGGCGATGGAGATAGCCCCTTACGGCGACGGGGAGGATTACGAGCTTCCGGGCGCCTCGATGCTTCCATCGGTGGATTGCGATTCCGGAAGGCTGGAGGAGCTTGACGAGGCCCCGTTGCTCGCCGGTGCGGAAGAGGCGATAGAGCGCATTCGCTCCTCCTTCCCCGAGGCGGAGGTGGACCTGGGCATTTCGTTCGGCTCGGGCGAGCGGCGCATCCTTAACTCCGCGGGATTCGAGGGATCGTATCGCCACTCATCCTTCAGCGTCGGCATAACGGCGACTATAGTGTCCGGCGACGGGGTCCGGTTGAGCGTGAGCGAGGGCGCATCGTCCACATCTCCGGTCGACTACGGCGACGCTGTTCGGCGGCTGTTGTGGAAGCTCGACCGGGCGCGGGACGTGAGGAACGTTGAGGCCGGCGAGGTCCCTGTAGTATGCACCCCGAAGGCATTCGCTTCGCTCCTTGGCATAGTGATCTCGGGGCTCTCGGCCCGTTCCATATTCAAGGGCATCTCGCCCTTTATCGGAAAACTCGAAAGCCGCGTCTTTCATGAGGGCTTTACGCTTTTGGACGACCCTCTTGCGGACGGTTCGGTGTACAGCTATCCCTTCGATGACGAGGCCGTGCCCGCGCGCACAAAAAAAATAATAGATCGCGGCGTAATCGTGGAGTGGTTGTCCAATCTTAAATATGCCGCACGACTGGGGGTTCGCCCCTCCGGGAACGGTTCGCGGGGCCACGCTTCGCTACCCGGTATCTCTACGAGCGGCGTGGTGGTGGATGGAGGCGCCCGCCGCCTCGATTCACTTCTTGCGGAGGCCCGGGGAGGCTTGCTGGTCGACCAGTTTATAGGCCTCGGGCAGTCGAACACCCTTACCGGCGAGTTCAAGGCTAACCTGGACCTCGCCTATGCCCTGGAGAACGGCGCTACGGCCGGCAGGGTGAAGGACTGCATGCTCGTAGGGAACCTGTTCGAGCTCCTCGCCTCGGGCCCGGTCTTCAGCCGGGAGCGGATACTCTATGGCTCGACGCTTGCGCCTTTTGTCCTCTTTCCGGCGGTCAATCTCGTCCGCTGATCCGCCGCTTGTTTTCCTCTTTCATGACGTATCTGAATATACAGTGATCGCGGCCCGACCACTGGCGCTGTTCGAGGAGCAGGGTGACGTCGGGATTGTAGCCGTTTAGAATGGCGTAGTCGGCGTATTTACAGTAGATCTTCGCGTATTCGCCGAGCCCCCAGCGCTCCGCCGCGTTAAAAAAGTTGCAGTTCCCCACCTTAGCCTGAAGGTCGCCCTCGGGGAAAGAGGGGCGGGCCGCGAAATTTTCCGGCGCGATATCGGTGTAGATTATCCAGTTGCGAAGCGAAAGGGGTTTTCCCTTCGAGCGGACGGTTTCGGCAATACGCCTTCCGCGTTCATTACCGAATTCCTCGATGGCCTTTTTTAGCAGCTCTTCCCCTCGCTCGGGGCCGAGTTCGGCAAGAACGTGTTTGGCGACAACGCTGAAGAGCTGGGCGGCCAGGCCGAAACCGGGCGTGTGATGCCGCTTTCCGAGCCCAAGCCTCATGAACAGCACCTTGATAAGATATGAAAGGCTGAGTCCCCTTGACTTTTCGCGTTCGAGTTCGTTCATGGTCGTCCTCCTATAATCAATTGCCGGATCGAGCGATTATGCGCCTTGCCGGCAGGCCTGTCCATCACAATAGCGGGTAGGAATCCGAAGCCTCGGGGCGGAGTTAAAATTATCCGGGAACCAAAAAGTGCTGTTCAGATTTCCACCCGGAGGATAGCAAGTTACCGGGCGGCCCAAAACCGCCCTTGGAAATCTCGATAGATCCAAAAGGAGCAGCCATGAAAACACGAATTACGAAATTATTCGGCATCGAATATCCTATCATCCTTTCCGGCATGAGCTGGATCAGCGTTCCCCGGCTGGTGGCCGCCGTCTGCAACGCGGGCGGGTTAGGGATTCTGGCGACCGGCGTAATGACAGCCGAGGAGACCCGGGAGGCCGTACGCGAGATAAGAAAACTCACCAGGAAACCCTTCGCGGCGAACGTCACTCTCTATTTTCCGGGGGCCGAACGGAACGCGCAGGTGCTGATAGAGGAAAAGGTGCCCGTCGTAAACTACGCGCTCGGCAAGGGCGACAAGCTTACGGAGGCCGTGCATGCCTATGGCGGCAAGGTGGTCGCGACCGTTACAACGCACAAGCACGCTCTGGCGGCCGAGAGGGCGGGCGCCGACGCTCTGATAGTGACGGGCCACGAGGCGGCCGGGCACGGCGGGGCCATCACTTCGCTCGTGCTGGTTCCGAGCATTGCCGACGCGGTGAAGATCCCGGTTATCGCCGCGGGAGGATTCGCCGACGGGAGGGGCCTGGCGGCGGCGCTTTCCCTTGGCGCGGAGGGCATCTCCATGGGCACCCGTTTTATGAATACGAAGGAGAGCCCGGTCCACGACAGGATGAAAAAACTGAGCATTGAAAAGCAGGTCTACGACACCATCTACACCCCCAAAGTGGACGGCCTGCCCGCGCGCTTCATGAAGTCCGACATCGCCCTTAAAATGGCGAAAAGGCCGCTCAATCTCATCTCGGCCGCCATAAACTCGAGGGAGATAGCGAAATCGCTCGGATTCCCCTGGTTCAAGCTTGCCTTAGCGATCCTGCTTTCGGGATACGGCAAGGCTCGCCAGATGGCGACGATGGCCAACGGCTTCAAGGCCTTCAAGGTCGGCACCATAGAGGGCGACAACGAGAAGGGCGTGCTGCCGCTCGGCCAGGTGACGGGCCTTATAAACGACACCCCCACGGTGAAGCAGGTGATCGAAAGGATAGTCTCCGAGGCCAAGGCCGTAAAAAAACAGATCGGTTCCATGATCGGCTGATATAGCGGGGATTCGTCCGTTTCGCGCAGCGGGGGCCGGGGCAATCCCCGGCCCTTTCGTTTGGGCGCCCAGCGGGATTGAATTGAAAAAGTGCTTGCGGGCGGGATGGAGTGAAAAAGAATGTATTATCACAGTCCTGCGCCGAATGGATGATATTATGAACGCGCCAAAGGTACTGACTCCGGAATGCGAGCGAGGTTTTCGATGTTTCCACACCTTTTCAGCCCCATCACCATAAACCGTCTCGAGATAAAAAACCGGATCGCCTATCCGTCACTCGGGCTCCTCTATTCCTATGACGGAAAGCTGAACGACCGCTATTACGCCTACTTCAGGGAAAAGGCCCTCGGGGGGGCCGGCATGGTGACGGTGGGCCCCGTGGGGATAGACATGGCCGGCTCGGGCATTGTCGTGTTGTCGCTCGCGGGAGACGAAGCGATCGAGCCTTTCAGAAAACTAGCGGCGTCGATAAAGGAGGCCGGGGCCAGCGCCTGGGTCCAGCTCTTCCACGCGGGCGCCTATGCATTTTCCATGGCCCTGGAGGGCGAGAGGCCCGTGGCGCCCTCGGAGGTGTATTCCCGATACTCCAAGGAGACGCCCAAGGCGCTGACCGTAGAGGAGATACACGCGCTTCAGAGGCGCTTTGTCGACGCCGCTCTCCGCGCAAAGGAGGCCGGGTTTGACGGAGTGGAGGTAATCGCCTCGGCGGGCTATCTCATCACCCAGTTTCTTTCGCCTTTGAAAAACCTTCGCACCGACGAATACGGGGGCTCGTTCGAAAACCGGGTGCGCTTCCCGCGCGAGGTGATAGAGAAGATACGCGCCGCCGTCGGGCCGGACTATCCGCTCTGCGTCCGCATGGCCGGCAACGACTTCGTCCCCGGAAGCAACACCGACCTCGAAACGCCGAAGTTCGCCAAAATGTACGAGAAGGCCGGGGCGGACCTCATCAGCGTTACGGGAGGATGGCACGAGACCCGGGTACCGCAGCTTCCGATGGAGCTTCCCCGCGGCGGCTTTTCGTATCTGGCGCTCAACATAAAGAAGGAGGTGTCGGTGCCGGTCATCGCCTCAAACCGCATCCCACGGCCGGAACTGGCCGAGCGCATGATACGCGACGGCGCCTGCGACATGGTGTACCTCGGCAGGGTGCTCCTTGCCGACCCCTACTGGCCCGAGAAGGCGCGCGAGGGGCGCCAGGACGAGATCCGTCCCTGCGTGGCCTGCAATCAGGGCTGCACCGACACCATATTCAGCGCCAGGCCGGTTTTCTGCGTGGTCAATCCGCGGGCCGGGTACGAGGGCGAGCGGAACGTGGTAAAGACGGAAAGGCCGCTTCGGGTGATGGTGGCCGGCGCGGGACCGGGAGGCCTGGAGGCCGCCGTCACCGCCGCGTCCGCGGGGCATTCGGTGGAGCTGTACGAAAAGGGCGATGAGATAGGCGGACAGCTATGGATAGCGGGGGCGCCTCCGCACAAGGAGGAGCTGTGGGAGATAGTGAGGTATTACAAGGCCATGCTCGCGAGGCTATCCATCCCGGTCTACCTGAATACCGAGGTGTCGGTCGATCTTATAAGGGAGAAAAGGCCCGACCGGGTTATAGTGGCCGAGGGGGCGGAACCGCTCATGCCGCCGATAGCGGGACTCGACGACCCCCGGGTGCTCTCCTCGTGGAGGGTGTTGGCCGAGAATCCCGCGCTCGGAAAAAGCATAGCCGTAATAGGGGGCGGCGCGGTGGGGCTGGAGACTGCCCTATTCCTTGCGGCCAAGGGGACTCTTTCGCCCGATATGGTCTATTTCCTAATGGCCCACGAGGCCGAAAGCCCGGAGCGCATACGCGAGCTGATGTCGCGCGGCTCGAAAGAGGTGACGGTCTTCGAGATGCTTCCAAGGATAGGCAGGGACATAGGCAAATCCACGCGCTGGGTGGTGAAGTCGGCCCTCAACCGCTACGGCGTAGAGGCGCTTACAGGCGCCCGCGTGCTCTCGGTTGAAGGCGGCACCGTGGTGTACGAGGCGAACGGAAAGCGGCACAGCCGCAATTTCGACAACGTGGTGGTGGCCTCCGGCTCGCGCCCGGTAAAGAGGCTCTGTGAAACTCTGGAAAAGGAGGGTATCGCCTTTACCGCCGTCGGCGATTGCGTGCGCCCGGCGAAGATAAACGACGCAATACACGAGGGTTTTCTCGCGGCGCTTGCTCTGGGGTGACGCCCGGCAAATAAATCGCTTAGCGTATGTCCCTGGAAATATAATCGGTATAGTCCTTCAGCCTGGGCCGGTACTCCCGATCCATAAGCTGGGAGGAGATCATGAAGTCCGCGGTCGAACGATTGCAGGCCGTGGGGATGTTGTAGAGCACGGCGATTCGCAGAAGCGCCTTGATGTCGACATCGTGGGGCTGCTGGGTCATTGGATCCCAGAAGAAGATGAGGATGTCGATTCCACCCTCTGCGATCATGGCCCCGAGCTGCTGATCGCCTCCCATGGGGCCCGATTTCAGCCTTGTTATCTTCCGTATGCCTGGATTCTCTTCGGCACCGTGAATCGATATTTTTCCCGCAAGCGTCTCCTGAATAAGCCTGCCTGTGGTGGCTGTGCATATCAGGTTATGGGCGAGGAGCGTCTGGTAATTCCATTCGACCCATTCCACAAGGTCCTTCTTCATGTTGTCGTGCGCGACGAGCGCTATGTTTTTAAGCTTTTCCATTGTTCTCCGATATTCTTGTTTTGTGCTTTAACGCTTATAACCGCGCATTAGAGGGCGTGGAGGTCTCCCGTAGGCCCTGAATGAATGCGCGTTGCATATATGAACATTATGCGTGCGGGGGCAAAACGAAGCGCCTGATCCGATGCCATGGAATCTCGATGGATCCGTCCGCCCGGAACCTCCCCTCGGCGAGAATGAGGGGAAGCCCCGGACCGGATTCCATTTGGACGGCGGCAAGGGTTGTGTATCTATTTCCGGTAAATGCCCTGTATCTCCCGCTCGAAGTTTTTAAGCACGACATTTCGCTTTACCTTGAGCGTCGGGGTCATCTCACCGTTAAGCTCGGTGAAGCGCCGGGGAACGATTGCGTATTTTTTGACGCGTTCGAACTCCTCGAGCTCCAGGTTGGCCGCCTGGATGTCCTCGTCGACGAGCTTTCTAAGCCTTTCGTTGGCGATGAAGTCCTCGCCGACGGCGACGCACATCCGCGCCGCTCCCTCGCCGAAGAACCGTAGCGCGGCCTTGTCGTAAGCCACGCCCTCCGCGTCGAAGAGCTGAATGAAGGCGTCGAACTTGGGCACCACGAGCGCGGAGACGAAGGGCTTTTCGTCGGCGATGGGAACTGCGATATCGACCCAGCGGCTAACCGAGAAGAGGCCCTCGATCTTCGCCGAGGGGATGTTCTTGCCCGTGTCGAGCACCATTATTCCCTTTATGCGGTCGACAATCTTGATATAGCCGTCGGGTCCCATCACCACTATGTCGCCGGTCTTGTAAAAGCCGTCCGCGGTGAAGGACTCCTTTGTCGCTTCGGGGTTGTTCCAGTAATGGGTAATGATGTTGTCGCCCCGTACCTGCCATTCGCCGTCGGGCGCGACACGCCCCTCTACGCCGTTGCACACCGGCCCTACATAGCCCGGCAGCACCTGGTTGGGCCGGTTGAGGTTCACCGTATTGCAGGTTTCGGTGGCGCCGTATCCCTCGTAGATGCGCACACCCATCGCCATGAATACCTTGCAGAGGTCCGCGGGAAGGCTACCGGCCGCGGAGAAGGCGAAGCGGAAGCGCCCGCCGAGCCTTTCGCGGACCTTGCTGAAAACGAGCTTGTCAACCAGGCGGTACTTGAAGACGAGCCCGCGCTTGAGCCCGGCGGTGAAGTCGATGTCCTCGGACATGTCGATGAACCCGTCCTTGTCGGCGCGCGCTTCAGTGAGGGCGAGGCCGGTGCGGATGGCGAAATCGAATATCTTCTTTTTGATCGGCGACTGCGACGCCATATCGCGCATAGCCATGTAGATGCGCTCGTAGATGCGAGGTACCGACATGAAGACCGTCGGCCGGAAGACCTGAAGATCGGCGACAAGCGTTGTTGGCGAGGAGTAGGCTATGGTCACCGCGGCGTGCATGGCCGTGCCGTGTCCGCACTCCCGTTCGTAGGTGTGGGCCAGGGGGAGGAATGCCAGCATGACGTCGTCGGCCCTGTAATCGGGCACAAGCCGCATATCGCGGCAGCAGGCGGCGTTTATGCTGAAATGCGTGTGTACCGCCCCCTTTTGCCTTCCCGTGGTGCCGGAGGTGTATACGATAGTCATGGGGTCTAAAAGTTCTACGGACCTCCAGCGCCGTTCGTAGGCAAGCCTGTCGCGGGCAAGAAGCCCAACGCCGAGTTTGCGCAGATCCGACAGGCTAAGGACGCGGCCGTCGGCGTGCTGAAATGCGTCCTTCATTATTATTATCTTCTCGAGTCCGGGCATGTCGACAATGGCCTCAAGGGCGCGTTCGAGCATCTCCTCGTCCTGGACGTACAGTATGCGCGAGCCGGAATCGTTCACGATGAAGGCGAGCTCCTTCGCCGACAGGGTCGGATACACGCATACGGTTATTCCGGCCGCGCAGAGGATGGAATAGTCGGCCCACACCCATTCCGGGGACGTGTGCGCCATTACCGCGGCCCTGTCGCCCTTTTGTATGCCGAGCTCCATGAGGCCGGAGGCCAGTTCGCGGACGAGTATCCAGAGATCGGCGTAGGTTATTGATGTGGTGCTGTCCGGCCCCGTTTTCCACCACTGGGCCCGGCGCATGCCGAATTTTACGGCGTTCCGGTTCAGGAGCTCCGGAAAGGTCTGTTGGGTTATATACCACCTGTCTTTCATGATGCTGCCTCCTTTTGCCGTACATGCTTAACCGATAAGCGGGATGGGTGACGACGATCAGGACCAGGGAGGTCAGGGCGCATGCCGAGCCTGGGAGGTCACAATATAACCCATCGCCACATATCGTATGTATATTATAATACGTATATTATTATTTGATGATTATTGCAAGCGAAATATTGTACACATTGAAGAAAACGATTATTCTCGATTATCGCGCGCCGGGCCCCGGGAGAGCGAAGAAAGCCCTTTTGTTCCGGTTTTCGGGGGCTAGGTATGTTTAGTACTTGCGCTGTTCGCGGCGATTGGCGCATAATTCCATACACGCATCGGAAAATTACTCTACGGCAGGGGGCGCATGTGTGGACTTGCTCATTTTCTCTCCGCGCCTGCGGTTGCCGGATCCGTCGCGGCCCTGCGCCTTCCCTTTCCGCACGCAAGGCGATATTCCGCGGCATGATCGAGCGGCGTATTGAAATCTTTAGACAACACCGCCCCGTGGCGGGGGCAATTTCATGTCGGGAGACGCGAGCTCCGGACATCAAGACGGGCCATGCCTCCAGCCGCTGCCCGGCCCAGGCCGACCCTTGTTGGCTGAGTATGCTTTGCGTGCGGGTCGAGGCACATCTCGCGCTACCGTGCCGGTTCCGCCATGTGTTCTGAGGGCACGACCGCACTGATCGGGCGTATCGCCCGGCTGATTTCGATAGCAGCGCTTTTGGCGGGGGTGGTGATCCGGCCGCTTCCGGCGCAGAGTGAGTTTTTCGCGCTCAGCAGCCTGGCCTCCGGCGCGCAGGTGGCGGAGGAGAGGATTCGTCTGTGGACCTCGGCCATTGACGCGTGGAGTAAAGGGGATGGAGAATTCGCCCTCTCCAGGGCGTATTTCAACAGGGGAACGGCACATGCCAGGATGGGGGCATCCGCGAAGGCTCTGGCGGATTATAACATGGCCATAGAGCTTGACGACCATTTCGCCAAGGCGTACAACAACAGGGCCATCCTCCGATGGAATTCGGGCGACAGACAGGGGGCGCTCTCGGATTATAACCGGGCAATCGCCGCCGCGCCGGCCTTCTACGAGGCCCATTACAACCTCGGAAACGCACGGGCGGCCGGGGGCGAATATCGCGCCTCCATTGCCGATTACACCAGGGCGATCTCACTGTCGGCGCGCTACGCTAAGGCCTACAACAACCGAGGAATTGCGCACGCCGCCGTCGGCGAGTTCGACGCGGCCCTAAACGACTACCGCAGGGCCATGGAGATCGATCCCGCAGACCCGGTGTTTTACAACAATCGGGGGAGCGCGTTTGTGCGGATGAACCGACCGGAAAGCGCCCTTGCCGATTTCTCCCGTGCCATCGAGCTTGATCCGAAATACGCGGCGGCGCTGAGAAACAGGGGTATCGCGAATCATCTTGCAGGGCATTACGAGAACGCCGCGAGGGATTACGGCGAGGCGTTAAGGCTCGAGCCCGGGGACAGGGGGATCGGCAGAAACCGCGCGCTGGCGCTTGCGGGCAAACCGATCGTTCTCGGGGGCGAGTCGGGCGTTGGGAAGCGTGCGCCTGAGGGAAAAGGACGCCGCGAGGCCGCCCGAAGGGAAGTGAACGCAGAAGGGGACGCAATCGTGAAATCGGGAGGTTCCGTGGCGGCGCGTGACCGCCGCGAGGCCTCGCTCCATTATGATCGAGGCGTCGAGCTGGGGCGAAAGGGGAAGACGGAATCGGCCATCGAGGAGCTATCGAAGGCCCTGCGCCGGGACCAGTCGGCAGGCTACGCCTATATGGAGCGCGGTCGCCTCCATGCGCGGAAGGGGGATTTTGCAAAGGCCGAAGAGGATTTTTCGCGCGGGATGGAGCTTGAGCCCGAAAGCCCTGTACATTTTTACAACAGGGGCGTGGTGCGATATGGAAGGGGCCTTTATGCGCTTGCCATTGAGGACTTCTCACACGCGATCGAGCTCGATAACACCGATCCCGAATCGTTTAACAACCGCGGAAGCGCCCGCCTTGCGTCCGGGGAGCTGGACGAGGCGATACGCGACTACAACCGCGCCATCGAGATACGGGATGGATACGCAAGGGCTCTGGCAAACCGGGGTGTGGCGTTTTTTTACAAAGGGGATTTTACCGCGGCGAACGCGGATTTCAGCGGCGCGCTTCGGCTAGACCCGTCGGATGGAATGGCCTTTCATAACAGGGGAATCGTACGATATCTCGCAGGGGACAGAAAGGGTTCGCTTGCGGATTTCAACAGCTCAATAGCGATTGATCCTCGCAATGCCTATTCCCGCATCTGGCGCCTGGCGGTTTCCGGGGAGAGAGCGGCCGCGTATATAAGGGAGGAGCGCGCCCGCTACGCCGGCAGGTCCGCCGGCTGGCCGGAGACCCTTATCCGTTCCTTCCTCGGGCTTGTCTCCGAGAGGGAGTTATTTCGCAGGGCGGCCGAGGCCAGGGAGCCGGGACTGGCCGGCGCGCGGCGCGCGGAGGCCTATTATTATTTGGGCTTGAGGCGAAAAACGATTGCGGGCGGGAAGGGCAAGGCGGTCGATTATTTCAGGAACAGCCTGGAATCGGATGCGCCTACGAGCCATGCGAGGCGCCTTGCCCGTTACGAGCTTTTCGGAGAATGAGGCCCTGGCGTAATCACTTTAAGCACATGAGGAGGAGGCGATGGCTGTCAGCGGACTAAAACGCGTGCTCGGGCTTCCCGAGGTGGCCTTTATAGCCATAGGGTGCACGATCGGAGGCGGTATCTTCGTTTTTACCGGGATGGTTTTAAAAATAGCCGGGGCCGCGCTGCCGCTCGCCTTTGCGCTGGCCGTGATTCCGGTTTTCATCAGCATGCTGCCGCTGGCTATGCTGGGCTCCGCGATACCGGCGACCGGGGCGAATTACAAGTACCCGAGTCGCATGGTGTCACCGGCCCTCGCCTTTGTAGGCATCTGGGTCTATATCCTCGCCTCCTTTTTCGGTCAGATTCCGCTGTATGCCCTGAGCTGTGCCCATTACCTCGGCTCTATGGGTGTCACCCTTTCCCCGGAGCTGGTCGCCATACTGATCCTAACGGTTTTTTATGTGATCAATATCCTGGGCGTCAAGCCGGCGGCGTGGGCCCAGGGGCTGATGGTGATCGTTCTTATAGGCGCGCTTGTCTTTTATTCGGCGACGGGGGCCACGGCCTTCAATCCGGAATATTTGAAGGGGATGTTCGACCGGGGGGCCGGGGCCATTCTGCTCGGGGTCGCGCTTCTCACCTTCACCTACCTGGGCTCCAATGGGATCATCGAGCTCGGGGACGAGATAAACGAACCGGGCAAGGTCATTCCCCGGGCCTTTTTGATATGCTTCCCGGTTGTGGCGCTCCTGTATATATCCGTGGCGCTTGCCACGGTCGGCGCGGCCCCGGTGGATGCGCTTCTCGCCTGCAAGGATCCGATGTCGGAGGTGTGCAGCGCCTGCGCCGGCAAGGGGGGCCGCCTTTTCTTTATCCTCGGAGGGGCGGTACTCGCGCTTTTGACCACTCTGAACGCGCTTTTTATCGTGGGAACCAAATCCCTGCTTGTGGTCGTAGGCGATCGCATTCTTCCCGGATGGCTCGGGGCGCTCAACACGCGTTTCGGCACCCCTCATGTCCTCCTCACCATAATTTATGTCTTTTCGGTGCTGGGGGTGCTATCGGGGCTTCCCCTCGAGACGCTCGCTTCGTACTCCGCCCTGGGGGGGATGATTATCTTTGTCCCCGTGCTCGTTGCGTCTCTAAGGCTGCCCCGCCTTTATCCCGAGCGCTACGAGCGGTCCCATTTCAAGCTGAAGGGATTTTTTCTGTGGTTTTGTCCCATAGTGGGCTTTCTCATGATAGCGTTTTTCAGCGCCGTTATACTGGCCGATCTTAAAAGCCCGGTAAGGATGGGGCTTTTCGGCGTTTTTATCCTTTCGGGGATTGCGTATTATTGCATCAGGAAACACCTTCTTCTTAAAGAGGGTGTTGACCTGTCGCTTATAAAAGGGAGGAGTGACTGGAGTGAATAATACCGATCAAACACTGCCGATCTTTCGGGAATATCCGGGCCTTGGTGAGCGGCTTCCCCGTATTCCGCTGGGGGCATTCCCCACGCCCGTACGAAAGCTTGAATGCCTCGACTGCGACAACCTGTGGGTAAAGCGCGACGATCTGAGCGCGGCGGCATACGGCGGCAACAAGGTCCGCAAGCTCGAATTCATCCTGGGCGAGGCCAAAAGGCTGGGGAAGCGGGATGTCGTGACCATCGGGGGCATCGGCACCAATCACGGGCTGGCAACGGCAATCTACTGCAAAAAGCTCGGGATAAAATGCACGCTGCTGCTTTTCGAGCAGCCCGTTACGAGCTATGTTAAACGCAATCTTCTCCTGTACCGTTATTTTGGCGCCCGGACCATCTTTACCGGTTCGCTTCCGAAAACCGTGCTCGCCTATTTCCTGACACACCGCCTGTTCCATCCCGCGGCCCATTACGTATTTGCCGGGGGCTCCGACGTTTACGGCACCGTCGGGTTCGTCAACGCGGCGTTCGAGCTCCGGCGACAGGTGGAAGAGGGGCTTATGCCCGAACCCACGCTCATCGTCTGCCCGCTCGGTTCCAACGGGACCCTGGCGGGGCTTGCGCTCGGTGTGCGCCTGGCCGGGCTTCGCGCCAGGGTGACCGGCGTGCGGGTTACGGCGCCATACCTGGGCCCCATTCCCGCGTCTACCCCCGGCGCCGTATCGAATCTCATGGCGCAGACGCTTCGCTTTCTCAGGAGGGCCGACTCCGGGGTCCCCGCGGTAAGCGTCGAGGCGCCCGAGGTGCTGGACGATTATTTCGGAGACGGATACGGCTGTCCGACGGCCGCCTGCTGCGAGGCCATCGATATCATGAAGATAAAAGAGGGACTCGATCTGGAGCCCACGTATACCGGAAAGACATTCGCGGCGGTGGTCGACATGGTGCGGCAGAGCAGGACCCGCGACGAGGTCGTGCTTTACTGGCACACATACAACTCGGCGGACCTGTCGCGGGAGGCCGCGTCCGTGGATTATCACGATCTGCCGGCGGAGTTCCACCGTTTCTTCGAGATGCCGGAGGTGCCGGTGCCCGTATGCCATGATTGACGGGCGCCCGTCACATGGCTGTCGGGATTAAAAAAAACTTGAAATTAATAGTAACATTTTGGACTATGTTATCGAAGTTGTCTTTTCCCTTTTTCTTTGCGTCTGCCTGCGGATAAGGAGAGAGTGGTCAAACCACTCTCTTTTTTCAATGTACACAGCGGTCCGGAGATGAGCAATCCAGCGGTCAGGGAACGGGTAATGGAGACGGTAATGGCCGTCGCCGGCGATCTGGGATATTTGATTTACGAGGCCAACCTGCTGTTTAAAGGCAGGAACTCCAGCGTGGTCGTCAGAATCGACGGGCATACGCCCATATCCCACTCGGACTGTGAGGCCTTCAGCAGGGAGCTTTCCCGGCGCCTCGACGAAGCTGGAATTCTCCCCGAGTATTCCCTGGAGGTCTCATCCCCGGGCCTGCGCAGGCGGCTTCGAAGCGTGGAGGAGTTCAGGCGCTTCAGAGGATCGAGCGCAAAGGTCATTTTTCGCGATGGCGATGCGCAGCGTGTCGTGAAGGGCAAAATTGAGGGCGTGGATGGCGCCTCGATATCGCTTCGAGACGGAGACGACGTTCTTGCCGTCGATTTTGAGTCGATCAAGAGCGCGAACCTGGAATTATAGATTTCGCTCGGCCGGCACGGTGGATCATTAACGTGATGAAGGTTCAATGACATGAGCAATAATTTTTTCGAGGCCTTACACCAGATCGCCAATGAAAAGGGCATAACGCGGGAAACCATCGAGGAAATCGTCGAGTCGGCGATGATCTCAGCGTATAAAAAGCAGTATGGCTCGAACACCAACGTCCGGGTGGTGTTCGACCGCGACAGGAACACGGTTAAAATCGTTTCGAGAAAGATGGTGGTCAACTCCCCGCGCAACCGTGCCGAGGAGGTCCATGTGGACGAGGCCCGGAGGTTCAACCCGGACGCCCGGTTGGGCGACGAGATGGACGTGGAGGAGAACCCGCTCGAGTCGTTCGGCAGGATAGCCGCCCAGACGGCGAAGCAGGTCATAGTACAGAAGATAAAGGAAGCCGAAAAGAACATTGTTTACAACGATTTTAAGGACAAGGAGGGGGACCTCATCAACGGCTACCTCCAGCGCAAGACGAAGGACGCGATTTTCGTCGATCTCGGCAAGACCGAGGGCATCCTTCCGGCCCGGGAGCAGTCGCCGCTCGAGCATTTCAAGACCGGAGAGCGTATAAAGGCCCTCGTCCTCTCGGTGCAAAAGAACACCAAGGGGCCGTCGGTCGTGCTTTCCAGGGCCAACACCAAGTTCATACAGAAGCTTTTCGAGATGGAGATCCCCGAGGTGTACGACGGAGTGGTGCAGATCGTAAACATCGTCCGCGAGCCGGGACTTCGCACCAAGGTGGCGGTGGCAAGCGAGCGTGATGATGTGGACGCTGTCGGGGCGTGCGTGGGCATGAAGGGGATTAGAATTCAGTCCATTGTGCGCGAACTGGAGGGCGAGAAGATAGACGTGGTGGAATGGGTGGACGACCGCAAGATCATGGCCGCCAACGCGCTGACGCCCGCGCGGGCGAAAGAGGTGATCGATACCAGGAGCGGCGGGGTCATCGCCGTGGTCGAGAAGGAGCAGTACAAACTCGCGATAGGAAAGGCGGGCCATAATGCCAGGCTGTCGGCCAGGCTGTGCGGCTTCGACATAGATATTAAGACCGAGGAGCAGTATCGGGAGTTCCTGAGCTCCAGCGAATCCAGGGCAATGGTGGAGCAGCTCTTCGCAAGCAAGGACGTCGAGGAGACGCCGCTCGAGGAATTGCCCGGACTCGACGCGCGTACCATCAAGCTCCTGGAGGCCGGAGGGCTCTTCTCGGTCGAGGACCTGGTGGAGACCTCGTTCGACGATCTCATGAAGATAGATGGAATCGGCGAGAAAACCGCCAAGAAGATAATGGATATCCTCGCGGAATCGATCGATTTCGAGGACGAGATGGAAGAGGAAGGCGCCGAAGAGTCCGCGGAAGGGCCGGGGGAAGAAGCCGGCGGGGCGGAGGCTGCGGAGGAAGGCGACTAAACGGATGCGGAGAAGCGGCCGCGCGGCAAAGCGCGGCCAGGCCGGAGAATTGAACGAGGCCGCGTTCTTCCGAAAATAATATAGGTAGAAGCAAGGTGCAAATGAAAGCAATTGATATTGCAACCGCCAATCATGTAACGGAAGAAGACATCCTTACGATATGCAAGGACCTTGGGATCGGCTGTGCCGGAATGGACACGGAACTCTCCGAAAAGGATGTCTTCCTGATACAGAAAAAAATAGAGGTGATAAAGGAGCAACGCGCAAAGGCGGCCAGAGAGCTTCTGGAGCGAAAGAGCGAACGCACCGGAAGGCCCGGCTCCAAAATCAAACTCAAACGCAAGGTGACCGTTTCCAGGGAGCTTATAAAGGAAAAACAGGAGAAGGAGGAAGAGGCCTCCGCGTCTACGGAGCGGGAGCGCAAGGAACAGCCCGCCGCCCGGCCGCCACGCGAGGAAAAGCCCGCTGCCGCCAGAACGTCCGCAGGACGTTCCGATCAGCGCCCGGCCGCAGGGGGCGCAAGGCGGACGGATTCCCGGCCCGCTCCGCGGACGGATGGGGCCCGACGGGGAGGCCCCGGGGCCGCTCCCGGCGCCAGGGAGGGACGGCCCTTCGGCGAGCGAAGGCCCGGCCCGGGAGCGCCGCCATCCAGAGAAGGCGCGGCGCCCGACAAGAAGGACGAGGCGATCTCCGCCAAAGAGAAGGAAAAGAGGAAGAAGGCCAAGGAGAAGGAAAAGGAAAAGGACAGCAAAAAACGGGCCTATAAAGACAAGGGCAGGGAGTCTTTCGAAAAAAACATCTTTTCCAGAAAAAAGAAGGGCGGTCCGCACGGCGGCGTACAGGAGCATGAACGCGTTGCCGTATCGCCCAAGAACATAGATATAACCGAAAGCATCTCGGTCGGCGACCTCGCCAAAAAGCTCAATGTAAAGGCGGGCGAGGTTATCTCCCGGTTGATGAAGCTCGGCATGATGGCCACGATCAACCAGGTGATCGACTCGGAGACCGCGGAGATCCTGGCGTCCGAATACGGTACGAGCGTGCGGGTGGTGTCCCTGTTCGAGGAGACCGTAATAAGGCGCGAGGAAGAGGACCGCGCAGAAGACCGCCGGAAGCGCCCGCCGATCGTTACCGTAATGGGCCATGTCGACCATGGGAAGACCAAGCTCCTCGACGCAATCCGAAAAACCAATGTCGTCGACGGGGAATTCGGCGGTATAACGCAGCACATAGGCGCCTATACGGTGAAGGTCCGCGACCAGTTCGTTACGTTTCTTGACACGCCGGGCCATGAGGCGTTCACGACCATGCGTGCCCGGGGGGCGAGCGTTACGGATATCGTAATCCTGGTCGTGGCGGCAAACGACGGCGTCATGCCCCAGACCGTGGAGGCCATAAATCACGCAAAAGCCGCCCACGTTCCCATAATCGTGGCGATCAACAAGATCGATCTGCCCGAGACCAACGTGATGCGCATCAAGCAGGACCTGTCCAATTACGATCTGGCGCCCGAGGAGTGGGGCGGAACCACCCTCTATGCCGAGGTCAGCGCCAAGAAGATGATGAACATCGAGGATCTGCTCGACCTGATTCTCATACAGGCCGAGATGCTCGAACTCGGCGCAAATCCCGTGCTTTTAGGCCGGGGCGTGGTGATAGAATCGCGCCTGGACCCCGGCAGGGGCCCGGTAGCCACGGCGCTGGTGCAGAACGGCACGCTCCATCTGGGCGATCCCTTCGTGGTGGGCATCTATTCCGGTAAGATCCGGGCCATGTTCAACGACCAGGGCCTTTCGGTCCAGGAAGCTGGGCCCTCTACCCCCGTGGAGATCGTGGGGCTTTCCGGCATTCCCTCCGCCGGCGACCCGTTTCAGGTCGTCGAAACGGAAAAGTATTCCAAGCAGATATCTCAGAAACGAATCGACCTCCGGCGTCTGGAGACGGCGAAGAAGGTGCGCAAGGTGACGCTCGAAGACCTCAACGAGATGATTCGAGATGGGGAGGTTCAGGAGCTTCGTGTGGTGATAAAGGCCGATGTTGACGGCTCCGTACAGGCTCTTAAGGAGGCCCTCGAAAAGCTTTCCACCGACGAGGTCAGGGTCAAGGTGATCCATGCCGGCACCGGCGGCATCAACGAGTCGGATGTAATGCTCGCATCGGCCTCGAATGCCGTCATCATCGGTTATCATGTGCGCCCCGCGGCCAGGGTATCGGAGCTGGCGGAGAAGGAGAGCGTTTCGATCAAATTCTTCAATATAATCTTCGAGGTGACCGACTCCATCCGCGCGGCCATGGAGGGGATGCTCTCCCCCGAATACAGGGAAGAGGTTGTAGGTAGCGGCGAGGTGCGCCAGATATTCAAGATCTCGCGCCTCGGAACCATCGCCGGGGCCATCGTGCTTGCGGGCAAGGTGAATCGGAAAAACAGGATTCGCCTCATCCGCGACGGCGTCGTCATCTCCGACGGCGAGCTTAAGTCCCTCAAGCGCTTCAAGGACGACGTTTCCGATGTCGATACCGGGCAGGAGTTTGGCTTCGGCCTGGTGAATTTCAACGATATCAAGGAAGGCGACACCTTCGAGGCGTATCGGACGATAGAGATCGCAAAGACCCTGGACGGATAGAATGACTACACATCGAAGGGAGCGGCTCGAAGAGCTAATCAAGCGGGTCGTTGCGGACGCTCTTCTCTCCGAGATTAAGGACCCCAGAATCGGATTCGTCTCCGTGGTGCGGGTGAAGCTCGCCAGGGATTACAGCGTGGCCGACGTATTTGTTTCGGTGCTGGGTGACGATACGGCCAAGAGGAAATCGATGGCGGGCCTCGAATCGGCGCGAAGCTACGTGCAGTTTCTCGTCGGCAAGGGCATCCAGCTTCGTACCACGCCCAGGCTTGTTTTCCATCTCGACACCTCGGTGGAGGAGGGGGTCAGGATGGTCCAGGTGATAGAAAAGCTCGAAGCGGGGAGTGGGGGCGGCGATGCCGGTGGAGGCGAAGGGGAGCCCGGCGGGAACGGCGGCTGACGGTGGATTCGTCAAAGGCCAGGGACGCGGTCCTTCTTCTGGACAAGGAAAAGGGTAAAACCTCCTTTTCGGCCATAGAGGAGGTGCGCAGGCTCTTCGGCGCGAGAAAGGCGGGTCATTCCGGAACCCTCGACAAGGCGGCGACCGGGCTTCTGGTCGTCTGTACCGGTTCGATGACCAGGTTGACACGATACTTTCTGGAAGGGGACAAACGGTATACCGGCGTGATAAGGCTCGGCGTGACGACCGACACCTGCGATGCGGAGGGGGAGATAACGGCCACAGCGAGCCTTGCGGGGATGGACGAGGGCCGTATTCGCGCAATAGAGTCGCGCTTCACCGGGCGGCTTCGGCAGGCGCCCCCGATTTACTCTGCGCTTAAAATCAAGGGCAGGAGGGCCGCCGACCTGGCCAGGGAGGGCAGGGATGTCGACCTCGCCGAGCGGGACATCATCGTACATGAGCTTTCCATCCTCGACGCGGATCTGGGAAGCGGCACCATCACTGTCGATGTGCTCTGCTCCAAGGGCACATATATCAGGTCGCTCGCGCGCGATATCGGGGAATTCCTCGGGACGGGGGCGCACCTGGCCGGGCTCAGGCGTACGGCCTCCGGAGGGTTTTCGGTCGAGGACGCCGCTACGATCGGGGAGATGAGGAACTTTGTATCCGGTTTGCCTGCGGAAAAGCCTTTTCTGCTCGCTCCGGAGCAGGCCCTTGCCGATTTCGGCCGCATTGTGGTGGCGGACGGCGTCGTGAAAAAGGTTTCGAATGGGGCCTTTTTCGGAAGGGGCGATATATTAAGCCTGGAGGGACGCTCGCCCTTCATTATAATGGACGGGCGAAAAAATTGTATTGCCATCGCCAACGTCGATACTGATAATTGGTCAGTCGAATACAGCAATGTTTTTAACAGGTAGTTTGTGCCCCGCCTCCCCGGACGGGCGAGGGCCGCATCGAAACGGCAAAATCGATCAATCACATAAGGAATAAGGAGAACAGCGTCATATGCGCCAGAAGAGCGAGGTCATCAATCAGTATAAAAGGCATGAAAGCGATACCGGTTCGCCGGACGTTCAGGTTGCCCTGCTGACGGAAAGGATCAACCACCTGACGGAGCATTTCAAGGTCCACAAGAAGGACTTCCATTCCCGCAGGGGGCTCTTGAAGCTCGTAGGCCAGCGGCGTAGACTCCTGGATTATCTCAAGAAGAACGATCTCGAGAAATACCGGAGCCTCATAGAGTCGCTCGGCCTGCGAAGGTAAGAGGCCATCCAGTGCTGTCGGCGACCGGCTCGCGCCTGACATGAGATTTAATTACGGGCATCACGTATTCAAGAGGTAGGATAATGAGTTTTGAATCAGGTATAAAAGTTGGCCGGGAGGAGATACGCTTCAACACTGGCTATCTCGCCAAACAGGCGGACGGTGCCGTGGCCGTTTCGAGCGGAGAATCGATTGTCTTCGCCACAGCGGTCGTTTCCCGAAAAGTGGTGGAGGGGCAGGATTTCTTCCCCCTTACCGTCGATTATCGGGAGAAGTTCTATTCCGCCGGGAAGATTCCGGGGGGATATATAAAACGGGAGGGAAGGCCGAGCGACAGGGAGACCCTGACGAGCCGCCTCACCGACAGGCCGCTTAGGCCCCTTTTCCCCGAGGATTTCGTAAGCGAGGTGCAGATACTGATCTCGGTTCTCTCCACCGATCAGAAGACGCAATCGGACGTGCTGGCGATCAACGCGGCATCCGCCGCTCTTTCAGTCTCGGGTATTCCGTTCAAGGGCCCTGTGGGCGCGGTACGCGTCGGCAGGATCAAGGGGGAGTTTATTGTCAACCCGACCTTTGACGAATCGGAGGCAAGCGATATCGATCTCGTGGTCGCCGGTACGAAAAAGGCCGTCACCATGATAGAGGGTTCCGCAAAAAATGTAAGCGAGGACGACATGATAAACGCCGTCGTCTTCGCTCACGAGCAAATCGTTAGGCTCTGCGAGGCGCAGGAAGACCTAAAGAAGAAGGTCGGCAAGCCCGAGATGGCCTACACCCCAAGGAAAAGGGACCTCGCCCTCCGTGATGAGGCGAGGAAGCGATATTTTCAGGATGTGGCCGGTCTCATTAAAAACACGGAAAAGAAAGACCGTGAGAATGCACTGAGGTCCTTGATCGATCGTGCATCTACTGAGCTTGAGGGCGCGTTTCCGGATTCGATCGGGCAGGTTGCGTCGATAATCGATGATTTCGATTACGAGCTTATGCGCGCCCGTATACTGGACGAGAAAAAACGCGCCGACGGCAGGGGCCCTACGGAAATCCGCCCGATAGACATCATGATCGGGGTGCTCCCCAGGGCGCACGGCTCCTCCGTGTTTACGAGGGGGCAGACGCAGAGCCTTGGCGTGGTGACGCTTGGAACAGGGCGCGACTCGCAGAGGCTTGACGCCCTGGAGGGCGAGAGCTTCCGGCGTTTCATGCTTCATTATAATTTCCCTCCATTCTCGGTCGGAGAAACCGGAAGGACGGGGGGGGTCGGCCGGCGCGAGATCGGACACGGAATGCTCGCCGAACGCGCGCTTCAATACATAATTCCCGAGGCGGAAAAATTTCCCTACACGATCAGGGTCGTCTCCGAGATATTGGAATCGAACGGCTCGTCATCCATGGCCTCGGTCTGTTCCGGATCGCTGGCCCTATTCAATGCCGGCGTCCCGGTGAAGGCGGCGGTCGCGGGCATCGCCATGGGACTGATCCTCGAGGGGGACCGTTATGCCATCCTGAGCGATATAATGGGGCTCGAAGACCATCTGGGCGACATGGACTTCAAGGTGGCCGGCACATCGGAGGGCATAACAGCGTTCCAGCTCGATATAAAGATAGAGGGGATAACCCCGGAGATCATGCGAAAGGCGCTCGAACAGGCCAGGGAGGGACGACTTCATATCCTCGGCAAGATGAATGAGGCGATTTCCACGCCGGAGAAGGAGCTCGCTCCGCACGCTCCGCGCATTATAATGATAAAGATAGACGTTGACAAGATAGGCGGTCTGATCGGTCCTGGCGGCAAGGTGGTCAAGGCGATAGTCGAGGAGACCGGCGCCGAGATCAACATCGAGGACGACGGTACGGTCACTGTCGCGGCGGTGGATAAGGATTCCATCGACAAGGCCCTCGCAAAGATAAGCGCGATTACCGAGGACGTGGAGATAGGCAGAATCTACAATGGACGCGTAAAGAAGGTAATGGAGTACGGCGCGTTCGTGGAGATCGCTCCGGGCCGGGAAGGGCTGGTGCACATCTCCAAGCTGGATTTCAACAAGGTAAACAAGGTAAGCGATATCCTCAAGGAAGGCGACGAGGTGGCGGTCAAGGTCATAGGCATTGACCGGCAGGGAAGGGTCGACCTGAGCAGGAAGGACGCCCTGAAGCGCTAAAATCGCGGTAGGCTTGTGGTCAAATACACGCTCGATAACGGAATGGTCGTCCTTCTCGATCCTATCGAGGGGGTGGCCTCGGTTTCGGCCGGATTGTGGATCAGGGCGGGCTCGCGAAACGAGCTAAGCGGCCAGATGGGCTATGCCCATTTTATCGAGCATATGCTGTTCAAGGGAACATCCGACTATTCGGCGCGCGATATCGCACGCATGATCGACAGGGTGGGGGGGCAGCATAACGCGGCGACGAACCGGGAGTACACCTGTTACTATATAAACGTGATCTCGGATTATCTTGAGCTGTCGATAAACCTCCTATCGGACATGTACTACCGCTCGCTTTTCGATCCGGACGAGATCTCCAAGGAGAAGAACGTAATCCTGGAGGAGATCAGGATGTACGAGGACACTCCGGACGAGCTGATTCACGATGTCTTTATGGAGTGCATGCTTTCCGAGCATCCGCTGGGGCATCCGATCCTGGGGACAGTCGAGAGCATAGATGGCATAGACCGCGAGAGGCTCCTTGCCTTTTTCAATGACAATTACTCGACGGACAACTGCATTTTTGCCGTTGCCGGGAATTTCGATGTGGATCGAACCAGGCGGATAATAGAGCGCGCGTTCGCCTCTCCGCTTAGTTCGTCGAACAACGCGGCCCGCGCCGAGTATACCCCAGCCAGGCGAATATTCAGACGGCACATCACGAGAGACCTGGAGCAGATACATTTCTGCCTGGGGACCGAAGGGCTCAACAGGAACGACGAGAACCGGTGGGCGCTCTTCTCGCTCAGCACGATCCTGGGGGGCAGCATGTCCTCCAGGCTCTTTCAGAACATCAGGGAGCGCGAGGGGCTCTGTTACGCCATCTACTCCTTCCATTCGGCCTACATGGACAACGGTGTATTTGGCGTTTACTGCGGGACGTCCCCCGATAATTACTCCCGCGCCCTGGGCCTCATTGTCGGGGAGTGTGAGGCCCTGCTCGAAGATGGGGTGACCGAGGAGGAACTCGGTGACGCCAAGACCTTCATGAAGGGGAATCTCGCGCTCAGCATGGAGAGCACGGAAGTACGGATGGGACACCTGGCCAAGAACGAGATGATCTATGGCAGGCATTACAACTTCGACGAAATGGTCTCGAAAATAGACGCCATCTCGATGAACGATTTTAAAAAGGTCATCGATTCCATCTTCAGGGAAAAACAGCTTACGCTGGTGTCGATAGGAAAAATCCCAGGGAACCCGGATATGGCCCCATCGACCCCCATCGTGCTCAACGGCGGCGCTCGGCACGGCGAAGGTCCCCGGTAAAAACTACTTGATATTAAATTGAGCGTGCCGGCATCATTAACGGATTTCGCCGGGGCGGGCTTATGCCGCCTGTAAAGATCCGCCTCCGGCCGGGCGATAATTATCATAGAGGAGACGTGGTATGGCAGGAAAGGGCGACGCTGTAAACAGCACGATCGGTGAAGGGTCGATATTTGAGGGGAAATTCTACATCAGCGGCTCGCTCCGGATCGACGGCAAGTTCGAAGGCGAGATCAAGACCGACGAGGAGCTGGTGGTCGGAGAAACCGGAAAGGTCAAGACGAACATAGACGCCAAATCTGTCGTGGTCGCCGGCACCGTTATAGGGAATATCAAAGCGGACGAGGAGGTCCGCCTCCTCGAAACGGGCAGGGTGCTGGGGGATATCGTGGCGCCGGCCATCAGCATTCAGCGGGGCGTGATGGCGCAGGGGCATGTAACCATTACGGCGGGGCAGCGCAAGGATGTAAAGAAGCTCATAGAGGAGTCGTTCGGCAGCGGCTCGGACAGGCAGTCCGAAAAATCGTCAAGGTAGCGGGAGACATTCGAGGCGCCTGAGGCCGGTATATCGCGATGAAGGCTTTCCGTTCGAGAACATTCAGGCTCGGCCCGTACACCATAACAACCACGATCGACAGAATCATCGTATTGAACGTGGGCGGCGGCGGGGTGCGCTCGTATATTTTTCGGAAGAACCCGTTTGTCGGAATGAGGCGCCGCACTCTTGCGGCAATATTTGTGTCGCCTATGGTCGTCGGCGCGCTTGTGTTTGCGCTTTTCTCCGTGCGTCCCATGGGTGGAGAGGATGTAAACGACGAGGAAAAAAAGAACCTGCTTCTTTTGTCCTCCAGGACCGATTTTTCGGCTCCGGCGGAGGAAAAAACCCTTCAGATACGGACACACCTGGTAAAAAACGGCGAAACGCTGGGAAAAATCGCGCGCGAATACGGCGTCTCGATGGATACCATCTGCGGGAGCAACAGGCTGACCTCGTATGACATCATTCCCACCGGTACGCTGTTGAAAATACCCAGCAGAGACGGCATTCTCCACACCATGAAGAAAGGCCAGGACATCCATGCCGTCGCCGCGTATTACCGCATACCCCTGTCCAAAATAATGGCCGAAAACCGGATCCGAAATTACGATTTTATTCCGGATGGCGTTTCTGTATTCATCCCCGACGCCAAGCCCATGGACCTCGTTCCAGGATTCATCTGGCCGACCGCCGGAAGAATGCTTACATGCGGGTACGGCTGGAGAAACGATCCGCTCACCAGCGAGCGTGATTTTCATAAGGGACTGGATATAAGGGCCAATTACGAGTGGGTAAAGGCCACCAAATATGGCAAGGTCACCTATGCCGGCTGGCTCGGAGGATACGGACTGGCCGTGCTGATCGCACATCCGGGCGGATACAAGTCCTTATATGGGCACCTGTCGCGTATAACGGTCCGCGAAGGGCAGTACGTAAAGCAGGGCCAGGTAATAGCCAGGAGCGGAAACACAGGGCGCTCCACAGGGCCCCATCTGCACTTCGAGCTTATAAGATCGGGCTCCCACCTCAACCCGCGCGGATATTTAAAGTAAAGCCCTTTCGGTAAAAAGTTCTTGCCTCGCCTGCCGCGCCGCCCGTATCTATGACGAAGCCATCAACGTCGATCCACCGGGAGAGCGCCATGCTTCAGAACGCCAATTTTCTCTGCGAGATAGGCACCGAGGAAATACCCGCCGGCTACCTGCCGCCCGCGATAGACTACATTAAAAAGGCCTTCGGTGACCGGCTGAGGGAGGAACGCATAGCGTTTGACGCGGTGGAGGTTTATGCGACCCCGAGAAGGATAGCCATTATGGCCTCGGGCGTGGCCTCCGACCAGAGCACGGAAGAGGTGGAGCTTAAGGGCCCTTCGGTAAAGGCCGCCTATGATCCCGACGGAAAACCTACAAAAGCGCTCCTGGGTTTTCTCAAGGGGAACGGGCTGGAGGAGGCTCATCTGCTCAGAAGGGCCACGGACAAGGGGGAATACCTCTTTGCCGGAAAGACCCTCTCCTCGGAGAAGACCTCCGTCATTTTACCGGCGATACTCGGAGAGATGATCGGGGGCATCCCCTTTCCCAAAAAAATGCGCTGGAGCGACCTTAAGCTGGCCTTTCCGCGGCCCATCGCCTACTTCTGCGTTCTGTTGAACGACGAGGTGGTGCCGTTCGGAATGTCGGGCATAAGCTCGTCGGCTTCTGTCCGCGGGCATTATATCCGATCCAACCGAATGGTGGAGGTTAAGAGCATCCCCTCCTACGGGGACCTCTTGAGGGAAAACGGGGTTGTCGTTGACCACAACGAAAGGCGCGAAACCATAAGGCTGGAGCTCGAGCGCATGGCCAAGTCGCTAGGAGGCGAACTCGTAAGCGATGATGAACTGCTCGAGACCGTTACATTCCTTACAGAGAGCCCGTTTGTCCTTGCGTGCGATTTTAAACCGGAATTTCTTTCCATCCCGGACATCGTTCTCATAACCGAAATGAAGGAGCATCAGAAATATTTCGCCGTCCGCGGAAGCGGCGGGGGCCTCCTGCCCAATTTTCTGGTGATTTCGAACAACCCGCCCTCATCCTACGTAAAGGCCGGCAATGAGCGGGTAATTACGGCGCGATTCAATGATGCGCGCTTCTTTTTCGACGAGGACAGAAAATCCAGGCTCGCCGACAAGGTGGATTCGCTTAAAAATGTCCTTTTCCACAAGGAGCTGGGCAGCATTTTCGACAAGGTCGAACGCCTGCGCTTCATCTCCGCCTACCTGGCCGGGATACTCGGCATGGACTCGAGCACCGCGGCAAAGCTGGACAGGGCGGCCATTCTCTGCAAGGCCGATCTTAACAGCTCCATGGTCTTCGAATTCACCTCGCTGCAGGGCAAAATGGGGAGGATATACGCGCTCCTCGACGGCGAGGACGCCGAGGTGGCCGACGCCATCGACGACCACTACCGGCCGCGCTCGCAGGAAGACACGATGCCGCGGGGAACCGTCAGCAGGGCGCTTTCGCTCGCCGAGAAGCTGGACAATCTGCTGGGCTCGTATTCAGTGGGCAACATCCCAAAAGGATCGCAGGACCCGTACGCCCTGAGAAGACAGGCAGGCGCGATAGTCGAGATGGTGGTTGACGGCGCGATGTCGATCGATTTTCGAACGGTGTTGGAGCATTGCGCGCCCAAATACGCCAGGGGGAAGGAGCTTGTTAGGCCCATACTGGCCTTTATCGGAGGCCGGGCAAAAACGCTGTTTTCGGAACGAGGCTTCCGCTATGATGAAATAGACGCCTGTCTCTCGATCGACTATCACAATTACCTCGAACAGTACCGCCGCGCGCATAGCCTGCACGAATTCAGGGGCCGCGAGGGGTTTTCCGAAATGCTACTGTCGTTCAAGAGGATGAACAATATTGTGGCGGCCTTCCGCCAGAAGGAGCCCGATTACGCGCTTCATTTCGATCCGGCCCTGCTTCGCGAGGACGCGGAACGCGGGCTGTACGAATTCTTCGAGTCCCGCCGCGGGAAAATCCAGGACCTCATTCGCGCCGACAGCTATCGCGCCCTGTTCGGCCTTCTGATCGAAGGCAAGAAAGCGGTCGACAATTTTTTTGATGATGTAATGGTGATGTGCGACGATGTGCGGGTGCGTGACAATCGTCTCGCGCTGCTCGAGTCGATTCTCGCCCCCTTCAGGGGGCTTCTTGACTTTACCAAGATCTCCGAGTAGGAGGGCGAATGAAACTCTGCGATGGCGTGTACGCCTATATTTGGCGCGGCGTATTCGAGAACAACTGCAATATGTACTATTTCGGGGAGCCGCTCAATCTGCTGTTCGATCCGGGGCTTGCCCGCCACCTCGACCTCAGGTTCAACGACATGCGTTCGGACGGCCTGAATCCCGATGATATTACAAGCGTAATCTCGACGCATTCACATCCCGATCACTTCGAGGGGTGCGCGCATTTTATGGGCGGCCGCGCCAGGGTCGGAATGCACAGGGACGAGATCGCTTTCCTAAAGGAGGTGGGGCCTGGCTTTTTCCGGATGATGGGGATGGAGTTTCCGTCCTTCTCGTTCGACATGGAGCTCGAGGAGGGGCCCCTCTCGCTCAATGGCGTGGAACTGGAGGTTTTCCTTACGCCGGGGCACTCCCCCGGTTCGGTCTGCGTTTACTGGAAGGAAAAGAAAGTCCTCGTTTGCGGTGACCTGATCTTCAGGGAGAGTGTCGGACGGACCGATTTCCCCGGCGGGGATTCGGCGAAGCTGAAGGCCAGTATAGAACGCATGGCCGAGCTCGATATCGAATACCTGCTCCCCGGGCACATGGATTATGTAAGCGGCGCGGTTCAGGTCAAGAAGAACTTCGATGTCATACGCCGCTATATCTTCCCCATGCTGTGAGGATCGACACCGCCTCTATGGGAGTCGGGCCTGGCTGTTCTGACGGCTCCAGAAGAAGCGGAAGCGCAGCGGGATACCGGAGGATTTTCGCACCGCGTCGAGCGCCGGCAGCCACTCCGCTTCGCTTTTCATCCCCCGATCGAAGCAGTCCCTGGAGAATGCCGCGAGTTTTCCCTTTGCGGGCCCCGGGTTTTTTTTATAGGAGCGATACAGCTTTTCCTCGCTTTCCATAAAGTCGCGTTCGATCTCGTCCCTTTTTGGGGCCAGATGCGCGCTCCAGAACGGATAGCGCATGAGGGCCCTCCGGTGCAGCATTTCATGGCGCCACCAGAAGACGTCCTTGGAAAAATGTCCATTGGCCTCCCGGTCCAGAAAATCCATGGAGCCCGCGCCCAGATAGAAAGGCTTGAATATGCCGGTGCAGGTTCCGGACGAGGCAGTGGCCCAGTAGACCGGCAGGTCGCTTCGCAGGTGCGCCACCAGCGCGGAGGTGGACTGGCTGGGGCGTAGCGGCCCCAGGGACGCGTGCATGCAGACGCTTCCCATGTCGGTGGCGTGAGGCGGGATGACCCCCGAATCGCCGCCGTGGTCGCGGAGCAGCGCCATCATGCTTGCGGGCGTTATGGCGCCCCTGTGCCTCCCCAGAAGCTCCATCGTGCGCGATTGCCGGACGCGGCATTTGCTGAAATGGGTTATGAGGGTGTCCGAGAAGGCGCGCCGGAATCCGAAGGCGGCGCCTTTTTTAATGTATCCCTTTTTCAGGGCATAGTCCTCGGCGCCGGGCGAAAGCATGTCGTATTCCTCGTCGATGGTCAGGCCGTTGGAGATGCTCCTTACCCCCCGGACACGCTGAGCGGCCCAGTAGCTGCCGGCGGTCTCGAGGACCCAGGCCTCTTTTTTATCGGCGATGATGAAGGAGTTATGGTAAAAGAGCCTGCTTTTATATCCGCAATTCCCGCCCTGTCCGTAGCGGCCCAAAAGTTCGGTAATGAGAGCGAGGGCGTCGGGGGCCTTGGCCGTGCGCTCGAGGGCCAGGCGTAAAAGGTCCATGCCGGTAAGCCCGGTCCTGGCGTATGGCTCGCGCGTAAAGACGGCCTCGTTTCCTATGCACAGGCCCGAGGCGTTCGCGCCCATCTCGCAGCCCCACATCCAGGCGGGTCGGGAAATGAGGGTCTCGGCCGTGCGGGAGGCTTGAGGGATCTTTAGATATGTGCACTGCAATTCCCGGTGTCCGGGGTAAGACCCGGGGGGAATGTGCTGCAGCAGTTGGGCCTCTCCGGGCTCGCGGTCGCTGTTCTTGGCTAATATGACGCTCCCGTCGAGCGTTGCTTCTCCTGTGGCGACTACTGTATCACACATGGCGGTCCTCCTATAGAGCGATCTCCCTCTCTTCGAATGTTAGTGGACTTGCGCTGACTTTTCAACCAAATTTGGCGCGGAACCGAAAATATTCCAGACTTGCATGCCTCCAGGCGGCCAAATTAGGGTTGACGCCTATGTCGGGGCGAATTCCCATCTCGGTATTTATAGGAACGGCATCACCGGAAAATGGACGATTATCTAAAATCATCATGGCTTGTACGGACCGTTTTTAGGATCCGGACTTTTGTGCGCTTTCACCTCTCTTTCAAGAAGAGGTTCGCCCGAATGGGGACCAGTCCCTATGTATGGGGGATATGGAATGTCGAGGTTTTCGGTCCCAACATCAGCATTGGAAAAAACGTGGTGATGATAGGGGCGGAATCGGCGCGCACCAGGCTCACCACGATCAAGCTGGGCGGACACGAGGGGGCTATAGAGATCGGAGACAACGTGCTCGTAATGGCCGGGGTGCGGGTGTCCAGCGCCTCACGAATAGAGATCGGCGACGATTGCATGCTCGCCAATTACAGCTATCTGACCGACGCGGACTGGCACGGAATTCATGATCGCACGCAGATCGTCGGAAAGACTGCGCCGATCGTTTTGGAAAAGGGCGTCTGGATAGGGGATTCGGCGATAGTGTGCAAGGGGGTGCGCATCGGCCAAAACTCCATCGTGGGGGCAGGCTCGGTCGTGCGGAAGAACGTTCCGGCGAACGTGGTGGTTGCCGGCAATCCCGCGAGAATTGTCCGACGGCTCGACCCCAAAAGGGTGGTCACCATGGGTGCGCTTTATGAAAAGCTGGGAGGGCCTCCGATTTGAAGATATGCATGCTGTGCTACCGGGGGAACCCCTACAGCGGTGGGCAGGGTATCTATCTGAAATACGTGGCCGAGGAGCTTGCGAGGCAGGGGCACGAGGTGCATGCCATCGTGGGCCCCCCTTATCCGTCGAAGATGGATGGCGTGAAGGTTCACCACATCCACAACAACGAGTACTATGTCCGCAAGGGGCTTAAAATAATAAATTCGGACTCGCCGTTCGATATTCTCCGACCGCTCAATGCATACGAATACCTCAGCACCAGGCTCGGCGCCTTTTCGGAGATCAGCGCTTTCAGCTTTCGGGCCTTCCTGAAGATACGGGAGCTTTTAAGGCATATTAGCTTCGACGTAATCCATGACAATCAGTGCATTGGCTACGGCCTTCTGCTTATGCGCAGTTTCGGCATACCGGTAGTAGCGACCATCCACCATCCGCTGTCCGTGGACCTGGAGAACGCTCTGGAACGGGCCTCTTCGTTTGCGAACAGGATGAAGGGGGTGATGTTCTACCCCATCCTCATGCAGCGGCTGGTATCGAAGCGCCTGGACCATGTCATCACCGTATCCGAGGATTCCAAGCGCCGCATCAATTCGGATTTCGGCGTTCCGATGGAAAAACAGACGGTGGTGTATAACGGCCTGGACGAGTCCATTTTCAGGCCGATTCCGGGGGTAGGGAAGAAGAAGGGGAAAATGCTGTTTGTCGGCAATGTGGAGGACGGGAAGAAGGGCTTTGTCTACCTTCTCAAGGCCCTCACGATGGTGAAAAGCGACCTCAGGCTAACTGTGGTGGACGGCGGCTCGCCGCACCGAAGGCTGGCCGGAGCCCTCATTGAGCGCCTCGGGCTCGGCGGCCGAATAGAGTTTACCGGAAAGACCGACACCTCCTCCCTTGTGCGGCATTACTGCGAGTCGGAGATGGTGGTGGTACCCTCGGTGTACGAAGGCTTCGGCTTCCCCGCCGCGGAGGCGATGGCATGCGGGGTTCCGGTAATTGCGAGCGACGGCGGCGCCCTTCCGGAAGTGGTGGGGGAAGCGGGGGTTATCGTTCCCGCCCGGGACGAGCGCGCCCTGGCATGCGCGATAGACGGGCTCTACTCGGACAGGAAACTGATGAGACGCCTGGGGTCCGAGGGAAATGCAAGAGTACTGAAAGAGTTCAACTGGACCAGGGCGGTGGAGAGGATGGTTTCCGTCTTTCGGTCGCTCGCCTAATCGGTCCGGGTCATGTCGATGATTTTCGCTCCCCTGTCCAGCTTGATCTTAAGAACAGTTGCGGCATCCATGGTGATGCCGTACTGTACCTCCGAAAAGCTCACGGTGAGTCTGCCGCCGTTTTCCGGGGCGAACATCCGTACCGTCCGATAGAAAAGCCCACCTCCCTGAACGAGAGGTTTTTCGAGGTAGAATTCGGTCTTCTTCCCGCTCGACTTGGAGATAAAGAGGATCCTGTCGGGGACATCCCTATTGAAGCCTATCGTTTGAAAGTAATCTCCGTTTTCCAGGACCAGATAGCACCTGTTCGGGTCGCTTTCATCGACTAGAGCGTGCTTGATTGAAAAACCATCGAGAAGTGGTATCTGTCCGGCGGTTAAAGGGTGGACCAGCGCGAAGTCGATATCGATGGCGGCGTAATTGCGCAGTTTCATGCTGTCGGCATTGTCCACGTAAAGGGTCTTCTCCGCCGGAAAATAGAGCTTTAACGCGGCCCCGTCCTGAACCATGACTGTCAGGGGACTTTTAAAGATTATATCGAAAAAGGAGAAGCGAGCCATCCTCGGGTTTCTGTTGAACCGGGCCTCGCCGACGGAGTTGAACTTGTTCTTTCCGAACGCGCCCTCAACGGTAAATCTCGCGGAGTATGAATCTACAGCCCGGCCGTTTATCTCCTGAATGCGGGCAAGGAGAAGGCGGGAGCGTTCCGCGTCAGACGCGATCACATGTTTTTCGAGCCGGCCGGCGCCGCTTGAGCATGCCGACAAGACCACTGTGGCGAGCAGGAGGGAGAAAAGCGATACTGGTTTAAAAATATTTGTGTTCATCGCTCTTATCGATGTCCGGATTTCGCTTCGTTGAGTTTCTTTTCGACCGCGGGATCCCTTTTCATTTTAAGCGACTTGTCCCAGTACTCGATCGCCTTGTCTACCTTCCCCTCGCCCTTGTAGGTGTCGCCAATATGATCGTATACGACCGGGTCCGGGCTGTTTTCCCTGGCGAGTTCCCTTTCGGCTTCGAGAAGTTTTTTAAGGGCCAGGTCGAACCGCTTTTTGCGATAATAGGCCCAGCCCAGCGAATCGAGGTAGGCTCCGTTTGTCGGCTCGTACTCAAGCGCCTTTTTGATGAGCTCGACGGATTCGTCCAGATTAATATTGTTGTCGGCGTAGAGGTAGCCCAGGAAGTTGTAGGCCCTGGCGCTTCTTGGATTGTATTTTATGGATTTCTTCAAAGCCTCTATGGTGTCCTCCAGCCTGCTCTGTTTTTCGAGGACCGTGGCGAGATAGAAATAATAGGTATCGTTTTCCTCCTGTAGCTCTATGGCCCTCCTGAAATGCGTTTCGGCCGAGGCGAATTTGTCGCGCTGGGAATCTATAAGCCCTTTGAAAAAATGAGGCTTGGAGTTAGTCGGCTCGAGCCCGATGGCCCGGTCAAGGTATTCGGCCGAGCGCGTGAAATCGTTTTTAAGGCTGTACAGGTATCCCATGTGGATGAGTATATCCGACGAGGGCTTAAGATCGTGGCATTTGCGGTAATAGACCAGGGCGAGGGAGAGGTCGCCGCTTTCCTCGCAGGCCCGGGCAAGATAGAAATAAATCTCCGGGATGTCGTCTTTTATGGAAAGCGCGCGGAAGAAGCTGTCCTTGGCCAGATCGTACAGCCTGGATTGGAAAAGAAGCACCCCGGCGGTGAAATTCTCACTGAGCGCCGACGCCTTGTCGCCGAGCCGAAGCGCAATGCGGGCCAGGGCGATGTGCGGGGATATGTATCCCGGGTTTTTCTTGAGGATTTCCCTGAGGGCCTTTTCCGCAGGCGTGTCGTTTTTCATCAGCTCATCGTAGAGAGCCATGGCCAGGGCGCCGTCGATCATCCTGTTGTTCTTTACCCGGTTGAGATAAGAGATCGCGCGAAGGTCCCCCCTGAGATAAAGAATGCGCCCCATGACCGCGTTGATCTTCGCGTTGTCGGAAAACTTATCCAGATAGAGCATGGAATACCTGGCGGCCTCATCGAGGGCGTAGCGGTCCATGTGGATGAGCGCGAGAACGTAGACGGCCGAATAGTTGTCGGGGTTGATCTCCAGGCAGCGCTCGAAGCTCTGGATGGCGCGGTCAGTCTGATTTTTGGAGTAGTAGATGTGCCCGAGGTAGTAATGGGCGTATTCCTGGTAATAGTCCTCAACCGGCTCACTGGCGGCGAGCTCGATGATGTTTCGCATGTATACCGAGGCCCTGTCCCAGTCCTTAAGCTGCGTATAGTAAAGGTTGCCCAGAGTGTAATGTATCTGGACGAGTTCCGGGCGTTCCTCTACGAGAGCCTCGAGGGATTCGGCCGCTTTTTGGTAATTGCGAAGGTTAGCGTAAAGGTTGAATTTCAGCTCGTAAGGACGCGCTAATTTTGGATTTTTTTCGATGGAACGGTCGGCGTAGTTTACCGCCCTCTCGTAGTCGTGAATACGATAATAGCATTCGGCGAGCTGGTAATAAACCCGGTCGAGTTCGGTGCCGAAGGTCGCGGCGTCCATGAAATTCTCGATTGCCCGCGTGTAATCGCCTTCGGACTTGAAGTAAAGTCCCCTGCTGAAATACGCCCAGTCCTCATGCGGCGCGGCGGGTTTGCTGTCGCCAGGGGAAGTGCTTTGAAGGCTGGCGCAATTCAAAAGGATGAGGGCCGCCAGCGGCGCCAGGGAGAGTCTTTTCATTGCCGGGAGATCCTTGCGATCGGTTTTAATCAAAGATATGGCCTCGATGAATTCTTGTCAAATCTAAATGATCGCCTTGCCTTTGTGCTGTGTCGCCGGGGAAAAATACTGATTGAAAAAAATGACGCTCCGGTCCAGGCTTTTTTTGGGGAAGTAGCGGTGTCAAATCGTCCCCCTGGGGGCCGGGACGGCGGTGGGTATATAATGGTATTTGCGGCGGTAATGACAGATGGCGTTCATTGATCCGGCATCCTCGGCCGGACGGCTGAAGGTTCTCGTGCTCGACGATGACGGGCTGGTGCGCCGCGTGCTGGAGGACCTGCTCTCCGCCGAGCACGAGTTTCGCGCGGTTGGAAGTCTGGCCGAATTCAACACGGTGGTGGTGGGTTTTAACCCGGATGTACTGCTCCTCGATTTGGTCCTTCCAGACGGCGACGGTATGGAAATATGCAGGGAGCTTCGAAGGAACAGCCAGTTCGAAAAACTCTTCATCCTCATGCTTACGGCGTCCGACCGAAAAGAGCACATAGAACAGGGATACGCGGCGGGCGCGAACGACTACATACGAAAGCCCTTTGTCCCATTTGAGGTGAAGTCGAAGATTCTCAACTGCAAAAAAATAATCGCATACCAGAACAAACTATATTCCGCCTTTAACTACCAGCTCGAATTTTCGAAGCGCCTTTACCGCCTGAACAGGCTGATCCAGGCTAATGTAAACGTATCGGACATAGGCGAGCTCGCGCTTGAGTTCGATTCCTTCAACGAGATCGTGGACGTCGCTTCGATCGAGATGGTGCTTTTACGGGAAGGAGAGCCGGTAACGCTGATTGAAAAATCTTTCGACAGGGACCGGGGCTTTTTAAGCTACGCACGGATACGCAGCGGAATCAAGCTCTTCGACGAGAAAAACACCTCGATCACATCAATTAAGATACGCTCCGGCGGGAAGGATCTTTACTGCTGTATTGCGCCGATCACATCCAATCGGGCCGTTTCGGGCTACCTCGTTCTACAGAGGGATACGCCGTTCGACCAGGAAGAGCGCAACATGATCGCCCTGTGCACCGATTTTATGGACATAATGATCGAACGTCTAATGGCGCAGAAAGAGCTTGGCCGGCAGTACGAGATCTACCGTTCCGAGATCGCAAAGGTGCGGGCCATACAGGTCTCGTTTCTCCCGGACTTCAGCGCTATCGAGGGTTTCGATATCTCCTCCATCTTTCTTCCCGCCGTGGATATATCGGGGGATTTTTTCGACGGCTTCTTCCTCGACGACGATGTCTACCAGTTCGTGCTCTGCGACGTATCCGGCCATGGGGTGGCGTCGTCGTACATCGGAAACGAGATCCGCTCGCTTTTCCGGACATTTTCCCTTCGGAGGTTTTCGCCCTCTTTCATAATCGGAGCGGTGAACGGCATCCTGTCGCGCGACATCTCGGACCTGTACTATTTCGGCACGGTCATTGTCTGTCAGCTCAATATAAAGACCGGGGAGGTGCTTTTCTCGTCCGGGGGGCATCCGCCGGCAATTTTTTGCCGCTGCGGGGAGTCATCGTGCGCTCTGCTAAACAAGACGGGCCCGCTTGTGGGCTTTTTCGAAAAGGGCGATTTTAGGGACACGGAATTTGTCATGAAGAGCGGGGACGCCCTTTTGCTCTATACCGACGGCATTCCGGAGACGTTTTCGTCCGACGGCAGGGAACTCTTCGGTGAGGAAAGGCTGGTCGGGGTCTTCCTGGAGAATGTTGCGGTTTCCTCCCAGGAGATCACGCGCGCCATAGTAAACTCGGTGAACGAGTTCAGCGGCTATGCCGTCCAGGAGGACGATATTACGATGATCTGTATCAAAAGGCTTTAGGAGGCTTTCTCCGGAACGCGGTTAGGCGAAAGTCCTCCAGTATTTCGGCGGCCCTGTCGCGCACCTCGAGTATCGCGCCGTATCCGGTGAGGCTTGAAAAATCGGCCGCGATTTGTTTCTTGTTTTTTCCCTCAATGCGCAGCCTGTCGAAGCGTACCGGCGTTTCCCATTCGGCGCGCCTGATCGAGAGCAGATCGTCGCAGAAGTCGACAATGTCGTGCAGCAGAAAGGCCGATTCCCGGAGATAGGAGTTCTTGTCCTTTTCGGCCTCTATGCCTCCGGCCCCGGGCCTGGAGAGCACCGTGATGTGGTCCAGTATCCGCCTGGAGTGTTTGCGTCCGACGGGAGCGGCAAGACAAGCGGCCGCGTCCTCCAGCCGGTTGAGCGAGTCGATGTTCGCGGCATCGTCCAGGAGCACCCGCAATATGGGGAGGCGGCGAAGAGTGAAATCCTCGAGGGCCCCGTAAATGTGGACCATCTCGAGATCGGCGTCCGGGTGAAAATACAGGGGAGGATATTTTTTTACGCGCTCGGCGTTTCGCTCCATTATGTCTTCGACCATTTTCGAAAAAGGCCTCTTGCTTTTCCTCTTTTCGTACCTCTCCCTGGTCTTTTCGAAATTGGTAATTTCGGCAAGCGCAAACCCCTCCATGTTCATGCCCTTTTCCAGGGCCATGGAGTAGCGCTCTTCGAACGCCTCGATGTTGAACCAGGCGCGGCTGTATTTCCGGCCGTACTCCCGGTATCTGTCGCGGAGTTTTTTAATGAGAAGTTCTATCTCGCGTGTTGTCAGTGACATTTGACTCGGAGCGCCAAAAAAGTGTTTACGCCGTTCCATGAAGACGTTACTTTGCGATTATTGCAATCATTATACGGTTCCGCCGGCCGCGTACCGGCGTGCGGAACAGGGGATACAATGGGATTTACATACAGGGACGCGGGCGTAGACGTGGAGGGCGGCAACCGTTTCGTGAGCCGGATCGCGCCGCTGGTAAAGTCGACCTTTAGCGACAGGGTCATCACCGGCATCGGGGGGTTCGGCGCTCTTTTCAGCGGCTCTTTCCCCGGCATGAGCGACCCGGTGCTTGTCTCGGGAACGGACGGCGTCGGAACGAAGCTTAAACTGGCTCAGTGGATGAACAGGCACGATACGATCGGCATCGATGCGGTCGCAATGTGCGTGAACGACCTCCTCGTATCGGGCGCGGAGCCCCTGTTCTTTCTCGATTACATTGCCTGCGGTCGGCTGAACGAGGAGGTGATGGTGAGGGTCGTCTCCGGCCTCGCAGAGGGTTGTCGTATCGCCGGCTGCAGTCTTGTGGGCGGGGAGACGGCCGAGCATCCAGGCGTAATGCAAGCGGACGATTACGACATCGCCGGGTTCGCGGTGGGAGTGGTCGACAGGCCTAAGATCATAGACGGGGGGGCGATACGCCCGGGCGACGCGATTATTGGGCTTCCTTCGTCGGGGGTTCACTCGAACGGATTCTCGATGGTGCGAAAGCTCCTCTTCGAGCTGAAGGCTTACACCCCGGATTCCAGGGTGCATGGGCTCGAGGGCTCTCTCGGCGAGGTCCTGCTCGAGCCAACGCGTATCTACTGCAAGCCGGTGCTCGAGTGCATCAGAAAAGGCGCATTGATAAATGGGATGGTGCATATCACCGGCGGCGGCTTTTACGAGAACATACCGCGCATTCTGCCCGCGGACTCGGCGGCGGTGATAGAAAAAAATAGCTATACGCCCCACCCGGTGTTCGACCTCATTCAAAGGGAGGGAAGGGTTGAGGAGCGCGAGATGTTCACCACCTTCAATATGGGGATAGGGCTTATGATGTTCACCGCGAAGGACCATGCCGATGTTTTGATGGGCCTTCTGCGCGACGCGGGCGAGAACCCCGTTCTGGCAGGAACCGTGGAAAAGCGTAAAGAAGGCGCGGTCGTTCTCGTCTGAACACTAAACGCTCGATCGCGATGTGAACGTTCGGAGGGAAATGCGAAGGGCAAGAGGCATAACAGCGGACGCGCCAGGGCCCGTGCTCATGAAGGGCGCCGATCCGGTGTTCCAAATGGGGGCCACCGGCCGGGGCGTACTCCTGCTGCACGGTTTTACAGGTACTCCCAATGAGATGAAATACCTCGGGAAGCGCCTGTCCGACGAGGGCTTTTCGGTGATGATCCCGCGCCTGCCCGGGCACGGCACCACGATCGCCGAGATGACGCGCACCACGGGACGCGACTGGCTTCTGGCGGCCCGCGAAGCCTTTATCGATCTTCAGTCCTGTTGCGCGGACGTGTCCTGCGTCGGGCTTTCCATGGGAGGTATTCTTTCCCTTCTTCTGGCGCGGGAATTCCCGATTAAGCGCCTGGTCCTCCTTTCAACTCCGGCCTCACTGCCGGGATACGCCATTTACCTTGCGCCGCTTCTTTCGCCCTTCGTAAAGGTGCTTCCGAAAATCGACGAGAAGAAGGGTCTAAACAGCCTCGAGGCCCGGTCCTACCACATCTGCTACAACGAGGGCATACCGGTCCGTCAGGCCTGGCACCTTCACGGCCTCATCCGGAAGGCGTTCGCGGCGCTCCCGGCGGTATCGTCGGAAACGCTCCTCATACAGTCGCTCGGTGACGAGTATATTCCGCCCGATTCGATACACCGTATATACGAGCGCCTCGGGTCGGCCCGCAAGGAGAAGATATTTCTGGACATCAGCAATCACACCATAACCGTGGATTATGAAAAGGACTACGTGGCTGAAGAGGTAGCCCGCTTTCTGTCCTCGTGAACGCGCGCCCCCGACGGGCGGGTGTGAATTAAATTTCGGGATTAAACGCTGTCATTGGGAGCCCCGGCCTTATCGGGGCGTGGCAATCTCTTTTTATGCTAAGCTCTATGGATTAATTTCTTGCCTTTTAAGATCGCCGCGTCGCTGCGCTCCTCGCGTGACAGTATGTTCACCCAGATTTTGATTCACACCCGGCGGGCCTCCCCCGATAACAGGCAAAATACTGTTGACATACATCACGGAATTGGTGATGATCGACCTTCCATTTCATTTTTAAGCAAGGAGATATTTATGTGTAGAAGAACCTGTGTCGTGCTGCTTGCCGCACTCATGCTGATCGCGCTCGTCCCTGTTGGCGCGGATGCCAAGGCTCCCTATACCGGAAGGACCTGGGAATACGTAAACGCCACCGTGCTTCTCTCCCCCAACTGGGCCTTCATGGTAATGCCGGGCCACCGCTTCGAGTTCTATCGCGGGGCGGACCCGAAATCAAGCGCGAAGGAGACCTTTCTGTGGGAACTCTTCGCCGGCCCGATCTATATTCAGAAATTCGACAGCTTCACCTTCAAGCTTCCGCTGTGGTATTACTACATGGGATTCCCGATCGATGGCAATGATAAAAAGCCGAAAGTTCCAGGTGAAGAACGCTTCTGGTCGCACAATATAGAAGTTGTCCCGATCTTCGAATTCAACCTTGACGCTCTTAAAATTACCAGCCGTACGATATTCCACAACAAGGTATATGCCCAGAACAGCGCCTACACAACCGCAAACCAGAAAAAGGGCCATTCGCTCCTGATAAGGCAGATGCTCATGCTGGAGTACGCCCTTACCCCCATGTTCTCGGCGCTTCTGGGTGACGAGATATTTGTAGGCGTAAAGGAGGACGGCGGCACGAAGGATCTCGCCGGTGGGAAATTTCGGGGAGAGCCATTCTACGAGCGCAAGGGCTTCTCCGAGAACCGGCTCCACGCGGGCTTTAACATCAAGTTCTCCCCGGAGATTTCGCTTTCGCCTCAATATGTGTATGATACGACATATCTTCCCGAGTCGGGCTACCTCCTGACCTCGCGGAACCACTATATCATGCTCACGCTCAATTACGTCCTCAAGCTTTATTAGGAAACCACTACCCGGGCGCGCACGCCGCGCCCGGGCCTTTATTCGCACTTGACATATCGTCCCGCACTGCTTAGAAATCATACGAGGCGTCGTGCGGCCCCGAATCCGCCGCTACAGGCCGGGGTTCTTGCGGCCTCAACCCGTATGACACAGAAGAGCGATGACATAAAAAAGCTCGAGCGCAGGGCCAAGGCCATGCTTCTCGACAAGGACATCCCTCCGGCGAAGATGGACGTGGTGCGCTCGCTCCTCAACAACAGGGAGATAGCGCCCAAGGAGCGCTACGGAGCGATTATTTCCCTCATACAGACTTGTCCCGACAAGCCCCGCCCGAAGCCGCGAGTCGAGCGAGTGGAGCTAAAAGAGAGGCGCCTTGCCCGCCGCCCGTCTCCACCGGGGGAGGTTTCGGATCAGCGGCGCGCGGTGGCGCTCGAGCCCGGAAGCGCCTTTGTCAACACCCTGTACGAAAAATACAGGGGGCTTGGACTCTTTAAAAAACGTTATCTAATACACGCCCCCAACAGGCTCGGTATAGGCATACGCAAACGCCTGATTCCATCAAAACGGCTGATCGAGGTGCTCGGCGCCGTCATAGCGGCCCAGGAGGCAGTCCTTTCCAGGCTTTCGGCACTTATGCAGTCCATTCTGGAGGACCCATCCGTTGAGGAACCGATCGTATTCAATTACCTGAGGCGCTTTAGGGACTGGATGATTTCGACGCCCCTGGTGCAGTATTCGTACGAATCGATTAAATGGATGGACCGCGGGGCGTTTGAGGACGAGCTTAAGGGCTTCATCTTGCCCTTCCTCTCGTTTCTCAGGCTTCCGGCCGAAACGAGGGAGCTGGTCATACTGCAGGTGGAGAACCGGCTGCGCGAGGCGGAGGACCTTCGCAAGGAGGAGATCGCGCCAACGGACTCCGGAGCCACGCGCAACGCGAAGGAGAAGCGGAACCTGGAAAAGGAAAAGCGTGTGTACGAATACATGACGCTTCTCCGCTCCTTCCTGCCGGGATCGGCGCGCACCGATTCCGTCCTCTCGCAGACGCTAAGACAGAAATACGGACTGCAGTCCTATCCCCATCTGCTGCTTGCGCTCATGGAGGCGCTGGTGTTCCGCAGGGAGTTGGATTACCGCGATCTCGAAGGGTATTACGATGTCCGTCCGCCGGTGGTGAGCGCTGTGGAATGGGATTACAGTCTGGAGGCGGTAAGGAGGGCCGGAAAGGATCCGGAATCCCGTAAAAGGCGGAAGATCGAATCCCTTAAAAGGGCGCTCGCGCCCTATGACGAAATCCATGAGCTGCTAAACCTGACGATGGACGGGCGCAAGCTTCTGCCAAGGGCCTTCGAGGAACAGTGGCGCATGGTGGACCGCCGGCAGCGCGATTTCGAGAACATCCACGAGGAGGATTTTTTTACCTTTCTCGACGGCTGCGTTAATTACTTCAACAACTGTTTCACGCCGCTACTGGACGGATCGATAGTCCGCTTTGAGGATAAAAACAGAACCATGATTGAAGGCTCGGTTTTCGCGCATGGCGTTTTCGCCTCGGAGCTGTCAATGCTCTCGCAGATGATAGGCGAGATGCACTCCTTCAAGACAAACAACCCGACCCTCGCCCTGGGCAGGGAGGAGGTGCGCAGGATTTTTCAGGGCAGGATGCCGTCCATGCAGCACGTGGAGCGCTTCGTCGGCGCCGTGGGGAGACTTTTTTTCGAGATTGGAAGCAGAACCCACTCCATTTTTGATATGCATCGCCGTTGGCTCGCCTCCGGATTGACCGCCCAGATAGGCGATCTGCGCACTCCGCTGGACAGAGAAACCATTGCCTCGGGTGAGGACGCGCTCGCCCCTCTTCCCTTTCATGATTGCCGCATTGCCGGCTTCGAGAGCGCCAGGCCCCTTTCGAAGAGCCTTATCGGCAGATACCTGGTATCGGAATCCCCGGGAGGGGTGATGGAGCATATCGCGGCGTTCTCCTACCAGCTTGCCCACGAGTGCATTAATGATAACATTCTGGCCGAGTTGGCGCGGCGCAGGGAGCTCCTCGCCGAAATACGCGAGCTTTCGGGAAAGGGCCAGTGAGGATATACGGATTCTTTTCGACCGTTGTCCTGTCGTTCGCGCTCTTTCTCCCGGGGCTTCATGCCGCAGCGCCGCGCGTAGCGGTGGTGGCGAACAGCTATGACAACGTGGAGAAGTGGCTCGATCTCTGCCGGGTCCCATACCGTAGTATCGGGTACGCGGAGCTCGATGACCCGGAGGTCTATGGCCGTTTCGACGCGATTTTCTTTCCATCGGGCATGGAGCCGCCGCCGGAGACGAACATCAACATCCTTTCCCGCGGGACCAGCATACAGGGCGTAACGCTTAAGCAGGGGCATTACAGTCTCGACAGGAAGAAACTGGCCCGAAATCTTCGTGCCTTCATAGAAGGCGGTGGGAGCGCCTACTTCTCCGGGTTTTCCTGGGACATTCTGCACGAAGCCTGCGGCGGTTTCGATTTCTTCAATGCTTTTCCCTATATCGGAAGCGCGGGGCCCGTTGAGCTAAGTCCCCTCGGGGACCTCAGGTGCTTCGTTTCGTCGTCGGTTATTCCAGTGAATATGGCCTTTGCCGGATGGGTCGCGGCCAGGTCGATCGCCGGCGCCGACATCCTCGCCACCGCCCGCTTCGAAACCCCGAGGGGCGGCAGAGAAGGACCCATGATAGCGCGCCTGCGGAAGAAACGGGGAGAGGCCTATTTTACATCCTACTACGCCGGGGAGGCCGGAAATCAGGTGATGCGCTTCGTGGTGCTCAGGGTGGCCCATAGGAATATCCTCGACTGGTTGGAGGAAACAGCCGGCAGGTGGGACCAGTCTCCCGGTGTTACCGTCGTCGACATGCTGCTTCCGGGAGAGACGTCCCGGCGCTATGCGCTTCCCCTGGAGCGCGGCTGTAACACCGTATTCCTCGGGGGGCCGGGAGGCCACTTTCAGGCGGACGTGTACAGGGGCGAGGAGATTGTGGCGTCGCGGCAATCCTGGGAGAGGGTGACGGCGGTCGATGTGCGCGTAGGGGAGGGCGGCACCTATGGCCTACGTGTCTACCCGGCTGAGAACGGCCGGGCCATCGCCTTTGCGGTTTCGGTTAAACACGGGCTGCGGGTGTTCCCCTATTTTAAAAGGGCCATGCTGGGATTCCTTTTCGTATCGGTGATCGCCGCCCTCATCCTTATAAACAGATTTATTAACCCCAGAAAATATTCGGGCAGGGCCCGATAAAAGAGTTGCATTCATATTCCCCGCGGTTTTTTATACCTGTTCGGCCGTTCTCGAATAAATCAATACAGGCAGTGCCGTGTCGTCGAGGCGGGGAACGCCCGCTCCGGAAGACCGTCCCCGCGGGCTAAAAGGCAATTCCAGGTGATGACCTAATGGGTAGAGTAATCTCGGTTTCCAACCAGAAGGGGGGTGTGGGCAAGACAACCACCACCGTAAACCTGTCGGCCTTTCTGGCCGAAAAGGGCCGGCGCGTGCTTATCATCGACATCGATCCGCAGGCGAACGCCGGATACGGCCTTGGCATCAACGTGGAGGACGCGGACAATACTCTCTACGAGGTGCTCATAGGGCAGGTGGACATACGGCAGGCGATCTACAAGACGGGCATTGATAATCTATTCATCATCCCCTCGAACATCCACCTCTCCGGAGCCCAGATGGACCTTCTCGATATCGAGGGGCGAGAGTTCGTTTTGAAAAAGGCGATCGCCCCGATAAGGGACGACTTCGACTTCATCTTCATAGATTGCCCGCCGTCGCTCGGCGTCCTCACGCTGAACAGCCTGGTGGCGGCGGACTCGGTGATGATTCCCCTTCAGTGCGAGTATTACGCCCTGGAGGGGCTTAGCCAACTTTTAAGGATCATCTCCATGGTGCAGGAAAGCCTGAACCGCACGCTTAAAATAGAGGGAGTGGTGCTGACCATGTTCGATTCGCGCACCAATCTCTCGCAGCAGGTGGTGTCCGACGTGCGCGACTTTTTCAAGGACAGGGTATTCAAAAGCATCGTTCCGCGGAACGTGCGCCTCTCGGAGGCGCCCTCGTTCGGCAAGCCCATAGGCGTCTACGACAGGCACTGCGTGGGCAGCGAGCGTTACGAGTCCCTTGCCGAAGAGGTGTTGAACAATGGCTAAAAAGGTGCTTGGCAAGGGGCTGGGCGCGATCATCTCGAGCTCACCCACCCCCGTGGATTCCATGGAGATGGCGGTAGGCGAGGTCAGGGAAAGGATTGTGGAGCTCGACCTGGGGTCCATCCGGCCCAACCCGGACCAGCCGCGGTCTCATTTTAACGAAGAGGAGATTGAAGGCCTTGCCGAATCCATCAGGAATGTCGGGCTCATCCAACCCATTGTGGTGCGGCGCGAGGGCGAGGGCTATTACGTGGTGGCCGGAGAGCGGCGTCTGCGCGCCTCGAAGCTTGCGGGCCTGCAGAAGATTAAAAGCATCGTTATCCGCGCGAGTGAGGAGGAGAACCTTACGCTCGCGCTCATCGAGAACATTCAACGCACGGACCTCGACCCCATAGAGGAAGCCAAGGCCTACCGGATGCTGATAAGCCGTTTCCGTTTGAAGCAGCACGACGTAGCCCAGCGCGTCGGCAAGGACCGCGCCACAGTGGCCAACCTGCTGCGCTTGCTCGCGCTTCCCGAGCAGATGCAGCGCGCCCTGTCCGAGGGGCGGATCAGCGTGGGACACGCCAAGGTCCTCCTGGCGCTATCGCCGGAGCGGCAGAGCGAGCTCTTTAACGAGATCCTCGATAAGGGTTATTCGGTGCGCATGCTGGAGAGGCTGGCCGGCTCGGACGGCGCTGCGGCTACCGGAACTAAAAAGGGCGCCGCCAAAAAGGCGGGCCCAAGGGACGCCGCGCACATCCGCAAAATGGAAGAGATGCTGGTTTCGCTGCTCGGCACCAAGGTGGAGATACGGCACTCGGGGGGAAAGGGGCGTATAGAGATCAGTTATTATTCGCTGGACGACTTCGACAGGATCATCGATATATTGAAAAAGGGTCGCTCCTAAAACCGCTCCTTAGCCAGCTCAGTCGACCTCTATTTTAATTTTCTCCACCCTGTCGGTCTCGGTATCGAGGACCGAAACGGTCCGCTCGTCCTCCCGGTAGACCGAACCGGGGTTTATTATGCGCGTTTTGTTGGACACGTAGTTTTCGAAGATGTGGGTATGGCCCTTGATGATGTAATCGTAAAGGCCGGACGAGACGGCCTTTCGAAACGAGGGGATGTCGTTTCCGTGAAAAAGCAGGATGCGCTTTCCCCCGACACTGAAGTCGCAGCTTTCCTCCACGCTGTCGAAACCAAGATCGTGCGCCTTCTCGTTTATGGCCTCCGTGTCGAGATCGCAGTTGCCCAGCACGAAGCGGCTCGGCATTCCTTTGAAGAGCTCCATGATCTTGGGAGACGTGAGGTCTCCGGCATGAACCACCAGATCGACGCCGCGCGCCTTGAAGACGGTTATGGCCTTGCCGACCATCGCGACGTCGTTGTGGGTGTCGGATATTATGCCGATTTTCACGACAGCCTGGCCCCGACGGGGATGTTGTCGCTTAGCTCGATGAGGACCGGCCTGTCCTTTTTGTCCTTTTTGGCGGCCAGGAGCATTCCGTGAGATGTCCGCTTGAAGAGCACCGCAGGCTTGAGATTGGCGACCAGAAGGATCTTTTTGCCGACGAGGCTTTCGGGCGTGTAATGAGGGGCGAGGCCGGCGATTATTGTGCGCGTGTCGAGCCCGGAATCCACGCGCAGCTCGAGGAGCTTTTCCGAGCCCTCTACGGGCGCGGCCTCGAGGATCTTCGCGACACGGATATCCACACGCGCGAATTCGCTTATATCTATGAGGCCCTCGCCGGCATTCGGCCCGGCGGCATTCTTTTCGGCGGCCTTAGGCTTTTGTTCCACGACCTGTTTTTCCTTTTCCATGCGCGGATAAAGCACTCCCATCTCGCCGAGTGCGGTGTCGGGGGTAAGAGCATCGAGCGAGGAAACGGCGTCGAGCCCGCTTTCGGCCGGCAGGCCGAGCGCCGAAAGAATTACGGGGGCTGTGCGGTTAAGGATGGGCGAAAGCACTACCGCGAGCCCGGCGATGGATTCCAGCAGGTTTCTCATCACCGAGGACAGTTCGGCCGTCCTCTTCTCCCTGGCGAGGAGCCAGGGCTTGCGTTCGTCTATATAGCGGTTTAGCAGGCGCACAAATTCCCATAGCCTCTCGATCCCGGTGCTGAACTGGAAGGCGTCCACCTGCCCGGTATAGGCGGAGAGCGCCTCGGAGTATTTCGCTGAAATGGCGTCGAGCCCCGCGGTCTCCCCCGGATCGCGGGCGGGTATTTTTCCGTCGAAGAACTTTTTAACCATGTCGAAGGTTCGCTTGACGAGGTTTCCCAGGTCGTTGGCCAGGTCGTAATTGACGCGATTTATGATGGCCTCCTCGCTGAAGCGCGCGTCGGCGCCGAAGTTCATCTCGCGCAGGAAGAAGTAGCGGATCTGGTCGTTTCCAAAGCGGTCGATGAGATCGAGCGGGCGCACAACGTTGCCGAGGCTCTTGGACATTTTGGCATCCTCCATGTTCCAGTAGCCGTGTACGTTGAGGTGGAGGAAGGGTTCGATGCCGGCGGCCTTCAGCATGGTGGGCCAGAAGATTCCATGGGGCTTCACTATGTCTTTCGCTATGAGATGGTTGACGACGGGCCAGTAGCGTTTGAACCTGTCGTCTTCGGGATAGCCTATGGCGCTTATGTAGTTTATCAGAGCGTCGAACCAGACATAGGTGACAAACTTGTCGTCGAAGGGGAGCGTTATCCCCCATTTAAGCCGTGTTTTGGGGCGGGAGATGCACAGGTCCTCGAGGGTCTCTCCGTCGAGCATGGCGAGCACCTCGTTGCGATAGCGTTCCGGGCGTATAAAGTCGGGGTTGGCCTTGATGTATTCGGCAAGCCAGGCCTGGTACTTGCTCATTCTAAAAAAATAATTGCTCTCCTCTATGTACTCGAGGGGGGTGTTGTGGTCCGGGCACTTGCCGTCTACCATGTCCTTTTCAGTGAAGAAGCGCTCGCAGCCGAAACAATAGTGTCCGCCGTAGCTCGCGAAGTAGATGTCGCCTGCGTCGTACACCCTCTGGAGTACGGACTGCACCACCGTGCGGTGCCTCTCCTCGGTAGTGCGGATGAAATCGTCGAATTCCAGCCCCATCCTCTTCCATGTGTCGCGAAAGAGGGCGCTGATGCGGTCGGCGTACTCCCTGGGCTTCGCCCCGGCCTCGGAGGCGGCCTTTACGATCTTGTCGCCGTGTTCGTCGGTGCCGGTGAGAAAGTAGGCGTCGTATCCAAGCAGCCTGTAATGGCGCTTCAGAAAGTCGGCGAGTATGGTGGTATATGCGTGACCTATATGCGGCTCCGCGTTGACGTAATAGATTGGTGTTGTGACGTAGAATCGCTTGTCCATCGCGCCCTCTTAAACCGGTTCTTTTTCAAGGTCCTCTTCCAAAGCGGCGGTGATGCGCTCCATCACCTCCTGGCTTATGTGGTAGCGGTTGCCGGAAACCTGTATATCCTCGCGTTTTACGGTAACGACGTGGTCGGCGCAACGAAGTCGAACGGTCTCCTTGAGAGGATCGGTGAATTCGACCGTGTAGTCCTTCGGCCCGATCCTGATGGTGGCGCCGTGCCTCGGCATGAGCTCGTTCATTTCCTTGTAGACATTGTATTCGTATCCCAGGCAGCAGAGGAGTCTTCCGCACATGCCGGAGATTTTAAGCGAATTGAGATTGAGGTTCTGCTCCTTGGCCATCTTGATGGATACCGGGTCGAATTCCTCCTTGAGGTTGACGCAGCAGAGCTCCTTGCCGCATGGGCCGAATCCCCCGATTATCCTGGCCTCATCGCGCACGCCGATTTGTCGCATCTCTATTCGGGTGCGAAAGACGGTGGCGAGATCGCGCACCAGCTCCCTGAAGTCGATTCTATTTTCGGCAACGAAGTAGAAGATGATCTTCGTGCGGTCGAACAGGCACTTCACGGAGACCAGCTTCATGTCGAGTTTCTTCTCCCGCGCCTTTTCGCGGCAGACGGCAAAGGCCTTCTTCTCCACGGCCTCGATCTCGGGGAGCGCGTCGAGATCTCCAACGGTCACTTTTCGTAGAAGCCTGCCCCTGGCCTCGGAATTTTTGCTTTTAAGATGGGCCGGGCACTTGAAGACGCGGCCCATGTCCACGCCGTGTTCGGTCTCCACGATACACAGGGCATTGCGTTTGACGAAAAGACCGTTGGTGCTGACATAGTATATCTGATGGCTGTTGCGGAGTTTTACGCCTGTATAGTCCATGGTGCGTTTCCTTGTTTTATATGGAGGCTCCGGACCCGGCACCCTGCCGGTCTCCGGGGTGGAGGGAATACAGCATCCCCTTCAGTCCGATTTTGAGATTCAGATTGTGCGACAGTCCTTTTTTCAAGGCAAGTAGTATTTTGACCAGCCCGAAAAGCGTATCCTTTCGCACGACGGCAATGTCAGAGAATTCGGCCGGTACGGCCCCGCCGGTTTCTAGAAGCAGCAGGTTCCATCGGTAAAAATTTATTAAAGCGTCGAGGAGCGCCTCGGAGCCGGCAGATTTGGTGGCCTTTTCGAGCGGCGGATTGAAGGTGTCACCGTCGCGCAGGTAGCGCGCCGTCTCGCGGCAAAGCGCGAGCACCTCCATGCGGCGTCGTTCGTCGGCGAAAGAGAGCGCCATGGAAAAGGACCCCCCGGAGAACGGGGCCGCGAGCGCCGAGGTCTCGGGACTGACGCCCCTGGCCGCGAGGAAGGCGGTGACCTCTTTGTCGTCCGGTGCGTGGAATTTAAGCACCAGGCAGCGCGAAAGGATGGTGGGCAGAATACGGGAGCTATTCGAGGCCAGCAGGATAATGCGCGCCGAAGCGGGGGGTTCCTCGATGGTTTTTAATAGCGCGTTCTGGCCCTCTTCAAAGATGCGGTCCACTCCGTCCACCACTACCGCGGTAAGGCCGCTGACCGAACGCCGCGATAGGCGCTCGATCAAGAGGCGTACGGTTCCCTCCTCGCGTTTGGTTTCGTCGCCGATTGGGATGATGCCGCGTTCGTTGGGAGACAGTTCAATGAAGTCGGGGTGCGTTCCGGCCTCTATGGTGGAGCACGATGGGCAGGCGAAGCACGGCCTTTCGAGGCCCGAGCAGAGCAGGGAGGCGAGAAAGCGCCGCGCGATAAGCCCCTTGCCAATTCCCTCCATGCCGGCGAAGAGCATGGTCTGCGGTACGCGGCCTCGCTCGACCAGCCCGTCGAGCAGGGCGATCTGTCGTTCGTGTCCCAGTATCCC